>Ga0137385_10005174_pt1 | contig 11438 bp, 11 predicted proteins | sample SagtaG_FD_104921 | JGI IMG/M metagenome (GOLD analysis project Ga0137385, IMG submission 104921) | Vadose zone soil microbial communities from Sagehorn Ranch, Mendocino, California, USA - Sage2_R_80_16 metaG | ecosystem: Environmental > Terrestrial > Soil > Vadose zone | place: USA: California...
GAAAGCCTGAGCATTTAGGTAGAACTGTTAGGTAACCTAGTTAATATTTTTTGCTACCTAATACATCGCTACTCCAAAAAAAAAAAAAAAGAAAGCCTGAGCATGGTGTGATGGTGAGCGACCCGAACCTGCGCTTGTGCACCCGCTTGCAAGAAGAATGTCACACGTACTACAGGCTGCGGGGAAGGTGGGCATGAACCGGACGTTGCCGTCAGTCTCGCAGTCCCCTTTGCCCGACGCCCCACTCCGAGTCGCCGCTCGGCGCTTGCGAAGAGGACGCTGACACCACGCGCGGTGACGCCGAGCTGCGCCCTCGCATAGCCCTGCAGGGTGCTCTTCTCGCGTACGACACGCTGATCGTCTGTGGGATGTCGGTCTGGTCGGGTATGTAGTCGAGCTGGAGAGATACTGGTCGGTCGTCCACGCCCAACAGCTCTTCACCGTTGCTGTAGTAGATATGCAGGGTTGGGTACGCCAAAAGATGCACGAGTGGGTTCGAGCTCGAACATAAAGCACGCTAGTGCCCAATCCACCTTGGTGAAAGATAGAAGCGCATCGTCTTTGCAGCTCCCTACTGGTAAACATAGTCCCCCACTGATACAAGTGCTGTAGAACGCCCGTAAGGCCGGCAAGTGACTGTTATACAAAAAGAAAATCAAACGAAAAACCCCTCAACTAAATAAAGATCGATGTCAGGATCTAACTACTTCTGTCCTACTTCGCCTCGCACCAGACCTCGAGCTTGCCCTCTGGCTTACCCTTGGCACTCTCACGGGCCGTCTCTATCGCAAGCTCGTAGTCACTCTCGTCGCGCAACGAGACCTTCCCACCGTCCTCGTCGCGGAACTTGAGCACGATCGATTGCGGGCTTGTCTCAAACTTGTCCGCGACCCGCTTCCTGAACTCGGTGAACGGCGTCTCGGGGTCGAGCGCCATCCCGCGCACGTCTCCTTCAAAGTGGATCTTCACCCGGACCTTCGTCAGCTCGTACATCTCGTCCCACTCGCCCGACCCGGTCACGTAGCCCTCCTCGTCTTCGTCGTACACACTCGGTACTACCGCGCGTCGGGTCACGCGCCGCTTGAGCGTGCCTGAGCGCGTCGAGCCGCCGTACGCGCTTGGTGCACGGCTAGGGGGAGGACCGCCCGCGGCATTCCGTGCCCAATTCGCGACGCGGTCATTGCTGGCAGACGGGGGCTGAGACGAATCGGCATACGAATCTACGAGATTGTCATAAAACTCTGTCATTCGAGTTTCGCCGCGGCGCGGAGATGCCCCTATAAGATGGTGAGTAGGGATATTGGGAAGAAATCGTGCGAGACAGTTTTGCGTACTGGGTTTAGGTGGTGCGGCAGGTGCACCGTCTTCGAATCCGGGTCTACGGATACTGAGTCCTCGCGTAGGGAGACTCGCTCGTGCGGTGGTGGTAGTGTTGCTGCGGGAAAGGACAGCAGCAGCTGGCGGATCCGTAACCCTAGGTGAGGCCAATGAAGAGGTACCAGCGGACGATGCCATAATACGGTCGCGGGCGTCGGTTGGAACACCGATCGTGGTCTTCGAACGGCTAAGGGTGCCAACGGGCTGCACGTCCATATCGGGACCCTCTGGAACCAAGACACGGTGAGACCCGATCACCACGATTGAATTAAGGATGCGCACTTAGGCCGCTTATGGTTGCGGACCTGGAGAGACCACCTTCAGTCGCGGGGTTGTTGTCGATGAAAACATTTTGGGGGGTAACTCCCTGTCGCAGACGAGTTACGCCAGTAAACGTTGTGTACGCCTCGTTAGGGTTCTCGGAAGCAACGAGTTTCTATATGCAAATGGGCAAACATATCAACATAATGGGTTGGAGTGTCTCACAGCTTTTCCCAAAAAGTCACGAGTCTTGGCATTCTTGAGCTTGTTCTCTGACGGCCGGTAGAGTACGCCGACAGGCTTTCGGACTCGGTCAACGAATTTTAGAGGCCGAGGTTCAGGAAAGGACTCACGATGCTGAAGACGGTATAACCTTCTCCACGATCACGTATAGCCTCATCAATCACACCATGCTCCTCTGTTGCCTTCTGACTTGTCGCATCCTGTAGCTCGGCCATCCCCTCCTGCGTTTGGCCAAGATATAATAAAGCGAGGCCTGGCACACTGGTGTTATTACGAAAAAAAGAAGGGGGGCGAGCGAGGGTGATGAATAACCTTTGTTAAAAAGGACCTCAGCGGAATATAATTTAAAGGCAAGGCCGAGTTGGGTATAATTACTGGATGAGACGCACGAATGAGCTGCATAGAGCGGTGAGGAAGTATATTACGTACATTGATTGATTGCCGCGTAAATAGAGCAGAGCCTCCTCGAAGTCCTTGGAAGCGAGGTCGTAGCGACCGAGTAAGAAGTTTGAGACACCACATTGGAAGTAACTGGAATCAGTTCAGGGTGAGGAGGGTATCGAAGGGATGAGAATAGAATAGTACTGACGCGACGGCAAGATAGTTGTCAAGACGAGTAGCGGCGATGAATTGCTCTACGGCAGCGTCGTGCTCGCCAAGCGTAGCGTAGATGAGACCCATGTTTGTGAGGATTTTTGAAGAGTCGGCAATGAGCTGATAGAAGTGAGACAGAGGATGATCTGGAGGAAAGGACGACGAACGGAGAATGTCTCAAGACTCTTTTCGAAATCCTCCTCATCGTAGGCCCTGAGAGCAGAAGCCCAAACTTCGAGTTCAGCTTTGAGGGACATTATGGTGGGGGTGAACAAATCAAAAGGTTGAAGCTGCGGGGTTTTAAAGGGGAGGAATGGTGAGAGTCCAGGCCCAAATCTTCTGAGGGTCAGGTGGGAGAGGCGTGCCAGACGCTGAGATCGGGAGAAAAGGCTGTGAAGTGAAGTCGTGCGCGAAAAGAGGGTAATAGGGTTGGGGGTAATCTGTAAGGAGCAAAAGGACTTAAGGAAAAAGAAAGGGAAGGGAAAAGGGAGAGAGCGGGACTAAAACACGCCAAGCAGCTGATGATGATGATCGCGCACATGGACAAGCGCAGCTTGTTGTCATGATCCGGACTTTTGCCTAGTCCACTCTCCTTGACAACCCACTGTGGCTTACACCGTTCACCCATGGCAACTACACGATACCGACCGGTGCCGTTTTCCCTCACCACTTGTGGAATCAATGATCATGCGAATTGGACAATGTACTCACCGCTCACCGCTCAGCCACCGGGTGTGACTGATCGCCGGAGGACACAGAACGCCCATGCGGGGACGTGTTCTGCATCACGGAACACAGCCTCCACCACCGCATGTATACCCAACCCTGCATCTCGATGGCATCGTTCACGACGGTCGCATCGTTCCCACACCGCCTATTCTCGGCCGAGAAACACGTTGAGAACTTCTCGGCTTCCTGCAAGACTCCCGGGCAGCCTTTGCCCCACCCCCGCCGCCTTATAACCCCGGATGAGCCACCAGTGCCCTACTGTCTAGGGACCCGCTTACCCAGGGTTCTACCTTCGCGATGTGACGATAGTCCGAATACTCACTCGCTATGACCATGCCTCGCATATTACGCGGCGCCCCCTTTACATAACCCTCCCATTAGATACCTTACTGTAGGCTACTGGTCTTTGTCCACGATACTTGTCCCAGAAAATAAATCGATTCAAAAAAAATCACCATCGACCTACTCTCCTACTTTTCCTCAACTATGTCCCTCCCAGATCATCTCGCTCGTCCACTGGACGTCCTCATGATCGATAACTTTGACTCTTTCACTTGGAACCTCTACCAACATTTGACCCTCCTTGGCGCAGACATCACCGTCATTCGTAACGATGCCATTCCATCAGAAAGCATCCCCCTACTCCAGATTCGCTCTCTTATCATCTCCCCTGGCCCAGGTCACCCCATCACAGACTCTGGCATATCGCGCGACGCGATACGTCATTTCGCCGGTCGCGTCCCGATTCTTGGCGTCTGTATGGGCCTTGAATGTGCCGTAGATGTATTCGGTGGTGAGATTAGGTATACTAAGCCATGAACCCTCTCAGACGATAAGCCTACCCACTAAACCCTCCATCCTCCAGTTATGCTGGTGAAATTATGCATGGAAAACTTAGCCGAATTAGACACGACGGCCGAGGCTGCTTCCGCGGCCTTCATCAGGGTTTCGAGTCGACCCGCTATCACTCTCTCAGCGCTAATGTTGAAACACTCCCTGCCGACCTCGCAATCACCGCCTCCTCTCAAGACAGTGGCGTCATCATGGGTGTGCGTCACCGCCGTTATACCCTAGAGGCCGTCCAGTATCACCCCGAGAGTATCCTCTCCCAGTTCGGCGACGATCTCCTTCGCAACTTCCTTGAGCTCAACGGTGGCCTTTGGGAAGAAAACCCGACTGCTCGTGTGCTTGACCAGACTCTTCCCCCATTTAAAATTGAGTCTTCAAACGACGATAACCCTGCGACGACTGAAAAAGTACCTACCATCTTAGAGAAGATATATGCACAGCGCCTCAAGGATGTCCAGGCAGCCAAGGCAACACCGGGCACCACCGCCGCTGATCTCACCGCCTTCCTTTCAATGCACCTCGCCCCGCCACCTATTCCGGTTGTCGCTCGGCTTAAAGATAAAACTCCGGCTCTCATGGCAGAGATAAAGCGTGCCAGCCCTTCCAAGGGTCCCATCGCCCTCTCTGCTAATGCAGCGCAGCAGGCCCTGACCTACGCCCTCTCTGGCGCATCCGTCATTTCGGTCCTCACAGAGCCAACGTGGTTCAAGGGCTCTCTACTTGACCTTCGTCTCGCGCGCCAGGCCGTGGACTCGCTGCCGAACCGACCAGCACTCCTTCGCAAGGACTTTATCCTTGACGAGTATCAGATCACTGAGGCCCGTCTCCACGGCGCGGACACGGTGTTACTCATAGTCGCGATGCTGCCGCCTACCCGCTTGCGTGCGTTGTACGAATATTCCCTCTCTCTTGGTATGGAGCCGCTCGTGGAGGTTAACAATGCACGCGAAATGGAAGCGGCGCTCGCCCTCGGCGCCCGCGTCATCGGCGTGAACAACCGCAACCTGCACGACTTCCAGGTAGACATGGGCACGACGACGCGTCTCGCGGACATGGTAAAGGGCCAGGACGTCATTCTCTGTGCACTCAGCGGCATCACTGGTCCAGAGGACGTTCGGCAGTACGTGCAACAGGGCGTTGGTGCCGTTCTCGTCGGTGAAGCCCTGATGCGAGCCAAGGACACGCGCGCATTCATCGCCGAGCTTCTCGACCGGGCCCAAGACTCGGAGCCTGATGCGCTATGGCCGCCATTGGTGAAGATCTGCGGGATCCGCACAACTGAGGAGGCGATTATCTCGGCTGGCTACGGCGCTGCCATGCTCGGTGTGGTGTTTATCCCTACCAGTAGACGATGCATCCCTCTGGAACGAGCGCAGGCAATATCTTTAGCCATCCGCGGGCTGCGCGTCTCGTCCGCACCGTCCGCGCTTCAAAAGTCATTCGATGGCACGCAGAACGAGCCCTGGTTCACTTTCCATGCGCGCCGACTGTCCCAGTCTGTTGGCACCACCGGCCGCCCGCTTCTTGTCGGTGTCTTCCAGGACCAGCCGCTCTCCTTCGTCTTACACTGCGTCACCGTCGCGCAACTCGACTTGGTCCAGCTGCACGGCTCCGAACCAATCGAGTGGGGCAAGCGGATTCCTGTGCCCGTCATCCGGGTATTTCACGTGGATGCCGACGGCCGCGGTCTTCAGAGTATCACCCGCCCAAGCTTACACCATCACGTACTGCTTGACACGGCCGTCTCGCCCGGTGGGCTGAGTGGGGGAAGCGGGAAGACGTTCGATTGGGAGTTTGCAAAGCGCGTGGTGCGTGCGGGTGAGGTCGGGGCAACAGGCGGCGCGTCGTCGCCGCTTCCGATAGTGCTTGCCGGTGGCTTGACCGCCGATAATGTTGTCGAAGCGGTGAGCGTCGTGCGTCCCTGGGCGGTGGATGTGAGCGGAGGGGTTGAGACCGAGGATGGAACGATGAAAGACTTGATCGAGGTGAAGAAGTTTATTGACGCAGTAAGGGAGAGCAAGCCAACACGCGAGTAGTAGAATATATTGTTGTACGTGTACAAGTGACAAGTGGTACAGTAGGGCAGTGTTACAGTAGACGGACCCCGGCGTCTGTCAGACCCTGGGCAGACCAGGGTCCGGACCCGATCAAACCCTTCAGACCCTGTGTGCCCACACTGGGTCGGGCGATAAGTAGAATTGGGGTAAGGCCCGACATGAGCGCATGAGCGGGTGGTCTGGGCTGATCATATCGATAGGCCATCAAAAATGAATCAAACCCAGTACCCTGTTCAGGTCACAACTGTCAACTACGATCACAAGCACAGGTACAAGTACAAGTTGTAATAGTCTCCACTGTCACCTCGTTACTCGCACCATGCAGAGGCATTCCTTCACCGCTCTCAATTCCACCTTCGTGGTCGACTCGGAATATCAGTTCGTCAAGGAGCTCGGCCAGGGTGCCTATGGTTGTGTCGTTGCCGCAAAGCACAGGCGCACCGGCGATGGCTGCGCAATCAAAAAGATCACAAATATCAACACAAAGGTGCGATCTGTCGTGTCGTTGCTCTTCGTGCCCTGTGTGGCGCTGGAGCTGTGCAAGGGCAATTTGCACTGACGATCGTCGTACCCACTTACCAGAGGATCCTAACGAAGCGATGTCTGCGTGAGATCAAGTATGGCACTTACGTTTTTTTCTGCGTTATCTCGCCTGCATATGTTATACGATGCTGATCGTCGTCCGACGCAATCCTCGTGTCATTGCTGTTTCGTCGACGAACAAGGCTCTTGCATCACTTCCGCAGGCACAAGAACGTGAGTTTTTAGAAACGCCGGATTCATGCCAAATTCTCATCCCCCCCCCCTTTGTCCCTGCTTTGGCATGCAGATCACCTGCCTTTACGACATGGACATCGTCTTTGGCCCAGATGGTAACTTTGACGAAGTATATCTCTACGAAGAGCTCATGGAGGCTGATCTCCACGCCATCGTACGTGATCGCGCTTCCCCTTGCCCCGGTACTAGTCTTGAATCTAACCTTTTTTTTTGCGCGCGCGCGCGCGCGTCCCAGATCCGTTCCGGTCAGCCACTCTCGGACGCGCACTTCCAGTCTTTCATCTACCAAACGCTGTGCGGTTTGAAATATATCCACTCTGCTGATGTGCTCCACCGCGACCTCAAGCCGGGCAACCTGCTCGTGAACGCGGACTGCGAGCTCAAAATTTGCGATTTCGGGCTCGCGCGCGGGTTCAACCAGTCTCAGAAGCAGGGCTTTATGACAGAGTACGTCGCGACGCGGTGGTACCGCGCCCCCGAGATTATGCTCAGCTTTGCGAACTACGTGCGTGTGGTAGTCTCTCTGATCGATCGTAGCGTTTCTCTTTTTTTTTCGCGATCCCCGTACGCGGTGGCTGATGCACATGACTCAATTTCGCTAGGCTTCCGCGATCGACGTGTGGTCTGTGGGCTGCATCTTGGCTGAGCTACTGGCTGGAAAGCCAATCTTCAAAGGAAGAGAGTGAATACGATCTTCCGCATGAGTTCGTCTTGCCACTGACTGACGGTGCCCGTTCGATGCAGTTACGTAGATCAATTGAACCAAATCTTGCACTATCTTGGGACGCCCTCCGAGGACACCCTCCGTCGCGTTGGTTCACCGAGGGTCAGTCATCTGCCAAGGTCGCTTAAAAAATTCTGCAGTTTTATTAACCTACAAAAATCATAGGCTCAAGACTACATTCGGTCTCTGCCCATCAGGCCGCGAGTACCGTTCTCGCAGCTGTTCCCACACGCGAACCCACTCGCTCTTGACCTACTCGCCAAGATGCTCAACTTTGATCCCGCGAAGCGAATTACATGCGACCAGGCGCTAGAGCACCCATATCTCGCCGTCTGGCATGATCCGACGGACGAGCCCGTCTGCCCTAATGTGTGTGGTCCCTCACAGAACGCCAGATGTAGTTTTGACGTGACTCTCTTGGCAGAAATTCGACTTCTTCTTCGAAGAGGAGGACTCGATAGAGGGGATGAAGAAGCTTATCGTCGAAGAAGTCAACCTGTTCCGGTCTGAGGTGCGGGCTGCGGCGCGGCCGAACCAGAACCGACTGTGGGTCCCAATTCGCTTTTAACAGCGATATATACTTACGTCCCGGTGCCGTGCAGGTTGTCGATCCCATCCCGCGATGATATCGTCGCTTCCCCAATACGCGAGGATGCACCACCGGACGGCGCCACCTCTGGTTACTACAGCGGGCAGACACCACAAGGCGGCGGCGGTGGTCGTCGCCCTCCGAGCCCAATTATGGATGACCCCAGTGCGGAGCTTGAGCGGGAGCTAGCAGGGACGCACATCGGCCGTCAGTGAACGGGGGTTCAAAATCTCTATATCTGTCGTTTGCGCGTGTGCGTGAGGGCTCAAAGGGAGAAACGTAAACGTGTCAGTTTGGATGTACGCAATATCGAGCAGGTTGATTCCGCATTGCTTGTGCTGTGCTTTTCTTGTTGTAATAATACCATGTCATTACAGTAGAGTGTGGTTACGCCGTGCCAGGCTGTCGGGCGTCGGGAGGGGGTTGCCGTGAGGTTGCCGTAAAGAGATGCCAAGCATGTGCCTAGATGCCAGTGGGAGAGACAGAAAGAGACAGCATCTCAGCCCTGAGGGGGGTTTCTCTTCCCAAGAACACTACGAAGCCCCCCTTTGCGACCGCCCTACGGCTCGGGCTGGCGATACCCAAACGCTGCAACGCTGCTAACGTTGTACTATATTCAGACCACCTCACGACACTGTCTGGCACTGGCCCGACCGTGACGCCGCTCACAGGCTCGGCCCCACAGTCACTTGATTCTCGCGCGCGTTTCTGGGCTCCTCAGTGGTTCCATTCTTATCACATACCCAGTATAGACGGCGGCCCATGTCGGAGAATGCGACTTGCTTTCCGCCGAAAGCACCCCAGGAGGGGCCTCCTCTGTTTCAGCACGGGAACGTGGTATTTCAGGGTGGGTTCCGGCGTGGTCTTTTTGTGCTTGTGATTTATGGCACCTCACCCCCTCGATCGTCTATCGCCTTGCCTTTGCAGCGCACGATGTCGGGTGGATTGTGTCGGGCTTCTTCACCATCATAGCTACTGTCACGTCCTTCTGGCTCATCAACAAGCATCTCCAGTGGTATACCAACGTACGTTCGCCCTAGCCGCGTTCCCGTGAATATAGTTTATGACCTACGTACCTGCATAGAAACGTGAACAGCGCTGTGTGTCTCAATCACACTGCACTCTTCGCGAAGTCCATCTGCTGATAGCCATATGCAGATATCGTACGCCTGCTTCTCATGGTTCCCATATACGCCTCGATCAGCCTGGCGTCGTACCTATTCTGGGTCCGTTCCGCAACAGCCGGCGCTACGCCTAGCCGCTAATGTGTTTGTCCTCAGGATAACGCTACCCCTTTACTTCTCATTCGCGACGCATACGAGGCCATCCTCCTCACTGCTTTCTTTTATCTTCTGCTCACGTACTTGTCCCCGGATCCTGAGGTGCAAAAGGCGATTTTTCTTAAACGAGGTCTCTCGAAGGAAGCCGACACGGAGCTCAGACGGCGGAGGCAGCCTCGGAAGAAGTGGGTCTTTCCCCTAGGATTCGTCAGATGGAAGCCTCAAGTGAGAGCGGCTGTTGTCTCATCTGTTTGTGTTCCCATGCCAATGAGGCCTCTTAGGATGGCCTGTTCTTTCTGCAGTTGATGAAATGGGCTGTACTCCAGTACTGTGTGGTCCGACCGACGTGCGTCTTCTTCACACCTCGTTTTTGTTTTTTGATCACCGATGTTGTTGGTTGAGAGCAGCACCACACTTGCCGCTGTCATCTTGAATCACATTGGCTTGTATTGCGAACAATCTTGGTCCCCCATCTGGGGCCATGTCTGGGTGCGTGATACTGCTCGCCTCTACGAATCGGGCCATTGAACACAGGGGAACGAACCTCTCGCAGATCACGACACTTATCTCAATCAGTGTTACGATAGCCATGTATTGCCTTTTGCAACTGTATGTTTGCGTGGCAGAGGAATTAGCTCCGCATCGCCCTGTTCTTAAACTGTTCGCCGTCAAGGCTGTTGGTAGGTTTCTTCCTCGTTACGCATATAGGATGGTGCTGATGCCTACCCGACAGTTTTTCTGACCTTTTGGCAAGCCACTTTTCTATCTCTACTCAGTATGATCGGAGTGGTCAAAGACGTATGGCACTTTGTTTTCGGTGGAAGCGGCTTACTCTATTAACCGTGAATCTATCATAGACCCCCTATATGACCGCTGGAGATATCAACATTGGCTGGGGTGCCATCCTCGAGACGTTTGAGATGAGGTCAGTGACATATATCTTTGCCCACTTTCGTCGATACTAAAACGAGTGTAGCATCTTCGCTTTCGTCCACATCAAGGCATTCAGCTACAAGCCATACCGGCCGCTTACACCCAACCCTAGGCAGACACCACGTCTGCGCTCCTTTGCCCATGCCATGGACTTCCGCGAGACCTTCCGCGAGTTGTGGGTCGGCTTGGTGTACCTGTGGCGTCGCATGCGGGGTGCTGAGACTGACCCGCATGCGCGTCGTGTGGCCATGCTCGAAAATGCGTTTGATAAGAGCCGCGAGCAAGTGTGGCGTGAGCGTCGCGAAGAGGAGAAGGAACGCGGTTTGCAGGTGGCCAAGGCTGTCGAAGTCGACGTAGACGGCGAGAGGCAGTGGTTGGGTGCAGGAGGAGACGACTACGACTACGGGCTTTCGCGGAGGGAGAGAAACGAAGCACCTGGCGTGGAGGTCGAAAGGGAGCTGGAGAAGAGAGACTACGGTCGCTCCGGTGGTGAGTGCGAGACCTTCGACGACGTCTTCGAATTACTGAAACTCAACGATCTTATTGGTAGATCCGGAGCCGGATACGGATCTTGGCCACCAGAGCCTCATGCACGAGCCCAGACAACGATCCTGGTGGCGCAGCGCGTACGAGCGAGTCTCCCAAAATAATCCTGGTCGTGATGAGTTTCCGACGTCGTTGCCGCCCAAGCGCAAATCGCGCTCTCGACATACGTCCAAGGACGCCGAGCAGCGAGTACGTGTATACGAAGACCAACCGCCCCCCTCACTCCTCAGGACGTATTGCGACAATCGGAAGCCTGGTCAGGAACTCCCACCGGGCGCACAGTCCCCCCAACCTCCCGGAATCCGAACGCCCCAGGGTGTATCGGGCTTGCCTATGCAGGATCGATATCCTTTTCAGCCTACTACGCGCACCAGCCTTACTCGCGCCGACACAGTCCTCAACCGACTCTTCCCCAACCCCTCAATTCGATCCAACGGGGGCAACTCCTTGTATTCCGGCGGCACTTCTATGGCTCTCAC
>Ga0137385_10005176_pt1 | contig 11434 bp, 8 predicted proteins | sample SagtaG_FD_104921 | JGI IMG/M metagenome (GOLD analysis project Ga0137385, IMG submission 104921) | Vadose zone soil microbial communities from Sagehorn Ranch, Mendocino, California, USA - Sage2_R_80_16 metaG | ecosystem: Environmental > Terrestrial > Soil > Vadose zone | place: USA: California...
CTTCGCCGTCACTTAGAACTTCACCCGATCCGCGCCTTTGAGCCCGAGCGTCGCCCGCGCTTCGTTGGGCGTGGCGATCTCGTAGCCGAGATCCTCGACGATGCGGCGGATCTTGGCGACCTGCTCGGCATTGCTTTTGGCGAGCTTGCCAGGGCCGATATAGAGCGAGTCCTCAAGCCCGACGCGCACATTGCCGCCGAGCATCGAGGCCGTGGTGCAAAAATTCATCTGGTGCCGCCCTCCGGCCAGCACCGACCACAGATAATCGTTGCCGAACAGCCGGTCGGCGGTGCGCTTCATGAAGAACAGATTGTCGAGATCGGGGCCGATGCCGCCGAGAATGCCGAAGATGAGCTGCAGGAACACCGGCGGCTTGAACAGGCCGCTGTCGATGCAATGGGCGAGATTGTACAAGTGCCCGGTGTCGTAGCATTCATGCTCGAACTTGACGCCGTGGCCCTCGCCGAGCGTCCGGTAGACTTTCTCGATGTCGCGAAACGTGTTGGGGAAAATGTAGGCGTCGGAATTGCGCAGATAGGCTTCCTCCCAATCGTATTTCCAGTTCTTGTAACGGCGCGCCATCGGATAGAGCGCGAAATTCATCGAGCCCATGTTGAGCGAGCACATTTCCGGCGACAGCTGCTTGGCCGCCGCGATGCGCTCATCAACCGTCATCGTCACCGCGCCGCCAGTCGTGATGTTGACCACCGCGTCGGTCGATTGTTTGATGCGCGGCAGGAACTGCATGAAAATATTCGGATCGGGCGACGGCCGGCCGTCTTTGGGATCGCGCGCGTGCAGGTGCAGGATCGCGGCGCCGGCCGCCGCCGCGTCGATCGCCTGGGTCGCGATCTGATCGGGCGTGATCGGCAGCGCGTCCGACATCGTTGGAGTGTGAATCGAGCCGGTGATCGCGCAACTGATGATGATCTTGTTCGCCATGAGCTTCTTTTTTCTCCCTAAGGGCCGCTGCCGTTGGTGCGCCGTTTCGAATAAGTCATTCCGGCCGGACGCTACGTTCCTCGAATAGCACTCTTCGTTCAAGCGGGAAAAGCTGCCAGCCGAACCGCTCGACGACCAGGCCCCAGAGGCCCTTCGGCGCGGCCAGCATGATGACAATCGCGACCAGGCCGAGCATCATCAGATAAATCGTGCCGAGGTCAGCGAGCGTCTGCCGCAGCACGAAGAAAATGAGCGTGCCGACGATCGGGCCCTCGATGCGGCCGATGCCGCCGATCACGGTGATAAAGATCACGAAGGCGGTCCAGTCGTTGACGCTGAAGGCGGCGTCGGGCGAAATGCGAAGCTTCTGCAGGAAAATCAGCGTGCCGAGCATCGCCGTTGCGAGCGCCGTGACAATATAGATTAGTAGCTTGGTACGCTTGACGTCGACGCCGCTGCATGACGCCGCAAGTTCACTGTCGCGCATCGCCTTGAGCGCAAGCCCGTAGCGCGAACGAAGCAGCAGCACGATCAGCGCAATGACCGCGGCGGCAAGCGCGAGTTTGTTTTGCATTCCATGCGAGTAGTCCGCGATCAGCGTTTTGGGGCGGTCCGCGAGTTGCATGAAATCCAGCAACTCGTTCGCGCGCTGTTGTGTCATTCGGCGATCTAGACCGTACATGCGCCCGACGAATTGCAAGTATTCCGAACCGGTGAGGCGTTCGAGAAGCCCCATGCCTTCCGGCACCACCCCGATCTGGCGCTTCACTTCGACCGGATGCGTCGCAAAGTCCAGCCCGAGAAGGTCCATGCTTCCCGCGGTTGGTGCAAGCAAGCCGGTGAGCATCTTAATGGTCGTGGATTTGCCCGCACCATTCGGCCCGAGGAAACCGAAGAACTGGCCGGCGGCAACCTGGAGGTCGACGCCGTCAACGGCGGTGAGGTTCCCGAATCTGCGGGTCAGCCTTTGCGTGCGAATGGCTATTTCGGGCATTCGGTCTCCGTGGAAAGGAGCGGGCTCCCAAGATGGAAAACTCTAACACGAGTCGCACGCGGTTTAGCGAGGATGCCGAGCAAAGCAGGGCCCTTCAAGCGCGTTTGCGCGGATTCGATCCTTGGGCGGTGAGCTGTTGTAATTCCCTGGCTGGAAGGCCCGCAAGAACCGCCGGCAGTTCGACGCGAAAAACCGCGCCGCCTTCCTGGCGGTTGTAGCAAAGAATCTTCCCGCTGTGTTCCTGAACGATTCCGAAGCAGATGCTCAGACCGAGACCTGTGCCCTTACCCACGGGTTTGGTGGTGTAAAAGGGATCGAAAACGCGATGCGGCTCCTTAATGCCGGTACCGGTGTCGGAAAACAGAATGACCACGTTGCCGCGGTCGCGCATGGTCTTAATCGTAAGCAGGCCGCCTTGGTGCGCTTCCATGGCGTCCACCGCGTTGCTTATGAGATTGAAGAAGACCTGCATGAGCTGATTCCCATCGCCGCGCACTCCGGGAAGCACTGATTCGAGCTGTTGTTCAATGCGCGCCGTGGAAGGGCGGAGGTCGAGTGCGCGAAGCTGAACGGCATTGTTTACCACGGTATTGATATCGAGGAGCGTGCGCTCGGGGGGCACCTGGCGCGCGAAGCTGAGCAAATTTCCTACCAGCGTTTTGGTCCGCCGTGCCTGTTCGCGGATCTTCGAAGCCGTGCAACGCGCCTTCTCAGGCAGGGTTTGATCATCGGCCAGGAGATCGGAAAACCCGAGAATCGCGGCGAGAGGATTATTGATTTCATGGGCGGCACCGGCGGCGAGCTGCCCCAGCGACACAAGCTTCTCCGTTTGAACGAGCTGCGCCTGAAGGCGCTTCAGATTTTTCAGTGCTTGTTCGGACTGCACGAGCAGGCGGGCGCGGTCCACCTCCGCAAAGTGGCTGCGCACAAAGATCAAGCCGGCTAGCGGCAACGCCGCCACCACGGTGGTCACCAACCGGAAATCACGAACGCCCGGTTCCATATTGTCGGCATGCAAACTATATAGAGCGAGAAGAGGCAGAGAAACGACCGCCGTCATGGCCAGATGGCTGGACCAACCGTGGACATTTTCTGCGGAATCGTCGCGGGAATCGAGCGATTCCCCCGGCTGAGCGGCGTCCAGTTGCGCGCGATTCAAATAAGCGATCAAGCCGGCCAATGCGAGCCAGAAAAAAGAAGAAATAATCGGGAGGTCGTACAGGCTTCCCGTGTAATAAATGCCGACATCACTTTGCACATCCACGACCAAAGAGGCCAGCATGTAAACCACAGAAGCGCCGAGCAGATGGAAGTACACTTTTTTCCAAGCCCCGCGGCTTCGCAGCCACAACAACATGAGCCCGAGCACAATGAGGCCGTTTTGCGTGTCGGTGATAACGTTGAAATTGTGATTGTACTGGGCGATATCCGGCGTCGCGTAAAGCCAGGGCATCACAAAAAAGATGTAAACGAACGTCCACCAGGCCAACAACAGGCCGAAGTCCAGGTATCCGAGCCGGGCGCGCACCTCGCCGCGCTTGCGGTGCGGTTGGAGAGCCAGCGCAGCTATTAGCGGAATGCCCCGCAAGAAAAACAGAATGTCGCCTGGATACAGCCCGGGCAACGGCTTATGTAGATAGACCTCATAATAGGTCCATTCAAACTGCCCGATCATCCATAGCGTGCAGCTCAACGCGATCAGCATCCAGAAGATGTTGCGCCGCCAGTACGGCGTACCCGCGTTGAGGAGCAGCCCGGCATTCGCAATCAACGGCACGGTGCACTGCACCACATCGCCGAACGCGACTAGCGTCTGCGAGCCGCGCGGATGCGACAGGGAAACGCCGGCATAAAGGGCAAGGACGAACGCCCAAATCCCCAGGCTCCAAGTGATGGTGCGGGACGAGGTCATAGACTTGGCGGCTTCCAGTATAGGCTCTCGTAACTGGCGCCGCCGTTTTGAAATTCCTCGGCTTGGCTAGAATATAAATGGATTGCGGAGACTATTTTAGGCGGCGCTTATTGTTGTACCTTGGATTTCTGGCGGAGGAGGGGGGATTCGAACCCCCGAGACCCTTTCGAGCCTAACGGTTTTCAAGACGGGTGATTGTGCCTCGGCTCCGGCCTAAGTTGATGATAACACTAGATGGCGTTCGGCCCACTCTGGACGGTTTGGGCACGGATGGCAGCCTATCGGGATAAAGTGGGATAAAGGCGATTGCAGCGCGCGGTGGACCGAGGACTTTAGTTGCACCCAATCCTGCGCCAAGGAAGTCATCCATCGATCGGTTCTTTTCGCCTCCCTGCTAGTGTACCTAACACGGGCGAAGGCAAGTATACGGGCCACATCACCCAGCGCAGCAGCTCTCCGACCGCGTCCCTGCCACCGAGATTAATCGCTTGGTGACTCTTCTTCCATTCTTTTGTTGACAAGCAAAAATAAATCTTCTACAAGACAGACAAGTTCGCCCAGCTCCCTCGTTCCCTCTCCAGATTTCCTCGTCCGGGCTTGGCGGAACCGCCACGGCGTTTGCTGGCGGTGAAGTTGTCTTCGTAGTCCAAAACTCAAATTTGGAGGCCTGTGTGATCCGGAAATCAATCCCCCTGGTGTGGTTTTGTGTGCTATGCATTCCCAATCGAGTGTGGGCCCAAAGCCAGCCTGAAGTAAGTGTTGATGTAAAGCATGATGTTTCGCCCGCGTTACGCGATTTGCCACGGTCTCCTAGCCCGTCTGAACCGAAACGCGAGAGACGACTGCGTCTGACCCACGGACCCCGCGAGTTGGTATCGCAGCCGGATCCTGCGCTGCAGAGTTCGGCTGGTCCACTTGTGAACACGGCGGCCGGCCAGAATTTTCAGGGTGTGGGCATAGGGATCGACAACAGTTATTTCAACTGCTGTGCGCCCCCGGATACAAACGGCGCTGCTGGTGCGACACAGTACGTGCAATGGGTGAACCTGGACTTCGCGGTGTTCGACAAAACGACCGGGAATCTCGTTGCGGGCCCTACTGCAGGAAACACACTGTGGAACGGTTTTGGCGGACCTTGCGAGACAAACAACAGCGGCGACCCCATCGCGCAGTATGACAAAGCAGCGGGGCGGTGGGTGCTGGCGCAGCCGGTTTACGTTTCGCCGTACATGTATTGCATAGCCATTTCGACCACTTCCGACGCAACGGGAACATATAATCGATATGCTTTTGCTACGCCCAACAACACGACCCTTTTCCCTGACTATCCGAAACTGGGAGTGTGGCCCGACGCGTACTATGCCTCCTTCAACGCGTTCAGCGGGAACACGTTCACGGGGCCCATCGCCTGCGCTTTTGATCGAAGCGCCATGTTAACGGGTGCAACAGCCACGAAGGTCTGCTTCCAGCAGAGCTCCAGTGTAGGCAGCCTCCTGCCCTCGGACTTGGACGGGGCAACGGCGCCGCCGTCTGGTTCACCGAATTTCTACATGAGCTTCGGAAGCAATTCGTTGAACCTATTCAAGTTTCATGTGGATTTCACCAAGCCTGCGAATTCGACCTTTACTGGCCCGACGGTAATTCCCGTTGCGACGTTCAGTGAAGCGTGCAGTGGAGGCACTTGCATTCCGCAGCCATCAACTAGCACAAAATTGGACTCGCTGGGGGACCGCTTGATGTACCGGCTGGCGTATCGCAATCGCAGCGGAACCGAATCGCTACTCGTCAACCACTCCATTCACGTGAGCGGAGGAAAACATAGTCAAGTAACCGGCGTGCGCTGGTATGAAATCCAGAGCCCCAACAGCTCTCCGACGGTACATCAGCAGGGCACCTTCTCGCCCGATTCCACTTCACGTTGGATGGGCAGCATCGCGATGGACAAGGCTGGGAATATCGCGCTTGGGTACAGCACTTCGAGCGGAAGCGTGTTTCCGGCAATTCGCTTCACCGGACGTGTTCCCATAGATCCGTTGGGCACTATGGAAGGTGAAAACAGCATTCAGCCTGGCGCAGGCTCACAAGTGGTCGGCTTGAGTCGCTGGGGCGACTATAGCAGCATGAGCATGGACCCAGTGGACGACTGCACATTTTGGTATACGAACGAATACCTAATGTACAGCGGGACGTACAACTGGAGCACGAGAATCGCATCCTTCAAGTTTCCGACCTGCCAATGAGCGGCAAGAGGAGGCTGAAACGCTTCCGCCAGGGACGGTTATGCGGATGTAGCTCTTGTGTCCCGTAGGTGAAACTCAGTAAGGAAAGCAAGGGCACGATCTTATCGTGCCCTTGCTTTTGGCCATGTACAGAAGTTACGGCTATCAGCGAGCAGCGATTCCTGCGGCGGTGTCCGGCAGGCTGCTGACTTGCGTCTGCGCGAGTGGTCTCAAGCTGCCATTCGCCTGGAGCGCGAAGGCGCTGACGGTTCCGTTCGCGCCGTTGCGAACGTACAGAAAGCGGCCTTCACTGCTCAAGGCCATGTCAGACGGATTCAAGGTGCTGCCGTCTGGGGCCAGGATGGAGGCGGCTGCGGATTGAATTAAGGTGAGGGTACCGGTCTTCGGAGCAATCGCGAAGCTGGAGATCGTGCCGCTCACGGTATTGGTCGTGAGGGCAAGACTCCCCTTTTCCGCTATGAGAGCCCAAGTAGATGCGGTTTGGTTATTCATCACAGCTGGTGATGCAGGAGCGAGTTCGCCGCTGGGCAACACGGCATACGAGCTCATACTGCCTGCTTGAGGAGTGTCGCCAGCCGTATTGGCCGTGACGACGATATCCCTGCTGAACGCCAAGCCAAACGGCCCGCCGCCAGCAGAGGCTGAACTCCCGGCGCCGGAAGCAGAGAAGGTGCCGGCAGGCGCCGCGTGTCCACCCGAGCCCACGGTAAAGGAAACAATTTGGTTAACTGCTGGCTCAGTCACCAACAAGGATCCGCCGTCGGGAGTAAAGGAAATCTCCGCAGCAGCAGCCGCACTGCTATTGGGGAGGAATTGCGTCGAGCCCGGAATAGGCGCCAGGAGCTTTGCCTGGTGCGCTTCCGGCGTGATCCGGAAACCGGTAATGTTGGGTGATGCGCCGCCGGAGTTCAGCACGTAGAGCATGTCTTTGTACACGGTCAGGCTGACGGGCATGGTTCCGCCTGACGGCACGGTTTGCAGTGCGGTGAGAGAGTCGCCGGCCACCGAGAAAGAGGTGATGGAATCGCTCCCCGCGTTAACGGCGAATAGCAGGCGGTTATCCGCACTCAGCATCAACGCCCCTTGCGAGCCGAGGGGATTGGGTCCGCTGCCGAAGCCGGCGCCGCCAGTGGGAAAGCTACCCCCAGGCAACAGCGTGCCATCGGCATTTCTGTGAAAGACGATCACAGCGTTTTCAACGGGTTGGTTGGACAGGACATAAACAGCGCCGGTGGACTGGGCAGCCAGGCGTGCTCCGGGCATGATCCCGAACAGTGCAACAGCGCACACTGCCAGGAGCATGCAAAACAACTTTGCGACTGACTTTCCACCTATCATGATCTTTAGAACCTCCGTTTGTATTGAACTTGAGCAAAAGTCACAATTCCTTCCACTGCATCGGACTTTCACTCCAAGTTTGCGGACAGTTTTGCCGTCGCGCTCTTGTTAAGTCGGAGTTGGCGAGAAAATCCCCCGCTGAAATTTTTACGCTGTAAAATTTTCTCTAGGAAATTTTTGCGATGGATGAACAGAGCGCGCGGAATTAGAAGCAAAATCTCCAAATAGCAACACTGCCGCACTTTCCGGGCGCGAATCCCTGGACAACTGATCCCAAACCAGCCGAAATTCATCGCGCGCGCGCGCGAGCATTCGTTCTGTCGCCTTTTCGGTCTTGCCGATCCGCATGGCAATCCCTTTGACGGGAAATTCGTTCCAGTACCGCCAGAGGAGGATGACTCGGTATTTTTCTGGCAATTCGTTCAGCACTCTACGGATTTTTATTCGCGCGCGTTCCTTGTCCAAGTGATCGTCGATCTGCGGGGGGGCAATTTGTGCCCCGGAATTTTCTTTATCGGTTTCGAGGAGATCTGGTTCGCGCAAGCGCGCCCGATAATAATCTTTGACCTTGTTGCGCGCGATGCCCATCAGCCAGGATTGCAGGGATGAGTTTCCGCGGTAAGCGCGTAGATTTTCCCATGCTGCGAGAAACACATCTTGGACGACGTCATCGGCATGGTCGGCGCGCGGTGCTAAGCGGGAATGGACGTAACTTTTGACTGCTCGTACATAGCGGGAAAGCATCATCACGATTTACCCCAAATTGGCAGCTGCATCGAAACTGCATCGGGCAGCGAAATTTACAAGCTGGCAGGTTCATGCGGCCGCTTCGAAGGCGTGCGCATGCAACGTGCCTCTTTCTCGATTGAGGGACACGCCCCCAACCGCGAGGAAACACCCGATGAGCTAGGCGATTAGGCTGGACAACTAGGCAGGAGCCCTGGGGTGAACTCCGACACTTTTGAAAGGGCGGGCCTTAACAGCACAAAACCGCTTTCTTGTAGCAGCCGGGAGCGGCGCTGTCAAGTCAGGTGAACGCCTTAAGACTGTGGTCCCACTCGGTCCTGTACTTGATTAGAGTACTGCGAACAAGACAAATCGCGTAGCGAAGCCTTGTCGGAAGCGGGCATTCCAGCCCATTTATTGTGGTGGAGCCGATCTTTCTCTCTTCGTTCACTTGGAGTTCCACAAACACAAGCGGAAACAGGTGTTTCTCCCAGCAATGGAGCGACGCCACCAACGAAGCTTACCGTGATAACCTGCGATCCGATGGCAGCCAAGGGGCTGTTGCGCCATTCCAGCGTCAACCCAACCCTCGCCCACTACATCAAGGATGTGCCGGAAGTCACTGCGAACGGGAACGCCACACGTCGCACAGCAATTTAGCAGAGCTGGATTATAAGGCCGTCTGGGCAGTGCACTAAAGAATTAAAACAAAACTCTGAAGAGCAGCGTAATCTCTCGCCTCAACCGAAAGAACAACCCTTCTAGCTCCAGAGCTACAAGCTGCGCGGCGTGAGACAGAGGTAATGAGCGGCCTGAGACATAGGTAACACTTTGTGGCGGAGGAGGAGGGATGCGAACCCCCGAGACCCTTTCGAGTCTAACGGTTTTCAAGGCGGGTGGTTGCGCGCTGGCTCGCTGGTAAGTTGCTGAAAACTAAAGACGCCGTTCGGCTCGCTCAGGACGGTTTGGGCACGGTTGGCAGCTTATTGGGATAAGTTGGGATAAACGCCATTTACGGCGAATCGAGGACTGAAAACGGATTTCGCGCGTACTTAAGACTCTCTTCAGGCGGATCGTGAAGGGCCATCACATAATTTCCGTAATGCCATCCGGGAATTGACCGGATTGCTTACTTCGCCGTTAATCACGACCGATGGCCGAAACTGTTAGCTTGAACTCACCCCTCATATTCCTGGGTCCAGGCTGCTACGATTCGCCGCGTGATGTTCCCTGCTGCTGTCCCAGAGATCCCCGCGGCCAGCGTCGACAAAGCCGCTGCTTACTATGTCAACACGCTGGGCTTCACCTTCGATTGGGGCGACGAGCAAGGCGGCATTGCCGGCATCTCAAGGGGGAAGTGCAGATTGATTTCCGGTCGGACGTGTAAGTAGTAGGCTTTGCCCATGATTCGTCAGATCGCGCCTCAGTTCTTCACCTTGGACATTCCCGGCACTCTTGCCTATTACACAGATAAGCTTGGCTTCAGGTGTTTGGGCACCTGGCAGGAGCCGCCCGTTTACGCCATCGTTGCACGCGACCAGCATAAGATTCATTTCCGTTGTGCCGCTCCTCCCACCGCGAACCCCGACAAATATTCGGACGAACTGCTCGACGCCTACCTACTCATCGAAGATGCCGACGCTCTTTACGCCGAGTATGCAGCTCGCGGCGTGGAATTCACGCGTGGACTTGGCAACACGCCATGGCAGTCGCGTGAATTTGTAGTGAAGGATTGCGACGGCCGACTGCTTGCCTTCGGCGCGAACTTGTAGCCTTGTCTAGGCTATCCCGCCCCAAACGTTACTCTTGGACGGTGCGCAGAGCAGACGAACTGTCCACTTCTCTATTTTTGCGAAAAGGGGACGTGAAATCGATCAACCTACTACTTTGGGGATGCGCGTTTCGTGGGGCCACTGATCAGCCGATGACTCCCGCCGCGATGCTTCGCGCGGCATGGTGCCCGCCAGCAGGAGAACAGTGCCGCAAAACATCAGCGTCTCCGCCAAATAAGTCAGGCCCTTGTCGAGGCTGGCGCGTTCCACTACTCCGATCGGCACGTAGACCACCAACACCACGAAGAGCACGGTCAAGCCCAGCCACGTCGCTGCCGCGCGGGTTTTCTTACCAACCAGCAACAGGATACCCGCGACCACGTAAACCGCGGCCGCCAGGTACGTCCCAAGAGAATCAGCTTGTCGAGTCCTCGCGCCTTTTGCCAATGGCCGCGAAGAAAAATCGCGGCCAGCCCGATTGCAAGAACTACTCCACCGACGGAGTACGACCAAATCACCGTGCTGGGAACTGCGAAGAAAGCCACGACTGCCGAAGAATTTGCTAAGCTGCCGCTCACGACGATTCCTTTCCCCCGTTTGCGCCTGCAATTATCACACAGCGAAGCGACCCGTCTCCTGGCGGTTTGTCGACATTCGGAACTGAGCTGGGATTGCTTGCCAACTTCCGGGTTGCTCGTCACTCGGCCGCAATCGACCAGCGGCGCCAGGCCAAGTACAACTGAGGCAGCTGAGAGTGCATCAATGGTGCATGAAACAGTATGGTAACAGGCTCGACCCGCACTCAAAATCGTCTTGCAAGGTGCTAGTTATGACTGGAAGATGGACAATCGTTCCGTTGGTGGTTGTTTGTTCTCTCTATCTCTTCAGCTGCGGTGGGATTATCCAGCCGGAGCCGGGCCAACTATTCCAATTTGATTTCGCCAATGGAGCGCAGGGCTGGAGCGCCGGCTTTTCCGACTACCCGGCTGGACAAGAAGCTTTCTTTGAACTGGCATCCGGCATCAAACCTCTGCCATCCCCGCTGGACCAGACCAGAACCGGGTTTTTCATCAGCGGCAATAATCATAGCGACGATTTGTTTATGTTTCTCAAAGTGCGGATCACCGGTCTGAAGCCGGCGACCGCCTATAATGCCGGCTTCCATGTTGAATTTGCTACGAACGAGTCCAAAGAGTGTGTTGGAATTGGCGGTGCTCCCGGTAAATCCGTGTGGGTCAAGACGGGAGCTTCCGCCATTGAACCGCAGCCGGTTCTTCAAAGCAATGGCCAATTCCTCATGAACATTGATAAGGGCAACCAGTCCTTGGGGGGCAAAGATGCCATAGTAATCGGCACGATAGAGAACAGTTCAACCGATTGCGTCCACCTAGTGTATGAAACTAAGAGGCTGGACAGTGTTGCGCCCTTCACAGTCCGAACAGCTGCGACAGGCAGCCTCTGGTTGCTCGTGGGGACCGACTCCGGTTTCGAAGGGACCACCAGCCTGTAC
>Ga0137385_10005177_pt1 | contig 11434 bp, 9 predicted proteins | sample SagtaG_FD_104921 | JGI IMG/M metagenome (GOLD analysis project Ga0137385, IMG submission 104921) | Vadose zone soil microbial communities from Sagehorn Ranch, Mendocino, California, USA - Sage2_R_80_16 metaG | ecosystem: Environmental > Terrestrial > Soil > Vadose zone | place: USA: California...
CCGTCACCCACCCGAGGTGGGAGCCGTATGCGGGAAAGCCGCACGTACGGTTCTGTGCGGGGGGCGCTCAGCAATGAGCGTCCCTACCGCGACCGCATCGCGAGCTGCGCCCTTTCCACAATCACGCTGCGCGCCTTTGCCCACCATCGGCGCGGCACCATGCTTCATGGCGTGGGCACGAAACTTCGCGGTGGGCAAAGGCGCGGCGGCGATCGTGTGGGTGGAGAGGGAAGAGGCCGCGCCTTTGCCCACCCTACGACGCCGGCCGGTAAGTATCAGTTGCCGCTAACGAATTTCGTGGCGGCCGGGCGTCATCTGCTTGTCATCTATCGATCATAGAAGGGTTGGGGCGGCAGGCGTCGCGGTTCCGGCGGCCTTGGAGTGGGCGATTGTTGGAATGGTACGTCCGAGCTTCCGAGGGGCGCTGCAAATACGCCGAGAACCAGCCGTACCGAGGGTCCAAAGTTGGCAGCCGTGGGCGAGACCCGCGCCGAGTCGGTTTTGACCATGTCAGACAGGAGAGAACCGTGAAACTGTTTCGTACGATGAGCGCCGCTGGCTTGATCGCCGCGGCCAGCCTCATGCCCGCGACCGCCGCCGACATCTCCGGCGCCGGCGCGACCTTCCCCTATCCGATCTATGCGAAGTGGGCCGACGCCTACAAAAAGGAGACCGGCGTCGGAATGAATTACCAGTCGATCGGGTCCGGCGGCGGCATCAAGCAGATCCAGGCCAAGACCGTCACCTTCGGCGCCACCGACGCGCCTCTCGGGGGCGACGAACTGACCAAGTCCGGTCTGGTGCAGTTCCCGATGGTCATGGGCGGCATCGTGCCGGTGGTGAACCTCGAGGGCGTCAAGCCCGGGGATCTGGTCCTTGATGGAGCGACGCTTGCAAAAATCTTTCTCGGCGAAGTGAAGAGCTGGAATGACGCGGCGATCACGAAGCTCAATCCGACCGCCAAGCTGCCTGCGCAGGCGATCGCCGTGGTTCACCGCTCGGACGGTTCGGGCACGACCTTCAACTTCACCGATTATCTTGCCAAGGTGAGCCCCGACTGGAAGTCCAAGGTGGGCACCAATACCGCGGTCGAGTGGCCGGTCGGCATCGGCGCCAAGGGCAACGAAGGCGTCGCCAACAACGTCGCCCAGACCAAGGGCTCGATCGGCTACGTCGAATATGCCTATGCCAAGCAGAACAAGCTCACCTTCACCAAGATGATGAACAAGGACGGCAAGAGCGTCGCTCCGACGATCGCCGCCTTCCAGGCTGCCGCGGCGAATGCGGATTGGAACTCGGTCCCCGGTTACGGCGTGATCCTGAGCAACCAGCCGGGCGCCACGTCCTGGCCGATGACAGCGGCGACCTTCATCCTCATCCACAAGCAGCCGCAGGACCCGGCGGCGGCCCGCGAGGCGCTCAAGTTCTTTGCCTGGGCTTATGCCAAGGGCGGCAAAATGGCGGAGGAGCTGGACTACGTTCCGATGCCGGCCCCGGTCGTCACTGCAGTGGAGAAGACGTGGGCCGCGGAGATCAAGGATGCGAGCGGCAAACCGATCTCCGCGATGGCAAGATAGACCCGCGATCGGTCCATGGAGAAAGGCGCCATCCGGCGTCTTTCTCTTGACGAACTCGATCGCGAGAAGAAGCGGGTATCGCGCGGCGGACGCGGAATCGATCTCGGCCCGACCGAATACCGCCTGCTGGAATATCTCATGGAGCGGCCCGGGCGCGTGTTTTCGCGCGATCAACTGCTCGACGGCGTATGGGGCAGAGAGGTCTATATCGACGAGCGCACTGTCGACGTCCATATCGGCCGACTGCGCAAGGCCCTCAATCGCGGTCACGCGAGCGATCCGATTCGCACCGTCCGCGGCGCGGGCTACGCCCTGAACGACCACTTCGGGAAGGCGAAATGACATTCGGCCGGGCACGCAGGAAAAACATTCGCAGACCAAGAGCGGCCAACTCGAATTGGCTCAGGAAGAGGCGGAACGCTATAACGAACACTACGAGGAGCTCTCCCCTTCCCACGGCGCGCGCCGTGCCGAGTGGTGAATGTAGAGAATCTCCACTACGTCATTCTCGATCCGATAGAAAATCTTGTACGGGTAGCGAATCAGCGGCACGACACGAACGCCCGGCCGCTCGACGACCTCCGGTGCGCTTTCCGGCCATGCACCAATCCGTGCCTCGATGGTGCGCAATCGCCTTTCAAAAGAGGCATATACGGTGGGATAATGAGACGAGATGTAGTCCAAAATCTCGTCGAGATCGGCGAGCGCTGCGTCCGTATAGACGACCTTCATGGGCGCCGGTGTTTTGCGAAGACCGCCTTCACTTCTGCATCGCTCGCGAATCGTCCTCTGCGTGCTGCCTTTAGTCCGCGATCGATCCCTTCGAGCTCATCCGGCGTCGCGTGATATACGCCGCCGCTCAGCCCGGCATCGATTTCGAGCGCGATCTCGGCGAGCTCCGCCTGAGCCTCTTCCGGCCAGGTCTCCACCCGCTCCAATACGTCCTTAAGTACTTTGACTGTCATAACACCAGTATAGCACACTGGTCTCATTTGAGAATGGCCTCGGCGTGGAACCGTGGAACGAGACCGCACCACTCCCCCTCTGGCGCGCCCTTTGGGCCAGGCTCTACTCGCTTCGCTCACCGAGCCCGCGATTGCGGTCTCGGCCGTTTGGTAGCGATCCTTCGCGCACAAGGGTGACAACGGTTGCAACATCATGCTCCAAGCGTTCTCGCTCGACGGCAAGATCGTTTGCCGCGAGATCACCGCGGAGGAAGAGGCTGAGGAGCCCCCTCCGAGCCCGAGCCGTCAAAGGCACAACAACACCGGCCGCGACCCTTCGGTCGCCTCCATATCCCAAGGCGGACGAGCACCGCTACAGCGGCAACCAGCCGCAGGCGATGCCGGTCCCGGAATTGTAGAGGAAACAGACGAAGCCCCCCGGCGGGCGGCCGGGGGTCGGCCCGATCTTCGGCAGGCCCTTTAGAAGGTGCGCTGAGCGCGGAATATGGCCGTAACGATACCTTGATTCTTGATCGCATAGAGGCCGGTCGGCCGCGCGCCAATCGCGCCCGCAAGGCTCGCGGTGCCGGCGAACGCGGTCTCTACCTCGGTGAAACTGACGTCGACGCCAAGGATGAAGTCCTTCGCAGGATTCCATAGGGTGCGCGCGCCGACGTACCAAAATTTGTAGTCGGGATTGCAATTGGACAGGGTGTTGAAGTTGGCCTGCACGACCGCGGCAGTTCCCGCGACACAGAAAAAGCGGGTCGCCGTGGCGTCGTAGTCGACGCGCAGATAGGCGCCATAGAGCGAGGTCCTGAATTGCGGGGTCCAGTTGTGCTCGTAGGCCGCAACCACGCTCCAGGCCGTGGTCAACTCGATCCGGGAGCCGCTCACATAAACTCCGTCGCTCAACCATCCAACGGCGACCTGGTTCCCGCCGCCGAACAGGCCGGCAGAGTTGTGTCCATTCGCGGCATAGGCCGCCGCGCCGCTTGACCAGACGAACTGGGCACCGATCCTGTCGCCCGCAGTGATCATCGGCAGGTTGATGGTGCCCCCAGCGCCCGCCGCCCAACCCAACTCGCTGGGTGGATGGCCGCAGGTGGTCACCGGCGTCCCCGCCGCGCCTCCGAGGCAGGCGACGCCCGTGGTGGCATAGTAGGTCGCGCTCGCATCGTGGCCGACGTAAAAGGCCCCGAGCGCGCCCCATGACTGGTCCCAACGCAGCGTTCCGCCGAAATCGGGGAAGACCATGCCGTTCGAACTGTCGGTCGCCTGCGCTCCCACGCCGGGAAGACCGCCCGCAAGCGACAGGTTGACCACCGGCCTGCCGGTGTTGTTGGCGCCGGTGCGCCGCCGTTCTTCGATGAACGACGTGTAGGTCAAGCCATCGCCGAACTGCAGGGTGTAGGCGGCAAGGTTGGTTCCGTTCGCATCGGTCGACGAGCCGATATACGGGCCTGCGAACTGGTAGGGATCGAGATAGAAAATGTCGACGTAGGACTGGGCGTGGCCGAACGTCAATCCCGCCCACTGGATGAATGAGCGATGGAGGACGAGATTCACCGCCCCCTGGTTTTCGTTCTGGAAGTGGATGCTTTCCAGCGTCCGCAGCGTGCCATAAGCGGTATTGGTGCGAGTGTCGACCATGAGATTGGCGCGGCTGCGGAAGGCGAAGTCGCTGGTGTCGGCGCGGGTCTGCCGACCGGGGGCGCCGGTGTAATTGGGATTCCCGCCTCCGACCGTATTCCAGTAATAATCGGCGCGGACATAGCCGCCGACCCTGATGCAGGTGTCGGTGCCGGGGATGTAATAGAATCCCTCGCCGTAGAGGCTGCAGATCTTCACGTATTCGACCGGCTTGGCCTTGACCGGCAAATCGGCCGCCTGCGCACCGCCGGCTGCAAGCAAGCTTGCGGAGCCGAGGAGCAGGCTCTTCACTCTGTTCATTTGAAACCTCCGAGTTGCTCGGTACCGGGAGGGTTCCATCCGTAGCTTTAACGCTTTGGAAGGCCACTCCCCGGAAACCATCCGGATTTCCCTCAGTCCCGCCTCTGCCTCTTTGCTCTGGTGGCCCCGGCAACGCTCGAAACGCCGAAGGGGCGACGTCGAAGTTTCCGTCGTCGCACCCGCAGCATAGCCGGAAATGCAAGTCTCAAGATGACAAGAGCCAATCACGACAGGGGAATTCGCAACTTAGTTTTCATGTGTTGCTGAAAAGGCACAAATGTCTTCGATGTTTCTGTCGCAAACGCTTCATTGCAGGGTCATCGCACCATTCGGCGAGCGCACTCAATGCTCATCTTGCCGCCCTCTATGCTGGGGCCAAGGCGCATGGCGCCTTGGCCCCAGCCGGTGCGGCGCGTCGATATCAGCGATCGTCGTCGTCCGCGGCGGGAGCGGACACGATGGCGCCGGTCGTCTCGTCGAGGATCAGCTTGCGTGGCCCGTCATCGCGCCGCGAGAAGTCGAACATGTTGTCGATCTGCCCGGCAATCGTGTCGAACGAGCCGTCCAGCTGAATGCGCTCGCCGGACAGCCAGTTGTCCTCGATGAAGCGGAGGATCGACCTCTGGTCGGTCAAGGTGTGGTCGACGTGATTGACCTTGGCGAAGGGCGACACCAAGAGCAGCGGCATGCGGGTGCCATAGCCGCAGCGGCCCTGGGCCGGCTGTCCGAAGGCGCCATTGAGCGGCGTCGTCCGCAGCGGCCGTCCCTGCTGCACACCGCGATTGCAGATCTGGATGCCGTTCAGCCGGTCTGCCGAGCTGAACGACGGGTTCACGATCGCAGGCATCTGATGATCGTACCAGCCGTCCGAGTCGTCATAGGCGATGACCACCGCGGTGCTCGACCAATGCGGGCTCTTTTGCAGGGCATTGATTACCCGGACGAGGAAATGCTGCTCGTCGATCGGGTCGGAATAGCCGGCATGGCCGTCCTCGAAAGCAGGGGCCTTGACGAAGCTGACCGCCGGCAGATTGCGGGCGTCGAGCGCGTCAAAGAAATCATGAATGTCGTATTGATGGTTGGCCGGGTCCGGCGAGCTGGCATGCGGGATCAAGCTGCGCCCGATCGCCTCGACCGAGCTCGGACGCGCGTGGGTGGGGTTGCGCGTCGATGCGTAGTACTGGAACGGCTGGTGGTGGGGAATGTAGTCGTTCGAAACCGGGAAGGGCGGTTGGGTCGCATTGTGCGACCGCGCACAACCGGTCGTGCCGTTCGGATTGACCATGGTCAGGTCGAAGCCGCCTTCGAAAAAGCCCCAGGTGATGCCTCTCGCATTGAGCAGATCGCCGACGTTGCGGCCGGCCATCGTGATCTGGTCGACGGCAGGGTTGGAGCAAACGTCGAGCAACGGATCGCCATCGCCGATCTCCGAGAAATTGCCGTTGCCGTCCTTAACCTCGTGCGTCGAATGCAAGAGATTGCCGCTGCCGTCGACCACGTTGTTGAAAGCCGAGAACCCGCTGGTCTGGCCTGAGATCAGGTTGAGGGCGCCCGGCGTCGAGGGGCCGAACACGGTCGTGAAATTGTTGTCGTTGAGCGCGAAATGTTGTGCATAATTCCATAGCGCCGTCGTCGTGTTTCCGTCGTAATACCCCATCACCAGGCCCTTGGTGGCGACCGCGGGCGGGGGCGGCGCTGGCGGCGGACCGGCGACGCCGACCCAGGCGGGAAATCCGTCCATCAATCCATTGTTATAGGCTTCCTGCTCGGGCGTGTAGTTGTGGCCCTGATCGGCGGTCACGGCCTGCGCCGGCGACAGTCGGAAGGGATTGGCCGCCCCGGCGCCATTCTTGCGGCTGTCGTTGGGCGGCGCGGGTGCGTTCGGATTGCTGTTCGGATTGTTGTGGATGAGATCGACGCCGGTGAGCGGAACGAAACCGTGGTCGGCGTCGAGCGGGGTGATGAGATTGTTGATGCTCTTCGGCGTGCGCCGCGACGCTTTGAACGGCGTCTCCCCCGGATTGTTCTGGGCTGTCGGATAGGTGCCGAAATAGTGATCGAAGGAGACGTTTTCCTGGAAGATCACGACGAGATGCTTGATCGGCGTCGCCGTGTGGACATTGCGTTGATCGTCCTGATCACCATCCTGGCGATCGTCCGCCAGCGCGCTCGCCGTGGCGACGGCGAGCGCGAGGCAACCGAAAATGACGCGATGCTTCATTGTGTTCGCTCCCGAGTGATAATGATGGCTGAGGGGACACGCGAGAAAAGGCACGCGATCACGGCTGTTGAGCCGCGACCGGGAGCGATCGTAGAATAAGCGTGTTACAGCCATGTAACGGTGCATCGGGCAAATTCATTTCATTCGAAATTGCGCCTGCGCGGTTCCAGCTCGCGAACGGCGATCGCTGGTTCTTGATCCAGTCGTATCGACGGTCTCCTTCGGCCTTGAACCGGCGAGTCCGCCACGGCGCCGGGAACCTGCCTGCGGGCGTCAAAATGGACGCGCTATCAATGTGAATAATTGTGCATCAGGTTCCATTCCGGGATGGCCGTGAAGTTCCCTCAATGATTACGGTTCGCGTGCCCCTCCTGATTGCGTGCGTCAGGGGCCTCACGCGTTGGGATCACCCGCCTCAATTGTCACAATAGTTATGCACATCTCACCGTCCCGGCTGGAAAAGCGCCATTCGATCTGCGATTATTCGATGTCGGCTACCCATTTCAGCGTGTCCTTTCCATGTCGCCCCCGCGTGAGATCGAGCTCAAGCTCGAAGTGCCGGCGCAGAGCATCGCCCGGCTCAATCGCAGCTCGCTGTTGAAGGGGGCGACGACCGCCGCTCGCAAACCGGCCACCTTGGTGTCGGTCTATTTCGATACCGATAAGCTCAAGCTCCGAAACAAGGGCTTGTCATTGCGGGTGCGGCGCATCGGCCGGCGTCACGTGCAGACCATCAAGCAGGAAAGCGGCGAAAGCGCTGCGTTGTTCGCACGCAACGAATGGGAGCGCGAAATCGCAGGCGCGCAGCCCGACCTCGATGCAGCGCGCAACACGGCCCTCGAGCCTTTGCTGAGCAAGAAGCTGCGCCGCAGCCTCAAGCCCGTGTTCGAAACCCGTGTGCGACGCACCGTGTATCCGATTCAGCGTGGAGACAGCGAGATCGAGCTCACCATCGACAAGGGAAAGGTCGAGGCGGGCAGGCAATCGTCGCCGCTCTGCGAAGTGGAATTGGAGCTCAAGCAGGGGGAAACCGTCGAGCTTTTCAGGCTCTCGCGCACGCTTGGCGGGGAAGTTCCGCTCCAGCTCGCGGTCAAGAGCAAAGCCGAACGCGGCTACGAGCTCGTCGCCGGGGAGGAGCCCGGCGCAGTGAAGGCGGCGCCAGTCGCGCTTTCACCCGACTTGAGCCGGCAAGCCGCTTTCCAAACCATCGCCCGGGCGTGCCTGCGCCAGCTTGTCGCCAACGAGCCAGCCATGCAAAAGGGCGACGCGGAAGGGCTGCACCAGACGAGAGTCGCGCTGCGGCGGTTGCGCGCGGCGATCTCGCTCTTCTCCGATATGTTGACTGACCCGCAGACCAGCCGGATGAAGTCGGAATTCAAATGGATCAGCGGGGAACTGGCGCCGGCGCGCGAACTCGACGTGTTCTTCAAGCGGGTGGTGAAACCGGTCGCGGATGGCAAGCCGAATGGAGCCGGCGTGGCGGTTCTCACCAAGGACCTGCGAAAAAAACGCGAGCATGCATTTGCCCGCGCCCAGGCGGCGATCGAATCCGACCGTTTTCGTGGTCTCGTTCTCGATACTGCGGCCTGGATCGAAACCGGTGATTGGATGCATGACGACACTGCGGTCGCCCGCGCGCTGCGTGAACGGCCGATTGCCGCCGCAGCCGCAGCAGCGCTGGGCCGGCACCGGAAAAAGATTCTCAAAAAGGGCGCACAGCTCGACAAGCTCGATCCCCTCCGCCGCCACAAGCTGCGCATTCGGGCAAAGAAGCTGCGCTATGCGGCGGAATTCTTCGCCGGCGCGTTCCCCGGCAAGAAATCCTCGCGGCGCCGGGAGGAATTCGTGGCGGGGCTGGAAAAGCTGCAGGACGCGCTCGGCGACCTCAACGACATCACGGTGCACGAGGAACTGACCGAGCGGATGGTCGACGGGCAGGACACCGGCGGAAAGCGACGGAGAGGTCGCGCCAAGAAGGCATTCGCCGCCGGCCGCCTCTCCGGTCGCGAGGAGGCGCGCATCGGCTCGGTGCTGGAGGACGCCCAGCGGGCCTATCGCGGCTTTGGCAAAGCGAAACCATTTTGGCCGTGAGCGGTGGAGAGGCCGCCCCGGATTGCGCTTCGCTTCATCCGGGCTACCGGCCTTGGGCCTACAAGAATATGAAATCTCCCGCATGCAGATTTGAGAGCATCGTGTTCTGGAGCGTAATCGTGTCGTTCGCGTCAAGCGTAATGACCGTGTCGTTGCCCACCTGCTGGGCCTGAGCCTGGACGGCCGCGAAATCGGCGAACTGGTTGTGATCCAAATTGATGCTGTCAGGGCCGGAGGTGAAGTTCGCGATCGTGCCGTTGCCGAAATTGCCGCTGAACGAAAACGTGTCGGAGGAACCACCGCCAATGAAACTGTAGGTCCCGGGGGCGTTGCTGGCGCGGAAATCGTTCTGGCCGCTGCCGCCCTTGAAGACCTCGATATTGGAGAATTGATCGGAGGAAACGGCCGGTCCGCCGAAATTGTTGTAGGCCATGCCAGTGCCGAGATCGAATTGCACTCCCGTCGTGGCCGCGGAATAGTCGAGGGTGTTGAGCCCCGAGCCGCCGATGATGAAGTGATTGCCGGGTCCGCCGATATAGGTGTCGTTCCCGCTGCCGCCCTTGAACATCTCGATATTGGAGAATTGATCGGAGGAAACGGTCGGTCCGCCGAAATTGTTGTAGGCCACGCCGGCGCTGAAATCGAACTGGACGCCCGTTGTGGCGGCGGAATAATCGAGGGTGTTGATCCCCGAGCCGCCGATGATGACGTGATTGCCGGGTCCGCCGATATAGGTGTCGTTCCCGCTGCCGCCCTTGAACACCTCGATATTGGAGAATTGATCGAAGGAAACGGTCGGTCCGCCGAAATTGTTGTAGGCCACGCCGGCGCTGAAATCGAACTGGACGCCCGTTGTGGCGGCAGAGTAGTCGAGCGTATTACCTTCGTCATCGCCCGCGAGGAAATGGTTGCCTTGGTCTCCCACGAACGTGCCACCCGGTCCGGTAAAGGTCACCGTGCCGGCATAGTCGGCGCCAAGGTCGAGCGCTCCACCGCTGATCGCGATCGTTCCAGTGCCGGTGACCGGGCCAAGGATGTGGAGGCTACCGGTAATATCGAGCGTCGCGGTCGCAACGATCGTCAAGCTGTTCACGATTGCATCGGTGTCCACCGTGACCGTGTAGCCCGATCCGGACTGGAATGCGATGAGCCCACCCTGGGGTGCGATAGGCCCGCCCTGGGGCGCGATGGGTTCACCCTGGGGTGCGATGGGCCCACCCTGGGGTGCGATGGGCCCACCCGGGGGCGCGATGGGCGCGCCGAGGATGGCATCATCAGCGGCCCCCGGCACCGTGCCGGTGCTCCAGTTGGAAGCCACCGTCCAATCGCCGCTTAGCCCATTGAGCCAACTGTCCATTGCCATGGCGCTCTCCAATATCGATCAGGAACTCCGCAAAAAAATCGGTCCATTCGTAAGTGTTCGGCGCTGGCGCCCTTGCCACCCGTTCAAATCGTATCGCGTTCGTCCGGTGAAGACCACGGTACCTGTGGATTGGCAGGGATACCGGGATCGCATGCGGCGCCAGCTCCATGCAACAGAGCCATCCTCGTCCCTAGGGGGCCCGAGTCCGAACTCCTGAGGAGCTGGGCAATCGCTCAGGGAAGCGTCGCCTGCTTTATTCACTGCACCGGCGTGCACTGCAGATCGGCGCCGATGGTCAGGGGGCCGGTGTAGACCTTCTTCAGTTCGGCGATCGCGGACTCAAGGTCGAACTGGCCGATGTGACTGACAATCAGTCGCCCGACCCCCGCGGCTTGGGCGACGCGACCAACGGTTGCCGGTGAGGCGTGGAGCGGACTATTGGCGCCCGCGGCAATGGCGAGATGCATGATCAGGACATTCGCTCCCTTCGCGAATTCGATGAATCTCGGATTGGTTCCGGTCTGATCGGAGCTGAACACGATCGACACACCGCGGGTTTGCACGCGGTAGGCCAGAGTGGGGAGATTGCCGTGCGGGATTCCCAACGCGGTCACGGTCAGCTCCTGCCGGTCGAACACGGTCGACGGTTCTGCTTTCGTCACGTCCACGACGCCGACATCGAGACGAACGCCTCCGCCCGCGTTGCCCTGGGTGGCGCCCAGTGTAGGACCCAGCACCTGAAACGCGCCGTTCTTCGCATCGAAGAGGCGACCAAGGAAGGTTGGAAAGTCCGGCGCCACGTCGTTGCCGGAGGGACCGACAATGGGCAGCGGCTCCTTGCGAGCCTGATGGCTCAACCACAGGAGGGCGGGCAGGTCGGAGACGTGGTCGGGATGAAGATGGCTTATGGCGACCATCGACAGGTCGCCGAGCTTTGCTTGGGCCTGGCCGAAGCGAAAGAAAGCCCCGCCACCCGTGTCGACAAGAATCTTCGCCTGGGCGCCGACCCAGAGGAGATAACTGGCCGAGGCGCGCTCGCGGTTGATTGCCGGTCCACCAGACCCCAGGATCTGGACAGCCACCGGATTCGCCGCGCAGCTTTGCGCCGATGCGCTGGATGGGATCGAGAGAAGAACGAGCAAGCCAATCATCGCGGATCGAGTCATGAGTACACCTCTGGCTCCATGAGCTAGTCGCAGAAATAGTACTCCGAACCGGCCAACGTCGTAAGCTATTTAGTTGACGGGGCAAAATCCAACGACGATGATCGCGTGGTCAAACGGTA
>Ga0137385_10005178_pt1 | contig 11433 bp, 13 predicted proteins | sample SagtaG_FD_104921 | JGI IMG/M metagenome (GOLD analysis project Ga0137385, IMG submission 104921) | Vadose zone soil microbial communities from Sagehorn Ranch, Mendocino, California, USA - Sage2_R_80_16 metaG | ecosystem: Environmental > Terrestrial > Soil > Vadose zone | place: USA: California...
ATACGATTCTGCGCTCCTCGGGACCACTCAAGATCGTTGTCTCCGGAGGAGGAAATTCAAACCACGAGATGTCGATTGCACGACGACTTGCCCACGATCTGGGCGTGTACTACAAGTTGGACGTCGACATCGTGCTCGAAACGGAGATGGTTCTTCCGTCTCTATCTCCAGGTCGTAGAAGGACCCTTGCCGAATCAGAATCGGGAAATATCGTCATCATCGGTAATCCCAGTGGTCGGTACATACGTCAGTGTTTAGAAAAAGGGAAAACGGCCTTCAGTATTGCGGACAGGCAAGACGGTCCTCCCGTGTTGCAGCTAAGGGGGGAAACATTGAATGACTCAACCCAAGGTATACATATATATGACTTTCTATCACGGTCATTCATCATCGCAAAAACCACTCGCAGGTACCATGTTCACACATCCACACGAAAGTTCTCCATCGTCCACAATGCTGTTCATAATCGCACACGACCGATCAGGCCTGGAGCGAGCCGCGCGTCTCTTCCCTACTCGCACTGGGCTGGCTCTGGCGGATTGGATGGTAATCGGTAAACGGGCAGACGAGGTGGGCGCATCGGGGATACAGAAAGCAGGGTATGAAGAGTCTCTAATTTACGCAAGAATCTGCACCTAACGTTTCACGATTACAGACTTTGGGGATGCTCGTGGGAATATCACAGTGGAATGTCGTGGCAGCATTAATGGGACATACGAGGAACGATATTGCGTTATATAGGTGTGTCGACTGTAATACGAAACAGAGTCCAGATCGTAGAAAGCAGGATGATAATGGCAGTGTGCGAGTACAATACAGTGCGTGATGTAACGGCCCAGAAATGAAGAGGAAGTAGTAGATGGGACAGATGGTGGACACTCAAGAGCACCGTCGTCCTTTTAAGATACAAAGATGGATCTGGCAACCTAAAACAGGGATGTAAGCTTGCGTCCGGTGTCGACAAAGGATGACCTACACTATCAAGCAGCAGCGTAACCTCGGGCGCAGCCCTAACGAAGTTCTTACTCCAAAAATCGTACTTGGGATTGCGAAGCAACTCGATGAAGGTTACCAAAGCTCCCCATGGGTGAGGCCGATGGACAACAAAGCGTTCCATGAGGACCCTCGTGACGATTTCCCGGAAAGAGTCATCGCTGGCATCAAGGAACAGATAAAGAAATAGGGAGCTAAACCAATGGGTGTGCGCGTTAGGGTACCGGAGGTGCAGCACCATCGAACTCAGCAGTAGATATTGACCTGACAGTGTTGTTAGTAGAGAGGTTAGAATAGCATAGAGCTGGGCGCACCATCCGAGTCCAGATTCTTTGCTAAGTACCGAAGGGCCACCACCCCAGGATCGGAAGAATTGAAAAGGGAGGAACCGCTCTTTGCTTTGGCCTGAGCGACAGAGGAGACACCGATATACATCACGAGGGAATTGACGAATGGGATGTCATACGTTTCTGAAGTATCATCAGCTGTTGGCGCGCGAAGACGATCCTTTAGTGATGGCAGATAAGATGGGGAGGCGCGACCCAGGAGGTACTGATCAAGGTAGGTGCGTAGCTCGCCGCTTTGGAGCCCCTGGGTAAAGTCGGATAGGATTGGAGGGATCGGTCCCATCTCTGGGATGGAATCGTAACCACCATTGCGAAGGTAAGGGTCTGGAAGAATGATGGTCGAAGGGAAGGCGCTTAAAACGATATTGCGCAGTTGAATGCAACCGGGGGGTATGGCGTCGCATAGCGTGAAATAGTATTCACTTAGAAATTCGGGAAAGTCGTGGAGAAGTACGAGCAAGAGTCGGAGACAGCCGCGATAAAGGTCTCTAGAAGAACCCCGGAATCTGGTTGATCTAAGGAACGGAGACAAAAATTTGAAGAGCGACAATAGTAATTTGTAGAAGGCGGACCAGCCCTAGGAATTAGGAGTCAACATAGCGAAAGCCATGACTTTGGCTTGAGCCTCACCTCGCGATTCTCGGACATGAGAAGCTTTGGCATGAATAGCCGATGGGAAATCAGGCTCATCCAAGAGAACGCAAATCCTGGGAAGTAAGTGGGCTGCAACGAGCTGAATGTATCGCTGGCTCCGGTATAAGATTAGGAGTTTTCAAAGGTGGTCGCGAAACGGTACCTGATCGCAATGAGCAACTGGAAGTATGCAGAGCCGAGGCTCGCCTCAATGGTGTGCAAATCGTTGATTAGGCTAGAGAAAAATCGGAGGAAGGGTTTCTGTTGGAACGCTTGCCCTTGCTCCTCGTGCATATTGGCCAACACCAGGACGAAAATGGATAAAATTTTCGTCAGGTAGTGTACCTTTGCTTGGTCATTGTTGACACCAGATGCGTCACCGTGATACTTGATGATATAGACGATGAGTCGAGACATGGCGTCAAGGGCGTGATAGGCGTATGAGAAGGAGAAATCGCCCGATGCGACGCTCTTGGTGTAGCTGTTCACACTTGACTCGGCGCATACCCGAAAGAAGAAAGAAGAAACGTCGTCCATCTTGAGTATGCCTTGCTTCGTTAATTGGGTGATGAAGGGTACGAAGGCCTTCTCTGGTGATGGGGAGCGTTGAAAGATGCTCACCCACTGCTGGAACCAGATAAACAGCTTTTCTCGAAGTTGTCCAGCGTCGGTCTTGCCATTCGTTTGCCGTGCGGCGTAGTCACTACCTGGGCCACGTCGCACCCCTCTGAGATCATCCAGTAACCTCTGGGTCCTAGAGCCCAAGTCAGCGCACAGTCACATGTGTCAATTTCGAACCCACTCCTCATTTGCTTTTCCGCTCTGCATGATTTGGCTCAGGACCTCAATCGTGAAGCTGAACTGACTTTGGGAAGCGAGGGGTGGGTCACAGGTCAAGCATTCTCTTATAAGCCCAGCGGCAAAGTTCTGCAGAGTAGATTTAGCATCAGCAAACAAGAACTTTGCTAGTTGCTGATCTTGCTGAGCAATGCTGATCAAACCGCTGCGGAGTAGTGTGGCAGTGACCGGAACATTGAGTTTTCGCTGAGCAAAGCCGCTTTTGAGAGGATTGAAGAATAGCGTGAAAAGTAGGAACGAACCTCGTCATCGGCATAGATAAGCCATGTGATAGCCTCCTTTGCGACGTCTTCGAACGTTCGACAAAGTTGATCCAAAAGGGCCACGTAGACTTCGCGGGTCAACTGCTGAGAAGTCTTGTACAACAGCTGTACAATTTTCTGAGACATCAAAAGAGGGGTGCGGTGTCGATCTGACGATTCAACAGCGAGATAAAGGATCTGCCTGACGATATGCCGGACGTCATGATTTGGAGGGAGTGCAGCTAAGGATTGCATGGGAAGCTGACTGAGTGCCGCTTCCAATTCTTTCACCGAGTTCTATAACCGATTTAATGGAACTAAACCGCCAGATGTCAAATGAATTACCCACATTGAATCGATCCATAGCTTCTGGGTGGGACAAAGCAACAGGTCCAGCCACGCTCTGATCGATGGCGGGGGACGGAGAATAAGTAGGGGCATCGTTGCGGGAATAAGACACGGTTGAGGATGGCCTGCTCGACCAGTGCCGCTTCACATCGATTCCTAATCGACCATCGAATGAGAGTGTGTCATTATACAGAGAGTAGAGATATACCAAAGTCTTCGTAGACACTGATTTGGTTGGCTTGTACACCAGTCGCCTTGATTCGCAAGGGGTCGGGGAGATTAGCAGAGAAGTTGGAACTCAGAGCCGATACATCCCAGAAAGGCTGTCCTCGATTTGTCTATAATGGGGAGTCAGCTTGATGACTGCATACAGGTCTGAGCGTCACTGATACCTGACGATGCCGCCTGCGGAGTTCGTATGAAGGTGCAAAGTTCTCATCGACGTCAGCAACAGCACGGTCCATCGCTGCTTTCTCGATAACGCGGCAGGCGAGCTCGATATTATCCTGAACAAGTAGGAGTACAACCTGATCCGGTGTCGTTTGCTGCGGGAATTCATTAATATGAGTCGAGCGGCGCCAAGAAACGCACCTCCGTAAATCCTTGCTCACTCAAGAACTGTCGCATGTGGCTGGATAGATTGCTCCTCAGGGGCTCCTTGCAGGTCACTAAGGCGAGACTTCCTGCCAATTTCTGGGCCATACGATGAGCCGCTTGACGTAAGGTTTCCTCGTTAGGCTCCGTAGCGAAGTCCTTGGTCACTAACTCTCTTGTCGAGATCCCGGCAATTGTCACAGAACGCTCAACGACTGGTAGGATGATCTGCAATGGGTCAAAACTTGGCCCGCTGGATCTAAAATAAGTCTACTGACCTCACGAACAGAGCGGTCTACGGCCATCTGGACGGCGCTCTTGAAGGACAGATTAGATGCAAGGGGACCGAGATGCGGACTAATAGAAACATGGTGCACGAGTTCGGAGAGAATCTGCTCTAGCTGGGGACCGACTGCCCGATGAGGTTCAACGGCACCCGAGCCACTCAGTGCCAACACCTGGGAATTCGCGTTCATTTGTGTGTTGGGATCATAACCTCCCATCGGTAAGATATCAATATCTCCGACGTATTCAGGTAATGGTGGCCCAGCTAGTGAGTCAGTAACGGGCCGGTTGCGGAGGATGGAGGTAGCCTCGATAGTGTCGAGTTCGATCCCCAAACCTTTGCATAAGACCTCTATCTCGAACTTCAAATTCAACTTGAGCTCCGCGAAGTGATATAGCTCAACAAGTAGGCTGATGACAGCCATTAACCACGGGTTAGGAGGCCTAAATACCGTTGATCGAGCCGCGGGTTCCAGTGTTTTGCAAACGAACGGGATAGCAACGATAAGCCGCCCACCGTCATACCCCTCAACAAGGAGGTCCTTGAAAGAGATGTTCCGAAATTTGATTGGGCGATCTCGGGCAAGTGTGATCGTCCCCAACCAAGACCCAAGGTTTTTTAATACAGACCGCTCCGAACTTGAGTGCAACGTCTTCTCAGCATTCAACATCACCGCCGACTTGGAGACTGTTTCTTGTAGGATGAAGTTGAAGAGCGACGGACGGTCCAACCCATCTAGGAACTGGAGATACAGTTGATGGTTATTTGGTTCCGTACTGATGCGTTGATCGACCAGATAGTTAGCGAACCATCGCGCATGTTCCTCCTGGAAATGGCCCTTGATGTCTTCCAGTTTTGAGTTGACGTTGACGGGGGCAAGATTGTTGATAATGAACAAAATTTTATCCGAGACTTCCTCCGATGGGGAAAAGAAGGTATCATCATGGCGGTCAGGGTTAATAGCAGTGAAAACGGCCGACGGTTCAACACGCGCAATCGGGGCAATACGTGCGTCCCCGACGTTGTCCCCACCGCTGGCCAACGCACGCCGGAGGAGTGAAGCCAGATCAGGACGCGCTTCCAATAGATGGGGTATGTCAAGGAGGGCCTGACACAGTGGAGCCCACTCGGAAAGCCGAGACTCGAACCGGGACAGCGCTTGGAGGCCGAACTTGAAAAGATTGGTCTCCGGAGGACAATTAAGAGCGTCAACGACGTAGCGTATTGCAATACCCAGTGGGATGTAGTCGACTAGTTCGTGTTGAATTATAGATCCGAAAAGGTACCCTGTCATCGCCAGCTCTCGAGAAGGATACCAAGTCTGGAAGAATTTATACTCGTCGAATAAGAAATGGAGCATGCAAGAGAAGATCTCGTGATCGCGGGAGCTGGACGAGTTTTTGTGGCGCTGAAGCATTGCAATAACGTCATCGATCGTGATTTGCTCGTCGTACATCTGTTTGAAAATACCATCGACTTCGAGTTCTATCTCTGGCGTGTAATTGACAACCGAAAATCCAGGTTCGGAGTCCAGTCCCGGCGTAAGATTCATGAGACGGGGATGGATTTGAAGACAAGAATTTCGAACTTCCAGACAATAGTCAACATCACTAGGACGCATGATATTTGAGCTAGAAGACAAATTAGTAGATGAGAATGGAGCAAGATCAGTACACACTTGTTTCGAAGAACACGAAGGAAGATCGTGATTGTGAGCGGATTTAAGGTCATAGTGCGACTCTCTATGGCAGGGTCTGATATGCGGGTGGCCTTTTCACTTTCCATCTTCGACTCTAAAAACTCAATCACAGCGTGCAGGAACTCGGCGCCATGTGATGCAACATTGTCGGCCAGCCACTTGTCGAGATTGAGATACTCACGCCTCGACGCCAGGGCAGCAACATCGAGGGCGAAGTCAAAAGGCTTTACGTCGAGGAGCGCATCTAGGATCTAAAAGCCCGTCAACTACACAGTTATAAAGATTACGAAGCACTCGCCTTCAAGTCCTGAGCGACGTCGAGAATCCTAGTGATATTGAGGGGACTCTCCTTGTAAAAGGCAGCAAATGCGTTTGTCAAGTACGCTGGACGAATCTGCCAGATCCGCATAAAGACTAGTTGGTGATTGGGGTGCCCAGCCAAGAACATGGCGAGCAGCTTCTGCGAGTACTCGGAACGAATCTCATTCCACTCGGATTGCTGCCAATAACGATCTGTTAGAATAACGACAATATGAGGAAACACAAACTGACCGGGGCCTCGAGTAAACCCATGTGAACTAGCTCGGCACTGATGCGGACAGCCTTGTCCAACATTTCCCGGACAAAACCCCTAACTTCGACGTGCTCCGAGTCTGCAAGACGGACCAGAACTTCGAACAGATCCAAGGAATTCCAAGTTGAACCCTGAACGTTGGCGGCCAAAGCCTTAATGGTGGGGCTGGCGCTAGCTACGTCGTCCATTGTCACGATTCGGCGGCCGGGGAGACTGACAAAGTTGAACGTATCCCCCGGGAGGGAGAGGAGAGCATCCAACAATCGCAACTGGTACAAGGAATTACGCCACGTGCTCCAAAAACCGGCTACTGCGTGGGCATCAACATCACGCGGGGCATTGATTAGTATGGCGATGAGAAGTTTCAAGGTTGCCGTATCCACTCCAGAACGATCGGGGATGTCGAATGCCTTAATGACTTCAACCCAGTTGACGGTACTCGACTAATGCATATGAGTTGAGTGGGCAACACCCATGAAACGAAATACTCACAAAACTACTTATCGCACGCACGAATGACCCAACATCACCTAGTCCAGAACCGTCCGCGGCCAGTCGCGCTAAGACGACCATGTACTCAATTACGGTACTCTCCTTTGGAGGATTCGCTTCAGAGATGCCAAAGCGATGCATCAGCGCCCGAACGGTGTCTGCATCACTTGTAACTTCAGGACCGAGTTGATTGAAAGCCTGAACGAGGGTCGTTCCGGCTGGCAGGCTGGTTGAATATGGCATATGGTCAGCACAGCATAGACAAGGGTAAGGCCGCCTAACCTTAAGCGAGGGATGATTTGTTGCAAAATCGGGGCCACAACTTCTGTACCATACTTTGCTTGTGCCGCCGCGATCAGAGCCTGACGCTGGGGGCCGTCCAAGATGGGTGTCTCAGGAGTTGATAATTCCAGCAGATTGGAAAGCAGCTTGGCCACTTGTGCCGGTGAGAGATCAGCGTGATCAAAAGACGGGTGCTGACACAGCGCGAGAACTGCGTTCTCGAACTCGACACGTATTATGGTGGCAGCTTGAATAGCGAGTTCTTTGCGGGTTGGAGCAGTCACAATCGACGACGCCAGAACAAGACGCTCCAAAGGGCGAAGTCCAACTCGATCCGCAAACCTTGCCAGGTCGAAATGCCGGAAGATGTCACCCTCCCCGCGATCTAAGCCATCACGGAATCTGTCCGCTAAAAACGGATCGCGTGCAAGTCGTTGAGTCTCTTGAACAAGTAGCCGGAAAGTAAGCGAAGTAGAAGTGTCAAAAGCTGACGGCGCAGCGGTGGACTGAAGTCGGGCTTGGGAATGAACGATTAGACGCCGGATAAAATGCAGGTATGTTTCGAGTCCATGCTGTTCAGATAACTACGGACATACGAAGCATGAGAAAACAGTGCGCCAATAAGTAGAACGACATACCGAACGGATTTCAGCTTGATTTCGGTCAAAGTTGTCTTCCGTGAGCGTTGACAATAAGAAGACAATTTGGGCTCTGACGATAGTGTGTATATTGTTGTTGGGTGGATTGTCCATGGCAGGAGACCGAGCTGAAGAAGGCTCCGTCCTTCTACCGCCACTTCCGCCGCCTGGAGCCGTTTTGCGTGTAAGGTGATGTCGAGAAGCACGAGAAAGCGCGTTGTGCACGCCGTCTGCGACGGTGAGCGTTGAGCGGGGAGAAACGTGACTGTCACCACCACCACTCATCAACGCGCGTACGAGTGTGGGAAAGTATATCATCTCCGCTTCAATTTCAGTGGCTTACAGAGATTCAAAACGCTGTTTATAGTTATTTATGTAGGTAAACATCCTGTTTCAGAGCGGAGCACAAATTTAATATAATGCAGGCTTATCTCGGAAAAGCTTCGGCATGAGTGGCCGGAACGTTTGGTATCTTGTTATCACGGCAAGACGTACATAACACCAGACAGATACAAGAAGTACAGTACACACAACTAGACAGTTTCCGTACTACGGACGTATAAACAGTAAAACCAGTATCGCGAAGAAAACAGTGCTCGCGACGGATACATCCAAGCGTCGTCCGTCACCGTTGCTGTCGCCCGTGCTATTTACCACAGCTTGCCCTTGGTTTGCAGCACGACAGAGCTTGGAGCCTTCTAAAATATCATCTGGGACCAGAATAACCGGTTTACCGCCCTTTGAATATTCAACCTCCACAGTTCCACCGCTTCCTACAGCATATTGCTTACACGACAGAATACTAAAGAAAAATCGTGTCAAGATTGTGCACGGTCAAGTTCGAATACAGACTGGACTGACTCTGTACTTGAGAAGCTGTTGGGCCAAGGTGTATATGCGAACATGCTCGTATTTTGCGGCTGCACAATTTCTAAGGCACAAATTCATCATTTTCGGTGGAAACCGAACTTACTGGTGAACCTATGTTGGTCACAATCGTGACTACATTCCCCTTTATAATCGCGAGGCCATCAGAGGTCACCTGGAGGACTTGAGTATGAGACTGCGCCCAGTTTGTGTTATTCACGAGATAATTTCGTAGCTAAGACATGGGATGATGAAAATATTTCTTCGCAAGCACAAGGCAGTACGGACCTTGTTGAGCGTTGCTGTCAGATTGTAAGCAGTAGTTTGCTGATATCCAGACGTCCAAAGGGGGCCACGGTTGTACTAGATGTCTTTGAGTCCTGATTTCCTGGGAGATAAGCACAGACGTACGGGATCCACGGTTCCGTCCAGGCTCTGCTCCTGTCCGTAGTAAACGATAGGAATCCTGGTTACAGTATGAATCCGCAAGTGTGACAAGAGTATATAAGGTCAGTTACCCGTCAGACATGAACGTCAGAACCATGGCATTACTAGGCCATGTTAGGGAGCGAGAAAGTAGACGAGAAAGGATGTGACTGACTAGAGACTCTGTGGATCCACGGACAAACTGTGCCATCGAGAAAGATCATGATTCTCTAAAAAATTGCCGAGTAGTGTAGAATCCTAAAACGACATGTTAGCGTTAACCATCGTGAAAAGAGCGAAATCAACTTTGAAACTGCTTTGAATTTGACCCATGACAGCAACCAAGCCGGACATATTGGCGGGACCAGGAATGCTAAAGGCTTGGACAATGGCATCGTAGAGGGGGTAATTGAGGACAGAGTCCATGACCCGTTGATAAGACGAGGCCATTCTAGAACGATGCATTAGAACCTTCCCCAGACGCGTAAGGCACCATACTACGGACGGGATATCGTCACCGAATACCTCTCCAAGGCAGAATACACCGGCGCTCGCACAGAAAGAGACCCAGAACGGTGCTTGTACGTGTCTGTAAAGTCATTAGGTGCACATGAAGACATTTAACGGTGTCGGCCTCACTTGGCAGCTAACGATGAATCATTTGTCAGATGAATTGAATACATGGGAAATTTCACACACCATCTATACGCAAGCCGTCAATGCCATATTCCTGTACCAAATTGTTGACCCATGTGCCGTAAGTAGAGGCGACAGTTGGGTCCTCAGTGTCAAGGTCTGGAAGCGCAACCTTCGTGTCGCCAAGCCAACAGTCTTGAACGCTGGTCACATTACTCCAGTCAACAGGGCAATATGAATGGTATTGGGTCTCAAGAGAGGACGTCGTCAGATGTATCAAGTTGAAAGACAAAGGCATTACCGCTTCCTTGAACATATAGTTTGAAAAATCGGGAGTGGTGGACGTCGCCATAACGTTATTCGCAACAATATCGACCATTAGATACCTGGTAGAGTAATGGTGAGCGTAGACATATACTATGGGTACTGGTCACGGACATTCCCCGCCTGTGTAGCTCAGCTGAGAGTGCTTTGAGGTCATCGGAGGTGCCAAAACGCGAATTCAATTGAGACGCATCCGCAATCCAATATCCATGATAGGCGTCACCATAAGCCGTGCGAGGACCTTCATAGTTCTGGGAGACAGGACTGATCCAGACTGAGACCTTTTAAGTAAGGACATCCTGGTCTGGAGAGGGCGAACTAACCAGCCGTGAAACCGGCGTTTTGGATATAGTCTAGATTGTCCTTGATTGTGCGCCACGTACCACCGCACCAAGTTTGGTCAGCCGGTTTGCAAGCGTTAACATCAGCACCGTCAGGGAGCGCGTAGCGGTCAGTGATTACTCTGTACTCTAGTATTAATAGATTGGGGACAGCGCGAATAACATTGAAGCCTACTGATATATTGCGCGTCCCCTCCACTGGTCGGCGGTGGCGGCGAGTGTTGAACCAATAAACGCCAGAAATACACAAGGGGAAAGGGAAAGGTGGAACATGAGTCAGGGGTATACTTTTAAAGGAAAGGACTGGATGGGTGGAAGGAGCGACTGAGTGAGCGGGAGAGGGAGGGGGGGTAGCGCCAGAGGGATGAGCTCTCGGCCAGCAGGAAGCTCTATGGGAGGGTATATGAGCAACGGGATAGAGCGAGACGTGACGAAGCTGGCGTGGCGTAAGTTTAAAAGAAAAATCCGATATGTCCACATGGAAGCCAAGACCCAAAACCGGATCCGCGATAATCCACGGTGGAGTTTATTGGGATACTCTCCCCTGGTCATGTGTTTCGCGAGGTCTGACCGGAGTTGCTGATTGGCAGCCTGTGTCCTGACCAGACCAGGTCGGCATAACGACTGGCAAAGATGGTAAGATCATAAGACCTCGTGAGTTTATTGTACTGTACAGTACTGTCAACGGATGGATCGACTGTGGTCATATGTCATCGTGTCATAGTTCGATCACTGGTACCTCGTGGGGTGTGGGGGAGCGAGAATTGTCATTTCTGTTACCGGCAACACGGCGAGTCAAATTCCGGGATCGGGGCGGCCGATGATTGGTCGTGTGTGTCACAGCCTGCGGGCA
>Ga0137385_10005181_pt1 | contig 11429 bp, 9 predicted proteins | sample SagtaG_FD_104921 | JGI IMG/M metagenome (GOLD analysis project Ga0137385, IMG submission 104921) | Vadose zone soil microbial communities from Sagehorn Ranch, Mendocino, California, USA - Sage2_R_80_16 metaG | ecosystem: Environmental > Terrestrial > Soil > Vadose zone | place: USA: California...
ACCTGGGTCACCTGGGGAGCCGGCCAGCGGTCCACCCTGACATGGACCGCGGCATGCTTGCGGGAAACGTGGGTGATCATCACCCAGGAGGACGCGGATGCCGCGAACCTCGACATCGCGGCGTTGCGGGCGGAGATCGGGGCGCTGCACGGCACCGGCGGCAACACTCCCGCCACTGGTCAGCTGCCCTGAAAGCAGGCAGCCGCGCGTGGGCGGCCCACCTGGTGCACCATGCGCGGTGACGGCGGCGGTTCTCAGGCCACCGCAAGCGGCGTGCCGGGCCAGTCGAGCAACTGCGCACCGATAACCGCCACTTGCAGGGTGAGCGCGTCCGCCGGCCGGGCCGGGTCATGCCCGGTCAGTTGCGCGATCCTTGCCAGCCGGTAGGTCACGGCCCGCACGGACAAATGCAGGTCCCGTGCTGCCGCGGCCGCGACCCCACCCTGGGCGAAATACGCCGCCAGGGTTGCGAGCAACGGGGCCGCGCCGCCGCGGGCGCGGCTCAGCGGCACAAGCACGGCGCGCACCAGGTCGGTGATGGCCGCTCTGTCGCGGAGCAAGACCTGATAGACGAGCAAGTCGGCAGCGGCCACCACCGGATCGGGCAGGTTCAGCCGCTGCGCCACATCCAGTGCGTCCGCCGCCTCCTCATAGGAGCGGACCACCCCGCTTGGGCCGTGGTAAGAGCGCCCGACCGCGATCCGCAGCCCCTGGGGCTCGCCCGGGAACGGGGCCCGCACCGTTTCGGATGCTCGCTCAAGTGCCCGGGCCACATGGTCCGCGTCACCGCCGCCTGCCGAGCCGACGATGGCTACCAGGTGCCCGGCCCGGGTTGCCACCAGCGATGGAGACGGAGCGGCGGCGTAGGCCACCACTGTGTCAGCCTCCATACCCCCCAATCTGATCGCACCACCCGGGGCGGCGGGACCCGCCAGCACCACCTGGTGGGGGCCAGCCAGGCGGAGCCCAAGCCGTTCCCCGCGCGCGATCAGGTCACCCACACTGCCCTGGCTGGACAGCAGGTCCTCAACAAAGTCGCGCCGTTCGGCCTCCTCCCGGCGGGCCAGCGAGAGGTGCGCCCGCTCGAAGCCCTCCGCGGCTGCCGCGACCGCATCATCGGCTGCCCGCAGCACGGCCAGCCCCGCGGCCCGCAGGCCAGTCAGGCCCGCGGCCCGCCGCCCAGTCAGCCCCGCGGCCCGCCGCCCAGTCAACGGCCCAGATTCATCCGGGAGCTCGCGCCACAGCCGCCATGTCGCGGAAAGGAAAAGATCGACGAGGCCGCGCAGCGCCACCCCACTCTCCGCCGCCTGCTCCCCCGACTTGCCATAACCCGCCAGCTCGGCACCGGTGAGGCGGCGCCCGCTGGCGGCCGCGTCCACCACTGCTGGCAGGTAATCACCAAGCAGTCCCTCCGGCACACCACCGGCTTCGTGGCTGGCTGCCCGCGTGATCGCTGCAAGATCCACGTCGATCACTCCTCGCCTGTTCTCTCACCGGCTCTTTTGTCTGCCCACCGCGCGCACAGCCGACCCCGCCACCACGCATCCACAGCACCTCCTCCATTGCCGGGTTCCGGCAAGGTTCATGGCCCAATCTTGACCGGAAGGAGCCGATGAATACAATCAACCGGCAAGCAATAGTGGAAGTTGGTGCCGCGACAGCAGGAGCCGAAGCTGGCCCCCGCGCACGGGGCGCGGCTCGCCCCGGCAGCAGGAGCCGGAGGCGCGTCCCCGGCCGCTACCGGCGCAGCATCGCGAGAGGTGATCGGATTGACCATGATCCGCCAGCCGGAGCAGGCTCCGGCCGGCTCTGGCGACCGGCCGGGCAACGGCCGACCGCCCGGCGGATTTTCCATCGCGGGCTTTACCGTCAGGCTGACCCCAGGCTTCTACCTGCTGTGCATGCTAGCCGTGGTCGCCAGTGCGATGGCGCTGCCCGGCATCGCGCCCGGGCTTCCGGCAGTTGTCTATCTCGCCGCGACCGCCGGCGTCGTGGCCGCCCTCCTGGTGAGCCTTGTCAGCCATGAGCTCGCGCACGCTATGGTCGCCCGGCGCTATGGCGCCGCGGCACGGGAGATCCGGCTCGGGTTCTTCGGCGGGGCCTGGCACGGAAACGATGAATTCGCCACTCCGCGCGCGCTCTGGCGGGTCGCGGCTGCCGGGCCGGCGGCCAGTCTCCTCGCCGCCGCCACGTCCATCGGCGCCGCGGCGGGCCTGGCGGGACTTGGCGCGGGCACGCTGCCGGTTTTCGTGCTCGCGGTTACAGCCTGGATCAACCTCTTGTTTGCCGTCGTCAACGCGCTGCCGGGCGCAGGGCTTGACGGTGGGCGGATCGTGCTTGCCTGGGCGTGGGCACACTCGGGGGACCGGGCACGCGCCGCCATAACCGCCGCCAGGGTCGGGCAGTATACCGGGGCACTGCTCACCGCTGGAGGGGTTGCCCTGTTCGCGCTGGGGTACGCCGACGGCGCCTGGGCAGGGTTGCTGGGGCTGCTGATGGTCGGCGCCGCCCGGGCACAGGCTCGTGAGGTGCTGACCATCGCGGCCCTCGCGGGGTTGCGGGTGGCCGATGTTCTCAGGCCCGGGCCCCCTGCGGTGGTTTCAGGCTGGCTGACGGTGCAGGCGTTCCTCGACGACGAGATGCACGGCGGCGCTGGGGCTGCCGGCGGCTCGCCGACTCTGCCCGGCAGGACCGTGAGTGGCGCGACAGCCTTCCCCGTCCGTGACTTCGATGGCCGCACAGCCGGGCTGCTTACGCTGAGCCAGCTCGCGCTCGTGCCCGCTCCCCGGCGCGACACAGTGCGGATCGCGGACGTCGCGACGCCAGTCAGCCATGTTGTGACCACTACCCTGGATGAGCCACTGGGGCGCTTGGTTTCACGCCTGGCAATCCGGCCCACGATCCCGGCTGCCCTCCACACGGCGGGGCACGCGCTGGTGCTCGGCGACGACGGTCCGCCCGCCGGTGTCCTCACCCCAGCCGACTTCGCCCGGGCAAGCCAGATCGGCGCCTTGCACACAGGACCCCCAACGTGACCCGGGCCTGACCCGGAAGGTCGATAACATCCTCCATATCCCGGCATGGGCATGGGCCGCGACCATCGCGGCCCTTGTTGTGCTTCTCGGAGCGGACCTGATTCTCAGCGCCCGCCGGAACCGGCCTGCCCGCCTGCGCGAGGCCGCGCTTTGGACGGCAACAGCCATCGGGCTCGCGCTGGGATTTGGCGCCCTGCTGGCCGCCTTTGCGAGCAGGACGGCCGCAGGCCAGTTCTATGCCGGCTGGCTGACCGAGTACAGCCTCTCCCTGGACAATCTGCTCGTCTTCGCGCTGCTGATCAAGTCCTCGAAGGTGCCACCTCGTCTGCACGGCCGCGTTCTGATGCTCGGCATTTGTCTTGCGCTGGTGCTGCGCGGCATTTTCATCGCGGCAGGTGCCGCCGCGCTGCAGCGTTTCGACTGGCTGCAGTATCTCTTCGGGGCCTTCCTGCTCGGGACCGCGGTCTGGATGGCACGGCAGCGGGGTAATGACGGCAAGGACACAGCACAGCGCGGGGACTCGCGGGGCACCCGGTGGTTCGCGAAAGGCCAGCCGCCGCCGGGCCGCGCCGGGCCGTTGGCGCGCGTCACGAGGCGACTGCGGGCCACGCCGTTTCTCCTTCTCATCATCGCGATCGGCATGACCGACGTGATGTTCGCGCTCGACTCCATACCGGCAATCTTCGGCCTGACCCGGGACCCCTTCGTTGTGTTCACGGCGAACCTGTTTGCCCTGATCGGGCTCCGCCACCTTTACTTCCTGGTCGGCGGACTGCTCCAGCGGCTGATCCACCTGTCGGTGGGAATCGCCGCCGTCCTGGCATTCATCGGGATCAAGTTCCTCAGCGAGGCGCTGCGCTCTTCGGGTGTCCGTAATGTCGGACCGTTGCCAGTACCTCATTTCAGCGCGGTCATCTCGCTGTCCGTCATCGTCGGGGTGATGGCCGTCACCGCTGGGGCCAGCCTCGCTCTCAGCTCCCGCGGACAGCGCCCGCTGGGCGTGCTCACGGGGGCAGGCGCGGCCGGAGCCGAGGCAGGAAATGCGCCGCACGCGGGAACCCACGGCAAGCCCGCAGGTGACAGCAGGCCCGCGGAGGACAGCAAGCCCGCAGGTGACAGCAGGCCCGCGGAGGACAGCAAGCCCGCAGGTGACAGATCTGCGGCGAACCTAAAGCTTGCGGCTCAAAGCAACATTGCCGATTGGGGCAACCTCTGGGTTCACACCAAGCCGCCGGATCACAATCAGCTTCCGTCTCACAGCCTCGCCTACCACAACAACTTCGCCGATCGGGGCAAGCTCCGGGAGTCCAGCAAGCTCGGGGAGTCCAGCAAGCTCGGGGAATTCGGCAAGCTCGGGGAATTCGGCAAACTCATGGATCCCAACAAGCTCCCCGATCACGGCGAGTCCCGGGCAGGCTGCGCGACACGGGACAGCCCTGAGTGGGAAGCCACGCCTTACTAGGCGCGGCGGCAGGCAATGCGCTCTTCATGATCCTGAAGACTTCTCCGCACATAGAGCGAGAAGTCTTGAGGATGAGAGCGCCGACCGGCTGGTACGGGCATCTCGCGTATTGTCGGGTCCGTGCCCGGTATCCCAGCGAGCGATCCCCCCACGGTCTCGGATCTGCGGGCACGCTTTGAGGGGCACTTGGTGGTGCTCGAGCCGCTGTCATTCGAGCATGAAGAGGGCCTGTTCGAGGCCACGTCCGGCGGCGGGTTGTTCAGCTGGCTTCCGGTGGACCTGGGCGCATCCCGGGAATCCCTGCGTCGCTGGCTCGCCAGTTCCATCGAATCCGCCCGGCTCCGGCGAGAGGTTCCATTTGCCATCCTGTCCAGGTCCACCGGGAAGCCGGTCGGCTCCACCCGTTTTCAGGAGATCCGGCTGGAGCATCTGCGGGCCGAGATCGGCTGGACATGGCTCGCACGGCGGGAGTGGGGTTCCGGCGCGAACGTGGAGGCCAAGCTGCTGTTGCTGACCCATGCCTTCGAGCGCGCTGGCTGCCGACGGGTGGAGTTCAAGGCAGACGCTCGTAACGCCCGCTCTTGCGGCGCGCTGGAGGCGCTTGGGGCCCGGTTCGAGGGCGTCTTCCGCAAACACATGGTTGTCCGGGACGGGGGAGTCCGCGACTCCGCCTACTACTCCGTCATCGATGACGAGTGGGCTGAGGTCAAGGCACGGCTCAGCCAGCGACTCGCGCGTCACCTCGCGGATGCGCGGCGCGGATCAGCCGCCGGCCCCCAGCCCTGAGCAGGTGGGCCCGGCACGGTGCCGCCAGGCTACTGCGCGGCGGCGAGGGCACCGCGCAGGTGGGTCACCACATCGCCGGTCGCGACCTTGACCGTCTCGCCGGCCTCCCGCCGGGTGACCTCGACCACGCCTTCCGCAAGCCCGCGCTTGCCGACCGTGACCCGGAACGGGATCCCGGTGAGCTCCGCGTCGCGGAACTTCACGCCCGCACGTTCGGCCCGGTCGTCGATGATGACCTCGATCCCCGCGGCGGTGAGCTGCTCGTACACCGACTCCCCCGCCTTGGCGGATTCGGGGTCCTCCGGCTGGGCCACGGTCACGACCACGCTGAACGGGGCCACGGACAGCGGCCAGACGATGCCGTGCTCATCGTGGTGGCGCTCGACGATGGCCGCCATCGCCCGCTCCACCCCGATGCCGTAGCTGCCCATGATGGGATGCACCCGCTGGCCAGTGGCATCCAGCACCGTGACGCCGAACGTCTTGGTGAACTTGTAGCCGAGCTTGAAGATGTGCCCGACCTCGATCGCGGGCAGCAGTTCCAGCGGTTCGCCGCACCGGACGCACGGCTCACCGGAAACGACCTCACGCAGATCCGCCCAGGAGCCGACGCTGATGTCGCGGTCAACGTCGACCCCGCGCAGGTGGAAGTCGTCGACGTTGGCCCCGGTAACCATGTCCCGGCGGCCCCGCAGCGCCTCATCCGCGACCACCGGCAGGGACGTCACCCCGACCGCCGGCAGGGACGTCACCCCGACCGCGCCCAGGCTGCCCGGCAGCGCGCCCAGCGCGTCACGGATCTCCTCGGGGTGGGCCGGGCGGATCTCCGCGGCGGTCGCGTCGGCGAGCTTCTGCTCGTTGAGCGCGTGGTCGCCTCGCACAAGCACCAGGGTCAGCTTGCCGTCGAGCACATACACCAGCGTCTTGATCTGCCGGCCGGCAGGCGCGTCGTAGCCCGTCGCCAGGTCCTCGATCGTGCGCACGCCCGGCGTGGCGAACCGCTCCGGCTCGGTCAGCCCGGGCCCGTCCGCCACCTCCGGCAGCCGGGAGGTGGCTTTCTCCACGTTGGCTGCGTACTGGCAGTTCGGGCAGTACGCCACCAAATCCTCGCCCGCATCCGAGGGGCACATGAACTCGGTCGAGTCTTTGCCGCCCATTGCCCCGCTGGATGCCTCGACCGCGATCACTGGCATGCCGAGCCGCTCAAAGATGCGGAAGTAGGCCGCACGGTGCCGCTCGAAGGAGACGTCGAGCCCGGCTGGATCGAGGTCGAAGCTGTAGGAGTCCTTCATGGTGAACTCGCGCACGCGCAGCAGGCCCGCCCGGGGCCGTGGCTCATCCCGGAACTTGGTCTGGAACTGGTACCACACCTGCGGAAGCTGCTTGTGGGAGTTCAGTTCCTGCGCCAGGACGGCGAAGATCTCCTCGTGGGTCGCGCTGAGAACGTTCACGGCACCCTTGTGGTCCGTGAGCCGGAACATCACGTCGGCCCAGGACTCCCAGCGGCCACTGCGCTGCCAGATATCGGCTGGGTGCATGGTGGGCAGCAGCACTTCCTGCGCGCCGATGCGCTCCATCTCCTGCCGGATGACCCCGATGACCTTGGCCCGGACCCGGACCGCGAGCGGCAGGAGGGAATAGTGGCCCGCTTGGATCTGCCGGATGTACCCCGCGCGGACCAGCAGCCGGTGGCTCGGCGCCCCGGCGTCCGCCGGGTCCTCCCGCAGGGTTGGGATGTGCATCTGTGACCAGCGCATGGATGCGGGCTTCCTCGTGATTGTCGTTGTGTCCGGAGCACGCACCGCGGCAAGCGGAGCGGCGGCTACAGCTTCCGAGCTTAGTGGCCGGCTCACCCAGCCTGTGCCGGCTCGCCGGGTTCCAGCGGCGGTGCGCTGATCGGGCAGGAGGTGCGGGCCTCCGGCTCGGGGACCCGGTGGCCGTCCGCCGGGCGCAGCACGTTGTTGTCGATGGTCACAGCGGACAGCGCGGCCCCGGCCACGAGCAGGCCGGCACAGATCACCATGGCGCCCCGGAACGCGCCGTGCAGCACGGTGGGGTCGTGATAACCCGCGCCGGACAGCCCCACCGCCAGCGGCAGCCCGGCGACCGCGAGTAGGCCAGCGGCCCGGGCCACCGCGTTGTTGATACCGCTGGCCACCCCGGCGTGACGCACGTCGGCACTGGCGAGCACGGTGGCGGTCAGCGGTGCGACCGTCGCAGAGAGGCCAAGCCCGAACACGGCGACGGCGGGCAGGACGTCAGCAACGTAGCTTGCGTTGGGGCCGATTCTGGTCGCGAGGAGAAGACCAGCCGAACATATGAGCGGGCCGCCCGCCATCAGCCAGCGTGGCCCGACTCGCTGCGCGAGCGCGCCGGTGCGCGGCGAGAGCGTGAGCATAAGCACCGTCATGGGCAGCAGCGAGACACCCGCGGCCAGCGGCGAGAACCCGCCAACCACCTGCAGATTCAGGATGAGAAGGAACAGCGTGCCGCCGAGCGCGGCGTAAATCACGAAGGTCACGAAGTTGACCGCGGTGAACTGGCGGGAGGCGAACACGTCGAGCGGAAGCATGGGCGGCACCGGGCCGGGCGTGCGTTCCCGCCGGCGTTCCAGCAGCACGAAACCCGCGCCGGCGGCGACCCCGGCCGCACCGATCGGCAGCGCGACCGCGAGGCCCTGAGCGGGCGCCTCGATCAGTGCATCGGTGATACCTGCCAGGGCGAGTGCGGCCAGCAGGGCTCCGGCCACGTCGAACTTGCCGTGGGCGGAGGGATCGCTGGTTTCCGGAACATGCCGCAGTGCGACCAGGGCGACCACCGCCGCGAGCGGGAGGTTCAGGAAGAAGATCCACCGCCAGCCGGCGGCGCCGACGATCCATCCTCCGAGAAACGGGCCGACCGCGGCGGCGACGCCGCCCAGGCCAGACCAGGCACCGATGGCGCGGGGGCGGTCCTCGGCCTCGAACGAGGCCTGGATGATCGCGAGCGAGCCCGGGGTCAGCAGCGCGCCGCCGATGCCCTGCAGCGCCCGGGCGGCGATGAGCACGCCCGTGTCGGGGGCAAAACCACACAGCGCCGAGGCGAGGGCGAACCAGGCCACCCCGGTCACGAAGACCCGGCGCCGCCCCAGCCGGTCGCCGAGCGAGCCACCGATCAGGATCAGCCCGGCCAGGGTCAGCGTGTAGGCGGTCACCGTCCATTGCAGGCCGGCCAGCGAGGCGTGCAGGGACCTGCCGATGGTCGGCACAGCCACGTTCACCACGGTGGTGTCGAGCATGGCCATGCTCGACCCGAGCACCGTCGCTGCCAGCACCCAGCGCCCTGGCGGCGTGGCGAGCCGGATCCCGCCGGCGCGTTGCCCGGTCACGTCAGCCACGTTCCGATGGTGCCACCTCCGGCGGCTGCTGCCCAGCCCGGTTCCGGCCGGCCGCCCCGTTGCCGCCGGGTCACCCAGTCCCGCTCAGGTACCGTGCGAAACAGGGCGCCGCCCGCAGGCGCAGTGGCCTGGCGGCGCGGGGCCGCACCGAACCGGGAGCGGTCGATCGGGAACGGTCGATGGGAACGAAGGGATGCACATGCGCTACCTGGTACGACAGCAGATGTTCTCGATCGGCGACGACTTCTGGATCACCGACGAGCAGGAGAACCGGGTATTCCTGGTCGATGGGAAGGCGATGCGGCTGCGGGAAACCCTGGAGCTGAAGGACGGTTCCGGTGCCGTGGTCGCCACTGTGCGCAAGAAACTGCTGGCGATGCGGGACACCATGCAGATCGAGCGCGACGGCGTGGTCGTCGCCACCGTGGCGAAGGCGATGTTTTCGCCGCTGCGCCACAAGTCAGTCATTGATCTTGCCGACGGGCGGCAGTGGGAGGCCGTGGGCAACCTGGTGGGGATGGAGTTCAGCATCGAGTCCGGCGGCCAGGTGATCGCCCGGATCTCGCGCTCGTGGTTCCGGCTCCGCGACACCTATGGCGTGGAGGTGGCGCCCGGCGAGGACGACGCCCTGCTGCTCGCCGTCGCCGTGTGCCTGGACCGGATCCACCACGACGAGGAAACGCGCCGCCGCTGAACACCCAGGTAATGCCCGCTTGACACAGGATGCTTTGCCATCAAGCTGGAGGGCTGGGCCTGGGCGATGACCTCCAAGATTCACGCCTGATGACCAAGGTTGAGTGCTGCGCGGACGACGGACCCACCGTCCAGCAGGTTTGGCAGAACGACCGTTGCACCCGCGCGCCGCAGTTCAGCGGGTGCACTCTTGCCGGAGGCTACAGCGATAATGCGTACGCCGCTGCCGAGGGCCGCTTCGACATCGCTTGGACTGTCGCCGATAAGAACCGTCGTGCCGTCTGGGAAGGACAAGCCGTATTTTTCGCTCGCGCGGCGGCACGCCACGGGAACAAGTTGCGCGCGAACTTCATCATCGGTGCCGTAGGCACCCACATCAAGGTCAAGCTCGCCGTCCAGGCCAAAAACCCGCAATTTTGTCTCGGCCACGGGGCGCAGGTTCCCAGTCAGCACTGATTGAACCACTCTCCCTGTCACGGCCAGCGCCGCGATGGCTTCTGCTGCCCCCGGAAGCGCACGCCCTCGCCGGGCCAGCTCTCCGGCACGCGCCCGATAGGCCCCCGCGAGCAGATCCGCGTAACGGTCGAACAGCGCCGCACTGTAGCGAATGTGGTGCGATTCCAGCGTCTCCCGGAAAATGGCCGGCTCCGTCCGCCCTGTCACCTCCGCCGCGTGCACCAGCTGCTCCCCGCTGGCCTGCTCGAAGGCGGCGCGGAACAGTTCAAAACCCATCCCCCGTGTTTCCATCAGCGTATGATCCACATCCCACAACACCAGCGTCTGAACTCCCATATGCGCTCCGCTTCCCTCCCTGGTGGCGCTCATTGGCTTACGCTGAGGTTATGCCCGGCCAGGCCCACATTCCCATTGGCGAACGTGTCCGCTTTTACCGCCAGGCGCACCACAAGACGCAGGCAGTGGTCGCGGGCCTAGCGGGAGTGACCGAGGACTACCTTTCCCAAATCGAGCGCGGTCTCAAGACTCCCTCCACCGCACTGCTACACCGCCTCGCCCGCGTGCTGGGTGTCCCCACCTCGGTCCTTTTTGGGGAATCGGCGGTCGAGCCCGCCACTTCCGCGCACCCGCTGTCGGCAGCCATCCACACTGCCCTGGCCCTCAGCGGCGAACAGGCCAACCCTGATCACTCACTGGACCTGGTTGTCCTCCGCGACCGACTGGAAGCTGCCTGGAGGTCCTGGCAGGGCTCACCACACCGCTACAGCCAGACCGGGCCACTGCTGCCCGGCCTCATCACCGATGTGCAGGCCGCAACCCGGGCACTCCGGGCCGCATCTGACGTGCCCGCCCGGCGCGAGGCATCCGCTCTGGCCGCTGACCTGTACTCCTTGTTAAGGACCTTCACCAAACGCATCGGGCGGGCAGATCTGTCATTGCTAGTCGCAGACCGGGGAGTGCGCGCAGCAGAGGACGCCGATGACCCAATGCGTATCGCTGCTGCCAAATGGAACCTGGGCCAAGTGCTGCTGGCCACCAACGAACCCGAAATTGCCGAAGACGTCACCACCCGCGCGGCAACCGATCTCCAGCCCCACATTGACGGCAACCCGGATTACCTGGCGCTCTACGGTGCGTTGTGGCTGGTCGCAGGCATCGCCCAGGCCCGCCACCGCGACACGTGGGCAGCCCGGGAATCCCTCCGAAACCACGCAGCACGCGCCGCCGACACAGCCGGCGACGGCAACCTCCTATGGACGGTGTTCGGCCCGACCAATGTCGCGCTACATGCCGTCAGCATCGAAATGGAGGCCGGGGAAACATCCGAGGCCCTGCGGCTAGCGGACGGCATCGACATCACACACTGCCCATCGATCGAGCGGCGCACGACATTCTTTCTGGATCTCGCCCGCTGCTACGACCAACGTCACGAAGACGCCGGGACAGTCTTGCACCTGCTCGCCGCCGAAGAGGAATCCAGCGAGGACTTGCGTTACAACCCACTCGCCCGCGACCTGGTGCATGGCCTCCTGCGCCGCGCTCGCCCCTCACTCGCACACAAGGTACGGGCCCTGGCCGCTCGCATTGACCTCGTCAGGTAGCAGGCCGAACCGTCAGCCAA
>Ga0137385_10005199_pt1 | contig 11414 bp, 10 predicted proteins | sample SagtaG_FD_104921 | JGI IMG/M metagenome (GOLD analysis project Ga0137385, IMG submission 104921) | Vadose zone soil microbial communities from Sagehorn Ranch, Mendocino, California, USA - Sage2_R_80_16 metaG | ecosystem: Environmental > Terrestrial > Soil > Vadose zone | place: USA: California...
ATCGACGAAACGAATGACCGTTCCACCTGGGGGGCCGGCAGGGCCAGGAGGCCCAGCTGGGCCAGGCGGTCCTTGAGATGCGACCTCCTTCTTTTCGCAGGCAGCCAGAGTCAACGCTAAGACAATGGTGAACAAGCAAACAGGCATGATGGATAGTGTAAGCGAGGGGCGGCTCCTCACCTAGCGCGATCAGCGCAATGCAGCGTTTAGAGCCATGAGCAAATGATGTCCGCTTCACGTATGTCCCGGCGCAGCCGCGGGGGCGGGTGGACGGCGAGATGGGCAGCGCAGCGGCCGTCGGCACGCTACGTTCCGGTGAAGACCGTCCTACCTGCTGCCGCCAAAGAAGCCATTCGCGTCCCGCAGAATCTGCGAGCGAATGAACGGATCGGGATCTGCGCCCATCACAATGGCCCCCGGCTGCCCACATGGGGTCCAACAGACAATATTAGCTTTCGGCGTATTGCGCGGCATGACTGTTATGCTCGGCGTCGGGTTCGGGTATCCCTGCTCGACATACGTGCCTTGCCTGTTCGCCTTCCGAGCATCGGCAGATGAAGAGACTGAAATGCTGAGAGCGCAAACAAGGACCATGGAATTTCTCCATCGATTCCTATCCGCGCCGGCAAACTAGGGCGCCTGTTGCCGGCGAAGCCAGCCGAACCTTGCTCGCAGTGGGTCTAACCCGGAACTGGTGAAAATATTCCCGCAAAAAATGTTCCGGCAGGACGCTTAGCCGGCCAATTCGCCCTGCACCCTAACCCCTAGAAATTGCTGTCACCCAACTATAGCACACGATACCCCAGGAGACGGCTGCATTGCGGGATTTTGACCCGGCCTAATTTGCCTGAAAGCCGACATCAATCAGACCCTGGGCGGCTTGCGCGGCTGCGGCCGTGATTCAAGCTCGGAGGCTCTTTGCTTCAGCCCATATCTTTATCCAAGCCTTGGTCGAGCGGTTCCTCAATATAAGATCAAGCAATGTCGCTGTGCCCGCTACAACAAGCTTGCCGCCAACTACCTCGTGTTCATCCAGCTCGCGTCAATCAGGCTGTGGCTACGTGTTAATGAGTCCACGCTCTAGCGCGGTGCAGAGTAGTAGTAGACATCCTGGATTGACGTCGGCCGGATGACGATCGTCCGCCGCGTCCCGTCGGCGGCGTAGGCGCTCACGGGAATGTCGCGCAGATTGTCTTGAAACCGTCGCACGGCATTCAACGCCTCATTGGTGGGTCGTTGTTTCGCGGCTCGATCCTCGGGCGCTGCTTTCTTCGGGGCGGCGGCGCGTGGCTGCGCCTCGGCCGCGGGTTTGGCGGCGCGCCGACCCTCGGCAACTGGCGGCGGCGTCTCGCGCCGAGGCGCCATGACTTCGCGCCGCTGCTTCGGGATGTGTCTTTCTCCTACGACCGGCGGCGGCGGCGACGTCTCCTGCTGGGGCGCCGCGACTTCGCTCCGCTGCGTTAAAATGTCGACGACCGGCGGCGGTGACGTCTCCTGCTGGGCGGCCGTGGCTTGGCTCCGCTGCTCTCCGATGTGCTGTTCCTCAGCGACCGGCGGCGCCGGCGTCTCCTGCTGGGGCGCGCTGACTTCGCTTCGCTCCGTTGAGATGCGCTCCGCGACTGGCGGTGGCGCCGGCGCCTGCTCCTGCGGCGCCATGGCTTCGTTCTGCTGCGACGACTCCACCGGCGCCGTGACGGACCGGTTTTCCGTCAAAGGCTGCTCGGGTGCGCTCTCGGCCGCAGATGGAACTGCGACCGCGCTCGAGTCCGGGGATGCCGCCGCCCAGGGCATGCCGCGTCGCGACAAGCAGCTTCGATCGACGCGCAGCCAATCCTGCTGTTGGCAAGACGTCGCGGGCGAATCGGAAATCTCTGCGCTGGCGACGAGCAGCTCCTCGAGCGCGTCCGGATACAACGCCAGCACGCCGACCACACTTGCCAACGCAACCAGGGAAGCGGACGCCACGAAACGCAAATTCGAATACAAGGCCCATCTCCTTCGATCGGAGTTTCGGCCCCCCAATCTGGCGCAAAAACAACGCCGCTGTGGCGGGACTATGTCCGCGCAAGGGGCCTGGTCCAGCGGAACTTGAAACCGTGCTTAACGGTCGGCCGGGGGCGAAAGAGGCGTCTTTGCCGCCGCAGTCTCCCTCAACCGGGGACACTGGCAGCGAAAGCCTCACGAGGCGCGCGCGCCCAAGCGCAGCCCCGGCGCCGGGCGCTCCTGCACGACCTCGCGGCGGAAGCGGAACAGCGCCGCCGGCCGCCCCCCGGTCGCGGTCGACGTCTCGCCGGTCGGCTCGACCAGCGCCGCGGCTTCAACCAAGCGGCGGAAGTTCTGCTTGTGCAGGTGGCGCCCCGAGATGGCCTCGACGGTGCGCTGCAGCTCGGTGAGGGTGAACTCGCGCGCCATCAGCTCGAATATGACCGGACGGTATTTGAGCTTGGCGCGCAGCCGCGCGATCGCGGTGGCGAGGATGCGGCGGTGATCGAAGCGCATGGGCTCTCCCAGCCGGGGCACGGTTTGCCGCCCCAGCGCAGCTTCGCGGCCGTCGCGGCGCGCTTCCTCGACCAGGCCGGCCTCGTAGATGAGCTCGTAGCGGTCGAGCACCTTCTCCTCGTCCCACGGGCTGCCGCCGAGTGCGAAGCACAAGCGCACGCGTTCGCGGCGGCCGAGCGCGCGCGCCGGCGCGGGTTTGGCCGGGCGGCGCGCCCAATCCTCGAGCGACGGCAGGATGACCTTGTCGAGGATGTCCGGCCGCTTCTCCCGCCAATCTTCCCACGGGAAGAAGCGATACCACGGTTCGAATCCGGCGCCGGTCGCGCGCAAGGCGGCGAGATTCTCCGGCATGCGCGTGAGCGCGAGATAGCCGATCGAGACCACGTGGGCGCCGGTATCGCCCGGCCGCGCGTGCCGGCCGCGATCGCCGAAGGTGTAGAGCTGCTCCACGTAGCCGACCGCAAGGCCGGTCTGGGCCTCGACCCAGGCCCGTAGCCCGATTTCGAAGGTGCGATGCGTGAGCGGGTCGAACGGCCCGAACGGCAGCCCGGCGCGGGGCTCGCCCTTGGGGGCGTCGCCGGCCACGAGAATGGCCGGATCCTCGCCTTCCATCGTCACGATCGCGGCGGTGAGCCCGATCTCGATCGGCGTGAGCGGGGCTTCGGTCATGGGGGAAGTGTAGCAAGAGCGTTTGATGTAGGGGCATGCGAAACGTGTTACGTCGCTCAAGGCTCAACCCACCTCAAATGACTTGTCGCCGCGCCTCAAATGACTTGTCGCCAAGGTATGCCCAATCCGGTTCTGTAAGCGCGGCTCCGTCAATGTCCGCTTCGCTCCGAAAGCGACCGAAGTGCTGCGTTGCCGCGACTTCACGCGATGTGCCATAAGCGGCCATCGGCCGGCCCGTTGGTCCGACGGAGATTTCGGCACGTCCCGTTCAAAAGCAGTTCTCGGACGGATTGCATCATGTGCTCTCGTGTGCGGAAGAAAATGAAGGTCTGCGAGCCTCGATGCTTGGATGGAACACAGGTATCCAGCTTCGCGGGACAGACGGGACAAATCGCGGGACAAAACTGATGCGTACGGGACGGCCCCGATGCAAGTAGCGGCAAAAGGTCCGAGCGCTTTTTCCGAACAGATCATCTAACCTGTTTTCCGAGCTGCCCGACCGCGGACAGGCCGAGGTTCCGCGTGCGAGAGAGAGGGCGGCGCGCGTGCCATCGGCAGACGCTGTAATCCTGCGCTGGCGCCGATGCTTTTTTTCGGCGCTGCAAATAATCAGGGCATGAAGGCTGACGCGCTGCGCGCAGCGCGCCGTCGTTCGGCATTATCGCGGGGTAACGTCATGGGTCTGCGGGCGGGTTCAACTTGCCTGAAGTGCTTGCTGTTGCTGGCGATCGTGCCAGCCGGTGGCGCGCGGGCTCAAGCGGGGAACTATCCGGACAAGCCGGTACGGCTCATTTTGGATGCGGCGGCGGGCGGCGCCATAGACACCAACCTTCGGATCATCGCCGAAAGCCTGAGCAAGAAGTGGGCTCAGCAGGTCGTGATCGAGAACCGGCCAGGTGCCGGTGGGGCGATTTCGGCTACGGCTGCGGCGCAGGCGCCGCCGGACGGCTACACAATCTATGCACCGGCCTCGTCGATGTTCCTGACAATACCGGGCAAGGCGCCCAATCTCCCGCTCAAGCTGCCGCGCGATTTCACCGCCATCGGGATAACGGTGCTGCAACCGCAGTCGATCGGAATTAATCCCAAGCTTGGCATCAACAGCCTCCCCGAGCTGATCGCACAGGCGAAGAAGCAGCCCGGCAGCATTTCTTACGCGGTGACGGGCGTCGGGAGATTGACCCACCTGACTGGTGAGCTGCTGCAAATCCGTGCCAACATCAAGCTGCAAATGGTGCCGTATTCAGGCGGCTCCGCACAGTCGCTCACCGACGTCACCGCGGGCCGCGTCTCGCTGGTCATTGAAGGCTATGCGGGATTGGCCGGGGCCTATGAGTCGGGCCAACTCAAAGCCTTGGCGGTCGCCTGGGAGAAGCGTCTGCCTCACCTTCCTGATTTGCCGACCGTCGCAGAAACGCTGCCTGGTTTTGTCGCCATCGGCTGGCAATGCGTTGTGGCGCCGGTCGGAACGTCCGACGCGATCGTGCGCAAGATCAGCGACGATCTGCGCGCAGTGCTAACGGACCCGGAGATCAGGGACAAGCTTGCGGCACGCGGCGCCTACGTGCATCCCGCCACCCCGACCGAAGCGCAGGCGTTTGTCCGCAGCCAGCAAGAGCTGTGGAAGCCGGTGCTGGAGCACGTGGCCGTGCAGTTCAAGAACCAGTAGCGCGTCCAGGCCTGATCGGCAGCCTTGCCAATTCCCGACAGGATTGCACAGCTGCCTGCAAAACCTGCCGACGTTTGGTTGCCCGAAAAATCCGTGATCATATCGGGAGGCATGCCGTGCAACTTCACCGTAGACAATTCCTGCATCTGACCGCGGCTACTGCCGCACTGTCGGCGCTCGCATGCTCCGCTTGGGCTCAGGCCTATCCGGCAAAACCGGTGAATTTGATCGTCACATTCCCTGCCGGCAGCGCGCCCGACATTATCGGGAGGCTTGCGGGCCAATGGCTGTCGGAGCACCTAGGCCAGCAATTCGTGATCGAAAACAAGCCCGGCTTCGGTGGTAATATAGCTACCGAATATGTCGTGAGCGCTCCGCCCGACGGGTACACAATCCTGATGCCAGTTTCGACCAACGCGGTCAACGCGACGCTCTACCCGAACCTTAGTTTCAATTTCATACGCGACATCGCGCCGATCGCCGGCATCGGCAAGACTCCGTTCGTCGTCGTGGTCCCGGCATCGTTCCCGGCCAAGACCCTTTTGGAGTTCATCACCTATGCCAAGGCCAATCCAGGCAAGATCAACATGGCTTCGGGCGGCATCGGAAGCTCACCTCATGTTTGCGGAGAACTGCTCCAGATCATGACGGAGATCAAATTGGTTCACGTCCCGTATCGCAGCAATTACATGCCCGATCTGCTCGCCGGACAGGTGCAGGTCGTTTTCAATCCGATCGCGCAGGCGCTCCCGTTGATTCGAGAGGGCAGCCTGCGCGCCCTTGCAGTGACCCCTGCGAAGCGCTCGATGGCACTGCCGGATGTGCCTAGCATCGGCGAATTTGTATCTGGTTACGACGCGTTCGGTTGGTATGGTCTCGGCGCGCCCAGCAAAACGCCCACCGCGATCATCAACAAGCTCAGCGACGCGATAAACGCTGCCCTCGCCGATCCGAAGTCGAAGGCGCGACTTGCCGATCTAGGCGTCGAGCCGATGCCGCTGACATCCGCCGAATTCGCAAAATTCATTGCCGACGAGACCGACAAGTGGGCCAAGGTGATCAAGTCCGCGGGCATCGAGGTGCGGTGAGCCCCGGCTGCACGTTCAAAGACCGATTCGTTCCGTGAACTCCGCGGCCATGTCTGCAAGGGGACCGACTGCGACTGCGCCCTATTTCCGCTTCCCGGCGCTGCGGCAGCCGCAAGAGCTCATCGACTATCTCGGCAAGCGCAACATCGCGATCTTCTCAGCCGACATGGATTCGTTCGACTTCAAGATGCGCAAGCCCGAACAGGTCAGACAGTCGGTGATGGAAAAATTGAAGAAGCATGGCAAAGGCATCGTGCTGGTGCACGATTTCCAGCATGCGACGGCCGAGGCGGCGATGGACCTGCTCAATGATCTCAAGGCCAGCGGCTACAAGATCGTGTTCATGAAGCCGAAGTATTCAGTGACCACGATTGCCTCTTACGACGAGGCCATCCTGAAGCAATTGAAGGGCCCGATGCCCGACACTCGCCCGACCTCAAGCGTGGTGCGCACTATCAGTGAGTAGATTTCGAACGCGCCACTTGCCGAATCCTTCTAAATCGGACAGCTGCACCGCGCCGGCCCCACGGAATGCCGATGTCCGTGAACAACCTCATCGCATCAAAATGACCGATCTGGGCGCCCTTAGTCGATCATCCAGAACGCCGAATGATAGCGACGGACACCCTTGTAGTCCAAAACGGCCATCGGCTCGTAATCTCTTTTCTCTGAATCTCGCACCAGCAGATTGGTCAAATTGTCAAGAATGAGCCACTCTTCGTTATAATAGACCACGGCAACCATATGATCAAAATTGTGGCGTCGATCGTGCACGGTCACGAGCCTAACGTGGTCTGCGGAGAATCCAGCCGCTCGAGCTGCCGCATACTTAGCGATGGAATGAGACTTGCAATCGCCATTTCTCGTCGTGATCACTTCAAGCGGACCGGTCAAGTAGCCAGGCGCGGCGTTGATCAGAAGATTAATCGATCTGTTGAGGTGCCCCAGCAGAGCTTTACCCTGATTTTGGCGAGCCTCCTCGACTATTTTCATGAGCGTGGATACTGACGCACAATCGGTGGTGTTAGATTCGTTGTTAGATTCAATGCAAGAGTGAAATTGGGCCTTATCGAGCAGCACTTGGTCTCTAAGGGATTCCCATATTTCAACGAGAGGAGCTTCATTACTTAGCTCAATCGTGTGATTTCCGAATGGATCACTTGGGCGATCATTCGCGCAGGTCGGCGCCGCGAAACCAACCACAATCGCGGCAACCGTTACAAATATTGCCACATGCATATTCAGCACGCCCCCGTCAGCAGACCGAGTCCGCTCCGACAGGTCGGCAAGTTGTTCAGAGAGCTGAGCCATGTGTATTCTCCATTCATTTGGAAAACTCACGATGGAAGACTTACGCGACTTCAGCAAGAGCGCTGGCAAGATTCTTTCCGGCGATTGGGACGTTTTTGCGCCAATCTCCTCTTGATCAAATAGAGAGATATAGTCGAGCCAAATGATGCATTGCGTCGCTTTGGGTTCTCCCTCTGTCTCGCCCAGAAACTTTCGTGCGTTGATCGCACACTTGCGCGCGTCAGCTCTTGTAACGGATTTGCTGTTCTTGGCTTTTGCTCGCGGCCACGACCGCCGGGGTCGATCCCACGACGATTGGGACAACCCGGCCAATCGCAAATCAAAAAGGTATAGTGTTCGCTACACTCCAACCCCTCCCTGGAACCAACCCATGACCGTACGCGATACGCAGGAATCTGCACTTCCGACAACCCAGAAGCTCGAGTTCAGTGCCGCGGAGATTGGCGCACTCGCCCATCTCTACCGAGGCGAAGTCTACCGTAGCACTGCCTGGCGGACGCGCCTTGACAGCACCACGAACTGGGCGGTGGTTACGACGGGCATTGCGCTGTCCGCGACTTTCAGCAGTGCGCAAGCCTCACCCTTACCGATGGTGCTCGTTGGTCTGATCGTCAGTGTGTTCCTTCTGTTCGAGGCGCGCCGCTACCGGTATTTCAACGTCTGGCGGGCACGCGCGCGTTTACTCGAGACTGATTTCTACGCGCCCATGATTAGGGGTGAAGGCACTCGGTTGGGTGGGGGCTGGGCCGAGTTGCTGGCGAAGGACTATTGCGATCCGCGCTACCATATCAGCTTCGCCCGCGCGATCGGTCGCCGGCTTCGCCGCACATACGCCTGGATCTTTGTGATCCAAGCCGTTGCGTACTACGGCAAGCTCGCCATCCACCCGGCACCGCTGGCCACCCTCGCCGACCTTTGGGAACGTGCCGCCATTGGTCCGATCCCAGGTGGCCTGGTCGTTGCTGCGGGAGTGCTATTCCATGGCGGATGGGCAGTGCTCGCGCTCGTTACGTATCGCATCGAGATCGCCTCGCGACGCGAGCGGCGGAGCCTGATTGCGATGGGATAGCCGCGGCACCAAGCAGCGATGACGCCGCCGCCGCGCCGCCAATGAGCGTGATTAACTCGCGCCGCGTCACGCGGTGCGATGGACCTAGACCCAGCAAACGCCATCGCGATAAATACAACCGCGAAGATCGACCCAAAGATGGCATTTGCTTGTAGCCATCGATCGAATGTCCGCTGGTCTTCCGCGGACAGTCTCTTGTAGTAAAACGGCAGATTGCACCTTCCCATGATACACCGAGGCCTGCCCCCGAGGTCCGCGAATGTCCGTGACGACCCGAGCCCGAATGGGCCCGGCACTCGCTGCAGAGTCCAACGACATCGCACCGGTTTGGAAAAGACTGACGGCGCGGCGACGCCCGTCCGGGATTGCGGCGGCACGTGGCGGGTGACTAGCAGCAAGCGAAAAAAAGAGGCTTGCAGCCCGGCTCCTATTTCTCTGGAGTTTCCCTGGAGATTTTCTGCAGCCGCCGCCACCCGGCTGCACATTTCTCGGCTCAAGAGCGGCATACCCTCCCGCTGCTCGAATGCATTCGCTTGAGCGCGCGACAATCGCAGTAATGGGTGGAGACCAGAATCACCCGCCCTTTTGGAGAAACACGTAGTCCGCTGCGTAAGGAGCACTATGGAAGGTGCCGGTCTTATCGCACGGACCGGTGTAGACCCCGCCTTGCGTGTTGATCTGCTGCACCGTTGTCACGCCCGAGAGTGTCCCCCGGCCGCGGTGCGCGGTCGCTCTGAGTTTGAGCCACGAAATGTCGTCAGGCCTCTTACCGGGCACATGGGCCAGTACTTTGGCCGTCACGGCGCTGCCGTCCATGTGCTCCCAGTTCGGGCCGGCGGAATGGCGGCCGACCGTCTTGCCCTCGAGCAGGAGCGTCGCGATCGGCTCGCGGAGTATCCAGGCGAGCTTGCGATCGCTGCCCGCCTTGCACTCATAAATTTGGGCGCCCTCCGCATGTAGGGTGACGACGATGGCTTCTTCGGGCGTCGCGATCGCCGCTGGCATTTGCGCCATGGCGTTGCCCGCAAGCGTCAAGACTGCAACAAGCGATAGTGCAAGTAGGACCTTTGCGAACGACGGTTCATTGGCAGCCTGCTCGATGTCTGTACGCATGTTTTGATTATGCTACCGCCTCCATAGCTGATTGAATCCAGGATTTTTATGCGGGTTTCGTATGCGACTGAAGGGAATTGTCTTCGATGAGCATGGTGTGATTCGCTCCCGGAGAGCTATGCCACATCGGCGCGTCGTCAACGATTCCAATGCGCGGTACACGCGCCGGCTGCTGCGCGCGCGCCGCAAATGGCCAACTGGCCACCGCACCGCCGAGAAGCGTGATGAACTCGCGTCGTTTCATCGGCTTACCCCCAGGGGCAAGGATCACGGACTAAATATAGCAGGTCAGGGCCGTGCATCGCAGCAAAACCAGCCGCTCATGTCCGCTTAGGGTCATTCACGTCGATTCCGTCATGTCCGCGACATGTCCGTTGTACCCTCAATCGCTGCCATGATGTCGCAGCGCGGCGAACGGTCTCGAAAGGTGCCGGGACGACATGCGGACGAAGCGCGCCCGCCATGTGGGAGCTGCTATTCGATCTTGAGGCCGAGCTTATTGACCAATGCACGCCACTTGCCTTCCTCGCGCTCGATATTGGCGGCGTACTCCGAGGGCGTGCTGGGCACCGGCCCGCCGCCGTCGGAAATCAGGCGCTTTTTCACGTCATCGGAGTTGACGACCTGGCGCAGCTCTTTGTTGAGTCGCTCGATGATCGCGGGCGGCGTGCCGGCCGGTGCGAGCAGTCCGTAATAGAGCACGACGTCGAGCCCAGGCAGGCCTGCTTCGGCCGCGGTCGGCACATCGGGCAGAGCTGCGAGCCGTGTGGGCGCGCACACCGCGATGGCTTTGATCTTGCCCGCCTGGATATTGCTGATCGCCGGCGGCAGCGTGTTGAAGGCGACCATGACGTGGCCGCCGACCAAGTCGTTGGTGAGCGGGCCGGTGCCCTTGTAGGTGACAATCGTCACCTCGGCGCCGGTCAGCGACTTGAACAGCTCGGCGCCAAGATAATTGAGCGTCGGCGGCGGCGGCGTGCCGACCGTGAGCCCGCCGGGCGTCTTTTTGGCCATGGCGACGATATCGCTCAGCGAATTCACCGGCGCCGCCGGATTTGCCTGGACAGTGATCGGGATCGACGCGATCAGTCCGATTGGCGCGAAGTCCTTGATGATGTCGTAGCCCGGATTGGCCGGCACGCCCGCGCCCGTCGTTGCCATTAGGATGGTGTAGCCGTCGGGCGCGGCTTTCGCCGCCGCGCGGATGCCGATCACGGAACCTGCGCCGGCCCGGTTCTCGACAATGACCTGCTGGCCGAGCGCCGCCGTGAGCTTGGCGGCGATGACCCGGCCGATGGTATCGACCCCGCCACCGGCCGGGAACGGGATGATCAGCGTGACCGGACGGGAGGGATAGTCCTCGGCACCGCAGGCGCGCAACAGGCGAGCGCAACGAGCGCGACGCCAAACAATCTGGTTCTGTGATTCAGAGTAAGCACGGCAAACTGCCTTCGCGGGTCATTCGTGTACCTTCAACTCAGGCCATCAAAACAGGAAACCGCGGCCAGCGAAATGGGGTAGTGGTTCAGTTAAAGCCCCAGCCGCGCATGTCAGCTCGGGGTATTGCGGTCATGTCCGCTGCATGACCGCACTTCCTCCGAAAGCGGAAGTCCATCCGCGATCTTGCTATGTCGCGAAGTGCCAACTCCGGACTCGTGCGCACCACGGCAAACAGCGTCCTAATCGATGCCGAGCGCCTCTGCGGTCTTGAGATTGACGACCGCCCTGAATTTGGTGGATTGCTCGATCGGAATATCGCTCGGTTCCGTACTTTCAAAATCTTGTCCACGAAATAGGCGGCGCGGCGGCGGTGTTTAGAATTGTAGAGCCGACGGCAGAAACGGATCGGCCGCGCGGTGCCGGGTGGGATCGGCGCCGCGCGGCCGGGATAAGGGTCCGAGCCGGTGCTCCCGTTTAGTCGATGACTATGAGCGCGGTTGCGGCGACGACACCTGCCAAAAATGTAATCCGAGTAGCCCCAGAGTATCGAGCGGCA
>Ga0137385_10005212_pt1 | contig 11404 bp, 11 predicted proteins | sample SagtaG_FD_104921 | JGI IMG/M metagenome (GOLD analysis project Ga0137385, IMG submission 104921) | Vadose zone soil microbial communities from Sagehorn Ranch, Mendocino, California, USA - Sage2_R_80_16 metaG | ecosystem: Environmental > Terrestrial > Soil > Vadose zone | place: USA: California...
CGCCAGTGAGGCGGATGAAAAGTGGATGGCGCGAATCACCGAAGAGTGGGATCTCCCGCTGGTTGTTGGCCGCGCACCCGTGCGAAGTTTCGCCTCCCGGCACGGACTCTCGCTGGAGATGGCCGCCCGCCAACTGCGCCACCAGTTCTTGGCCCGCTCGGCTCGCAACCGCGGCGTGGAAACCATCGCGCTCGCCCACCACGCCGATGACCAGGTGGAGTTATTTTTCCTGCGACTGTTGCGCGGGGCCGGAGGGGAAGGGCTGGCCGGCATGAAATGGAGCAGTCCTTCGCCGGGCGATCCGGCCATCACCCTCATCCGGCCGCTGCTCGGCTGTGCCAAGGCCGAACTGCGACGGTTCGCTGACAAGCAGTCACTGACTTTCCGCGAAGATGCCTCGAATGCGTCGCTCGACTTCCTGCGCAACCGGATCCGTCACCAGTTGCTGCCATTGCTCGTCAAGCAATACCAGCCCGCTCTTCGCCGAACCACTTTGCGGCTCATGGACATTCTTTCCGCCGAGGCGGAATTCATCACTCGAACCGCCGAGGCGTGGTTCGGGAAACAACGCTGCCCCCCCTTTGAGCGCCTGCCCGTCGCAATCCAGCGTCGGTGCCTGCAATTGGGCCTGTTCAAACTTGGCCTGGACGTTGATTTCGACCTGGTCGAGCGCCTCCGCGCCGCGGCCGATCAGCCGGTGGCCGTGAATCCGCAGACCTCGGTCTGCCGCGATGCCGCCGGTACAGTCCGACTGCGGCCTACCGCGCCGATCCCATTTAACCCCCGGCGGCTAACGGTCGATTTGACCGGGGAGAGCGGGACAGTTGTTTTCGGCCGATTGAAAATCTCCTGGGAGATCCAGACACGCGGCCAGAACTTGCTCCCGGCGAGGGCGCGGGTCCCCGGCACGGAATATTTCGACGCGGACAAAGTCGGCCCGTCGATCGTGCTCCGTCATTGGCGGCGGGGAGATCGGTATCAGCCCATCGGCATGGCCGGCAGTGTCAAATTGCAGGACCTCTTCTGCAACCAAAAGGTGCCGCGCGCCGAGCGCCATCGGCGGGTCATCGCCGCGACGACCCAGGGCGAGCTGGTTTGGGTCCAAGGCTTGCGCATTGCGGGCCTTTTCAAGCTGGACAAGGGCGCCGTTCGCCGGTTGAAATGGGATTGGCAGAATACCCGATGAGAGCGGTTGCGGCTGCGGCAAGCTGATGTTAGGTTAGCCGCGAAACTGGCACGGCCATGTCGGACGAAAATCGAAACGAAAACAAAAAGACCGGCGAATTCAAAGTTCCGCCCGGCCGGTATATTCTCTGGATCGCTATTTTGGCGGCGGCGCCCCTGCTCATTCTCGTCAAAAACAGTTCCACCGCCCAGGGCGAGGTCTTGTCGCAGGCGGATTTTGAACGAATGGTCGAAAGCGGCCAGGTGATCGAGGGGACGGTCATCTACAATCCGCCCGGCACGTTCCTCAACGAAATCACCGGCAAATACCGCAAGCCCGTGCCGGATGGAAAAGTCGTTGAAACCCGCTTCAAGGCCAAGGTCCTGCTGTACGAGGAGTTGAAGAAAAAGGTCTTCGAGAGCAAGAAGTTTGAGGTCAAGGAAGCCAACACCTTCCTGCTGGGGTTGCTCTACAGCGTCTTTCCCATTCTCGTCATCGGCTTGCTCATCTGGTTCTTCTTTATTCGCCAGATCAAAATGGCGGGCAAAGGCGCCTTGAATTTTGGCAAAAGCAAGGCCCGCATGTTGAGCAAGGAAAAGAACAAAACCACATTCAAAGACGTCGCCGGCGTCGAGGAAGCCAAAGAGGAAGTCTCCGAACTGGTCGAGTTCCTCAAGGACCCCAAAAAATTTCAAAAGCTCGGTGGCCGCATCCCCAAGGGCATCCTGATGATCGGCGCCCCCGGCACCGGCAAGACCCTCCTGGCCAAGGCCATCGCCGGTGAAGCCGACGCGGCCTTCTTCAGCATCAGCGGCTCGGACTTTGTCGAGATGTTTGTCGGCGTCGGCGCCAGCCGCGTGCGCGATATGTTCGAGCAGGCCCGCAAAAACACTCCTTGTTTGATCTTCATCGACGAAATCGATGCCGTCGGGCGCAGCCGCGGACATGGCCTTGGCGGCGGCAATGACGAGCGGGAACAGACCCTCAACGCTCTGCTGGTCGAGATGGACGGTTTCGACACGCAGGAAGGCATCATCATCATTGCCGCCACCAACCGGCCTGATGTCCTCGACCCGGCGCTGCTGCGCCCCGGCCGTTTTGACCGGCAGATTACGGTCAATCTCCCCGACGTGCGCGGGCGCGAAGCCATTTTAAAAGTCCACTCCAAGAACGTGAAACTCGATCCCGCCGTGGATCTGGCGGTCATCGCCCGCGGCACCCCGGGTTATTCCGGCGCCGAGTTGGCCAACTTGTTGAACGAGGCCGCGCTGTTGGCCGCCCGCACCAACAAGAAAGCCGTCGGCATGGTCGAACTCGAAGAGGCCCGCGACAAGGTCCGCTGGGGCCGCGAACGCCGCAGCCTGGCGATGACCGACGAAGATAAGAAATTCACCGCCTGGCACGAGGCGGGCCACGCCTTGGTCAACGTGATGCTCGAACATACCCATCCACTGCACAAGGTCACCATCATCCCCCGCGGACAGTCGCTCGGTTCGACGATGTACCTGCCCAAGGACGACATCTTAAATCGGAAGCGCAAGGAAATGCTCGACATCATTGCCGTCACCATGGCCGGCCGCATCGCCGAGGAAATCATCTCCGACGACATCTCCACCGGCGCCGCGGGCGACATTCAGCAGGCCACGCAAATGGCCCGCGCGATGGTCACCCAGTGGGGCATGAGCGACAAACTGGGCATGGTCCAATACGGCGACCACAATGAATATGTTTTCCTGGGCCGCGAAATGACCCGCGGAAAGGATTACAGCGAACGCACCGCCCAGGACATCGACAACGAAGTCAAGCGCATCATCGACGAGGCATTCAAAGTCGCCAAAACCATCATCGATAAGTACCGCGACAAGCTCGAACTGATCGCCAATTGCCTGCTCGAATACGAAACGCTCGAAGGTTTCCAGGTGGAGGAGATCATCCAGACCGGCAAGTTCACTCCGCCCCCGCCCACGCCGCAGGTCGGACCGCCCACCGGGGCGCAGGCCGCCACGCCGCTGCCCGAAGTGATCAAACCCGCGCCGCCCAAGATCGGTCCCGGCCTGGGTACGCCGGCGCCGGCGACCGCTTAGCAGCCTCTGCCGCCGGGTGTGAGTCACGCAGTTCAGGTCTTTTTCCGGGAAGGCGAACTGGAAACGTTCGTTCCAGATCGCCTTCAGATAACGACGGTGCCCGGGGCCTCCACCCACCTTGGGTGTACTGGGAGGCCAGGACAGCTCGAGGCGGGCGTAGCAGATAGGATCGAAACGAAATGCGCATCCATATTTTATTCCTGATCGTTTGGGGTCTTCTATGTCTCGCCCGCATGGTGGACTTGTTCTCCGCACTCGGTGAATATCGGCTAGCTATCCATGCTGAATCTGCGTTCAGAGAGATTCCTCTGATGAACAACCGTGATGAGCAGGCATTGAATGGGTTAGCTGCGAGGAAGGAAGCTTATTTTCAACGCGTGACTACGGCCAGCTTCGAAATGCTACTGCTTGGCGGCATTTGCATTATCTTCTTTAGAGCTAGGAGACTCCAGAAAACGAGCCACCCTTCGACGGCGGCGCAAGGTCTGACGCCGCAGTCGTCTCCTCCATGCTGAAGGTCAAACGTGCGTCGGTGCTCAACCAGCCTTTGTCGCGTGTGCTTTGAAAAATAACGACAACATTGCGGACGCGCAGCGTTTCTGGATTCACTTCTGGTGCGGTTTGATCTTCGGTGCCGGTCTCGGCGCATTGATCAGTCGGGGTGTTTTCGACAGCCGTTGGGCATTCATTGCATCCTCCGCTGCGATTGCTCTAGTTATTGGTTATTGTTGCGGTCGCTGGGGTGATCCCGCGTGGTGCTGGATTATCGAGAAACTACCTTGGCTCACCTAATAAGAAGGAAAGCAGGGGGTCGCCCGATGTCGTTGACATATTGAGGTTGCTGATTGCGGGCTTGGCCCAGCGGGCGCCAGCTACGAGGGGAATATCCGGTGGTGATTGATCGTGCGATGAACTGCGGGAACCAGCAGTGTGAGTTTGCGGGCAAGCGCAGCCGGGGCGTTGCGGATGGCCTTCATCCGCTGGCGATTCAAGCGGCCTCAGTGTTTGCTTGGATTCTTCACCAGCGTCAACGAACTGCGCTCGAAGCAAACGGACCCGCCAAGAGCCAGCACCTCGCAGCACAATTCTGTCTCTGCGTGGGGTGATCTGACCACAAAGTCGCGCGTGACAGCTTGCCAGCCGCCTTTCGCGCCCGTGACTAGGAGGGGGAATTGCGCTTCACCAAAGACGCGCAGACTAATGCCACCGTACAGCGCGTCGGCAATTGGCACAACCTTCACGGCCTTCACTCTGCCTTGAAACCGATAACGGCCGGCAGCGAGCAATACTCGTGTCCGCCAAGATGCGACGGTCGAGACGTGCCTGCTCGTACACCGGATGTCCAGGCAAGGCGATGAACCGTCAGTTTCTGGAAGTTCCGCCCGTCCGAAATCGAGCTGCGGTCGCCATCCGTCGAGGCGCGCTTCCCCACTATCATCAAAAACGAGAAGTTGGAGAAGGGGAACATTCAGTTCACGTTCCAGATGTTTTACGCGTCGAATGATCCGCGCTCGAAGCGCCCCAACCGCAGCCTCGTGCTGCGCTGCTCGTTCAGGACCCAGCTCAGCGAGCAAATTCCGAACGCGCCGATGCGCCTCATCCACCAAGTTGGTCAATCGATCCACCGTGAAGACATTCGTCAACAGCATCGAGCATCGCTGGCGATAGAGTTGCCGCCCGGCCGGAGCGTTCAACACCGCCGAAGCGACCGCACCCAAACACTCCGGCAGCAACGAACTTTGCGGCTGGTCGAACAATTGATCCATCCCGCGTGGCAGGAACACAAACCGTTGAGTGACCGGATCATTGTAGACCCAATAATTGTTGCGGTTAATTGCGTAGCCGTCCCATGAGTTCGCCATGATTTCGAGCGCGAGAAATGAGTAAAATCTGTCCATATCCAGAATGGTGGCCAGCTTGGCCAGACGCTTGTCTGGATTGGGTTCGTTGGCAGCGCTGATCAACGCCGTCAAATCGGAATAATCACTTTGTCCCTCGCCGGATTTGCGCTCGAGCGGCCGCGTCACGTTCTCGTTCTGCCGGCTGCCGCCATCATAGAGATTGCCCGTGGCATTCCCGAAATGGTGCTTCAAAAACGCTTTATCGAAACCCTCCACCAAAACGTAAAGGCCGAGCTCGCGCCCGTTGAGTTGCGCCCGTGCGTGCGTGACGCGCGCCGCGGGCAAGCCCGCTGCCTGGAACAACGCGGTCCCAATGAATTCGTTCAAGTACGTCGGGTCTTGGAACGAGTTGTTCAGATGGAACTTGCCTAGTCCGTGGAATGTCTGGCCACGAACAAATTTGCCAAAGTTGAGCGTGAGGGAGGGCTTTTTACTGAGTGGCTGAAAACTGCCTTGCCCGCCTTTCAAATGCACACCGACGTCCCGATAGACGGATTCGCCTTCGGTGACGGTAGCCCTGACGTAGCGACGGTTCTCTCGCCGGAGGCTGGCGAGCGCCGCCTCATCGAGTTGAATGTGGAGGTGGGGTACGAAGCCGTTGTTGAAGAAGGCATCGCGGCCTTTAATCTTTGTCGCTTTCGGGTCTTCGGCAGCGCACGCCAAACGGCCCATCAAACAGCACAAAAGAACCAGTGTCCGGCTGTACGGCTTGGAGTTCACCGTGTGGGCAAGTTTAATCAGGAATCGGTGCCGGGCGAAAGCGTTTTCGCAAAAAGCGATGACTGTGAGCAGACCGCAAATGGAGCGGCCGGAGGCTTTGCTGGCATTCGATCCCTTCGGGGTCGCTTCCAGCGTGGCGGCATTGCACCCGTTGCCCGGCAACACTTCCTGCGACAGCAGAACGACGTGCAGCTTCGCCACCGCCTCCTTCAACAATTGCACACAATCGGGTTAACTGACCCTTCGTCCGTGGAAGGCCTGGAGGGAGGAGGTTTTGGCGGTTCAGGAAGTTCCGAGCGGCGCGGAGAGATTGATTTTGTGGCGCAGACAGTAGGCCGCGTTGAGGGCATAATGGTCGGCGGACTCTTTCAATTGGGCGCGTTCCTGGGCGGTCAACGGCCGCGCGACCTTGGCCGGCGCGCCAAGGACCAGCGAACCGTCCGGGATTTCCGCGCGCTGGGTGACGAGCGCCTTGGCCCCGATCAGGCATTGCCGGCCGATGACTGCGCCGTCGAGGATGATCGCGCCCATGCCGATGAGGGTTTCATCGCCCACGACGCACGCATGCACGATGGCCGAGTGGCCCACGGTGACGTGGTTGCCCACAAGGCACGGATACTCATCGGCGACGTGCAGCACGGCGTTGTCCTGGATGTTGGTGTGGTGGCCGACCTCGATGCGGTTGATGTCGCCGCGCAGGACCGCGTTGTACCAGACGCTGGAGAAATCCCCGAGCGTGACGTCGCCCACCACGACGGCGCCGCGAGCGATATAGACGGCTTCACCCAGGCGCGGCTGGCGGCGCAGGAAAGTATCAAGCTGTGCTTGGAGGTCGCGCATCAAGTCTGGGTTTTACATTCCGACCTTGAAAATCTCGTGGAGATGGCTTCCAGAATTTGCGGCCATGGATGGAACACGGAAAGGGAGAGGCGGGGCAAAGTTGGGGCTCAGCAGGAGCTTCGCCCTACAGGTGGGGCGAAGCTCCTGCTGAGCCGTGACTCCCTCGCTGTTCGATCCGTGTTTGATCCGTGGCTCAGTTTCAAACATGGTTGGTTCGTATTGTGGGGCAAATAAAAGCCCGTCCGGCTCTGGCCGGACGGGAACGCCAACCACAATCATCTGGCTGCTCACCTGCAATGGCGATAGCACGGCCGATAGCCATGCCCGAAACCAAAGCCAAAGCCAACACTCACAAACGGGGTTCCAACATAGACGCGGGGTCCGTAACAGGCCGGGTAACAAACCGGCGGCGGATAAACCACGACGGGCGCTGGCTGAGGATAATAATAAACCGGCGCTGGCTGCGCCACGGGAGCGGCATAGACCGGCGGCGCAGCGTAAACCTGCGGCGCGTACGCCACGGGCGGGTAATAAACTGGCGGCGGGGCAAACGCATGGGCGACCACATCGAAGGCCAGCAAGCCGGTGAGGACTTTGCCAGTCGTGGACCAGCCATCACCCGCGGAGGCGGTCGGCGCGGTGGCGGCCAGGGTTGCGATCAGACTAAAAACTGCGATAGTTTTTTTCATAATGTTGCCTTTCGACGACTATCTGGGGGGTTTGACAAGGCGGGATTGTTTTTTATTCAGCGGCCGTGTATCAACGGTCCTGTCAGCACTTTAAGCATGGCGACCCAACCCGAAAACCCACTGGATCTGAGCGGCCAAAAGCGCTCATTGCCCCGCTCGTTCAGGGACTTGACGCCGAGCAATCACTTCAATCCGCGGACCTTCTTTTATGAGATGGTTTGGAAGGCCTGGCTGACCAAGCGCACGGGGCAGCATCGGCGTCCGGTGTTTCCCAAACTGAGCCGGGGTCGTGTGGCCTTGACCTGGATTGGGCACGCTTCGTTCCTGGTGCAGTTCACCGATCTCAACGTGCTGATCGATCCGAACTTTGCCAACTGGCTGTTCCTGCTCAAGCGCATCAAGCGGCCCGGCTTTAAACTCAGGGACTTGCCGCCCATCGACTTGGTGCTGCTGACGCACGCGCACTTCGATCACTTCCACAAGCCGACGCTGCGCCGCCTGCCGGCGCCGAAGATCGGCGTCATGCCTTGGGGCGTGGGCGATCTGGCGCGCGGGCTGGGATTCACGCGCGTCATCGAGCTGCAAACGTGGGAGAGTTTTTCGCATGGCGATTGGAAGGTCACGCTCACGCCGTGCAAGCATTGGGGGGCGCGAACGCTGCGGGACGAACATCGCGGGTACGGGGGATTTATTTTGGAGCACCAGAAGCGGCGGCTTTTCCACGCCGGCGACAGCGCCTATTTCGACGGCTTCAAGGAAATCGGCCGGCGGCTGGCGCCGGAGATCGCGCTGCTGCCGATCGGCGCGTATTATCCGGATTCATTTCGCAACGTGCACATGGGGCCGGACGAGGCGGTGAAGGTGTTCCGCGACCTGGGTGCCCATTGGCTGGTGCCGATGCACTATGGCAGTTTCAAGCTTTCGTTTGAGGAGATGGAGGCGCCGCCGCGCTGGCTGAAGGAAATCGCGCATCGCGAACGGATGAGCCACCACCTCAAAATGCTCGAGGAAGGCGTGCCGCAGGTTTTTTGAGGCGGTGGGTGGCGGCGCTGGGTCCGATTTCGTCGCCGGATGCGGGTGGTGAACGCTTGAGGACGATTTGAGCCGCGGGGCGGGGGAAGTTTTGACAAAATGTCCGCCGGGCGGGCCGACCGAAAGCTTGCGCATCGCCCTGTCACTGCGCATACTGGCGCCGCATGAGAGAGATAACTTTTAGCGTGGAACCGTGTCCGGAAACCGGGGGATTCGTGGCCCGGTGGGATGACGAGCCGGGCCGGGGAGGCATCACCACGCAGGCCGACTCGCTGACCGAACTGCACGAGATGATCGCCGACGCGGTCAACGGGTATTTCAAGCCGGCCAAGCGGCCGCAGCAGGTGCGACTGCATTTTCTGCAGGATCCCGTCCTTTCGCTGGCGTGAAGCTGCCTCGCGACGTCAGTGGCGTCGAGGCAGCGCGGGCTTTGCGGCGCTTGGGATTTGTCGTTCAGCGCCAAACCGGTTCTCACTTGATCCTGCGCCACGGGAGCAGGACGGTGGTGATTCCGCAGCACAAGCCGCTCAAGCCGGGAACGCTCAAGGGGATCTTGGCGCAAGCCGCCATCTCGTTGGAAGATTTCGCCAGTCAGCTCTGATCCCTGGCTCTGTGGTATTAGGGACCGCGGCTGCGGGCACGGCCCGCCGATGGCCTTCCTCACTTGGAAGGCAGCGCGCCTGAAGGAGTAGTCGCCCAGCTCCTCATCAGCGCCGCCGGGCCAGCGATGCAGGAACCAGGATGCGCCGAAACATGCGACTTCCCGGAACACAATGAGCGCCAGCCGCCGTTGGCTGCACCGCGGTTGCGTTAGGCCGCATTGCTCGCAATCTCCCTCTCAAATTTGTCACAGGGAATCTCAATGCCGCACATGTCGCTTGTCAAATTGATACCCACCCAAACCTCTCGATCGCGTAAGGCTGGCAAAATGGAGTCTCGGAAAAAATGTATTCCAAGCTCTTCCGCACGGTATCCTGGCAACGAACGAGCTGCAGCCTGCTCGGCCATGTGCCGCTGCGACCATACCGGAAAGCAAACCTCACCCTCGTTGGACCACTGAGCATAGCCGCTGTCGTTGCGCAAAGCCCAGAGGTGATTCGAGCCCCGAACCTCGGACACGAATGCTGTGAATCGAGCGTTGGCTTCGGAGGGCGTGTCCATAGCGGAGCCTATGACAGGGCGACCGCCGGCGGGGTCGATGGTGGAGCGTGACCTTCGCTTGAGAATTGCCGCCTCGCATCGAACGGAGAAGCGGGGCGGCGGTTCGCTCGCCTAGTTTTGTCTGGCCGCTGGTATCTGCTCATTATTAGGACCATCTGCGGAACGCTTCGGCGCGACCATCCGAAGCGCGGCCAATACGGCTGTTGCCATTGACCAAGCAGCAACACCTTCATAGGTGAACCAATTCTCGCCCAGTCGCTCTGCATCCATCGTGAAATGATAGTGCGCGAACTCCCGCCAGACAAAGAACCCGCCCAGCCGGCCGCCCAGCAAGTATCCAATTCCAGCCATCAGAAACAGGACGACAACAGTGATTGCACGAGGCACACGGAAAAACATGAAGGCCGTGAAGCAAGCCAGGATAGCGACGCCACAAAGCAGAAGAAACGGTATTCGACTTGGCGGCCAAATCACGCTGGTCAGCGCCGACCACCATGTCACAGGGACGGTGTAATCGTAAGCAGCGTGAGTAACGAGCGCAGCCTGAAAGAGCATCACGCCAAGCGTAAGGGCATGGGCGGCCACGCCAATTACAAGGAACGCGACAACTCGGATGGTCGCGCTAAACATATACAGAGCGGCCTAAGGCGACTGCCGCCTGACAAGAATGGAGCCGAAGATTGCGCCTAAATGCAATGGTTTGCAGCCAGTTTCCTTTCACAGCATAAAGATTAGAGTCGCGAGAAGCCACTTTTCCAGCCTAATTTGCGGTCGTGTTCTCGTCGTCCGCCGAGTCACGCCGCCTGCAACCCCCACTTACGCACTGCTTTACGGCTTGAGCCCAAGAGCAGGAGCAGGGCTGCGAGCTGCGCGCGGCCCTTCGCCGATTGTTTTTTCAAAAATTGACCCGAACTAAACGGGGGCGTTGCGCGTTTAACCTAGTGGAAAGTTGCAAACTGCATGCGCCGAAGGCAATAGCGGAACCGTGGAAATCTCGATGGCGAATTCTTTCTTCTCCTCGCTGCCGGTCCTCTGGACGGTGTCGGACGAACAGGCGATGTGGCGGGTGAAGATGCAGGACGACCCGCAAGCTTTCGCCAAATTGGTCTGGCGCTGGGAGAAATCCCTCCGGCGCCTCTGCCACCGGATGACCGGCGACCCGCATCGGGCGAATGGCCCTTACTTAGTGCCTAATACTTTCTGGGAGAGGCGTTTGTGACGGCTCGGGTGCGGGGTGTTCTGGAAGATGATACCGCGAGAGAGCTTTTCCATTTGTTTGAGTTGCTGACGCAGTTTCCGATAGTTGGTGATGGCCGCTTTCATCTTGGCAAACTGTTCTGCGGTCAGGGAGACGGTAATGGTCTTTTGCGCCACTTTGCGGGTCCATTGGTAGCCGGCCCCTCCGCCTTTGCGCGCGGTCCGATCCTGGACTGATCCCTGGCTGATGGGGCCCAGTTGGCCCAAACGGTCGCGCAAGCGCTCATATTCCCGTTGCCGCGAGGCGGCCGACTTAGTGTTTTTCACTCCCGCAGTTTAGCTTGCCTGTCCACCTTTTGTCCAGTAATAATACTGGACATGCAGACACCTTTTCTCCCCGCCCTGCGCGCCGTCCTGGCGCCCATGGGTTCCCGCACCACCAAGGCCCGGCAGGACTTGCGCGCCTGCACCCTTTGCCAACTGGAAAGCCGTTTCACCCCGCTGTTGCGTCCCAGTCTGTTCCCCAAGGCCGCCGCCAAGCAAAACAGCCGCGATCGCATCTACACGCCCTGGCGCACCTTCTGGTGTTTCCTGTGGCAGTCGCTCAATCCTCAG
>Ga0137385_10005227_pt1 | contig 11390 bp, 8 predicted proteins | sample SagtaG_FD_104921 | JGI IMG/M metagenome (GOLD analysis project Ga0137385, IMG submission 104921) | Vadose zone soil microbial communities from Sagehorn Ranch, Mendocino, California, USA - Sage2_R_80_16 metaG | ecosystem: Environmental > Terrestrial > Soil > Vadose zone | place: USA: California...
ATGCTTCTCGTATCTCCTGTGCCCGCTCTGACCACCTAACGCCAGTCGCGCTTTCCCCAGCCGCAGGCCCAGCAACAATCAACTCGGCAAGGTCATCGCGCAGGTTATTCAGCCCATGCTGCGCCGCTGTCAGCGAGTCGTCCGTGAAGTTGATTTTCGACCGGTAGTGGGCGGTCAGCAGTAGGTAGCGATAGGCCATGGGATCAAAGCCCCATTCTTTGAGGGTACTGACCAGAATGACGTTTCCGATTGAACGCGACATCTTCATCTCATCACTCTCTCCCCCTTTACCCTTCACTTTCATCTTGCGATTGCTGATTGTCAGAAATTCGTTATGCACCCAGACCTGGACGGGCCGCTTCCCACTGGCTCCCTGGCTCTGAGCGATCTCGTCCTCGTGGTGCGGGAACCGCAGATCCATGCCGCCAGTGTGAATATCGAATTGCTCGCCCAGGTATTTCGTTGCCATAGCGGAGCACTCGATATGCCAACCGGGAAAACCAATGCCCCACGGGCTGGACCAGTTCATCTGCCGGCTTGCATCGCCATGTTTCCACAACGCGAAATCTTCTGGAGCATCCTTATCCTCGGCAATCTCCATCTGCTCTCGCCCGTGTCCACCCTCCCGCAGGTTTTCTATGGTATTCCCCGATAATTGCCCGTAGTTAGGGAAACGACTGACATCATAGTACACGTTCTCGTTGGCTACATACGCCAGTCCCTTCTCGATCAGTTTCGCCGTCATTGCCTGCATCTCGGGAATATGGTCGGTTGCTTTAGGACCGACGTGAGGAGGCAAGATGTTCAGCTCTTCCGCGTCTGCCAGGTACTTCCGCGTATAGTACTCGGCTATCTCGTAGGCAGAGCGGCCTGTGGCGCGCGCTTCATGCTCCAACCTGTCTTCGCCTCTCTCTTCAACATCATTTTGGAGATGCCCAACATCGGTGATGTTGCGCACCACAAGGACATCGTACCCATTGTACTCGAGCATGCGGCGCAGCCAGTCCGATGTCATGAAGGCACGGAAGTTGCCAATATGAATATCCCGGTAAACCGTTGGGCCGCAGGTATACATGCCCACGCGCGGCGGATGAAGCGGCGTGAACAGGTCTTTACTTCTCGTCAACGTATTATAGAGGTAAACTGGTTTTGTTGATTTCGTCGTCATGAGCAAAGCTCCTCATCATGTAGTAATAGGTGCAAGGGCAGCATTCCTCGCGCAGGTATCTTCCCAAATGCATCCTGTATGTATGCACATTGAAGCGCCAAAAGGTATTGAGAGGTGATAGCTCAGACAGTGGACGTGCAGGGGGTATATAGCAGTGACTTACTTACTGGTAGAGCGCACGTCATACCGTTCACAGGGGGCTGAGCTATCCAGGTTTCCCCTGCGAACGCTGGGACAGGTGCAGTAGTGCATTCTATAATGGTGCTTCACGCTCAATCTTCTCCAACATGGCACAGACTTGTGTGCAAACTTCGTTGTGCTTAGTATACCATACGCCCTGGAAATCGCATAGCTCTTTTATTATACCGTCGCTGCCGCCTGCTCTCTCACGGCGAAGTATGTCGCCTGCTGGTGATGCACCACGATGGCCGCCGTCGACTGCTCCGGCACCAGTTGAAATGCCTCAGTTAGACCTACCCCGATAGTCTCTTTAGCTGGCAGCAATTGGAACACTTTCACATGGTCCTCAAGGTCAGGAATGGCCGGGTAGCCCCAGCTATAGCGCCGTCCACGCTGCTCATCCAGCCCCAGCTCTTGCCGTATCAAGCGGTTCGTGTATTCTGCCAATCCTTCGGCCATCTCAACCGCCAATCCGTGCACAAAATATGCCTCGGCATAGTCTCCCGCTTGCTGTAATTGATGCACTACCTCGCTGACAGACTCTCCCATTGTGACGACCTGGAAAGCTACTACATCTATCTCTCCACTGCTAACCGGGGCAAAATAATCTGCCAGGCAGAGCCGCTCGCGCTCGTGCTGTCGTGGAAAGTGGAAGCGGGCTATTGCTCTGAGCGGGCCTCCTGGCTCCTGCATCCCCAACGGATCATACACAATAAGTTCATTGCCGCTGGATTGACAGGGAAAATAGCCATAAATAACCTTTGGCTGCAGGTAGCGTTGTTGGCGTGCCTCGAGCAACATGCGTTTCAGGCGCGGGCGAAAATCCATCTCTACCAGCCGCGTAAAGTCGGCTCCGTGCGTTTTCCCACCCCAGTGCAGGCGGAAAAGCGTGTTCAGGTCCATACAGGGCGCCACGTCCTCAATGCCGATGCGCTCAAGCACGCGCGGCCCCCAGAATGGTGGCCGGGGAATGGAAAGCGCGGGTTGTACACTGGCAGAGGGAGTATCTTCTCCCGCCTGAGATGTCGTCGCGCCTGTCGCACCTGTTGCTTTTTTCAAACGCTCCTTGAGCGCCTCTTCTTTAATCCGTTGAATAAATGCCGCGCGCTGCTCAGGACTGCTGGTCAGGCGATCAATGATCTCCAGCCCTTCAAAGGCGTCGCGGGCATAAAATACACCGTGCTCGTAAGGCACCGGCGTCGCATCCGCTGTCTGCTCATCGACAAAGAGAATCCGCCGCCCATAGGAGCGATTAATGGCTGCTCCTCCCACAATCACCGGGAAGTTCAGTCCCCGTTTGTACAATTCCTTCACGCAAAGCGGCATCTGTTTGGATGTACTCACCAGCAGCGCTGAGAGGCCGATAGCATCGGCGTTGACCTCGATGGCCTTATCCAGAATCGTATTCAGCGGCACCTGTTTGCCCAGGTCATAGACCGTATAGCCGTTATTGCTCAGGATCGTGTTGACTAGGTTTTTGCCGATATCGTGTACATCGCCAAAGACCGTTGCCAACACAATCTTGCCTTTCGTATAGCCTTCTACTTTCTCCAGGTAACCTTCCAGGTGTGCCACGGCCCGTTTCATCACTTCCGCGGACTGCAGCACAAAGGGCAGGATCAGTTCGCCCGCGCCGAAACGATCTCCCACGTCTTTCATTGCTGGCAACAGCACCGTGTTGAGCACATTCACCGCGGCCTCGCTCTGAGCAACGCCCATCTCCCGCGCTCGTTCTTCGATGATTTCGCTGATGAGCGGCTCGATGCCCTCCTTGCGGCGGTGCAGGATTTGCCAGTGGATGCGCTCCGCCAGGTTCATACCCTCCGTCGGATCAACTTTGTCTTTCCCATCTTCTTTTTGGGGAGCGTGTTCCTCAAAGTAGGCAATGTAGCGTGGCAGGGCATCGTCCCGGTTGTAGATCAGGTCCTCGGCCAGTTGCCGCTGTTCAGCATCGATTTCTGTGTAGGGTGTAATGTGCAGTGGGTTGACGATGGCCAGGTCCAGACCTGCTTTCACAGCGTGATAGAGGAACACGCTGTTGAGTACTGCCCGCGCGTGCGGTTGCAGGCCAAACGAAACATTGCTTACTCCAAGTATGGTCAACACACCGGGAAGTTCAGCCCTGGTCCGTGTAATGGCGTTCAGTGTCTCGATGGCCGCCGTTTTCAGTTCCTCCTGTCCTGTTGTGACCGGAAACGTGAGTACATCGAAGATAAGCGCGTTGGGCGCCAGTCCGTACTCCTTGACACAGATATCATAGATTTTGTGGGCAATCTCAACCTTGCGTTCAGTGGTCTTACCCATACTTATCTCGTCAATGGTCAGCGCGACCACAGCGGAACCATGTTCAACCGCCATGGGCACAACGTTGTCTATGCGTTCTCGCCCCGTCTCCATATTGATCGAGTTGATGATGGCCCGTCCTGGATAGGTTTCTAGCGCCGCTTTGATCACATCCGGCTCGGTCGAATCGATTTCCAGTGGCGCTTCAAGGCCCATGGAGAGCTTTTTAATGGTTTTCGCCATCTGCGTAACTTCGTCTGTGCGTTCCGTCAGCGCCACACAGACATCTAAGACGTGTGCTCCACCTTCAACCTGTTCGCGCCCAACGGCGAGCAATGTATCATAATCATCATTGAGCAGCGCCTGCTTCGCCTTGCGGCTCCCCTGGCTATTAACACGCTCTCCCACCAGTAACGGTGCGGGGACCTGTTGTAGTGCTGTCGCCCGTATGCCCCCGGAGACAAACGGTGGAATGATGCGTGTAAAATCCTTATGCGTGAAATTGGCATCCGCGATCGGCCGCGGGCGCCGTGGCACATTGCGGCAGGCTTTGACAATCGCTCTCAGGTGCTCGTGGCTGCTCCCACAGCAGCCACCGACGATATTGACGCCGAACTCACTAATAAAATCGCGCAGGGCCGCTGCCATTGGCTCGGGTTCCATTGGATAGACCGCTAACCCGCTGACATTGAGCGGAATACCCGCGTTCGGTATAGTGGAGATGGGCAGCGGGCAGTTCTCCGCCAGGAAGCGCACCGGTTCGCGCATATACTCTGGCCCCGTCGAACAGTTCAGGCCTACGATGTCAACCCTCAGCGCCACCAGCGTGGTCATCACAGCCGCGATATCAGTTCCCAGGAGCATACGGCCACTGGTATCGAGCGAGACCTGCGCCTGGATGGGCACGCTCCGTCCAACTTGCCGCATGGCGCGATGGATGCCGGTGATGGCGGCCCGTACCTCTAAAATATCCTGGCTGGTTTCGATCAACAGCACATCGACGCCCCCCTCTAAGAGAGCGGCAGCCTGTTCCTGGAATATCTCTGCCAGTTGCTGGTAGGTGATATTGCTCAACAGTGGGTCATTAGAGGAAGGCAGCATACCCGTGGGACCAATTGAGCCGGCCACAAAGCGCGGCAGTTTCGACGTGCTATAGCTATCAGCAATGCGACGCGCAAGGCGTGCTGCCGCCAGGTTTACCTCGTGAGTCAGCGCTCCCAGGCCATACTCGTCAAGCTTGAGCCGGCTGGCGGTGAAAGAATCTGTCTCAATGACGTCGCAGCCCACCTCGAGAAAACCCGCGTGAATCTCTTCGATCACCGCCGGTTTTGTCAGCACCAGATATTCGTTGCATCCCTCGGTGGCCTGACCTCCGTAATCTTCCGCGCTCAGCTGGTAGTTTTGTATATTCGTCCCCATTGCGCCATCGTAAATTAAGACGCGCTCTGCCAGGTTCTCAAGAAATTGACTCATCAGCTATCCCTTCCAATCTTCCCTGTTGTTTACATCGTACCTTTATGCTTCAGCAAGGGCAGCAACTAATTCCCGGCAGAAGTCGGGAATATCCTCGACAACGCGTCCCCACACCATATTCCCCTCGCGAAATGCAGCTTCGTTGACCCAGATGCCGCCCGCGTTGGTAATATCGTCCTTAATGCCGGTTGAGCCAGTCGCCTTGCGACCTTTAATAATACCGGCGGAAATAGGGACCCACCCGCCATGACAGATAGTGGCAACAATTTTTCCCTGTGCGTGCACATCGCGTACCAGTTGCAACACGCCCTGGTTGCGCCGTAATTTGTCCGGCGCCCAACCTCCCGGAATGACAATACCATCTAATGCCTCGGCCTTTGGGGCCTCTTCGATACTCACATCTGGCGCCATCTCCAGGCCATGTTTGCCATGTACCGTGGCAGTGGAGAGGCCAATCACAATTACCCTGGCCCCTTCTTCACGCAATCGCATCACGGGCACCCAAAATTCCAGGTCCTCTACCTCCTGGGCGACGAAATATCCAATCGTTTTTCCCTGTAATCGCATAGTGTTGTCGGCTCCTTCTAGTCACAGTCTCATCACGGTTCATCTGAGACATTATATCATGCAAAAAAAGACAGAAGAGGGGTCAGCGAAGAAGTTCGCTGGCCCCTCTTCTGTCCTCCCAAAGCTTATTGCTGCTGCATTGGCGGCATTTCTTGAGGATATTGGGCCTGAGGCTGCTCCTCGTAATGTGCCTGTTCGTAAGAAGGCGCCTGGTACTGCTGGTGTTCCGCATCCGCTTCATACGTCACAGCTGGCGGCTGATACTGGTATCCCTGCTCATATGGCTGATAGCTTTCTTCATAGGGCTGTTGGGTTGGCTGATAATATTGTGTATTTTGTTGCTGGCGATACGTCTGCTGGTTATTCATCCACGTACCATTCATCATCCCAGATCCCAGCATAGCTGGCAGGATAAACCTGGCAAGCATTATTAGTAAGAAAATGATCCCTAAACCAAGCAGTATCCCACCCCCAGCGTGGGAAAATACAGCAATCATAAAAATCAGCCCAAAGGGAAACCCTATTATCCCTCTACGCCAGGGACGTCTTCCATTTCCTCGATATCTCATTCTATTTGCTCCTCGTGAACCGAGTACCTTTTACCTGTACGCCTTTTGATTAACTCTTCTAAACGTCGTCTCTACGAGATCAATCTCTCTAGTATTATAACGTATAGCTACATGCTATAACAAAATATAACAGATAGCTATTTATTTGTCAATCCCTGGCTGTTTTCTCAGAACTGGCACGACCGCCTGTTTCCAGAAAATCGTGCGGCCCCTAACTACGGATTACTACTATTACCAACATTTGAACTGGAGACAATATTCCAGTAGGGAATTGCCCTTTGCCATCAATTACTGTATGATATTTTCGAGGTAGCTCATTTATTTCTATGCAACAATAACAACTGAAGTCTGCTGCAGACGAAAAGAGAGGAAATGTAAACGTATGGAACGTACTCTAATACTTATTAAACCCGATGCTATTCAACGCGACCTTATCGGAGAAATCATAACGAAATTTGAGCGCAAGGGCCTCAAGCTGGTCGGCATAAAAATGATGGCTTTATCGGATGAACTCCTGGATGAACATTACAGCCACCTGCGCAGCCGCGACTTTTTTACGGAAATCAAGACGTTTATGCGCAGCACACCAGTCATCGCCTGCTGTTTTGAAGGCGTGGATTGCGTGGATACCGTCAGACTCCTTTGTGGTATCACCAAGGCCCGCGAAGCAGCTCCCGGCACAATTCGCGGCGACCTGGCCATGAGCGTACAGGCGAACCTTGTCCACGCTTCGGACTCGCTAGAGACTGCCGAGGTAGAGGTACAGCGTTTCTTCAAACCTGAAGAACTCTTCGAATACGAGGATGTCCTCAATCCATTTATTTATTCGTCACGCGAGAAATAAACACCAACTTAGCAACAGAAGTGCATCAACTGCTCGCAGCACTTCTGTTGGTTTCCACTTCCCATTACAACAGCACCTCCACTAGATGGGTTGTTTAGTTCCTCCATAATCCAGCTACTTTCAGTTTATTGTGCGGTAAAGTATTCTGTTACACTAATTCCGAGTGATTTGATAGTCTTCCAGCCAGCGCACCCCATCTAGCTTCCCTCTCACGGCCCTACCCATTTTTGTATCAGCAGTCCACAGTTCACAATCTTCACGCTCTGCTAGTGCCAGGTAGTGTGAATCATATGTTGCAGGCTGATTGAATTGATTTGCCAGTTCCATCGCCTTTATGCCAAAACTTGGATCTTCTGTAAAGTCGAATTCTAGCCCTGTTAACAGTATCTTCCTGATACCAAGTTTGGCGTTGTCAAGTGTTAAATCTCCTTTGAGTGTCTTTCGATAGAGTATGTTAGTGATTTCATAAGCAAGCAGTGCTGGAGCAAGTATTACAGTCTCTTTTTCTATCCATTCGGCCAGGAGTGCATAAGCTACGTCTGAGTCGGGTTCTTGGAGTACCCATTTGATGGCGATACTTGCATCTACGACAACACTTTTCATAACTGGTCTAACTCCTTTGAACGATCTTCACGCATCTGCCGGATCATTTCTGTGGAGTCTTCAAAAGGCTGTCCATTGCGATCTTGCATGATCGCATCACGTACTTGACGCAATTCTTCCAGCATCATACGAGTCGCGGGGCGTCTCTGTAGTGTTTTCGTAGTTTCGTCAGGCACATTCTGCTCAAGGATACGTCCAATATACTCACCCACAGAAAGATCATTTTGCAGGGCAGCCATTTTAATTCTACGGCGCATTTCAGGGCTAACATCTATGGTAATGCGTGTGCGCTTCCTGGCTTTCTCTGCCTGGTCATCGTCGTCATCATTATCATGAACATCTTGTTTTCGTATAGCCATGATCTTGATCCTTTCTTCTTGTTATCGTTGCCATCCTGCTTTACATCTCAATTAGAACATAATGATGACATATTGTCAATGAGGCGGTTTGGCAGCTTGTCACTTTGTCACCAAAATGACAAAATGTCAATTATAAGAATAGAGAGTGGGGGGAATAAACAGCAAAGAAAAAAAGTATACCACGAATTCCTGCTCACAGTATCGGAAAAAGAGAGCAAATGCTCAACTCTTCCATTCAGACGGCAAGCCGCCTGGGACGAACTGCTGCGCCCCCTACTCCTAGGCCATCAAAGGCTGTCGGAGCTACTTTTCTCAGGATGTTGTAACTGCCGTTGACATCCGAGTGGAGAACACGTTTGCCACTCGCATAATACCAGCGTCCAGAACGCCTCCCACTGAAAGTGGGGGATTCTTCCCGTGAGGGATCATAAGCCGGAATAGGGTCAAGATCGAGAAAACTGGCTTTGGAGGTGTAGCTTTCTTCGTGAGTGATCACCTGGATCCCCACCAGCGCTCCCTTGTACGTGAGCATTTCAATGAATCTGGCATGGGGAATCTGCACAAACTGCTGGTTATTTTTCTTCCCCATTTCCACTTTCTGCTTCCAATAGCGGTTCTTCCCGATGAGTAAGGTTCCGATCCCCTCTTCCACCAGCAGATCAATAATGCGACGGCTTGCCGTGTGTAAATAGTGGGCAATACGGCGAGTGCGCTTCGTCGTGAGCTGATCCAGCTTGCGAGAGGTAAAACGCTGGTGCTTGGCAAGGTGCTTCTGATGGTGTTCCCGTTGTTTATTGTAATACTGGTTTCGGCTTTTGATCGGTTTGCCACTGACCAAACGAGGAACAAACCCAGGCTTGTTGGAGGTGATGGCAGCAAGCACATTGACTCCTGGGTCCAGGGCTGCCACAAGAGACGGATCGACATCGGTGGGTTGCGCCTCTTTCTGATAGACCACTTCCACGACATAAAAATCTCGACGAGGAACAATCCGAACCTGATCAAGAGCCTCCCACGGAACCTGCGTCTCAATCTCAATGAAGAGCCCAGACGGAACAATCTTCCCGGTCTTTTTGTAGGCCCGTTTGCCAATGGCTTGGATGTCGTAGAGTAAGAGAAAGCGGCCATGTTCCTTGTGCTTGTAGCCTGGGATCTTGGGCTTACCTCTGAATTTCTCCGGGTGCTCGTACCACTCTTTGAGGCTCTCTCGGAAGGATTTCCAGGTCTTCTCGATCTGGATCAAAATGGAATTGGAAACTTTCCGGGGGAGGGCTTGATAGCATGCCAGATGCTTCACGCGATGGAAGATTTCCGCGTAGGGCAGATATTTTCCCTCATGGATGTAGGCTTGTCGAATCTGATACGTGGCCTGATTGTAGAGGTTTTTGGAAGCAAAAGCAGCGGCATCAATGGCCTTATAGCGTGAATCGCCCCTTGCAATGATATGCTGCTCAACCAGCCTCATGACTCACCATCCTTTGCTTCTAACTGCTCAACGAGGCGTTCTGCCTTCCGTTTTGCTCGTCGCTGCCCGTAGAGCCGGGCGCAGATCGAGTAGACGATGCGCGGCTTTATCGTGAAGCAGGTCTTCTCTGTTGTTGTCTGCTGGATTGACCACTTCGATGGTTCTTCCTTGGACTTCCAAAGGGGTCTCGATAAACCGGAAACCAAAGCGGGTGAGCCTATCCTGATGTTCAACCACGAGCCGCGTAATGAGCGGATCTCTGAGCAGAGACAACAATTGCGGACGGCTATCATTTACCCCAGACCCTCCCTCTTTGACCAACTTGACGACCTGATAGCCACGCACGGTGCAATACTGCGTGAGCCGTTCTGCCTGTCGCTCCAAGTTCTCTGGGTGCGAAGCCTCAGACACCCGTGCATAGATTGCCACCCGCTCCTCCGGGCGCGGCACCGATCCGAGAGCCTCAACAATGATGGTTCCTGATGGCGCTTGATACCCGCGGATCGCACCCGCCTTCCACCAGCGTAACGCGGTGCTGTAACTGATTCCTTGTTGTTTGGCAAACTGACTGAGCTTCATAGAGAAAGTATCTCATATTTGCTAGTATCCGACAATATTTGCTATCATTTCTTGCGAACGATTACAACACTCGCGCCAGCGGCAAGGTAAACCAGAAGGTGGATCCTTCTCCTGGTAAGCTCTGGACGCCAACCTGCCCTTGATGTTGCTCGATAATGGTCTGGCAGATGTGTAATCCCAGCCCTAACCCGGTGCCGGAACCACTCTGCACTTTAATTCTCTCTACCTGGTAGAAGCGTTCCCAGATAGCTTGCTGTTCCGCCGGGGACAGTCCTGGTCCCTCATCTTGCACCGAAACGCGCGCCATTTGCCCGTCGACCGCGAGGAAGACTTCAACGGGCCGATCAGCCGACGAGTACTTGAGAGCGTTGGTCAGGTAGTTGGTGACAACCTGACCGATACGATCAGCATCGGCCACCACAGGAGCAGTCGCCTCCGCAGGCACATGGAGACGAATGCTGCGCGCGGGGACCAATAGGCTTTGATCCTGGACAGCCTCACGGACAATGGCAACCAGATCGCAGGGTTCCAGCTTCAGTGCTATCTTGTTCGCCTGGATACGCGAGATATCCAGCAGGTCGCCCACCAATCGGTTCTGTAGCCGTACCTGGCGCTCCGCACGGTCAAGCAGGGTTTGTACCAGTTCAAGTTTGCTAGCCAGGTCGACGGCATACATTCCGTCCTCACCAATGCTTTTTTTCACCTGGCGCATTGCCAGCTGAATGTTGCCGCTGATGGCCGTAAGCGGCGTCCTCAACTCGTGACCGGCCATGCCGAGAAACTCATCCATACGCCGGTTGGCTTCACGCAAGGCGAGTTCATTTGCCTGCGCTTTTGCTCGTTCGTAGAGCAGACGTTCACGCTCAATCACCAGGGCCGCAAGTTTCGCGCTCGCTCCGGCGAGCGCCATCTCCTCTGCCGTATATTGGTGCTCTACACCGCCATAGTCCAGCAAGAGGAGGCCGACGAGTTGATCGCCCACGAACATCGGCGCAAGCAGCATTGTGCGCACACGATATGGGTTCGGTTGATCAAGGAAGGGCGGCTGCGTCATATCGAGCAGCAACACCTCATGTGCGCGCAGCCGGGAGACGAGTTCAGGATATGGGCTGTCACTCAAGCGGCCATACTGTTGCTGATCGGCTCGCCACTGACGTTCCTGCTCAGCCGAGAGTCCGACGACCACCACAGGGCGCAATATATCCGTCTCCGGCTCCAGGGCGATGATGCCAACACGACGGCAGCCCAGGATACTACACGTCAGGTCGGCCAATCGCCGTGCTACTTCAGTCACAGTTGC
>Ga0137385_10005232_pt1 | contig 11387 bp, 10 predicted proteins | sample SagtaG_FD_104921 | JGI IMG/M metagenome (GOLD analysis project Ga0137385, IMG submission 104921) | Vadose zone soil microbial communities from Sagehorn Ranch, Mendocino, California, USA - Sage2_R_80_16 metaG | ecosystem: Environmental > Terrestrial > Soil > Vadose zone | place: USA: California...
GAGAACCTCGGCCCGTTCGGCGGGAAAATCCCTGAGCTTGTCCGCCGCCAGCTCGTGCCGGTCCGGATCGAAGCGCAGCTCGAGCACCTCCGGGGAGCAGTAGCGCGCGATCAGGTCGCGGGGCGAGCCCTCGGCGGCGAACCTGCCGTGGTCCATGACCACCAGCCGGTCGCACAGCTGCTCGGCCTCGTCCATGTAGTGCGTCGTCAGGATCAGCGTGACGCCGCGTTGCTTGAGCCGGAACAGCCGGTCCCACACCACGTGCCTGGCCTGCGGGTCCAGCCCGGTAGTGGGCTCGTCGAGGATCAGGATCTCCGGCTCGTTGATGAGCGAGCGGGCGATCGTCAGGCGGCGCTTCAGGCCGCCGGACAGCGGGTCGACCTTGTCCCTGGCCCGGTCCGAGAGCTGGACGAAGTCGAGCAGCGCGTCGGTCCGCTCCCTGATGACCCGGCGCGGCAGGCCGAAGTACCGTCCGTAGACGAGCAGGTTCTCCCGGACGGTCAGCTCGACGTCGAGGGTGTCCTCCTGGGGGACCACGCCGAGCCTGGCCCTGATCGCGGATCCGTCGCGGACCGGGTCGAGGCCCAGGATGGTCAGCTCCCCGCTGGACGGCGGCGAGACGCAGCCGATCATCCGCATCGTCGAGGACTTGCCCGCGCCGTTCGGCCCCAGGAAGCCGAACGCCTCGCCGCGGTACAGGTCGAAATCAATTCCGTCCACCGCCGTGAAATCCCCGAACCGCTTGGCCAGGCCGCGCGCGCGGACGAGCACTTCGCTGTGAGACACCCGATTCACGCTACCTGGCGGGTGTGACATTTCCCGAACGGTTTACCGACCGGTACGTGGCACCACCTGGGGACACGGTAAGGTCGGTCTATCACGGGATGGGCCGACTGAAGGACACTAGCGAGTGGATCTCCTACGCGATCTCTACGCGCGATTCAGGGTTCTGATACACGAGGTAGCCAAGTTCGGCGTGGTCGGTATCCTCGCTTTCCTCATCACCCTTGGCGGCGCCAACGGGCTGCACTACGGCGCGGGGCTCGGTCCGCTCACCTCGGTGACGATCGCCACCGTGGCGGCCACGGTGTTCGCCTTCTTGGGCAACAAGCTCTGGGCGTTCCGGCACCGCAACGGCAGCCACTGGGGCCGCGAGTCGGTCCTGTTCTTCGTCTTCAACGGCATCGGGCTGCTCATCCAGCTCGGAGTCGTCGCGGCCGTGCGGTACGGCCTCGGCGTGGACGACAAGTTCTCCTACAACGTGGCGAACATCATCGGCATCGGCGTGGCCACCCTCTTCCGGCTGTACTGCTACCGCCGCTGGGTGTTCCTGGTCGCGGACGACACGCCGCTCCCTGAGCAGCTGCAGCCGGAGACCTCGGGCCGCTGATCCGCTTGCTCTTCCGGCTCTTCCGGACGCCGGTCAGGCGCAGCCGCGGACGGCGGACAGGCCCAGCGGCGCGTTGAGCGCGGCGGTCTCCTGCGCCTGCGTCAGGTATCCCACCACGGCCATCCGCCCGATGACGTGGACCAGCCGGGTCCGGGCCTGCCGCGGGTAGACCAGCGGGTCGTCGTAGCTGGGCGCGTTCACCACCCCGGCCAGCATGGCCGCCTGCACCAGCGTCAGCCGGTCCGGCGGCCGGCCGAAGTACCCGCAGCTGGCGGCGTCGAGGCCGTAGTAGCCGTGGCCGTAGTAGGCGACTTCGGCGTACATGCGCAGGATCTGCGGCCGGCTGTAGGTCTGGTTGAGCTTGACCGCCATCGCCAGCTGCTCCAGATCCTCGGTGAAGCCGCTGTGGCCGCCCGTGTACAAGTTCTTCGCCAGCTGCTGGTCGATGGTGCTGCCGCCCTGGTCCTCGCGGCCGATGATCCAGGAGATCACCACCCGGCCCATGGCCAGCGGGTCCACGCCGGGATCGGCGTAGAACCTGTGGTCCTCGGTCGCGACCAGCGCCTGCGCGAAGTACGCCGGGACCGGCGGGCCCGGATAGGTGATGTGGCGGTCCCTCGCCTGCGCCCGGGTTAGCGCGGTGGCCTGGCCCGCCGACGGAGTCAGCAGGAAGAGCAGGCCGACGGCGACCGCGAAGAGCACGACGATGACGAGGAGTACCTTGGCGATGCGGAAGGCGATCCGGGACCGCCGCCTGGTCCGCATCGGCCGGGTCGGGCCCTCGCTCTGGAAGCTGCCGCCTTCGGAGGAGGCTGAGCGGCGCGTACCCAGTGCTCCCAACGGCCCGGCCCTTCGGTGTGAGTGCGGCTCTCGCAGATACAACGAGCACGGCATCCCCGCCATGCCCGGCACAGCGTAACTTCCCCTTCCGGCGGGAAGCACGCATTCGGCGCGGCGCGGCGCCCGGTTCGGCCCGGCTTGGTTCCTGGCGGCTCCGCGGTTGCGCTAAGCTAACTGAGCCTGCCGGAGTCCGGCAGGCAAGCGTCACCGAAGCGAGATGGTGGCGCGGCGGGACGTGGCGCAGTACGGTTTAGCGTGTCGGTCTGGGGGACCGAAGGTCGCGGGTTCGAATCCCGCCGTCCCGACCAAAATTCGAACACTCGCATGAATGCCGGTATCCGGGTGCGCCGGTTCCGGCTTTCCCGGCTGCCGCCCGGGGTCGCATCAGTAGCCACATCAGCCCCGTGGGATGAGGGCCGGGCGGCCGAGCGGATCACCCAATCACTGACGCCGTGACAGGTGTGACATCTGATGCGGCACCCTCAACGGAATCAGGCCGGTAGTTCTGCAGGCTGGGTTGGCATTCTGCTACTAGTTACAGCAAGTACACCGTGGGCAGCGGAGCCGGGCTCATTACGCCGCGGTCGTCTGTCGCCTGAAACGGGCCTCAAGAGCCGGGACTGATGCGCACCCGCAGCCGCCGGCCCGGGATGCAGGGTGGCAGGCGGCTGGTGTTGACTGTCCGGTATGCCAGTTGAAGGAGAGTACGAGCCGAGCGCGCAGGCGTGGGTTCGCGAGCAGGTCGAGTTGTACGAGGGTTCGGGCGGAACCAAGGGCACGACGCTGCGGGATACCGGCCTGCCGGTGGTGATCGTGACCAACATCGGCGTCAGCAGCGGCAAGGTACGCAAGACGCCGGTGATGCGGGTGGAGCACAACGGGAGCTACGCCATGGTGGCGTCCCGGGGCGGCGCGCCGACGCACCCGCTGTGGTACTACAACGTCCGCGCGAACCCGCGGGTGGAACTCCAGGACGGCCCGCACAAGCAGGACATGGTCGCCCGCGAGATCAGCGGGCAGGAGCGGGCCGAATGGTGGACGCGAGCCGTCGCCGCCTACCCGCCCTACGCCGAGTACCAGCAGCGGACCACGCGTGAGATCCCGGTGTTCGTCCTGGAGCCTGCGGCCTCGTAGCGGGCATGCAACCGACCCGCGGGCTTCCGGCCCGCGGGGCCGGTACTGGCCGGGTTAGCCGCTGCGCGTGCCCACGCCGGCCTGGACCGGCCCGATACCCATGTAGACGGGGCCGGCGTGTGAGCACACCTCCAGGTCGAAGGCGGCGTAGGTCGGGCGGTACTGGCCGGGCGGGTAGATCCGCAGCTCGAACGTGCGGAAGGTCGGGTGGCAGCCGGGCGCGGTGGCTACCTCGACATCGCCATACCCCAGGATGGTGTGCGCCGTCGCGCCGGGAGCCAGCACCACGGTCCGGACCGGGATCACGTGATCCCGGCTGGCCGGGCTGCCGAGCTGATGGAGGTTGCGGTCGACGGCGGACACCCCGGGGAAGCCGCGCATCGCGCAGGCGTGCCGGCTCAGGTTGGTGAACTGCAGCGGGTAGTAGATGGTCCCGGCGGCACCGTCACTCTGGCTGACCGCTACCCAGGCGCCGAGGTCGTCCGCGGTGCAGGCGCGGACGGCGGCCGGGGCGGCGTGCGAGGTGTCCGCCGCCAGCACGGCACCGGACGAGCCGGCCGCGACGGCGGCGGAGGTGGCGATCAGCCCGGCGGCAGAGGCGGCGGCGATAACCGCGGCGGTCCGGCGGGCGGTCTTCGGGATCATGGTGAGGTACTTCATGCTCGATCATCCCGTTATGTCCTGGGATCCGCGGTTTACGGCATCCTCTGCCCTTTAAGACTGCGATGACCGGCCTTCGGTTGGGTCCTGGCCGGAGGCGGAAAGCGTCGGGCAGACTAGTGCGGTGACAGGACGGGCAGAGCTCACGCGGCGGGCGCAGGCGCACGGGGTGGCGGTCTCCTACCAGAACTGGCGCGGCCAGCACGTCGAGGTGCCGGACGAGACGCTGGCCGCGGTCCTGGCGGCGCTCATGGGCCCCGGGGGGAACGATCCCCCCCAGATCAGCAGGGCCGGGAGGGCTGCCCGCCCCCCCGTAGCCCCCTGGCCGGCCCGCCGCGGCTGGGGGTTCGCCGTGCAGCTGTACTCGGTGCGCTCGCGCGCCTCCTGGGGCCACGGTGACCTGCACGACCTAGCCGACCTCGCCGCCTGGAGCGGCGGTGACCTGGGCGCGGATTTCGTGCTGGTCAACCCGCTGCACGCGGCCGAGCCGCGGCCGCCGGTCAGCCCGTCCCCGTACCTGCCGATGAGCCGCCGCCAGATCAGCCCGCTCTACCTGCGGATCGAGGACATCCCCGAATACGAGGGGCTGAGCGCCGGGGACCGGGCCCGGGTAGAGGCGCTGGCCGCGCCGCTGCGGGCGGCCAGCGGCACCGCGGCGCTTATCGACCGCAACGCGGTCTGGGCCGCCAAGCGCGCCGCGGCGGAACTGATCCGCGCGGTGCCGCTGACCGCGAGCCGCCGGGCCGAACTGGACGCGTTCCTGGCCCGTGACCGCCGTGCCACCGGGGACTGGGCGACGTGGTGCGCGATCGCCGAGGTGCACGGTCCCGACTGGCGGTCCTGGCCCGCGGCGCTGGCCGACCCGCGCTCGGCCGAGGTGACCGCGCTCAGGCGAGAGCTGGCCGACCGGATCGCGTTCCACGAGTGGCTGCAGTGGCTGACGGCGGAGCAGCTGGCCGCGGCGCAGCAGACGGCCAGGCGGGCCGGCATGAGTATCGGCGTGATCACCGACCTCGCGGTCGGCACGCATCCCGGCGGCGCCGACGCCTGGGCCTGGCAGGACGTGATCGTGCCGGGGATCAGCGTGGGCGCGCCGCCGGACGAGTTCAACCAGCTCGGCCAGGACTGGACGCTGCCGCCGTGGCACCCGGGCTGGCTCGCCGCGCAGGCGGGCCGGCCGCTGGCCGAGCTGATCGCGGCGTGCACGCGCGGCTCGGGCGGCCTGCGGGTGGACCACGTCATGGGGCTGGCCCGGCTGTGGTGGATACCGGCGGGGATGTCACCGGACCTGGGCACCTACGTGCGATACGACCACGAGCTAATGGGAGGCGTGCTGGCCGCCGAGGCGGCGCGCGCGGGAACGGTGGCGATCGGCGAGGACCTCGGCACGGTGGAACCCTGGCTGCGGAAGTACCTGGCCGAGCGCCGGGTGCTGGGCACCTCCATGCTGTGGTTCGAGAGGCGGGCGGACGGCACCCCGCGCCGCCCGGGCGGATGGCGTCGCGGCTGCCTGGCCATGGTCGGCACGCACGACATGCCGCCGGCCGCGGCGTTCCTCACCGGTGAGCAGGTCACCATCCGCGCCGAACTTGGCCTGCTGACCCGGCCTGAGGCCGAGGAGCGGGCAGCCGCCCAGGCGGAACTGGCGGGGTGGCTCGCCATGCTGGCCCGCGAGGGCCTGCTGCCGCGGGCGGGCGCGCCGTCGCCGCAGGAGTTCACGGCCGCGCTCTACGGATTCCTGACCCGGACGCCCGCCGTGCTCATCGGCGTGTCGCTGGCCGACGCGGCGGGCGAGCGGCGGCCGCAGAACATGCCGGGCACGGTGGACGAGTACCCCAACTGGCGGATCCCGCTGACCGGGGCCGACGGGCAGCCGGTGCTGCTCGACGACCTGCCCGCGCACCCGGGGGTCCGGGCGATCGCGGCAGCCGTGTCCGGCTGCCTGCACCGCTAGCCCGGAATGCTTCCGGGGCGCCCCGCCGGCCGGCGGGGCGCCGCGGATGCCTAACTCTGCCTCTTAGCCCCTGCAGCGGCCGGTGAACTGCGGATTCGGCGCCGGCGCGCTGATCAGCGTGCCACCGTACCTGGCCAGGTTCGGCGTGCCGTACTGGGCATCCTTACCGAAGTCAAGCAAGGTGTTGGGCTGGTCGTTGCCGAAGTTCCAAACGCACCCGGCCGAGTGACCTCCCATCCTGCCGGACAGCGGGCTCAGCGACCAGAACGGATAGAACTTGGCGCCGATCGGCGGGACGGTGCGTCCCACGCCGGTCGCTACGGTGCACAGGTTCTCCGAGCCTGCGGCGTCGGTCTCATACTGGACCAGCGGGTAGGTATGACCACCCGTGGTGAACGGCCCGATGTACTGGAACGTGGTCGGATGGCTGGGGCTGCCGTCCGGCCAGTCCGGCAGGTAAGACTGGCCGTCGAAGTCCAGGTCGCCGTTCTGGAACCTGAACTGGAAGCACTCGCTGGCTCGCGCTACCTCCGTGACCGGCGACCCGTTGATGAACGCGGTCCGCGTTCCCTGCTGGAAGCAGTAGCCGTCGGCGAACTCGCACAGCGCTCCGCTGGCGGCGTTGCTGGTCGGGCAGGCCACCGGACCGTTGGGTCCCTGCGTGGTGGCGTTCTGGCAGATGGCACCGCTACACGGGCCCTCCCCGGTGGCGTTCGGGCCTTCCGCGCCGCCCACGCAGGTGTCGAAGACGTTCGGGTCGGTGTAGCCCGTGGCTCCGGCGGGATTGATGGCCGGGTCCTTGTTCGTCACCGAGTTGCAGACCTCGCCGTGACCGATCTCCTGCTGCATCAGCACGCCGCCCTCGAGCGCGGCCCACGGGACCTGGTTCCGCTGCTTGGCGGTGCTGTACTCCGCGTGGAAGGTGAACGGGGTGCCCGAGCAGTCGGCGATGTTGGTGTTCATGAAGCCGTTCGCCGCGCTCGCGGTCATGAACCCCGTCTGGTGGGTGGTCAGATCTCGGACCACCGCAGTGAACCCCTGCGGCGGGTCTGAGATGGAGGTCACGACCACGTCACCGGGACTGAACATCAGCGTATGGCGGTTCGGGGTGAACGTGCGCACGTTGGCGAGCTGCGGGTTCGGCGGCCCGGCCGGGACGCCGTTGGTCGCCAGGAACGCGAAGTTGACCGGCTCGATGCAGTTGTTGTTGCAGGTCGCGAAGCCGAAGGTGCATTCGAGGCTGTCGATGGTCATGGCCCCGCACCACTTCGTCGCGCTGCAGCTTACGGCGTCGGTCCAGGGCGGGGTGAAGCCCAGGGCACCCTGAACGATTAAGGGTTGATTTATTACTTCGGGGGCGTAATCGACGCCGGGGTGCCCACCTGGCTGGCGGGGCACCCCGGCGCCCTCATCTCTACCGGTCTACCGGTCAGAGGAAACGACAAGCCCCGGCGAACTCGGGATTGGCCTGTACCGCACTGGTACTCGTGCCAGCGAACCTGGCCACGTCGGGCGTGCCGTACTGGGCGTCCTTGCCGAAGGTCTTGAAGGTATTCGGCAGCACGTTCCCGAAGTTCCACGCGCACCCGGTCCGGTCTGCCCCGAACGGAGCGGGGTGCAGGCTGAGCGACCAGAACGGGTAGAACTTCGACCCCTGCGGCGGGACGGTGCAGCCGTTACCCGTCGCGGTGTCGCAGAGGATCTCCGACGCGCCGACGTTGGTCTCGAACTGGATCTGCGGGTACGGCTTCCCGCCGGCCTGGAAGGGCCCAGCGTACTCGAACGCGGTCGGATGGTTCCTGGTCCCGTTCGGCCACGCGGACGCCTGGTACGACAGTCCGTCGAAGTCCAGGTCACCGTTCTGGTACCTGTTGTCGAAACACTGGTTGGCGTCCGACGACTCCGTGGCAGGCACGCCGTCGATCGTGACCGGCCGCGTCCCCTTCCGGAAGCAGTTACCGTCAGCGAACTCGCAGTTCGCACCGCTGGTGGAGTCGTTGGTCGGACATGCTACCGGCCCGTTCGGCCCTTCGGTCGACGGGTTCTGGCAGATGCCCGTGTTCGGGTCGCACGGACCCTCGCCGGTCTGGCCCGGGCCTTCGGATCCGCCCACGCAGGTGTCAAAGACCTTCGGGTCGCTGTAGGTCGTGCTGAACGTGAACGGGTCCTGGTTCTTCACCGAGTTGCAGACCTCGGAGTGACCGATCTCCTGCTGCATCAGCACGCCGCCCTCGAGCGCGGCCCATGGCACCTGGTTCTGCTGCTTGGCGGTGCTGTACTCGGCGTGGAAGGTGAACGGGGTGCCCGTGCAGTCGGCGATGTTGGTGTTCATGAAGCCGTTGGCCGCGCTGGCGGTCATGGTCCCGGTCCGATGAGTGGTCAAATCTCGTATTGTCGTGGTGAATCCCTGCGGCGGATCCGAGATGGAGACGGCGAGGGTGTCACCCGGATTGATCATCAGGGTGTGCGCGTTGGGCAGGAACGTGTGCACGTTCGTCAGCTGCGGGCTCGGCGGTCCGGCCGGGACGCCGTTGGTCTGCAGAAATGCGAAGTTGACCGGTTCGATGCAGTCGTTGTTGCAGGTGGCGAAGCCGAACGTGCATTCCAGGCTGTCGATGTTGAGTGCCGCGCACCACTTGGTCGCGCTGCAGCTCTCGGAATCGACGAACGGGGTGTAGCCCGGAGGGTACAGCTGCAGCTCCATGAACGCGGAGCCGGCGTCGGTCGGCGCGTTCAGACCGGTGTTGGTGTCGCTGTCCGGGGTGCACGCGTTCTGCGGGTAGGACTTCGGGTCGCACATCGGCAGGCCGAACCAGGGCGCGATGGAGAGCTGGCCGTAGTTCGTGACGCTGCCGGACGGGGTCGGGGACTGGTGCGGGTCCACCGGGATCTTCGTCAGGTAGGTCATCGTGTTACCGGAGCCCGGGGTGCTCGAGATGAACTTGACACTCGGCTCGTCGTGCCCGATGTAGTGGCCGTTGTCCTCGAAACGGGAGCGCTTCCCGTTCTCGATCGTGACCGGGTCCGCGCAGGTGGAGCCGGCGAGCTTCCTGACCGTGCCGTACGCCTTGCTCCAGCCGTTGCAGTCAAGCTCGTTCGTCCCGTTTGGCGCGACGCCGCCCGAGGCTGCGGTCTTCGCGGTGGTCGCGGTGGCCGCGGCGGTCGCCGCCCCCGCCGTGCCCGTCAGGCTCAGCTGGCAGACGACCGCGATGCCCATCGCCGGCACCAGCAGCAGCCGCCATTTCCGATTGCCTCCGGGCGATGACCCGCGCCCGGATCTCTTCGATGGTCCCCATTCTGACCAGGGAATACGCATGTGCGATCCTTCTCGCTCACGCGTGCCGTCAGCCCCAGTCCGTCCCCCCAGGCCCGCCGGTCACGCCAGTGTGAACGTCCCGCGATACGAGACGCTTTCCGACAGAATCTAACAACCGGCGAAAATCACCGTGAATCATGGCAAAACAGTTATCTATTCCTTAACCGAAGGAATCACCATATGAGGGCGAGGACGCGTTCGGCCGATAGAAACCGACTTCAGCATCACGACCGAATACTAGCCTCAGAGAACACTCCGAGTGCTGGGCTCACCTTAAACCACTGGCGTAACACCTCTCAAGCACCAGGCTTCAATAGGACACCACACGTCACATACCTGAGACGCCACCGGTCGGCTTGCCGCATCGGCGCCAGGTGATCGGGACGGGCGGGTAGTGGCGCGGCCTCCGGGAGCAAGCGATAGAGTCCACGCGTGACCCGTGACGAACTGGACAAGCTTTCCTCGCACGAGCTGCACACGCTCGCCGTGCGCCGGGCGCTGCACCATGTTGACGTGGAGTTCTTCTGGCAGCTGCTGCGCGCCATCCCGGCGGCCGAAGCATCCGAGGGGCATCTGAACGAGGCCGGGCGGGACGTCACCCATCTGTCGGTGCTGCTCGACGACGCGATCGGATCCGGCGAAGGCGACGTGGCCGAGGCGCTGCGCCCGATCTACCTCGACTACCTGGTCAAGCACGACGTCAGCGGCTGAGCCAGGACGGATGGCCCGGACCGTTCGGCCCCTGGAAGGCGAACGCGGACCGGGGCCGGCCTGCGGTCCCCGGCCCGCGCGGGCCTGGTCTCTTACTCGCTCTTGTCGAGGACGCCCTCGGCCTCGATGGTGATCGCGACCTTCTCGCTGACGGCGACGCCGCCGCCGGGGATCGGGCCGTTGTAGCTGACGCCGAAGTCCATCCGGTTGATCTCGCCGCTGGCCGAGAAGCCCGCCCGGGTCCCGCCGAAGGGATCCGGGCCGAAGCCGTTCACCTCGAGCTTCAGCGTGACCGGCTTGGTGGTGCCGCGGATGGTGAGCTCGCCGTCGAGAAGGAAGTTGTCGCCGTCCGGGCGGACCCCGGTGGAGCGGAACTTCATCTCCGGGTGCGACTCGACCTCGAAGAAGTCGGCGCTGCGGATGTGGTTGTCCCGGTTGGGCTCGCCGGTGTTCACCGAGCTCAGGTCGACGGTGGCGGTGACGCTGGACTGCAGCGGGTCCGGCGCGGTGACGATGGTCCCTTCGAACTTGTCGAAGCGGCCGCGGACCTTGCTCACCATCATGTGCCTGACGACGAAGGACACCTCGGAGTGCACGGGGTCGATCGTCCACGTCCCCGCGACGTAGCCGGGAATCTCCACGGCGGTCTCGCTCATATTTCCTCCAGGTAGAAGCTTCTTTGTCGTACGCGACTTTACTCGCGTGTGTTACTTCCTTATAGTAAGTATAGATTAATTGAAGCGTCAAGCACTAGGACATCGCAGCTCAGGGCAAGTAACCTGGTGTGATACCAGGGAGGGAATGTCGTGGAAGCCGGGCCAGCCGACCCGGAGCGCGAGCCGCTTGAGCCGGCCTGCGATCCGGCGGGGAACGGCGAACCGGGGCCGGCCGGCGAGCCAGCGAGTTGCCGCGCGCGTGCGGTACTTCAGCGCGTCGGCGACAAGTGGTCGATGTACGTCATCGACCTGCTGGGGCAGGGCACGATGCGGTTCACCGAGCTGCATCGCGGCGTCAACGGCATCACCGCCAGGATGCTCACCGTCACGCTGCGCGGGCTGGAGCGGGACGGCATCGTGACCAGGACCATCCACCCGGTCATCCCGCCGCGGGTCGAATACGCGCTCACCCCCATGGGGCGCACCCTGCTCGACACCATCGGCGAACTGGTCACCTGGGCGGACAGTCACCTGGACGAGATCGATGCCGCCCGGGCCGCCTACGACGCCCGGCACCCGGCCGAATAGGCTCGCTCGGGTGAGCGAGCAGACCGCCCCGGATAACCCGAAGCGCGCGGAGAGCGAGGCCGAAGCGGCGGACAGGCTGCTGCACGGCTCATCGTTCGGGGCCGCGGCGGCCGCCTACGCCGAGCACCGCCCCGGCTA
>Ga0137385_10005234_pt1 | contig 11385 bp, 17 predicted proteins | sample SagtaG_FD_104921 | JGI IMG/M metagenome (GOLD analysis project Ga0137385, IMG submission 104921) | Vadose zone soil microbial communities from Sagehorn Ranch, Mendocino, California, USA - Sage2_R_80_16 metaG | ecosystem: Environmental > Terrestrial > Soil > Vadose zone | place: USA: California...
AAAGAGCTGAATGCCTAAATCATGTAGTTGAAGATCCTTCCTGAAAATAGATAGGGCAAGACTCACCAACTCGAACCACCACTCATTGCCAGAGACACCACCTGGCCCTGTTAGGACATGCTGTGGTGTCAAAATATGATGACTGCTGGGAAAGGAAGGGCAGAGATTGATTAGATTATAAGACATGTTTCTCATTGCTTGTGTTACTGTACCTACTTGCAGAGGGAAATATTCGTTTGGTGCATACAGCTGGAGGAACGAATAGGAAAAAGTAAGACTTCCTTATGCAATCGACAGCAAAGTACCTGCCTGCTACATGGCCAAATGGGGTTGGAGAACCAGATTGCCTTGTCAGGCTGTCAGTAGGGAGGATGTACATAACCATTAACTTAAAGAATTTGTCAAGAAGCGCACACGGGTCCTTTCAGGACATTCACAACATCCTCGACATATAAGCTATGAGGTAGAGACAGAAAATAAAAATACCATATGAAATTATCATATCAACGTAAAGTAATTTTATTACTCAAGACTGGTAGACTGTTTCAATCACAAATTAGAACAGTTGGAGTTAATAATGATATCACAAACCATTGAATCTGCTGTCCACCTCAAGAAAGAGCCTGAAAAGACTGTGACAGCTTGGAGGGTGGGATTTGATTTGCACAGAGATTCAAGGAGCCCCACCCTGTCTGCTGCCCCTTCTTCCACCACATGGAGCACTTCTAGCATTGGAAATAATCACATGTAGGCACGCATCATGTCCTGTCCTGTCAGTAAGGCAAGGAAGATGAAGGAAAGGAGATGAAGACACACAATGTCTCCAAGTGATAACAGACCCTGACTCTGGTGGAAACTCAGGTGGTGGACCTGCCTGAGCTCACAGGGTGGATGTCCATCCCAGTTATAGTCACCTGGGATTACTTGTGGTATGGTATGCAAACTTGGCACAAGTCAAAGCCCAAGATGGTTGAGTTTCTGGAAATCCCACAAGGTCTTCACAAGCTGAAGAAACAAGGGGTCATGGGGATGAAGCTGGCTCACTTCAGCATACAGCTCGTAAAGGTTCAATGGGTTGCTGGCTCATCTTATAATGTCACAGCAGATGACCAAAGGTGCCTGAAGGGTATGGAGATTGGGAAGAAAGTGCTGACTCTGTGGTCAGCTAGGTTGGGTACAGTCCGACAGCATGTTGCTTTTGACACGGATGACTCTGAGGCCCCTGTGCTTTATCAAAAAGCAGATGAGTGCCGGCCATGGGATATCCCCTTCAACTTTGATATCCTTGAGGAGCGTCATATTGAGCTGTCCAAGTAAAGTTGACCACTGAGAACAGTTCAATGATACCATATAAATTGACAAATGCTTGATAGGGGAATGCTTGAGAATGCCCATTGTAGTTCGTACTAAACTGGGAGCGAAGGGAAGGTCAGAAGAGATGTAAAGAGACATGAGCATGTGGGAACCACATGACATTCCACTCTGCAAAGTAATGGAGGGTGGAAGATAGGCCGCTGAACCATAGCCTGAGATATAAAGCTGCATGAGTGGCAGGACACAATATAGGCCTTGGAGTTTGATAAGCTCAGACATTATTGGGAGCAGATCATAATCCCAAAGGCTGAAGTGGAATTTCTGAAGATTAGATGTATTCGAGGGATTGAGAAGGAAGTGTGTGATGAATCCAATTGTGCTTCACACCTCCTGTGCCTCATCTGGAATTGAACAGTACATCTGTTTGGGAGGGCAAAATGTGGGGACGATTGACCAGAGTCTGAGAGAAGTGTATCCACTTAGATTGCATAGTTCCACAGATGTCCCCCCCATACAGGTGTCCTTCAGCTTTAAACCACACTGGCACAAGTACTCTGGTAACAGCAGGTCACATAAGAATCATGAGGTGACTGCCAATCCCCAGAGATCATGATGGTCCATGTGGGCCAAAATAACAAGGAGCAGTTTGGCTGGGATGTCCAGCATCCCCTTACACTGTGGAATGTTAAATCACTAAATAGCATCAGTAGAGGACAGACATACCAGTTGCATTTGATGTCGCTTAGTTGGCACCCAGTGATCACCACTGCTCTGAGAGTGCAAGCATTGCACCCTGTCATACCCATCTGGTAGAGGTTCCAACTGCTTAACATGTGAGTTAACATGGAGCAGGACTAAATTAAGCAGATTTCAGTAGGAACTGGGACACACCCAGTGGCGCTTGCAAGGGTGAACAGGTGACAATGCATCTCCAAGCCACTTGCATGGAAGAGGTTTGGAAATATGGCTAAGTAATAAGGAGTTCTGGATCATGGCTTTGCTGCGAAGGTCGCACAAGAACAGATGATTCAGAGGCGGTTGGCGATGTTATGTCAACCTTTCAGCTAAATAGTACAAGGAATGTAGGACGCTATTGTGGGCTGTAATTAGACACTGAAAAATGCAGCAAGTATATGGATAGCTCACTGCAATTGTGATTGTCAGCTAGCTAAAGCTAGATTATTGTTATCGCCAACAATTGCTGTGATGTCAATTGTGGGATAGACATGGGCATCTGCTACACGAATACCCTAGCAACAAAATATCATATTATTAGTGGGTAGAGTGCTTTATAGGAGAGCAAGGTACAACCTTACAATAAACTCCTTTGATGTACATGATAGATCACACTGAGCAGACCCTTTGGCAGTGCTGTCAAGATGAAAGGACCCTCCAACAGTACAACATTGCCATCCTGCGCGAGTTATGTGCCAAGAATGGCATTGAAGTTGATGAAGGAGGCTCAAGACCACTGAAGAAACTGTATATCAATGCACTGTTGAGCCATGTGAGACAACACTAATCATTGCTCACCACTGCTATTGACAGCCTGAACTAGCAGAGGCAAGGGGGTGACAAAAATATAGAACAAATGGGATTGAAAATTAGACTCCCGTACTTCCTGCCACGAATCATGAGTATCTCCTAGAACTAAAACATCCAATCACACCCATGTGATCTGACAGAATAAGAAGCAGACCATGGATGATGCAGAAGATAGAAACCGAAAACACCAGCAAGACAGCAAGGAACCAGGCACTGTCCAATTCTGTTACATTACCACTGAACGTAAACCTGGACGTAGGTTTCTAGATTGATGCACAATATGACTTAACTATGATGAGTATACACAGACTCTTGTTAGTCACATGATACAATGGTCACAAGGTTCAAGGACACTTGGACACAAGACAATGGTCACAATGAGAATCACAAGTAGAGAGAAGGGAGTCCTTCAAGAGTATTGAGGCGAAGAGATCGAGACTGGTGGTGATTCAAGAAGACCAAGCTGGAGAGCTAGGTCTTCCACAACGACATCTTAAGTACTGCAAGATGAGGGCTTTAAAGCACCTCCTGAACCAGAACCCTACTACCGCTATCCTAGGATCAAGTCATATTATCGTACATGTGATACCTGTGCTGACTGATGAGAAGTCCATGACTAAATACCACTTACCCATGTAGTCATAACCATTAGGTAAGTGTCTTTGAGTGGAAACATAACATCACCCCCTTTTCAGGCCTGACGCCCACGTCAGGTGCTCTCCCTGACTGACCGTAGTACATCATCCACAAGTCCTTCGTCGTTGTCCATGATCCTTGCTAGTGCGTCCGCCATCTCCAACCTCTGGATCGTCTTGCATTGCATAGCCACCAGTTCGCCCCACTGGTCTTCGCTCTTGGCTATGGCCTCTTCAAGGCATCCCAATTCTTGAGACATCATGTGGAAGCGATGAACTTCTGCAGTCAGTGAAGGGTTGTGAAGGCAGCTGATCATACGATCCATTTGCTCCTGTCCCTCAGCCTCCATCTTGAGCACCTCCAATTCTTGCGCCTTGTAGATGGGTTTCCCATCATAGTGGAAGATGGGTGCAGCGTACAAGGGTTTTGTATACACCTTGTTGCTGTTGTCTTGTAGTCTGACGACGATGGGGTTTGGGTGGAGTATGACCTGCACATACTCTGCCTGCTTGACGTCGCCATTCGGCTCCTTGATGGGGAACGAGACGAAGTGGTCTCCACTGTTCTGCTGAAACCCCGGCAGAATGGTGTTGTGATGAGAGTGGTAGCTCCCCTTGTATAAAGGGAAGCCTGTCGTGGTGGCCGCATATGGGGTCTCCTCTGGATCGTCAGAATCTTTAAGGACATGTATGAATGGGTGCTCAGCTGGGTAGAGATCCCCTTCGCTCATGCGACTGGTGGTGCGGCTCCACAGGCTGTGCGTTGCTGGTGTGCTGATCGGTGCAGTGCTTCCTGTGCTGCCATCTTGGCGCTTCTTTTGGCGACTGCCCTTGTGAACTGTTCTTCCCTCCACGTCAAGATTACATTCTTGACAGCCTCTTGTGATGTGCTTGTCCTCCCAAAAGGGGACTGGTAGCGGGATTTCTCCTGCATGGCCATCTTTAGGTCCCCAAATGTCGGTATCGATTGTGCCGACCTCTGCCTGATGGGTGGGGGTTGCTCCCATCCCATCAGGGTCTGACAGTCGTCGCACCATGGGTGATAGTGCATGCACGGGCATTGGTTCCTTGCTGATGTCTGGAAACTTGAGTATGACTGCTCCCAACTCTTCTTCGGTGAGGGGAGCGACAAGAAGGTTTTCGTTGGTGACGTGAGGCCGGATATACTTTTTGGTGCAGAGTTCTCACGCCTCAGAGAGGGTGATGAGCCCTGACTCAAGCTCGACTCCGAAGATTTGTTCCAGCAAGCCAAGGTAGTAGTTGTTGACATCCATCATGTAAGAGGTGAGTTGGTTGGTGAAGGATGTAAGAGGTGTAGATGGGGGAATGTGGTACTTGCCCGTATGTCCCCTGTTTATATGTGTCCTTCTGGCAGAGTTTCGATTTTCAAACTCCCTTATCGCTTCTGGTGCGTGGACGTTCTTCTTATCTACCCATTTGTTATCTGAGTCAGGGTATCCCTTCCATTTGATGAGATATTGCTTTTTACGTCCTCTGCTGAAGTGCTGAGAGTCTAGAATCTTCTTGACCTTGTATTCTTCCTCGTTATCAACCAGGTCTGGGGTTGGTCTTGAATAATTTGATCCGTGGAGATTGGTTTCTCAGTAAGGTGTGAGAAGATCGATGTGAAATATGTCATGAATACTCCACTGTGTGGGAAGTTTTAATCGATAGTTGATGGGGGACATCACCTGAATGATGGGAAAGGGGCCATGTCTCTTGGGTGCAAGCTTGGCAGTAGGCTGATTTGTGTGCAGGTGACGTCCTTCCAGCCATACAAGGTCGCCTTCCCGATATTTGGGTGTATCTTTGTGCTTGACCCATGACTGCTGCACCTTGATCATCAATTCTTGTGCACACTGTCTTGCCCTTTTGAACTGATCCAGTCTCAGCACCACCTGTGGTATTGGAGATGGCTTATCTGTCCAATCAGCTCATGGGTTAAACCCGTATAAGGTGAAGAAAGGGGACTCTCCCGTGGTCTCATTGGGCCAATTGTTATGCATGAATTTGGCAAGAGGTAGGTACGCATGCCAGTTATCTTGCCGCTCGTTGACCCAGAACCTTAGATATTGTTCTAGCCATTGATTGGTGCGTTCTGATTGCCCATCCGTTTGAGGATGGTATGCCATTGATACATTTTGCACCGTTCCCGTTCCTTTGCATAGCCCTCTGATGAACTTGGAGGCGAATCTCGGGTCCCTGTCGCTGATGAACTTGAGTGGAAGTCCAAATCGAGGAAATATGTGTTGAACAATCAATCCCATGGTCTCTTCAGCAGTTATGCTTTCTTTACACAGGATGAATACCGTGGCTTTTGTACAGTCATGGTCGGTTATGGTGAGTATTGAGTCATATCCCTGTGAAATCGGCAGCTTAGTGATGAAATCGAGCGTGACTGTTTCAAACAGCATAGCTTCACGTGTGGGAAATATCGGTGATAATGGGGCTTTGGTTGGTTGCATGTTGACTTTGTTTCTTTGGCATTTGGTGCATCCTTTGACGTATTCCATCACTTCTTGTCACATATTCGGCCACCAGTACCTTCAGCTTGTTAGCTGATATGTCTTGTTGATCCCTGGGTGTCTGTATACTGGCGTATCGTGATGGGCTTGTATGAAGAGTCGTTTGTGTTCCATACTGCCCATCACCACGCGTCGTCCGTCCTTGTACCATATTCCTTCTATCTTCTTTAGTTGATGGGCATCAATCCACGGTTTTAACAGAATTTCGTCTTGCTGGTACACCGGATCCATAGGTTCCATTTCCTCTTGTGCAATGATCCTTCGCATCAGTGGTGCACGTTCTACCCTGCCTGCTCTTGCGAAGACACGGTCAGGTAATACGACTACGTCTTTGTTATTGTCCTCTCCTTGATCATACCCCAGTCGCCTTGATAGTGCGTCAGCCCTTCCATTTAATCTTCCGGGGAGATGACGTATCTTGAAGTCATATTCTGACAATTCCAAAACTTCCCTGGCTACCCTCCTTGATATCCTCTGTGGCAGTCTCCAATATTGTAGGTTGAGGTGATTGGAGTATATAATGATCTTGTGAGGGGATCCCGCTAAGAGAGGCCTCCAGTTCTTGAGCGCCATGACAATGGCTAGTAACTTGAGGTCATAGATATCGTAGTTGCATTGTGCTTCATTGAGCGTGGCGGAGTAGTACCCTATAGGGTGCTTTTTACCATCTTCTTTTCATTGCAAGAGTACTGCGCCTACTGCATATCCTGAAGCGTCCACCTCTAGCTCGAATTGGTCATCCAGTTTAGTGTGCGCTAGTACTGGTTCCAACGTTACTCGCTGTTTTAGCTTGTCAAAGGCATTCTGCTCTTCTGGTCCCCAATGCCATTCTTGATCCTTGCGTGTGAGTTTGTGTAGTGGTCTTGCAATGAATGCGAAGTCTTTGATGAAGGGGCAGTAAAAGTTGAAAAATCCAAGTGCTTTTCGCACTTCTGTTGTGGTTTGTGGTACTGGCCACATGTCCACGCCTGCAATTTTTGCAGGGTCCATTCGTGTCACCCCCTTTTCAAGGATTACCCCCAGGTAATCCATGGAAGATGCGTGAAATAGACATTTCTTGGGTTTGAAGTAGAGGTCGTGTAATTGCACCACTTTGAGGATGTTGTGAACAGCACATTGGTGATCCACAAGGTTAGTTCTAGTTGCGATACTGATGTCGTCCATATAGACACGAATTGTCATTCTGAGGGGTTCATGTTTGAGAATGACGTCCTGGTAGATATGGTTCATCATTGTTTGGAATGTTGCTGGTGAATTGGTAAGTCCGAAATACATGACTGTCAGTTCAAAGAGCCCATATCGTGTCTTGAAGGCTGCTTTCTTTTCATCTCCTTTGCAGATACATACATTATTATACCCCCAGTGGACGTCAAGCTTCGTGTAGATGTGAGTGTTACTCAGATCACATATGAGGTCCACAATTAAAGGAAGAGGGTATTGGTTACATATGGTGATCGTGTTGATCTTCCGATAGTCTTGCACTGGCCATAATTTGCCATCCTTTTTATGCATGAAGAAAAATGATGATGCATATGGCGATTTGGACTCACAGATATACCCTTTCTCAAGTTTGTTGCATAGGAATTTTTGCACAGCCTTGTCCTCAATTCAGTTCATAGGGTATACTTTACAGTCGATTGCTTCTGGGGCGTCCTTTTTGAATTCGATGGCATGATCCCAGGCTCTCTTTGGTGGATAGTGTTTTGACTCTTCTTCGCTGAATATCTTGGCGAATTGATGGTATATGCTGGGAACGGTCGCCTTCTTTGTATACTGTTGGGCTTTGATGGCTAGTTCTGTAGATGTTGTGGTTCGTAGGTGACATTCCTCTGGTGCCCCTCGCATCTGAGCTATTATCAGTTCTTCTCCAGGGACTGATGGATTGACTGACCGAATGATGATAGGTAGTGCCTTTTTGTTGATGACACTATGCCTCCATGTGAACTGTGGTTCGAAGGCGGCCATCTAGGGGTATCCTAGTATGATTTCTTCGCTTCCTATATTTGTGACAAGGAAGCGCATTGTTCTTTTGATTCTGTTGGTTTGTATGTTGAGATCGACGTAATGCGTGATGTGTCTGGCTTGATTAGCTGTGTTGTCGATATTCCATATTTTTCGTGGTTTTTGAAGGGGTCTCTTCCCTAGTTTCATCCTTCGTATGAAGTTTTCACTCATGAAGCAACTACGAGTGCTTTAATGTTGGCCATTGCATTGCTGGTTCTGATAGAGACAGGGATATGCATGGATCGGAATTGCGTAGTCACTATTACAGAATTGAACTTATGGACTGCCCTCACCCAGGCCAATGGGTTCAGGCATTCTGAAAACCCTCCCTTCCTATAAGGTCTCGCATGACCAGTTCTTGTACGTCTTCTCCTGCAGTTGCCATTCCTCAGAGCCATGTGTCCACTTGCTGCTGTGGAGTTTGGGTAGCTGATCGCACGATGACAGTCTGTTCTTCGTCGTTGACACTTCGATCGTCTACTATCACATCTCATCCTTGACTCAGATGTGGTGTCCAGTTTGATTGGTTGGTTCGGTTCCAGGTATGTTGAGGACAGTTACGGCTCAGATGCCCCTTTTTGTGACATGTATAGCACTCAACTTCGTGTAAGTCTCTTTGTCTTCCTCCTCCTCGCCCTCATTGGAGGAATCCTCCTTGCAGGATGTATCCTCCTTGTGGCATTGTTGCCGGATTCATTTCTTCGCTTCCTGCGATTCTTCCCCTTGTCCTTCCCGCAGAGGTATCCATGGCATTTGGATTCAACAGCTGTTGTGTTGGTGCCCATCCTCTGGATTGCGGTTGGGTTTTTGGGGTACTTCCTCAATGGGCTTGCAGTCTTGCCTTCATGTGCATGTACAGTTGTTGTCGGTCGATGGCTGCTTGCTTCCATTGTTCGTATGAGCAAGGCCTGTCATACTCGAGTACCTTCTGATATAATCCTGTGGGTAACCCCTCAGTGAAAGTTTCGATGGTTTGTGGTACGTTGAACCAATATTCAGCCATTCGAACAGCTTCTTCAAATTTGGCTATATAGGAGTCAATATCTTCTCCCTTCATTTTGATGCCTTCGTGAAGGCTATTCTGTGCCTTTTCTTTTGCAAGGTTGTCTGCAAACTGTCGGTGAAAGGAGGCTGCTACCTCATTCCACAGTCTCTTGTCCACGGTTGCTATTCCTCCTTGTAGCTGTCTTGTCAACCATTGGTTCACAGCTACCACCCATTCGTTAATGCGACTTCCTTTAATGTAGGTGAGGAAGAACATAGCTCATCAGTATGGGTTGATCATGAGAGGGTTGTCGTTGTTCACCCCCCAATATAACTCCCATTGATTGATGAATAGTTGTGTGTTCTTCCTGTCTCCGTCGTATATGGTGGGTGTTTCTCCTACCAGTTTCCCATGTTGAGGTTGCGGCATTTGGATAGGCGGTGGTCCCCATCCTCCCCCTGGGGGTCCTGCTCCTGGTGGGCCTCTGCCTCCTGGATATCCTCCTCCTCCTCTGGGTACTCCACCTCTGGGGAATCCTCCCCTGTCGGGAAATCCTCCTCCTGGGAATCCCCTTGCTGGCATGTTGTCTTGTGGTAGGCGAATAGGTGGCAATTCTGGGAGCACTTCTGGTCTGTTACTTGGTGGGTCAGGTCTGTCCAGTTCTTGAGCTCGTCTTAGAGCTGCTTCATCATCGACCGTGTTAGCTACGCATCTCCTCCTGTGCCCTGTAAAAGGGTCTATTTTGTCTGTAATTTTTCTCGTCTGAGGTAGGTTGGTTCTTCCACTCTTATTCCTGTTGCTTCCGTCATTGTCATCATGGCTGGTGGATTGATGTGGATGGACTCAGCTAATTCAGCCAGATGTTCCTCTTCCGTGGTATTCCCTGGTACTCCTGATTCAACCATATTCTTGGAGTTATCGCTTCCTCTCTCTTCTTCGTCTTCTGTAGATGGTGCAGGAGTTCTTGGTGTTGGGATAGGTTGTCCATCGATTGGTCCTACTTGTCCTGCCATTTGTACTTCATCTTTGAATATGTCGCACCTATAGTCTGATCCTGTTGGTCTCATAACATCCCACCTGTTATTGGGTGCGTTCCAAACAATTTCGGTCCAACACACGAAGTTGTGGTTGAACTCAACGGGGTAATACTGTGATGGCCTTGTTGGGATATTGACAAAATACCCTGTACTTCCTCGGACGGTCCTCCACCTTGCTGTTTTGAGGTATATGAGGGGTACGTCTCGTTCTCCTCGTTCTTCGATTGAGTAGGGTGCGAAAACCCAATGTTCTCTGGTAGTAATGCGTGCCACGATGAGAGGAGCTTGGTCTTAATGTTACGTTACCACTGGATGTAAACCTGGACGTAGGTTTCTAGATCGATGTGCAATATGACTTAACTACGATGAGTATACACAGACTCTTGTTAGTCACATGATATGATGGTCACAAGGTTCAAGGACACTTGGACACGAGACGATGGTCACAATGAGAATCACAAGTAGAGAGAAGGGAGTCCTTCGAGAGTATCGAGGTGAAGAGATCGAGACTGGTGGTGATTCAAGAAGACCAAGCTGGAGAGCTAGGTCTTCCACAATGACATCTTAAGTACTACAAGATGAGGGCTTTAAAGTGCCTCCTGAACCAGAACCCTACTACTGCTATCCTAGGATCAAGTCATATTATCGTACATGTGATACTTGTGCTGACTGATGAGAAGTCCATGACTAAATACCACTTACCCATGTAGTCATAACCATTAGGTAAGTGTCTTTGAGTGGAAACGTAACAAATTCACCCAGCCCACAACAGTAGAGCACTTACCTATGGATGTGGAGATACCTAACATCTCACATGGGACCACTCCTCCAGTCACACAGAACAGCCCTCAAATGGATAGGGCACCAGCATTGACAGGCCATCTCATGCATATTCCTGCTGCAAATGCTGCTCCTTTATTGGAACTGGCTTCCCAGCCATCGATGGCTGCAATTCCGAGCAAATGACCCTACCCTTTCAGTAGGGACGAAGCAAAGAAAAAGAAAAAGAAGACTGGAGGATATATCAATGTAAGAATCTATGCAGAACGGAAGGATGTAGATCACACACTTGAGATCCAATGCACCTTGACACCAGATGGTGGACTGAATCTTGTGAGTTTGTCTCAGAAAATGAACCTCACAGTGTGTCAGGCAAGTCTAGTTGATGTCATTCCAATATTTGGTCTTAGCGCTCATTACCTCCCAAAGGTTCTGGATGCCCATTACTCACAACCGTGGGTTGGCAAGCATCCTGTCCTAGAAAGGGGTGCTATTAAATTGTTGAAAGCAAAAGAGGGGTATTTGCAAGTGGTTGGTCAGGCACCTTCACCAGTCAGAGA
>Ga0137385_10005237_pt1 | contig 11383 bp, 14 predicted proteins | sample SagtaG_FD_104921 | JGI IMG/M metagenome (GOLD analysis project Ga0137385, IMG submission 104921) | Vadose zone soil microbial communities from Sagehorn Ranch, Mendocino, California, USA - Sage2_R_80_16 metaG | ecosystem: Environmental > Terrestrial > Soil > Vadose zone | place: USA: California...
CGGGAGAGGGATTGCCCGTGAGCTGTGAAGGTGTGTGGGTAAGGAGTGATACATCAATGAGATCACATCTGCACCTACATCTCTTGCCTCAGCAACGGAAATGAAACCCGAGTGAAGTTGAATAGCGCGCAGAACTCCACCAAGGACTATGTGTGCCTTTCCTGAGCGGACCGCGCGACAAGCGTTTTCTGCGTGGCGTAAATCATGGAATGCAAGAATGACAATCCCCAGGCTCTGCAGATGCCCGGTCCATATGCCCTTGGAGGCACCATATGGCGCAAAAGCGGTCTTAATTCCCTCGTTTGTGACCGTTTTGGGGACATTGCTAATCTGGAGGCAAAACATCAGGTTTAGGATGAGGTATGTGTCAACGACCTAACTGACCAGGAGGATGCGACTAGGCAAACTATCGAGGCGCAGATAACGAGAAAGCGGAGACTTAGAGTCCGGTTGCTGGCTCTGTGTCGAGGGGGCATAGGGACGGTCCGTTGGCGTGGCGTCGCCGATCAACTCGTCAGAATCGGAACTAAGCAAGCCCTTCTGAGGGTGGTACTTCGATTTCCGTCGCCAAAGGGCGGCACTCGTAGGGTCTAGATCTGTTGGAGTAGCAGGAAGACCGCCCTGGCTAGCGCCGTCATTGAGGGAGGATGGAGTAAGGGGAGGGGTGAGCGGGAGTGGGGGTCTCCGGGGAGATGAGCACGGGCTGAGCGGGGGGGACTTTTGGGGGTTTCTGGAGGGTGCGAGATCTAGAGGGCCGAGATGAGCACGATTGGCTGTTGGAGTCGCGATGGAGGCCAATGGTAAGTCGGATGCTTGGTGAATGTGACTTTGTGTGTGGACACTATATAATTTGGTAAAGATGAGAATCTTGAGTCCAAGGCGCATATACTCACCACAAGTTTGGTAGAGAAGGAGAGGGATGCAACCGCTGGGCAGTGCGACCTGATGCCTGATGTGTGACAGAGCAATGGAGTGTATGTCATAAGTCAGCGTGGAGAAGAAGAGGCAATGAGAACTGACTTTTCCAAAGCCGCGCATGTGGGGAGGGAAAGCAAATGAATTGACCCGTCGAGGGACGAAAAGGGAGCAAGAGGAAAGAAAGAAATGTGAGGGACGAGGCGGAGGAGGAAGGTTATATAACTGGATCCCAAAGGGAGGCGACAGGCCCAGAACGGAAAAGGAAGCGCTGCTGGACGGGGGAGCCTTGCGGAAATCTCTTGCGCTGATCTTGTATGGAAGATTCGTATCGTCACCCCCTTCATTAGCTCTAGTCTTGGCCAATCACCCGGTCGTCCTGACGCACGTCCCTTCATACTCTACCCCCTGCCCCCCGTTCACTAATTTCCGTCAGGACGTTCTGCACAACGACATTAGCCCACCTCATATTCCCTAATCCATCCCTTCGCTCCTCTGCCCTCACATAACCTCATTGCCGTCAACTCTGTCGTCCTGCTAGTGAAGGGTAGGGCACCAAAATTATCTGTTCTCGTGAGTCATACACTTCATCTCAGATACGCAGACACATACTGAAACGCAGTACCAAATGAAAACCCTCTTTTCCGCCGTATGAGAATGAGATCCATGTCCCACGGGCTCTGTTCCGCATCTGGTTACATATGGAAGCTGCCGGCAAGTATCCATTTCCGGCGCGTCTTCGCACAGCACTAGGACGCCCCAAGCTCAGCGAGTGCGGCTGTTCTCGTTGCCTGCTTTGCGACACGCACAGGTCGCTGTGTCTGGCTATTTGTTTCATTATGATATCGCGGTGACCGTGGTGACGACGAAGGGTGCAATGCAGTTGATGGTATGGGAAAACAGCCACAGCAAATAAAACAAAAATAAAAAAGAACGGTCGCGCGGACCACCGCCGCGCGGCCAACAAGTGACCGCTGCCGGCATGCCGACTTCCTGCCCATATCCAGCGAACAGCGAATACTGCACCGCCCCTCACGGAGTTAGATCCTAGGTCAAATACAATAAGTCACACAGGTTGCGCCCGGCGCCCCGCCCTCCGAGCCCAAGTCGCATCGCCCTCCAATTTGTGCGATCTTTTGGTCTACTGTACTGTATCGCTCGTTGCATACGGCTCCGAAGCCGGTCCAGGTCATCTATCTCCGAACGCGAATTCCCGACGACAGCTGCCGTCACGCGCACCCCACCCTTTCCTTTCCGGATCGTGCCCCTTCACACCCTTCCCTCATCGTATATCCACTTGCCGAATGTGCTTTCGGCTGTCTTCGCTGTTGACACATTTCATTCCTCCGCCGTTCCGGGGCACATGCGCTTCTTGCCATATCGCGTAAGTCACATGCCCCCATTTCCAGAGGAGAGAAAATAACACCAGATTCTCCTTGTCAGATCTCCATCTTTCGTCAATTGATAGTGCACCTCAAGACTGTCTGCGATATGCGCATGGTAAGGCCTAAAAGTCGATTAATGAAATCGAGGATCTCATCTGCACTGCCTAACCGGTTAGAAAATTCCCGCCATCGCCACAAATGGAAAAGTAATGGAAATAGGCCCCATTGGCGGCCCGCATCGAGGCTTGTATCGCCTACTTTGTCCTCCGGAGCCTGCTCTTGCGCCATGCTGTGCTCGGAATCGGAGGTGCGCCGCTAGTCGTGAGGCCGGGGTCGATTCGGCCCGCCCCGGTCCCACGCAAAGTCTAAGTCTGCGCTTATCTTTGAGTTTATCTTGGATCTTTTACATCGGCTATGTGCGCACCGGCTGGAAAAGTAGATCCCACAGCAAGTTGCTACTAGTAGACAATAATGCAGGTGAAGCTGTGTACAAAAATCTCTCCAAAGTTCAGCCCCCTTCATCATCAAGATATTTATGGCGGCAATTTATCCTAGCTGTGTCGAGTTAAATCACATTTCCCCATGAGCGGTGGCAGTCCCCACACGGCCATATCTGGATGATGGAGCAAGTTCCGCAAGTACTAGGATTGTGCCGGGTCCTTTCTATTGGCACACAATTGGATGGGCGAATGCTTGAACATATGTACCGTAATGATGGAAGTCTACCTTCTCTTTTGTTTCGCATGGGGGTTGCCGGTGGACTGCGTGGATCAGCTTGTCGTGCGCGATCGGTGACTGTCAGGTAATGCGGTACAGGCTCCGTTGCACTGGGAATTGTGAACTAGAACTGGTGTCCCAACGGAGGATGGAGGGTGGGATCAAGGTAAGGTCCTACCGCGCTGTGGCACTGCGCCCAATGATGGAAACTTTCTGGTCAATCTGATGACGCAATTCACAGTATCAAGATGGTGACCGGCTGCAAGCTTCTCCGTTCTGATTGGTGTGAGACGTAGCTCGGCCAGGTGGTTCGTTGACAACCGGGTGTACACGCGTCAGATGTACATAAGGATGCAGACGCGAGCAATTTCTCTCGCTTGTGGGTTTTCCGAGGAAGGTGATGGTGGAGTGCCTAAACTAAGTACCAATCATGTGAGGCAGCGCGCCGAACATTTGCGTTTACGCGTTTGTCAACTTGAAGGGTGCCTGTCTTGGGGACATGGAGATACGTGTTCCCACTACCAAGAACCCGAGCGCGCCGGTGGATTAGCAGAGACTGGAGTCAAGCCAGCACTTGGATACAAGAAGGCCAGAAGCACCACGTAAACACTACACTAGAACATGTTACAGTACCCAAACCAACAAATTCGAAGAGCGACAGCTTGAGAGCCATGCCGACGCTTGCGATAAAGGGGACGCAAGTTGGCAGATCACAATACGAAGAATATGACCAACAATCTACTTATGTATAGATACTCAGAAGTGCAGACAGACGACGATCGCGCTGATAGCAAAACCTGGGCATTTGCGGGTATAGTAGGAAAGGAGCAGGGATAGCCGTGGGAATTGTACCGAAGTTTCGATTCCGACATTGGGCGCTGTCTTGGGCCCCGCTGGCCCCGCTGGCTCCGTTGTTACAAGCACTAATAGGCAGGTAGTCGTACTCAAGCTGGCCCCGGTTGCATGATCATTCATTGCCATCGGTCACTACTTGCTCTATCTGGCCAACATTAAAAATATATCTAAAGACGCGCTCTTATAGATGCCTCTCCCACCTGGTGAGAGAAATGACTGTGACTATTTGGTTCGAAGACTCGGATGTATCGAGCGCCATCTCAAGCGGTTGCAAATGTAGACGTCTTCGCGGTTGAGCGCTATATTTTGACAGGGAGATTTCACAAGGACGTCAGCGACTTGAGGATCCTCGCGTGAAGTCAACCTGGCTCAACTTCCAACTCTCTTGGGCTTCCCTGAACCAGGATTTTAATGTCGGGGAGATTTTTTGACAGAATGATGAGGAGCGCGAGCGGCTTATTACTGTAGGTGCGCCAACGCAAAACCCCAACATTGCATGTGCCGAGTACGTTTCTTTTTCGTGGCATTTTCGCGACAATGATTTAATTATCCCATAACCGGAGAAGTTTCAGTATTAACTTGTTTTATCCCCGTTCCATGCGGAGTTTCACTCTCATGCTCTCATGCATCTCATGTCCTGTACAGTTTTGCAGAAGTGCCCTCCTTATCGGTAAACACACTCACACCATCGGGACAAAGCTTGCACCTGTTGAGCCGATCGCGTACACCAGGTAGCCCATGTCTCGTTCCTTTGTGCAGTTCATTTCCATCCGTATGATCTTGACATCATGCAAGTCAACGGATTTAGCAACCAACATGCTTGGACCGATGTCGATATCATAGGATTTAGCAGCCTCCATACTTGTACTGGGTTCAAAAGCCCTCGCCATTCCTTTCCCTTGCGTCACAATGGTTGTCCACCAGTTTCGCCATCATCCACTCAAAGGATTGTACCTCACCGCTGAGCTTGCCACCACGCTTTTCTTCCGTCTGCCGTCATGGGTATTTGGGAATCTACCTAGGGCGTCACGCCCACGACCGTCTTGGTCCCTGAAAAAATCAGTGTTGCTCAGGGTGATAGATCACTTGAACGTCATTGAGGGGAGGTGGGTGAAAGCTGGCTTTCCTACCCTTGCGGCAAATTGTAATCCTCGCTTTGTTTAGGACCGACTCATTGCTGTTCTTCGGCGATCACTTGACCGTAGCTGAAGGTCCCGACATAAAGTATGTTTGGGTCGAGCCTACACCACAACTGTTAAACACAGAAATAAGAAACTTGGCCGATGCCGCAAAAGTGGCGCCAGCGACCATTCCTGGGTACTGGATGGAAATGGCCAACACGAACACGGATATAGGAGCGCCTCCCAGGCCCGGGGAGAAGGTAGTCTACTCGCTACACGGTGGCGCCTATATCCGGCTCTCAGCGAGTCCTCGTGACATACCCGCGAATATTGGACGCGGGTTGCTCGAGCACTGCGCAGACGTCCGTCGCGTATTCGCGCTGGAATATCGGTTATCCAAACATGAGCCTGACGAACCTGCACACCCTTTTCCAGCAGCTCTTCTCGACGCACTGGCCGGCTACGTCTACCTGACGGACGTCGTCGGCTTCGCTCCAGAGAATATCGTGATCGAGGGTGATTCGGCAGGAGGGAACCTCGCGCTCGCGCTGGTGCGCTACCTAGTCGAGAACGTCGGCGCCGTACCAGGACTGCCCACGCCACCCGAGGCGCTCTTGCTGCTCTCACCATGGGTCGACCCGAACGACATAGCGGTACCACCCGGCTCGCGAGCAAACGCGAACATGGCTTCAGACTTCATTGGGCCGCCGGAGGGCCCTTTCGCCTTGTACGCGCGCCGCGCGTTCCTCGGACCGCTCGCGAAGGCACCCGATGGACGCTTCAATCGCTATGTGGCGCCAGGGTGCGCTGACGCTCGCATGTCACACGTTTCATTTGAGGGGTTCCCACGCACGATGATCGTGGCGGGTGAGGCGGAGATGCTAGTGGATCAAATTAACACGCTGGTAGGGCGCATGAAATGTGATTTGGGCGAGAAAGTGCGTTATTATGAGGCACAGGATGCGGTTCACGATTTTATCTTGTTCCCCTTCTGTGAACCGGAGCGAACACTAGCCCTGGGGGCTATATCAGATTGGTTAGAGCACTAGATATACTTTGCCTTTAGGCCACGTAGAGTCCGCGGTGAATGATTAGTGATTAGGGCCTGTTCGGTGCACCATTGCCTTGTGTGACATCACATTTTCCCCCAAAACAGGAATGAGTTTTTTTTTTTTGTTGCCTCTTACTTATGTCGAATATGATCAACATCAGGCTGTGAACGATGCACACTCGAGGCCTCAACAAGATGCATGATGCATGATGACTCTATCACCCCAATTGTACCGTATGATATGGCCACAACCATAATTGGAGACTCACAAATGCGGAGGGAGCCCACCATACGCACTGATAGTTCGAGTAATTGTGGTGGCAATGGGTCTGTTATTCGAGTTTTCGACGATAGACTCTGCCAATTTCCTTTTTGGTATCATCGGAAATCGCCATTTTTTCCCTTGGCGGGCAAACGACCAGCCTCCTTTTATCCATGACTGCTTGAATCCTATATTCTCGTCCGGACTCTCATTTTGCCCTTTATGGAGCCAGGAACTTCCAAGAGTGATGAAGAGAAAGTGCGCCGTGACAAACGCGCACAACTCAAGGCCCTCAACGTGAGCGGTGTAGGTACGCCACAGGCCGAATACTTTCGGGAAGGACAACAGACTTCCTTGCTGATATTCCTCCCCCCAACTCTGAAGAATCTACCAAAGCACTAGAGTCCTCTCTCAAGCGTCATACCGCCTTGATCAAACGCATACGCCAGTCGATTGGCCTCGACAATCGTGACCAAATCCTTAAGGACATCGAGACCCTCACACTAGAAAAGTACATCGAGGAGATCGCCGGTGCAGTACCCGAAGGCATCGTTCGATGCAAATTCGAAAAGGATGTGTGGAGCGCTGCGGAGGTGCGTCGAGCCCACTGTCGCATACGTACGGGACCCGTTCTGATACACATATACACCCATATCAGGTCATCTCTGCCCTCCACCAACGCTTTCCAACCAAGTTTACACCCGCACTCGTCACTACACTTGGTGGCGCGCTTGCACCACCGAACAAGGCAGCGCTTGCCACAATTGCACCCGAGCAGCGAGACAAGGAAGAGGCAGCACGGGTCACGCGGCAGCGACCGGTCCTACGCGTCTGTGCAGAACTCGCACTCGTCGGTGTGATCCGCGATGCTCCTGGGCGCAGTGGCGGGGAGTGGATCATGAAGGCGTTGCGTGACCTGGTATGATTTCTTCTCGGTGGAAACGCATATTTTCATCCTAATGTCTGATAGTTGTCTAACGACCCCTCCCTATCCTCCCTACCGCTCCTCACGACGTTCCTCAAATCATACGCGCGCCCATTCCTCAGACTTGTGCCGCCCGCTGCTTCAAAGCAAATATCGACCACTGCTGAGCCTGGCACACTTTCCTTCGATGCAAGCAAAGCGGATGAGACTGCTTTCCCACCACTTGGCCTAGAGGCAGAAGAAGATGAGCTTGTAGAGAAGGATATTTGCGACAGATTCAAGAAGATGTGCGAGGGATACTTTGAGAATGTGGCAAAGAAGCTCGTCATCGAACACAAGGTGTGCGCGATTAAACCCTTTCGTGATGTCGCGGTAACGTAGCGGCTTCGTAGAGATTACAAGAGCAAGATCGTCGTAACCATGAAGCATATATCCGCTCGGGCGAAATTTTTGAAGATCGTCAACAAGCGTATGAGAAGATGACGAAAAACTACGAGAAACTACTTGCAAGTACTCAGACGTAAGTTCTTCGCACCTACGGAACCACAGCCTCGTTTGATTGGCTCATAGGTTATCGGAATTGTTATATCTCCCCATGCCCACGCTCCCAACATCCTCGTCGACGGGGAATTCCATCCAAATTGGCACCAGCACGGGCGGGCTCCTCTCCGATGATGTAGATGAGGCTGCTTTCGCTGCTCTCGGAGGCAAGTGGGAAGATGAGGAAGAACGCAGGTTCTTTGAAGATATCCAGGACCTGCGCGAAGTCGTGCCGAAGAGTATCCTTGGGATCGAAGAGAGCAAAGAGGCTATCAAGGAGAACAATGAAAGTGATACCGACGCAAAGAAGAGCGCGGAAGACGAGGAAGTGAAGCGGCTTCAGGAAGAACTCGCGGGACTCGAAGCTTCGGGCGGCGCGCTGCAGGCAAATGGCAAAGCAGACACGCATGACGGGGCTGCAGAAGACGAGGACGATGAGTATGCTGTTTCCTTACTTCATTCGTATCCGCGATCAGCTGATGTCCCGTGACAGCGCTCCTACCCCGACACCCTCTACTCCGAAGGAGGGCTCACGGCCAAACACACCGACAATTGCCCCGCAAGGTCCTTCGCAGCTACTCACTGCCCTACTTGCTCGTCTGCCAGACTGCACGAATCGCACCCTCATTGACCAAGCCGCTGTCGAGTTTACTTTCCTCAACTCCAAAGCTGCACGCAAACGGTTGGTGAAGGTAAGCTTGATCTAAGATAGCCATGTCCGTACGCTGATGCAAGGTTCGGCAGTTTCTCACACAAGTGCCAAAAACGAGAATAGATCTACTGCCTCACTACTCTCGGCTCGTGGCTACCTTGAACAAGTACATGCCCGACGTGGGCACTGAGCTTGTCGCCGCCGTAGGTCTATGCATCACGTATATGTTCTACGCTCATACTTTGTAGCTGGACGAAGAATTCAGGTACTTACAGAGAAAGAAGAACGTCGTGGTGGAGTTGGCCGAAGTACGGCTCAAGGTATACAGTTCTCACCAGCCTCATTTTTCCATGATCTAACGAAATGCAGAATATCACTTTCATATCCAATCTCACTAAATTCAGAGTTGTTCCGCCTCATCTCATCCTTCACATGTTCAAAGTCTGCATCGACGACTTCTCTGGTTCAAATATCGACAACCTCGCTTTACTATTAGAAGGTTGCGGGCGCTTCTTACTGAGGAATGACGAAACGAAACAGCGATTCAGCACAATGGCAAGCCACGTAGCACAATCAGCGATGTCGGCACTAACCCCTTGTCATGCAGCTGGAGCTGATGAAGCGCAAGCAGAGTCTTCTGCATCTCGATCAACGTCAGACCATGTTGCTTGAGAATGCCTACTATCAGGTGTGTGGAGCTCTTAGAGTCAGAATCGGTACTCATCACCGTCTAGGCCAATCCACCTGAACGTGCACCTCGCCAAGAGAAAGAGCGAAGCCCCATCGAACTCTTCATTCGGCACCTCTTGTATGATGTCCTCGCCAAACGTACAATCGACAAGGTTCTTAAGCTTCTGCGTAAGCTCGATTGGGACGACCCCCACACACGTCGTGTACTGCACAAAGTCTTTACCAAACCTCACAAACTTCGTTATGGAAACATCGCTTTGCTCGCGATGCTCACCTACGACTTGCAGCGGTACCACCCTGAATTCTCTATCGCCGTGGTCGACCAGGTGTTGGAGGACATCCGACGTGGCCTTGAGCAGAATATATATAGCGCAAACCAGCGAAGGCTCGCGGCGGTCAAGTATCTGGGCGAACTCTACATCTACCGCCTTATCAGCTCAGGACTTATTTTCGACACGCTCTGGGCGCTCGTCACCTTTGGGCACCGTAAGCGGCGTTTACGTAGAGTTTTACTTTGCAACACTGACATGTTCTCGTCACAGCCAAGGGACACCCTCTACCGCAATTTCCGTGCCCGATCGACATGCCAGATGACTTCTTCCGCCTCCGACTCGTATGCGTGCTGCTTGACACGTGCGGCATGTGTTTCGATCGTGGGTCACAGAAGAGAAAGCTAGACAACTTGCTCGTATTCTTCCAGGTATGTCTTACGTCGAGATATCACCGAGTGCGCGTACTATCGATAATATCAGTACTACCTCCTATGCAAAGAACCAATGCCGATGGACTCAGAATTTATGGTTACGGACTCGCTTGAGGCCATTCGGCCCAAGATGGTCATGCTTAAGAACATAGAGGAGGCGGCGAATGTGGTCGATGAGATGTTTGCCTCTACCGTCCTGGGCTCTGGAGGCAAGTTTCTTTTCCCCTACTTCCTATGTGATTCTCATACCTGTGCTAGCTGGTACCGGAGATGGTAGCGGCGAGGATAGTGACGAGGGTGAGCGCCACGGTAAGGAGGATGACGAGGACGAGGACGAAGAAGACGCCGGAACTGTCGATTCTCCTGTAGGTTTTCGTCATCTCCGCTGTCATCTCCCCCTCATGTTCGTTGACAGATCGATGAGCGTGGTCCGTCTCCAGAACCAGAACTCGTTGTGACGTCATCTCAGGAAATCCTCGGCCCTAATGAGGAAGAGGACGCTGAGTTCGCGAAGGAGCTGGCGAAGCTCGTCACAGACACGTCAGCGGAATCCCGTAAAGTCGACCGGAGAACCGCGCAAACTTTGTGGGAGTCTGCCGTCCTGCCACCGGGAATGCGTAAACGTCACGAAGATGGCGAAGGATCCACGGAGAACGCGAACCCCGCTATCATGAACTTTACGATGCTTACCAAACGTGGGAACAAGCAGCAAGTAAAGCAGCTCGCGATTCCCTCGGAATCCGCGCTGGCAGTCCAAACACGTTCAGCGCGAGAACAGGATAAGGTTGAACAGCAACACCTGAAGCGCCTGGTGCTCGATTACGAACAACGCGAAGAGGCCGAAGAGATCAAGGGTGAGTTTACGTTGACCTACTCCATTTCTCGAGCGAACCAAACGGGAACCCTCGTTTTAGCCCTCGAAGCGAAGAGCCGACCGATCAAGATTCGTCTCGCTGGATAACCCCTCACCTAAAGTCTCACAGACGTCACAATGTCCTAGCGCTCATTGCCCCCAATCTTCTGGTAGACGCTTCGTTCTCGCACCGTTGTCGGGCTGCAGAACATTGGCAACTGCCGGCGCCCCGCCAGAGAGGCGAATGCCACACAGACCAACGGACCAACCGCTGACATGGTTCCGGCACTTCTTGCGTATGCATGCCCTGCGACTGTTCTTTGATGCTGACTGAGACGTGTGGCTCCAGACAAGGTGGGCCGAGTGTCTGCAGTTGGATTATGCTGCGAGTGTAAGGCCTGGCGCCTTTGTAGTCACTCTGGCTCTGTTCTGTTTTGCTCTCTTTAATGTTGTTATGTCTTGTTTTGTATATTCTTAATTGATTACGTACTTGCAATCGGTCGTGCTCGACCACAGCAAACGCGACGCGTCTGTCATTGAGTCCCGTCGTTGGGAATGCGGGCGTCGTCCCTCGAACGATCACCATAGGTTTCGTATGTAAAAAGTGTCTGGACCTGTGCTCATGACCACCTCCGATGACGAATATGGTTTTGACGACCTTGTGCTCGATGATCGTACTCTTGCCGTCCTCGACGCGACCGAACGAAACTTTAC
>Ga0137385_10005245_pt1 | contig 11380 bp, 8 predicted proteins | sample SagtaG_FD_104921 | JGI IMG/M metagenome (GOLD analysis project Ga0137385, IMG submission 104921) | Vadose zone soil microbial communities from Sagehorn Ranch, Mendocino, California, USA - Sage2_R_80_16 metaG | ecosystem: Environmental > Terrestrial > Soil > Vadose zone | place: USA: California...
GCCCCCAGGGCGCGCAGTCGCTCGTCGATGCGCTCGTAGCCACGCTCGATCTGGCCGATATTGTGGATCACCGAGTCGCCTTGTGCGGCGAGGGCGGCGAGGAGCATGGCCATGCCCGCCCGGATGTCGGGGCTCTCGACGATCTGACCGCGCAGCGGCGAGGGGCCGGCGATCAGGGCGCGGTGGGGATCGCACAGGACGATGCGCGCGCCCATGCCGATGAGCTTGTCCACGAAGAACAGACGCGACTCGAACAGCTTCTCGAACACGAGGAGCAGACCCTCGCATTGGGTGGCGACTACGATGGCGATGGACATCAGATCCGCCGGAAACGCCGGCCACGGCCCGTCTTCGAGCTTGGGGACGTGGCCGCCCAGGTCCGGCCGGACGCGCCGCTCCTGGTCGGCGTCGACGACGAGCGTGGTGCCCTCGAGCCGCGGCTGCACGCCGAGCCGCTCGAACGCGAGGAGGGTCGAGCGCAGGTCGTCGGCCCGCACTCCGTCAATCGTGATGGCGCCGTGCGTGACGGCGGCGAGGCCGATGAACGAACCGACCTCGATGTGGTCGGGTCCGACTGTGTGGGGGGCAGCGTGGAGCCTGCCCTTCCCCACCCCGTCGACGGTGAGCGTGTTGGTCCCGATGCCGTCGATGCCGGCGCCGCAGGCCACGAGGAACCGCGCCAGGTCCTGCACGTGGGGCTCGGAAGCGGCGTTGCGCAGCACCGTCGTCCCCGGGACCGCCACGGCGGCCATGAGGGTGTTTTCGGTGGCGGTGACGCTGGGCTCGTCGAGGAAGATGTCCGCGGCGGCCATCTTTTTCCCCTCGAACTGATAGGTATCCCCGACCGTGATCGTGACGCCGAGGCGCTCCAGCGCCAGCAGGTGTGTGTCCACGCGACGCCGCCCGATGATGTCGCCACCCGGCGGCGGCAGGCTCACCCGCCCGAAGCGGGCGAGCATCGGACCCGCGAGCAGGATGGACGCGCGGATGCGGGCGCACAGCGCCGCGTCGAGCTCGCGCGGCTCAGCGTGCGAAGCGTCCACTTCGACGGCGTTGGGGCCGGTCCACTGCACCGTGACGCCGAGCCCCGCGAGGAGCGCGAGCATCGTTTCGACGTCGCGGATGCGAGGCACGCCGTCGATGCGACAGGGGCCGTCCACGAGGAGCGTAGCCGCGAGAATGGGGAGGGCCGCGTTCTTGTTGCCCGCGGGCCGGACCGTGCCCTTCAAGGCCCGCCCGCCCGAGACGCAGTACATCGCAGCCATGGTGCGCCCAACCTACGGCGCGCCTTGCGCTCGCGTCAAGCGTTCGCGAACGTTGCGCCGATGAATCCCGCCATCGCGCTCGCGCTGCTCGCGATCGTCGGCCTGCTCGTGACGCGACTGCCCCCCCTCTCCGTGCCGCGTTCACCGACGCTCGCGTTGTTGCTCGCGAGCGGGACGCCCGTCGTCTTGCTCGGCCTGGTCCTGGGACCCGGCATCGGCGTGCTCGATCGCCCGACGCTCGCCGCTCTCACACCCCTGACGGGACTCGTCGTCGGGTGGGTCGGCGCGCGGCTCGGCGCGCGCTGCGAGTGGCGACTGCTGCGCCGCGTTCGCCGGGAGACGTGGGGCGTCGTCGCGGCGCAGGCAATCGCGGGAATCGGCGTCGTGTTCGTGGCGGCGTGGCTCGGTGCGAAGCTCGTCCCCGGGCTCGCGACCGCGTGGACGCCGCGCCTGCCGGCGGCACTGACCCTCGGCGGCGTCGCCATCATTCCGGGCGCGAAGCCGACGGAACGCGCGGCCCGGGCCGCGGGCGTGCCGCCGCAGCTCGCCCGACGGCTGCGGCGCGTCGCGCTCGTCGACGCCGCGTGCGGCACCATCGCCTGCGCCTTCGCGCTCGCGCTCGGCCACCCGCGGGGCGGTCACGTGCTCCCCGGCTGGCTGGCCTGGCTCGCGGTGGCTGTCGGGAGCGGCGTCCTCGTGGGGCTCGTCTTCGTGGGGCTCTCTCGCCTCGCCGGCCGGGACGAGGACGTCGATCTCGCCTGCTTCGCCACGCTCCTCCTCGGGGCGGGCATCGGATACGCCACGGGCCTCTCGCCCTTCCTGGTGTGCGCCGTGGCGAGCGCGTTGATCGTGAACGTCTCGCCCCATGGGCGCCGGGTGCGCGCGGCGCTCGCGGCCTGGGAGGCACCGACGTACGCGATCCTGCTCCTGCTGGTCGGCGCGGCGTTGACCCCGCCCACCGTCTGGGTGCTCGCCGCCGTGCCGCCGCTCGGCGTGCTGCGCCTGGTGGTGCAATGGAGCACGCTGCGATCGGGCCTCGCCTACCTGCCGGCGGCGGGTGTACCGCTCAACGCCGGGCTCGCGAGCGCGGCCCAGGGCGGCGCCGCCCTCGCACTCGGCCTCAGCTTCTCCCTCGTCTATGCGGCGCCGGGCGCGGCCGGAGGGGGGGCCGTGCTGACGACGATCGCGCTCGGCGTCCTGCTCACGCACGCGGTCGCCCCGGCGCTCATGCGCCTGGCGTTCGCCCCGCCGCGGTTGACACCGGGTCCCCTGGCGACCGAGCTTAGTCCGGGCCCTTCACCGGATTGAGCGCGGATGCTGCCGACGTGGGTGGGCGTTGTCACGGCTGTCTCGCTGGTGATCATCGCGCTCGCGGCGCTCGCGGTGGCGGCGGCGACGGCGAGCGCGGCGCTCGGGATGCGGGCATCGCTCAAGATGCTCCAAGGCCTCGCGGGACCGGCGCTCGAGGACGTGCGCGGCCTCGTCGGCACGATCCGCGCCGAGGTGGAGGGGATCGCCGGCACGTCGCGCGACCTGCGGGCGCGGGTCGTGACGGCGGCCGACGCTGCCGCCGCGCGTCTCGCCGAGCTCGACGCTCTGGTAGATGTGGTGCAGCAGGAAGTGGAAGCGGCGGCGCTCGACGTCGCGGCGACGCTGCGCACGGTGCGGCGCGGCGTCTCGCTGCTCGACTTGGGCCGCCGCGTGGTGGGGGGAAGAGGGGGGGGCCGCAAGAAGCGGGATCGCGGACGCGACGGCGAGGAGGACGACCGCTGAAGCGCTGGGCCCTCCCCGCAGCGGCCGCCCTGGCCGCCGTGGCACTGCTGCCCGGCGTCGCGCACGCGTGGACACCCGGGACGCATATCTATCTGGGTGAGTCGGTGCTCGCCAATCTGCACCAGCTCCCGGCCGCCGTTGCCGACCTGGTGCGCGCGTTCCCCTACGACTTCCTCTACGGCAACATCGCCGCCGACACCTCCCTCGCGAAGAAGTACGCCCCGGTCGGCCGCCACTGTCACGCCTGGCACGTGGGCCAGGAGATCTTCGACCTGGCTCCGACCGATCCGCTCCGGGCGTTCGGGCTCGGCTACCTGTCCCACCTCGCTGCGGACACGGTCGCGCACAACTTCTTCGTCCCGCGCCAGCTGGTCCTCACGTCGAGCACCACGGCGCTGGGCCATTCGTACTGGGAAAGCCGCTTCGAGACGCATCTGGGGGACGCGTACGCCGCGACCGCGAAGGAAGTGATCCTCCAGGATCACGGCGCCAGCGATGAGCACCTCGACGGCATCATCTCCCCCACGTTGTTCAGCGTGCGCACCAGCCGCCGGCTGTTCCGCGGCATGGTGCACCTCACCGAGAGCCAGAGCTGGCAATGGGCCTTTCAGGCGCTGCGCGACGCCAGCCGGTGGGACCTCCCCGATGCGGACGTCGAGCGCCACATGGCGGTGGCGTTCGAGTACGTGATGGAGATGCTGGGCGAGAAGGACTCGGCGGCGCGGCGGCTCGATCCGGCCGGAGCCCAGGCGCTGCACTTGGCGAAACGGATGCGGCGCCACGCATTGAGCGAGGGGGCGCGCGGCGATCCCGGGCGTCTCGAGACGACCGCCGAGGGACACTTTGGACTGCCGTCGCCAGCACTCACGTACTGGAGGGCGTCGCGCGCGCAGCGGCCCTGGAGAGACCACCCGTCGGCTTGACTTACGACGCCAGCTTCTCCTCCAACAGCCGCTGGGTCACCTTCGGATCCGCCTTGCCGCGCGACGCCCGCATGACCTGACCGACGAAGAACTGCAGCAGCTTGGTTTCGCCTTGCTTGTAGCGGCTCACCTCGCCGGCGTGGGCGCCCAGCACGTCGTTCACCCACCCGACGAGGACGCCCGTGTCGGCCACCTGGACGAGGCCGAGCGCGTCGGCGACGTTGCGCGGCTCGCCGCCCCGCTCCGCCACCTCGCTGAACACGCGCTTGGCGGCCTGGTGCGAAAGCGTCCCCCCCTTCACGAGGCTGATCAGCTGCGCCAGCGCCGAAGGCGGCACCCGCAGCGCCTCGTTGTGGTCCTTCGCGTCCGCCAGCGCCTCACCCATCACCCAGTTCGCGGACGCCTTGGGCTCCCCTCCGGCGCGCACCACGCTCTCGTAGTAATCCGCCACCGCGCGGTCGGCCGTGAGCACGGCGGCGTCGGTCACGGAGAGCGCGTACTCCGTCACGAAGCGCTCGCGTTTCGTCGCCGGCAGCTCCGGGAGCTCCGCTTGCTGCGCCGCGATGAATTCGGGCGAGAGGACGAGCGGCGGCAGATCGGGATCGGGGAAATAGCGGTAGTCGTGACTCTCTTCCTTGCGCCGCTGCGGCCGCACGCTGTTCGTCTTCGCGTCGTACAGCAGCGTCTCCTGCAGGATGGCAGCACCCCCGCCGGCGTCGAGCACGGCAATCTGGCGGTCGCGCTCGACGGTGAGCGCTTTCTCGACGTAAGCGAACGAATTGATGTTCTTCACTTCGGTCTTGGTGCCGAGGGCGGTTTCGCCGACGCGGCGCACGGACACGTTGGCGTCCACGCGCAAGCTCCCCTTCTCCATGTCGCCGTCGGCGACCGCGGCGTACTCGAGCACCTGCTTGAGGGTGAGCAGGTAGGCGCGCGCCTCCTGGGGCGAGCGGAAGTCCGGGCCCGTGACGATCTCGATCAGGGGCACGCCGCAACGGTTCAGGTCGACCGCGGTCGCCTTGGGAAACCGGTCGTGGAGCGACTTGCCGGCGTCCTCCTCGACGTGCAGCCGCACGATCGTGGCGGTCGCGATCCCGCGATCGGGCGAGAGGTACGACAGCGCGCCCTCGGTGGCGAGGGGTTGCTCGAACTGCGAGATCTGGTAGCCCTTGGGGAGGTCGGGATAGAAATAGTTCTTGCGCGCGAACAGGCTGCGCGGGTGCACGGTGCACCCGAGGGCGAGCGCGGCGCGCACGGCGAGCTGTACGGCCACCTCGTTGGGCACGGGGAGCGCGCCCGGCAGCCCCAGGCACACGGGGCAGATATTCGTGTTGGGGGGTGCCCCGAACGCCGCCGAGTTGCCGCAGAACATCTTGGAGGCGGTGCGCAGCTGCACGTGCGTCTCGAGCCCGATGACCGTCTCCCACACCACTCCCGCCATCAGACCTCCGCCGCTGCCCCGGCCGGCACCACGCGCTCCAGAGCGTAGGCCGCCTCCAGCATCTCGTCCTCGAGGAACGCCTGGCCGATGAACTGCCCGCCGAGGGGGAGGCCCTTGACCCGGCCGATCGGCAGGGACACGGCCGGCAGCCCCACGAGGTTTGCCGTCACGGTGAAGATGTCGGAGAGATACATCGCCACCGGGTCGGCGAGCTTCTCCCCGGCCTTGAAGGCCGGGCTGGGCGTGGTCGGCGTGAACAAGAGATCCACGCCGCGGTCGAACACGTTGCGGAAATCCTGGGCGAGGAGGGCGCGCATCTGCTGGGCCTTCCGGTAGTACGCGTCGTAGTAGCCCGAGGAAAGCACGTACGTGCCGACGAGAATGCGGCGCCGCACCTCCGGGCCGAAGCCCTCGCCGCGGGTGCGGCGGTACAGCGCGCGGACATCCAGGTGACCGTCGAAGCGCGGTCCGTACCGGGCCCCGTCGTAGCGCGCCAGGTTGGACGACGCCTCGGCGGGCGCGAGGATGTAGTAGGTCGGAACGGCGTACGGCGTGTGGGGCAGCGACACCTCGCGCACCGCGGCGCCGAGCTCCTTGAGCCACCGAATCGCCCGGTCGCACGCCCGGCGCACGGCGGCGTCGAGATCGGGGGGGAAGTACTCCTTGGGAATCCCGATCACGAAGCCCTGGAGCGACTCGGGCACCGTGGGGAGCCGCAGCGAGTCGCGGTCCTCGCAGGTCGCGTCCCTGGGGTCGCGCCCGCTGATCACCGAGAGTACGCGCGCCGCATCATGCACGCTCCGCCCCAACACCCCGATCTGATCGAGCGATGACCCGAATGCGACGAGACCGTAGCGAGAGACCCGACCGTACGTGGGCTTGATGCCGACCACGCCGCAGAAGGCGGCGGGCTGGCGCACCGAGCCCCCCGTCTCGGATCCGAGCGCGGCGGGCACGGCTCCCGCGGCCACGAGCGCCGCCGAGCCCCCGGAGGAGCCACCCGGGACGCGCGTCTTGTCGGTCGGGTGCTGCGTGCGACCGTAGGCCGAATGCTCGGTCGACGAGCCCATGGCGAACTCGTCACAGTTGGTCTTTCCGGCGATCAGGGCCCCGGCCGCCTTGAGCCTCGCCACGGCGGTCGCCTCATACGGGGAGCGATAGCCCTCGAGGATCTTCGACCCGCACGTGGTGGTGAACTCGAGCGTACAGATGTTGTCCTTCACCGCAACCGCCATGCCGTACAGCACGCCCGACGGGTGGACGGCGGCCGCCTGCTGCAGCAACGACTTGCGCGTCTCCTTGGGCGGCGTCAGGGAGGCATTGAGTCGTTTGACCTTCACCAGCCGGTCGGCGGCCGCCCTGGCGCTCGCGAGCGCTTCGGTGGGATCCGTCACCCTTCGGGCTCCGCGTCCTCGAACTGCCCGAGCTTGGGCACGAGAAAGAAGCCGTCCTTGAACGCGGGGGCGAGCGCCGCCGCGCCGAAGGCGAGGGGCGCGGGCTTCACCTCATCGGGCCGAAACCGCACGGCGTCGGGCCCCGGGATGAAGGGCTTCGCGCCCTCGCTCGCGGCCACACCGCTGATCTGCGCCACGTACTCGAGGATGCGCGACATCTGCTCGGCGAGCACGGGGAGCGCCTCTTCGTCCACCTCAAGCTCGGCCAGCCGCGCGATCTTGAGGACTTCCTCACGTGAGACGCTCATGCGCTCTCCCACTCCCGCTCGAGCCCGGCATAGGCGACGAGCAGTTGTTTGGTTCCCACGGCGCCGTCATCGAACTCGACGGTCACTTTGAGACCGCGCCCGGAGCCGGCCACGGCACGCACCACACCGGCGCCGAACTTGCGATGACGGACGCGCTCTCCCGCGACGTACCGCGGGGCGTCCTGTGACGGCTCCTCATCCCAGCCGGGCTCGGCGACGGGGCGCGTGCTGGAGGGCTCGCGCGGCAGCCGCCCGCCGGCTCCCCCCCGATCCCAGCGGGGCGCCGTGCTGCGCTCCTCGACCACGTGGCGCGGCACGGCCTCGAGAAAGCGCGACGGCTCCGACAGCTCCAGCCGGCCGCTGCGGTACCGAGTCCGCGCCCATGAGAGATACAGTCTTTCGCGCGCGCGCGTGAGTCCCACGTAACAGAGACGGCGCTCCTCTTCGATGCCGCCCGGCACTCCGGCCGACCGCCCCAACGGAAAAAGTCCGTCCTCCAGACCCGCGAGCGTCACGACGCTCCACTCGAGCCCCTTCGCCATGTGAACGGTCATGAGCGTCACGCCGGCCGCCGATCCCCCGCTGCGGTCGTCAGCCGGCGTCACCAGGACCGCCTGCGTCAGATAGCGCTCGAGTGGCGTCGAGGGCTCGACGCCCGCGTCGCTCCCTTCACCGTCCCCTCCATCTCCCCCGTTGGCGGCCGCTGCTTCCTCAGCCCACTCGGCCGCGCCCGCCACCAGCTCTTGCACGTTCTCGATGCGATCGACTCCCTCGGGCCCTTCGTCCGCCAGATAGCGCTCGTAACCCGTCTCTCTGACCACTCCTTCCAGTGCGCTGGCCGGATCGGCGCTGCCCCAGCGCTCGCGCAGGCCGGTCAGCAGCGCCGCGACTTCCCGGAAGGCGTCCCGCACGTTGGGCCGCAGCTCCGGCATCCGGTCCGCGACGCGCGCCGCTTCGACCAGTGGCATGCGCCAGCGGGCGGCGCTGCGCACCAGTATCTCGAGCGACGCGTCCCCCAGGCCGCGCCGCGGCACGTTGACGACGCGCAGGAACGCCTCGTCGTCCGCCGGGTTGACGATCAGGCGCAGGTAGGCGATGAGGTCCTTCACCTCCCGCCGCTCGTAGAAGCTGACCGCGCCGACCAGCCGGTACGGAACGCCGCGGTGCCGGAATGCCTCTTCCAAGGGGCGCGACTGGGCGTTGGTGCGGTACAGCACCGCCATCCCTTCGTAGGGGAGGTCCGTTTCCGCCGCAAGACGCTCGAGCTCGCGAACGAGCCACTGGGCTTCGTCCCGCTCGTCCGCCGCCGTCAACAGGATGACGGGGTCGCCCCCCGGCCGCTCCGTGAAGAGCGTCTTGCCGAGGCGCTCAGCATTCTCCGCGATCACGCCGTTCGCGGCGTCGAGGATCACCTGCGTCGAGCGGTAGTTCTGCTCGAGCTTCACCACCGTGGTGCCCGGGAAGTCCTGCTGGAAGGCGAGCATGTGGCGCACGTCCGCCCCGCGCCACCCGTAGATCGCCTGGTCGTCGTCGCCCACGACGCAGAGGTTGCGGTGTTCCGCCGCGAGCAGCTTCACCAGGCGGTATTGGGCCGCGTTCGTGTCCTGGAATTCGTCCACCAGCACGTGCTCGAAGCGTCGCTGCCAGTACGAGAGGCGATCGGGGAACCGGGCGAACAGGGTCAGGGGATGGAGCAGGAGGTCGTCGAAGTCCATCGCGTTCGCCTGCTGCAGCGCGGGCCCGAGCAGCGCGAACACCTCGGCCGCGGCTCGCGCCAGCGCGCCGTCGGCGGAGGCCGCGAACTCCTCGGGGGACACCATGCGATTCTTGGCGCCGGACAGGAGCGCATGCACGGCGCGGGGCGGATTGGCTTTGGGCGAGAGACCCCGTTGCTCGAGCAGCCGCTTGATGAAGGACTCGGAATCGTCCTGGTCGTAGATGGTGAAGTTGGAGCCGAATCCCAGCCGTGCGGCCTCCCGCCGGAGGAGCCGGGCCGCGAGGGCGTGAAACGTCCCGATCCAGAGCCCACGGGGATCGGCGCCGAGCAGGGCGGCGACGCGCGCCCGCATCTCCCCCGCCGCCTTGTTGGTGAACGTGACCGCGAACACCCGCTCGGGACGCACGCCGCGGTCCCGAATCAGATGGGCGATCCGGGCGGTCAACACGCGCGTCTTGCCCGACCCCGCCCCGGCCAGGACCAGCACCGGTCCGCCGGGGTGGCGGACGGCGGCATCCTGCGCGGGATTCAGCGCCGGCGTCACGTCGCACCAACCAAGGGAAATTCCAGCACGAACTCACTCCCCGCGGGACTCGGGTGATAGTGGAGCCGCCCCCCGTGCTGCTCCTGGACGATGCGACGGGCGAGGGCGAGCCCGAGGCCCCAGCCGCCCGGTTTCGTCGACACGCCGGGCTCGAAGAGCTGCGACCGTATCGCCGGCGCCACGCCGGGCCCGTCGTCCCGCACCGTGACACGCCCTGTGCGACCGGCCGCTTCGACCCGGATGTCGATCCGCCCGCCGCGCCCGCTCAGCGCATCGAGGGCGTTCTTGAGCACGGCCTCGAGGGCCCACTCGATGAGCACCGCGTCGCCGCGCGCCGTGGGCCCCGGCCCCGAGGCACTGAGGTGGAGCGCGACGGGGCTCGCGAGCGTCGGTAGCCGCGGCCGAAAGTACCCAACCACCCGCTCGGCCACGGCGCCGAGCGCCACCGGCTCCATGCGGGCCGGCCGACCGATACGCTCGAAGCGGTTCGCGACCCGCTCGAGTCGCTCGGCGTCCGCCTCAAGATGAGTCACGAGCTCGCTAGCGGGCGTATCGGGATGCTCCCGCAGGTACCCGATCCATCCCGTGAGGCTCATCAGGGGGGTTCCGAGCTGATGCGCCGACTCCCGCGCCATCGCGACCCAGAGGCGGTCCCGGAAGGCGGCGACCTGGGCGCGATAGGCCCAGCTCGCCAGTGCGGCGAAACAGAGAAACACCACGCCCTGCAGCTCGGCGAGCAAGATGAGGCGCCGCGCCTGAGGCAGCGCGCCGTAGTGAATCGTGCCGACCCCCGGCTGGACGATCGGCTCGTTGACGGCGTCCAGGCTTGCGATCCAGGCGGCGAGGTCCGCCGGATCGATGTCCCGGGGCGCGTTGGCCATCGCGGTGATCCGGCCGGTCGTGTCCGTGACGGCAATGGGAATCCCGAGCGTGCGCACCTGGGCGGCGAGCTCGAGCAGGGCGTCGATCCCCGCATCGGGCCGCGGGTCGTTGAGCCCGACAAACACTCGCCCCAGCATCCGGCTCGTCTCGCGCGCGTCGTCCCGCAGATGCCGTACCATGACCCACGTGTAGCCAGCCGAGAGCGCGCCGAGCAGCAGCGCCAGAGCGGCGACCGCGGGGGGGCCCGCCCAGCGGCCTAGGACGTTACGCGCCACCGGGCGGCGTGAGGGAGGATGGAGGAACCAGGCGGTCGGTTCCCACATATGGGACCAGCGCGCGGGGGATCGTCACCGAAGCATCGGGCTGCTGGTGGGTCTCGAGCAGGGCGGCGATGGTACGCGGCAGCGCGAGGCCAGAGGCGTTCAGCGTGTGAACGAACTCCGGCTTGTCCCCGGGCTGCGGGCGACAGCGGATGTTGGCGCGCCGTGCCTGGAAGTCGGTACACGTGCTCGAGCTCGACACTTCGAGCCACTGCCCCACCCCCGGCGCCCAGACTTCGAGGTCATAGGTCCGGGCGCTCGCGAAGCCCAAGTCACCGGCCGCGAGGAGCACGACCCGATACGGCAGCTCGAGCCGTTGCAGGATCGCCTCCGCGTGCCGCGTGACCGCCTCGTGCTCGGCGGCGGCGTCGGCCGCGCGGCACAACCGGACCAGCTCCACCTTATCGAACTGGTGTACGCGGAGCAGCCCGCGCGTGTCCTTCCCCGCCGCGCCCGCTTCACGCCGGAAGCACGGCGTGTAGGCGGTGTACGCGAGCGGCAGCGCCGCGCCCTCCACGATCTCGTCGCGGTGCAGGTTCACGAGCGGGACCTCGGCCGTGGGGACCAGGAACAGGTCGTCCGGATCCGTGCGATACATGTCCGCCTCGAACTTGGGGAGCTGGCCGGTGCCCTGCATCATCTCGCGCCGCACCACGAACGGCGGCCCCACTTCGACGTAACCGTGCTCGCGGGTGTGCACGTCGAGCATGAACCCGATGAGGGCGCGCACCAGCTTCGCGCCGAGACCCACGAACAGGGGGAAGCCCGAGCCAGCGAGCTTTGAGCCGCGGGCCGGCTCCAGGATGGCCAAGC
>Ga0137385_10005257_pt1 | contig 11376 bp, 13 predicted proteins | sample SagtaG_FD_104921 | JGI IMG/M metagenome (GOLD analysis project Ga0137385, IMG submission 104921) | Vadose zone soil microbial communities from Sagehorn Ranch, Mendocino, California, USA - Sage2_R_80_16 metaG | ecosystem: Environmental > Terrestrial > Soil > Vadose zone | place: USA: California...
CGGAGAAGGCGGAGGCCCCGGCCGAGAAGCCCGCCGCCGCGCACACGCACGACCACTCGCACGACCCCGTCCCGCCGCAGCGCACCTACACCCCGCTAGAGGGCGCCCCCGCGGCCGACGCACACACGCACGTGAAGGACGTGGCCGACGGCCCGGTGACCGCCGCGCACGACCAGATGATGACCGTGCACATCGAGACCCACGTGCCCGACCACGCCCCGCGCGAGGACGACCCGCACTACCACCTCTTCGAGCAGGCCAAGGCCCGCCTGAAGCGCCAGGGCCTGTGGAAGTGCATCATCGCCGACGACCTGTGCGGCGGCGAGCCCGAACTTCACCACACCTACATCGAGTTCTCCCAGATCAACGAGGTGGACCCGAAGAAGGTGCAGGAGTCGCTCGGTCTGCACTTCGACAGCGACGAGGACTTCCAGAAGTGGGCCGAATCGCCTGGAAATCTGGAGGTTTTGTGTGCAAATCATCACAGGACGCACTACGGCATCCACGTGATCCCCGGCCCCCTGTGGGAGGCCCTCCGCTTCCGCATGGCCGGCACTGAGGCCGCCGCCGAATTCGTCACCGCGGACGAGGCGAAGAAGGAAGCGAAGGAAGGCGCCGCGGCCGAGAAGTAGGTCGTGGGCCGGATAGTCGGCTACAAAGGTTCGTGCGGCGGCGCCGGGGATTATCCCCGGCGCCGCTACGTATCAGTGCGCCTCGAGGGCCTCGGGCTTGATGCGCTTCGGCATCAGGAAACCCAGCGGGACGCAGAGCGCTACGACGGCCGTTGCCCAGCCGAGGGTGCCGGCGGCAGCCGAGACTGAGCTGTGGCCGTTGGTGATGCCGTTGAAGTACAGCGTGCCGAACAGCGCCGCGCCGAGGGTGTTGGCGAGCTGCTGGAGGGCGTTCATCAGGCCACCGGCGGAACCGGTCTCGTGGTCCTCGATGGCGCTGACCATGATGCCGAAGTAGGTGGCGATCAGGAGACCGAAGCCGAGGCCGCACAGGGTGTAGGCGGGGGCGAGGTCCAGGCTCGTCAGGCGCATGCCCCAGTGCTCGATGCTGAACGCCACACCGCCGAGGCCCACGGCCATGGCGACTACTCCGGCGTGCAGGACGCGGCGGCCGTACTTGGGGGCGAGCAGGCCGCCGCCCAGGCCCGCGCCGACGGCTACGGCGAGGGAGAACGGAAGGCTCGTCAGACCCGCGTGCAGGGAGGTGTACCCCAGTGCCAACTGCAGGTGCAGGACCAGCACCAGGAACAGGCCGCCGAGGCCGCAGAAGAAGAAGATTCCGAAGATCTGGCCGCCGACGAACGCGGGCTTGCTGAACAGTGAGAGCGTGACCAGGGGGGTGCGGCCGTTGCGCCGGCGCATCCTCTGCTGGAGGCCGAAGAGCGCGAACACGGGTACGGCGGCGGCCATGAGCACGAACATGTACACCGGCCAGCCCTTCTCGCGGCCCTGGATCAGCGGGTAGACGAGCAGCAGCATGCCGAGGCCCGACAGCAGCATTCCGACGACGTCGAGCTTCGGCGCGTCCGGGCCGTGCGGCTGGTCCTCGGGCACCACGCGCCAGGCGCAGACGAACGCGACGAGGCCGAGCGGGATGTTGACCCAGAAGATCGAGCGCCATTCGGAGCCGAACAGGTTCGCCGTGACGAGCGCGCCGCCGATGATCGGGCCGACGGTCGCGGCCACGCCCATGACGGGGCCGAAGATGCCCATCGCGGCACCGGCCTTGTCGGCCGGGAAGACCGAGCGGATGATCGCGAGGCCCTGCGGCAGCATCAGGGCGGCGGCGAGGCCCTGCAGGAACCGCGCCGTGACGAGCATCTGCGGGTCCGTCGAGGCGCTGGCGAGCGCGGACATCAGGGTGAAGGCGGCGATGCCGCCGAGGAACATCCGGCGGCGGCCGAAGAGGTCGCCGAGCCGTCCGCCGGTGATCAGGGCGACCGCCATGGCGAGGGTGTAGCCGGCGATGATCCACTGCAGCTGCGTCGTGGTCGCGTGCAGCTCGCGGGCGATCGAGGGCGCGCCCACGTTCACGATCGTCGAGTCCAGCAGGTCCATGACGTCGGCGCCGAGGACGGTCAGCAGGACGGCCGTCTGCAGGCGCGAGCTCTTGGCGGGCTTGGGTGAGCCGGTATCCGGCTTTCGGTCGATCGTCGTGCTCATCGGAATCCCTCCCCGGGACGAACGGTGTTTGTGCTCTACGAACACCGTTCTACGCGCGAACACTGTTCGTGTCAAGAACGGTGTTCGTATTGCGTACGCTGTTCGCGCGGCGGTACGGTGACGATGTACCTGCAGACGTGCAGGCCGCGAAGAAGGAGACCGTATGGCGCGGCAGTCCGAGTCGGCCGGGGATCGCTCCGAGGACGTGACGCAGCGGGCCGGCGATCTGCGCGCCGCCGCGTCGCGGGTCTCGACGTCCCACGCGGGCGTGATCCCGCCCCCGCCCTGGGCTCGGGAATCGGGCACGCGCAGGACCCGGGCGGACAAGCCCGCGCTGAGCCGGGACGCTATCGTCGCGGCGGCTATCCGCGTGATCGACGAGGAGGGCTTCGAGGCCGTCTCGATGCGCCGCGTCGCCCAGGAGTTCGGCACCGGGGCCGCGTCGCTGTACGCCTACGTGGCGAACAAGGACGAGCTGATGGACCTGATCGTCGACGAGATCATGCTGGAGAGCGCGGTCGACGATCAGGAGCCAGCCGAGGACGTGGTCGACTGGCAGGAGCAGATCAAGGCGATGGTGCGCGCCGGGTATCACACGCTGATCGCGCACCGGGACATCGCCAAGGCCATGCTCGGCCGGATTCCCTTCGGCCCCAACGGACTTCGCAACGTCGAGAACATGCTCAAGCTGTTGCGCGCGCACGGCATGCCGGACTATGTCGCGGCGTACGCGGGCGACCTGATCGGCCAGTACATGGTGGGTACGGCGATCGAGGACTACATGTGGCAGGAGCGGTATCCAGACGCCACGCCCGAGCAGGTGAGCGCGGCGATGAGCGAGGTGGGCGACTACCTCGAGTCGCTGCCCAAGGAGGCGTTCCCGAACCTGACGGCGCTCGCTCGGGTCATGGTCGGCGAGAATGTGGGCGAGCCGGAGTCGCCACTGTTCGACCGCTTCGAACTCGGCCTCGACATCCTGGTGCGCGGGCTGGCGAGCTTCCTGCCCGCGAGCCCGCGCGACTGAGGTCGTCGCCCGTCAGCTGTGCTCGGGCTGCTGCACCAGCTGCGCGAGGTAGAGCGGCTCGCCGAGCTTCTTGATCAGGTCCAGCTGGGTCTCCAGGTAGTCGATGTGCTCCTCCTCGTCCTCGAGGATCTCCTCGAAGAGGTTCGCGGAGGTCACATCGTCCTTGTCGCGCATCAGCTTGATCCCGCGTCGCAGCCGCTCCACGGCCTCGAGCTCGACCTTCATGTCGCACTCGAACATCTCGGTGACCGTCTGCCCGATCCGCAGCGGGCTGAGCTTCTGGAAGTTCGGCAGCCCATCGAGGAAGATGATGCGCTCGGCGAGCTTGTCGGCGTGCTGCATCTCCTCGATCGACTCGTGCCGGGTGTGCTTGGCGAGCTTCACCCAGCCGTTGTTCTCCTGCAGCTTGTAGTGCAACCAGTATTGGTTGATGGCCGTGAGCTCGGCCGTCAGCTGCTCATTGAGGATCGCGATGACGTTCTTGTCGCCATGCATCGCCGGATCCCTTCGTACCGTAGCGGAAGATTGTCGGTACGCAGTCTGTCACGTGCGCGCGGCGATTGCGGGAGGCTTACGCGGCGAGCGCGTCGCCGATCAACGCGGCGGCGTCGCATACCGAGGGGCACGCCTTGAGGGTATGGTCCACGCACGGGCGCCGCCGGGCCTCCTCGATCAGGCAGCCGAGCCGCTCGACGCAGGTGCCGCAGCTGGTACCGGCGCCGCAGCGCTCGCCGAGCTCCTCCTCCGTGCGCGCACCGGCCGAGATCTCGTCCTGTATCTCCTCTTCGGTGATGCTGAAGCAGACACAGGCGTACATCGGCGGGGCTCCTCGGGGACCAGGATCATGGTTAGGTAAACCTAAGCTAACCCGGACGATCCGGGACGCGCAAGCACGGGACGGCCGATTGTGGTCGGAAGCACACCCCGGGGTCTGGGACGATAGAGGGTATGGCGGGTTCTCACGAGGAGGCCCGGCCGGGGGAAGCAACGCCGCTGCCGCCTGGGCAGCGGGCACAGACCCAGTGGCCGGTGCTTCACTACGGTCCGGTGCCCCGGTTCAAGCCGGAGCGCTGGGACCTGCAGGTTTACGGGGCCACCGTCGACGGGGCGAAGCACAGCTGGGACTACGGCGAGTTCCACGCGCTGCCCACGGCGGAGGTCACCGCCGACATGCACTGCGTCACCAAGTTCAGCCTGACCGGGAACTGCTGGGAGGGCGTGCTGGCACGCACGATCCTGGGATTCGCCCCTCCCGCACCCGAAGCCACGCACGCGATGGTCTGGGCCGAGTACGGCTACTCGGCCAATCTGCGCATCGAGGACCTGAGCGCCGAGACCGCGATCTTCGCGACCCGCCGCGGCGGCGTGGAGCTCACGCCGGAGCACGGCTTCCCGCTGCGCCTGGTCGTGCCGCACCTGTACGCCTGGAAGGGCCCGAAATGGGTGCGCGCGATCGAGTATCTGACCGCGGACAGGCGCGGCTTCTGGGAGGAGCGCGGCTACCACAACGTCGGCGACCCCTGGCAGGAGCAGCGCTACTCCTACCAGGAGGACTGAGCCGACGCCGCGATCAGGACGTGTACTTGATCGTGATGTTCTTGAATCCCAGCGACTGCAGCAGGCTGGTCAGCATCGTCCGCGTGTTGCGCTCGCCGTCCGTGATCAGCAGGCTCTTCGCCGCGGCGCCCTCGATCTGCTTCTGCGCGAGCTCGTAGACGGCCTGCTGCGAGTTCGGGTTGCCGCTGAGGAAGCTGTTCACGCGCGTGAAAAGGCCCTGCTGCTGCGCGAAGACGTAGGACTGCTGCACGTTGAGCTGAGCCGGATCGAGCTTGGCCGGGGGCAGCGTGATCGACGCCGTCAGCCGGTCCGCGGAGACCTGCACGGCGCTGCCCTTGAGCTTGGAGAAGTCCACGTACGCGTTGTCGGTGCCGATGCCGATGAACAGCGTGTCGCTGCCCTCCAGGAAGCTCGGCAGGATCGAGCCGCCGGAGGAGATGTCGACGACGACCTGGAAGTTGCCCTCGGCGGCCTCGTACTTGGACAGTTCGACGATCGACTGGAGCAGCACGGGCCCGGAGCGCTCCGTCGTCTGCTCGGAGAATGGATTGCGCAGTTGGGGTAGAAGGTGGATGGCGGATCCCAGCAGAACCAGCCCGACCACCACGACCAGCGACACGGCGCCCGCGACTATTCGCTTACGCCACCGAGATACAACCGCCACCACGGCCTCCGCCCCTTCAACCTAACCTGATCCATCAGTGCTATGAGTATCCACTGTTCGAAGGAGCGAATACCCTTGCCAGGCTTGAGAATCCCCCGACGAGAGCGGCCACCACGTGAAGAGCGGCGCCGGCGCGGCGGCTTCAACGTGCTCTGGGCTTTCTTCTGGCTGATCCTGATCATCATCCTGCTCGGACTGATCTTCGGCGGCTACCGCAAGGGCACGCAGATCAACAATCCCGGCTCGTGGGTGACCGTCGGGATGTCGGTGCTCAGTAGTCGTCAGTAGTAGAGGGTGACCGTGCCGCCGGCCGTCGTGCTCTGGCCGCCGCCGGGGCTCTGGTTCACCACCGTGTTGAACACCAGCGTGACGTGGTGCGTGACGACGTTGAAGCCGTCGGCCTTCAGCTCGTTCGTCGCGTCGGTGATGTTCTTGCCGGTCTCGTCGGGCACGGTGGTCTGACCGGCACCCGCGGAGATCGTCAGCGTGATCGTCGTGCCCTGAGTCTGCGTGCCGCTGGGGGTGTAGGAGACCACATCCCCGGTGGCCACGCTGCTCGAATACTGGGTCCCGGACGCCACCGCCACGGTGAAGCCCGCCGACTTGAGCTGGTTCGTGGCGTCCGACTGCGTCATCCCGGTGACGTTCGGCACCGACACGTGCCCGGGACCGCTGGAGACGGTGAGCGTCACGGTGCTGCCGTCCGAGACCGGCCGGCTCGAACCGGGATCGGTGGAGATCACGTTGCCCGAGCCGACGGTCGTGCTCGGGGCCTGCTTCACCGTGTACTTCAGGCCGTCGTTGGTCAGTGCCTGCTGGGCCTGCGACTGCGGCAGGCCGGTGAGATCGGGCATCGACAGGTAGTGCGTGCTGCCCCAGAGCCAGGCGCCGAAGCCGACGGCCGCCGCGAGCACCACTATCACCAGGAAGATGACCAGGCCGCGGTAGCCGCGCCGGCTGCCGGTGTCGTCCGCGATGCGGTACGGCTCGTCCGGATCGCGGCGGGGAACGATCGGCGGCAGCGGCGGCTGCGAGGCCTTCGGTGACTTCGGCGCGGGAGCCTGCCCGGCCAGGTCCACGCGGGTCGGCGCGACGTCCGGCCGCGTCGCCGCGGCCGCGTCGGTGCGCAGCTGCTGCGTGGCCTCCGCGCGTGTTGCCGCGCTGCCGAAGTCCAATGCGGCGTCAGGAAGGTTCGCGAAGGCCGCTCGCAGCTCCGTGCGCAGCGCGTTGGCGTCCGCGGGACGCTGATCGGGTTCGCGGGCCGTGGCGCGGGCCACGAGGGCGTCGATCGCCGGATCCAGGCCGGGCAGCTGCGCGGACGGCGCGGGCACGCGGTGCGTCGCGTGCATCTGCGCCACCTCGACCGGCGTGGCCGCGACGAACGGCTTGCGCCCCGTCAGCAGCTCGTAGAGCACGATCCCGGCCGAGTACACGTCAGAACGCTGATCGCAGGTGCCGAAGCGGACCAGTTCCGGCGCCAGGTACGAGGCCGTCCCTATCAGCCCGCCGCCCGGCAGGCTGCCGCCGAGCGTGTTGCCGTCGGCGCTCCCGGCCACGGACCGGGCCAGGCCGAAGTCGGTGACCTTCAGCGCCGACGCGTAGGAGTGCGACTGGGCCAGCACCGCGTCGTTGATCAGCACGTTCTCCGGCTTGACGTCGCGGTGCACGATCCCGGCCCGATGTGCCGCGCCGAGCCCGGCGAGCATCGCGTCGAGCACCTGCAGCGCCTGGCGCGGGGTGAACCGGCCGCGCCGGCCGAGCGCCTGTCGCAGCGTGCTGCCGGGCACGTACTCCATGGCCAGATACGCCAGCGTGCCCTGGTTCGCGGCGCCGTAGCCCGCGGGCGCCTGCCTTATCGCCGACTGGTCGTAGACGGCGACGATGTTCGGATGGCTGAGCTTCGCGCAGGACTTCGCCTCGCGGATGAAGCGGGCGACGTACTCGGGGCGGCGGGCCAGGCCGGCCTCTATCACCTTCAGCGCGACGGCGCGGTCGAGCCGGTCGTCGAACGCCCGGTAGACCGTGGCCATGCCGCCGTGCGCAAGGCGGGCCTCGACCCGGTACCGGCCGTCGACGACCTGCCCGGGCCTGAGGTCCTCGGGCGGCAGGTTGACGGTCGCGGTGCTCACGGTCAACGAGTGTAGGCGCAACCCGGTCTACTACAGTGTGTCAACCGCGTCCCAAAACGGTTAAAAGGCAGGCGATTCGTCACGGGAAGGACTCGATGCGAGCGCGAAACGGCGAACCGGGATGCGGCCGGCGGCCCGACAGGCGTACCCGGCGGCCACCGCGTCGCGCATCGCCGCGGCCATCAGCGCGGGCTGCTGCGATCGGGTGACGGCGGAGGCGAGCAGCACACCCGCGCAGCCGAGTTCCATCGCCAGCGCCGCGTCCGAGGCCGAGCCGATGCCCGCGTCCAGGATCACCGGGACTCCGGCGGCCGCCACGATCAGCTCGATGTTGTGCGGATTGCGGATGCCGAGACCCGAGCCGATCGGCGCGCCCAGCGGCATCACGGCCGCGCAGCCGACGTCCTCCAGCTTGCGGGCGAGCACCGGATCGTCGTTCGTGTACGGCAGGACCGTGAAGCCGTCGTCGACCAGCGTGCGCGCCGCGTCGACCAGTTCGATCGGATCGGGCAGCAGCGTGCGCTCGTCGGCGATGACCTCGAGCTTGACCCACGCCGTGCCGAGCGCCTCCCTGGCCAGTCTCGCGGTCAGCACGGCGTCGCCCGCGGTGAGGCAGCCGGCGGTGTTCGGCAGGATGTCGATCGCGAGCTCGGTCAGCAGGTCCAGGATCGAGCCGCGGGTCCCGGCGGCGACGCGGCGCATGGCCACGGTCGTCAGCCGGGTTCCGGAGGCGATCAGGGCCTCGCGCAGGATCTCCAGGCTGGGCGCGCCGCCGGTGCCCATGATCAGCCGGGAATCGTAGGCCCGGTCGGCGATCTTGAAGGGTTCGATCGGATCGGTCGGATCAGTCACTGCGCTCAGCCTCCCTGGACCGCGGTGAGGATTTCGATCGCGGCTCCGTCTTCGAGCACGTGCGCGGGCCACGCGGTTCGCGGCACGACCTCGCCGTTCACCGCGACGGCCACGCCGGCGCGGGCGAACGCGAGCCGCGCGATCAGCTCGGCGAGGGTCTCGTGCGCGGGGACCGACCGGGCCTCGCCGTTGACGATCACGTTCATGAGAGGCCTCCGAAGCGCTCAGGGCTGAAGGGCGCCGCGTACGCGGGCAGCTCGCCGTCGATCAGCAGCTCGGCGATCGCGTCGGCGGTGATCGGCGTCAGCAGCACGCCGTTGCGGTAGTGGCCCGTCGCGGCGATCAGGCCGGGGAGCACGGTCCGGCCGAGCAGCGGGGCGTTGTCGGGGGAACCGGGGCGCAGCCCCGTGCGCGACTCGACGAGGGGGAGTTCCGTGATGCCGGGGACGACCTCGTGCGCGTCGCGTAAGAGCTCGTAGACGCCGCCCGAGGTGACGGACGTGTCGAAGCCGAGTTCGTCCGCCGTCGCGCCGATGACGAGTTCGCCGTGCGCGCGGGGGACGAGGTAGACGTAGCTGCCGCGGACCATCGCGCGGACCGTGCGTGTGAGCAGCGGCGTGGTCATGGCCAGGCGCAGGATCTGGCCGCGCACGGGGCGAACCCGGGGGAGCGCGCCGGGCGGCAGGCCGGGTATGTCGGAGGACCAGCAGCCCGCGGCGAGCACGACGTGATCGGCGGTCAGCGCCTCGCCGGATTCCAGACGGAGGCCGCGCGCCCGCCCGTCCTCGACGATGAGAGCGGCAGCGGAGTGGTGAATCGTGACGCCGGCGTAGGTCGCCGCCGCCAGCAGCGCGGCGTGCAGCAGCCTGTTGTCCACCTGGTGATCACGCTCGACCAGCAGCCCCGCCTGGACCCCGGGCGCGAGCATCGGCTCCAGCGCCCGCGCCTCGCGGCCGGTCAGCGGCGTCGATTCAAGATCGAGTTTCCGGTGGTACGCGGCGGTTTCGGCGAGCACGGCCCGGTCGTCGCGGTCGAAGGCCACGGCCAGGGTCCCGCGGGCGTCGTAGCCGGTCGGCAGCTCGGTGGAGCGCCCGAGCTCGTCGATGAAGGACGGATAGCGGCGCGCCGAGCGCAGATTCAGCTCGAGCAGCCGTTCCTCGCCGTAGTGCGCCTCGGTGACCGGCGCGAGCATCCCGGCTGCCGCCGTGGACGCCCCGACGCCCGGTTCCGGGTCCGCGAGATGCACGCTGAGCCCGCCGAGCGCCGCGCGCCAGGCGATGGCCAGCCCGATGAGTCCGCCGCCGAGCACGGCGCAGTCGCAGCCATGTACAGCTGACATTCCGCTCCCTCCACCGGCGCGGCCCGAGGGCGGCGCACGGCCAGGTTCGAACGGTCGGAGACCGAGGCCGTCTCCCTCTCAGCCCCCGCGTCGTGGGGGCTCCCGTGGTGGTGTGGTGACTATGCAGTTGTTTCCGGGCACCAGCTTAGCCGGGACCGCGTCGCGATCCCGGCTGGGGCTGGATGAGCGTGGGTAGAGGGTCGCCCGAGAGCGCTGGATCAGCCGGTGGTCGACGGCGCGGCGATGTGCCCGCCGAAGACGCCGGTCAGCGTCAGGACCGCCAGCAGCGCCGCGATCAGGCCGACGATGAGCGCGGCGGTCGCGCCCGCCTTCGCCCAGCCCGGGGTGCGGCCGCTGAGCAGGATGCTCGGCGAGAGCAGCGAGCCCGCGCCGAACAGCACCGCGCCGAGCGCGAAGACCAGCGCCCACCAGGCCTGCGTGTGCCAGCCGTTCTCGTACATGTTCAGGGAGACCTGCGCCGAGGCCGTGCTGGTCTGGTGCACCTCCTGGACGTACTGCGCGTGCGAGACGACGATGCCGCTGGTCCAGTTCGTGGTCAGCGAGACGATCGCCAAGGCCAGGCCGGCGAAGCCGAAACCGCCGCTGACCGTGCCCGTGCCGGGGACGTCGTCCTCGTCATCGGCGCCGTCGTCGTCGATCTCGATGAGCTCCTCGGGCAGAGCAGCTTCCTCTTCCTTCGCGGCGCCTACGGCGACGAACTCGGTCTCCGACTCGGCATCCGACCCGCCCGTGGTCGTGGTGTTTTCCGTCATAGCCGCACACCCTACGGCCTAAGACTGAGAGTGTGGTAAACGAACGGACACGATTCGCGGTTCCCGAGCTGTCCTGTTTCGGACGCATCGGCGAGTCGCCGTCGGACGGGCGTGGCACAGTATGTGTGTGACTACCCCTGACGTATCCCTCGATTCGCTGATCCCCGAATGGCTCACCCTGCCCGACGTGGCCGAGCGCATGGATCTGCCGATCACCAAGGCCCGCCAGTTGGTCAAGGACCGGCAGTTGGTGGCCGTGCGGCGCGGCGAGCGCAACGTGCTGTCGGTTCCGGCCGCCTTCTTCCTCGGCGATCAGGTGCTCAAGGGACTGCCCGGCACTCTCACTCTTCTGGCCGACAATAAGTACACGGACGAAGAGGCGCTTCGCTGGATGTTCACCGCCGACGAAACCCTTCCGGGTACGCCGGTCCAGGCGCTGCGGGACAACCGCGGCACCGAGGTGCGCCGCCGGGCGCAGGCGCTGGGCTTCTAGGGTGGCGGACAATCGCGCCCGCATCGCCGACGCGCGCCTCTATCTCTGCACGGACGGACGGCTGGAGCGCGGCGACCTGCCCGCGTTCCTCGACGCGGTGCTGTCCGAGGGAGTGGACGTCGTCCAACTGCGGCACAAGGGGCTCGAGGCCTCGCGCGAGTTGGAGCTGCTCGCGGTGTTCGCGGCGGCCTGCGAGCGGCACGGAAAGCTGTTCGCGGTCAACGACCGCGCCGATGTGGCGTACGCGTCGGGCGCTCCGATCCTGCACCTCGGCCAAGACGACCTGCCGGTCGCGGTGGCTCGTAAGATCCTCGGCCGGGAGCCGCTGATCGGCCGTTCCACGCACGCCGAGGTGGAGGTCGAGGCGGCCG
>Ga0137385_10005261_pt1 | contig 11373 bp, 9 predicted proteins | sample SagtaG_FD_104921 | JGI IMG/M metagenome (GOLD analysis project Ga0137385, IMG submission 104921) | Vadose zone soil microbial communities from Sagehorn Ranch, Mendocino, California, USA - Sage2_R_80_16 metaG | ecosystem: Environmental > Terrestrial > Soil > Vadose zone | place: USA: California...
CTTTATGTAGGCTACAATAGTACTACAGGAGCACTATGTAGTTCATAAACGTTTCTACAAACACTATGGGTACTATGGATCACTATACCATCTATGAGTACTACTGTAGAGTCTGGTAGAGTCCCCAGGGTTTGCTGATGTGGTGTCAACAGTCTCTTGGACTCCATCCTCATTGACAAGATCACTGAAGGGAAGGCATAATTAGTGAGCACCTGTCATATGCTCACAGCACATTGCGACTGGTAACAGCACAACTAGAGGCAGAGGTTGTTGAGGGCTGCATCTCAGTTCCACCCCCTCTCCTGGCACCATTGTATGAGGTGGGGCCATCTCTTAGTCTCCTGCTGATCACATGCAACTTGGCCCACACATGCACCTATGCAACACTCGGACAAAGACAGAACATGCTCAAATATTCGTTGAATTGGGCCCACTCTCAAATGCACCCTACAGTCCGCAAGGCTCCAATATGCCACTCTGAGGCATGAAGAGGAAATGGACGACAAAGTACATGTGGAGGTCAGGAATGTTGGAAAGGATCAGCAACAGTCCCGGTACCAAGACAGCAACCCCAAACACACCACATTCCGTAACAACACCTTTTTGCCACAGTGCGCTACTCACCCCAATACATTCAACACTCAATGGACTGCAAAGCCTTTCCAGACATGAAACAGGGAGGTGTTTCAATGCGTGGCACAGTCAGATATATCTATTTGGATGCCACTTCTCTTCAGGAGCAGGGAGGTTTCAAATGGACGGGGAGAGAAGGCAATTGGAACAAAGGAGCTTTGAGGTGCACATAGATACACTAAGTGAAGTGCTACATAGGGTTCTGTACCCCAAGGCGCACAGAAATGGATCCTAAACAAAAAAACAAAAAAAACTATCAGGAGGGACATGGCGGTACAATATCAGGTTGGATAGATATTGCTACTTAGGGTTATGTACTGCAAGGTGCACTCAAGTGGATTTACTGTAAAAAAAAAAACTAGGCCATCTTGCACATTGTGTGGTGGTGTGGCACCTCCCTTTGCCTCCCTTAAAGTGGCCCACTCTTACTGGCACATGGGAAGGATGTGATTCATCAATTGCTCTTAGTGCGTGTGCCTGACAGTTAATTGTTTATTCCTGATTTGTATTGTTTACATAAGGATCGTTATCAAAACAGGGATGTTCGAGGTCTATTCATGACAAATTCATGACAGGGAAATACAGCAAACACACGACCACGATTTTCACAAATAAAAAGGGGGCATGTCTACAGTACTATATATGGTATAGCACATCACATTGTATCACTAATATGGTAATGATTAAGGCACAGTTAAGTGAATTGTCCGGATCTTGGGACTGGGACAGATCCAAATCCAAAGGGAAAGGTTACTTGCTCGATGGTATGCACGGTGTTAAGGGGAAACAATGCAGTAATAAGCAGTAATATATTGCAATATTCGTGGGGGGAGTGGGGTAAGGAATGGTAGTGCTAATCATGGGGAAATGGGGCAAGCCAACCAAGCAAGCTGTTCCCAAAAATGCTTCCTCTCGTCCCAATGTGCATGCAACAGTGCGATCTGGCTTTGTGTGGGATAATGGCAAAAAATCACAAGTATATATTCCACCATGGAGTCGACCTGTGTGAAGCACAACTTATTCTGTCCTAACTGTACATAGTGAGAAATGTCAAAAAGGTCCTTAGATGCCTTAACGGGGAATATAATAGCAATTAATGTCTGAATCTGGGGAATACGAAAAATAACATACCTCACAAGGAGGGAAGAGAGAGGTGAAGTCATCATTCATCAAGAACCAAAGGACATGCAGTATCTTCATCCATGGAACCAGCTGGATGCTTTCAAACCAGTGCCTGCGACTCTTGCCCTGTTGTATTGCATGTGGTTTGAGGTCCTGGATAGAGTAGCAGGCCAGCAATATGCATCTTGCCTGAGAGATATCTATGCTGAGAGGAAGAAAATGAAGGATTAGAAGGGTCAGGGGAGCACTACAAACATGCACTCGACATTCACTGGTGCATTGACCCATAGCAAGATTTTTTCCAAATCAGCATTGGCAACATGGAAGTCCATTGTAAATTCACTGGAGATATCATACAGTCTGGTCACACAGAGCACCTGTGTCTCTTTCCTGACATGTGGTGCAATGTGCTTGTCTTCTACCTCATTGTCTTCTAACTCTTTAATCTGGGTGGGTTCAGTTCTAGCCCACGAACTTAAGATATTGCTGAGGGAACGATGTGAGCTCACAGAGAGGTTGGCTGACGCCCATCCACTGCTCCTGAGTGTAAGAGGCTCTTGGTAGCCTGATGGCTCAAGCAAGGGAGAAGAGCCAACTGCTATCCCTGAGCCCCCCTCATTCTCTTGTCACTTGGCATCAAGGGTGAGAGTATCAGCTGCGATTGTGGGTTGGACAATGTCCGACTGCATGGGGGTAGTGGGATGGTTTGGCCGTCGTCCTGCATCATGACTTTCTAGGTGACACCTGATTTCAAAAAGTTTACCTAAGCCACGTATCGTGGATGATCACATGTTGCACAGTATTGGCAACATGAATTCACTAAGTGCTCACCTATCAGTTGATGTGATGTGTTAGCATACTCCAAACCTCCATGTTTTCTCAAATATCACTTCTGTACAGCCCAGAGTGACAAGCACAGTTGACCTAGGTGATACCAGTCACACCAATGGTCCTTGCAATAAATGTGGTGGTGTGATGAGGTTGGCATGCCCAAAGACAGTGCCAAAGTCATCCCAATGGATGACATTGGATGATGTAATCGGATTGCCAGCTGCAGAAACGATGTGGTGTATTGTCGTGTGCATCGTTGCCCATTGCAGGGTTTGTGTCGATGCTGCACTGGCCCCCTATGCTAATGTTACTTGGAGTGTGTCAGGGATGTTAGGGGTGTGACTACCCATGCAGTTCCCTACTGTAATGCTGGGTCCTTGGGGCACCACTTGTCTGGGTACTGTAATAGCCCCACAGAAGTTTGATGAAGGCCATCCTTGGTTGTGGTGATGTGACCTTGTCAAGTTTTCCATCCCAACCTACTACTGAGCTGAGTGTGAATGTACCTATGTTTAGTGAATGATGTTGGCCTACCTATTCTCTCCAAATGTCTTTGGCGATGGCGCAAAGGCCAAACAATGCATGTCATTCACGCTTGTCGCACTGACACATGCAGTGTCAAGTTTTATTACTGTATGCTAGTTGATGACCAGAAAAGAAGGACATTCAGCCACACCTGTGCCATAATACAGTATGTCAGTAGCCAAGCAGGGTGACAGGCACTGTGACAATGCGTGACTGTCTGAATGCCAGTGTTGTTTTTTTTTTTTTTTTGGTTAAGCGATATATTAGATAGCAAAAGATAGTAACTAGGTTACCTAACAGTTCTATCTATCACATTGATGCAGGCCGCTAGGCTCAAAGGGAAGGGAAAAAATGCTGTTGAGCACACCCTGAAATGGGGTAGTGTGGGTCTTAAGCGCCAGGGTTGTCCTGAGGCTTCCTACCCACTAAAAAACCTTTCTTCGACATCTCCAGATGACTGGAATTCCACATGGGGTTTGTGTAGTGTTATGGTGCATTTGTTGCTGATTGGTTCCATTTGAGGGGGTACCTCACATTGCTTTTGAGGTGTGAGCCTCTCAGTGAGTTTGGGGGGGTCCCCTTGGTGTTCGTAGGTTGATTTGGGGTATATTCTTGCCTTAAAGTTGATCAAAATGCCCATTGTTCGGACACATAAGGAATTATGCATTATGGCTAATAATACATGGCGGCACTTAGACGCAATGAAGAATGAGATCTATGAGAGCTTAAGATCTCAAGATCTCAAGGCACATCTTGACTAGGACCAAGAGACGGCATACTGTACACTATAGTAGGCATCACAAATGTGTCTGCACTATCTGATCACTGTCAATGCGCACAGATCAAGCACCCTTTTAGGAAATCATGTCAGAGAGGACAATGGCATCATAGGACAATGACGATATTAAGTTCTTGTACATGTGCCATGTGGACATCTTTATTTTTTAAGGCATTTTACAAGCCATTTTATCAGACCAGTCCCTGGGCTGAGGTCCTAGTGTGTCTGAATCAAGTGATACAATGAGGCTCCAGCCACGAGGTTCGCCTGGCCAGTGCAGCGTTCCGCAGGTAATAAGACAACTCTAACACCCTGCTCCTTGCCAGTGTTGCCCCCTCTAGATTTGTAATGGGTCAATACCTATTGAAGAGGGCTCTCATCAAGCATGGAGATTCCATCAACACACTAGCCTTTTCGCATGACAGGGCCTTGTTTGCAAGTGGGGCTGATGATGGCCTTGTTATCATCTTCAAGGGTAATGGCAGCGGCCAGGAGCTTCATCGGTTCCAGGTTAAATCGCCTGTGGCAGCGCTGCTTTGGCAGTCTTGCTTTGGGTACACTCTCATGGCTGGTGACACAAGCGGCAACATGCACACAATATGCCTCAGCGATTCTGGACATGTAAGTGCTTATCACTGTACTCTCAGATCTAGTACATACTAGATCTTACTCACAGGAAAATGCATATTATCATGCCATCAACAACATTCTTGGCCCAGTTCACTGCATTTCACAAAGTGGTTCATTACTGGTGGTCAGTTCAGGCAGCATTGTGCAACTAATCAAGCAGGGAACTATTGGTTCGTCTTGTCATTTCCCCTTATTCTGTCCTGCAGTTCTGGAAGTGATTAATAGCTACTTGGGAGGTCGTCGCCCAGCTTCCCAACCCACCTAAATTCCCAGAACTGGAAGGAGAGTTGCTGGAACCCATGGCACGATCCCTACACTTCCTAGGAGTCGATGATGATGTCCTCTTGGTAACGTATTTAGACCATGGCATAGTGTGAGTGCCCCACCGTACTGAGCTTCATTTGTCTTATTGATCATCGCCATTGTCATACTCTTGACTTAGAGCATGGAACTTAAATACTCTAGAAATCAATTGGCACATCCAGCCTCGATCCTGCAAAATGTACGCCCAGCTATCCCGCTCATTTTCATTCTGACAGATATCAGAGGTTGTTCCGCAGTGTCTCCCAATGAAAAGGTCCTTGCCATGACAAATCTCTACAATGGCATAGACTGGTACTCTCTCGACTCTAATCACTTCATGGACACATCATTCGAGCACACTACAACTCACGCAATCTCAGAAAACGTTATTCTTCCCCTGACTTTCATCCACAATGGCACTGCGGTGTTATCAGGTACATCTACCAGCTGCGCTTGAATTACCAGTTTGAAGGACCATTCCCTTGCGGAGTTGCTTCAGCATGACAGTGAGTGACAAATAACTCGTAAGTTTCCCATGATCCCAAGAGAACCATTGAACAGCAGGTGACATCATACAAGCTTTGGTTCATCTCGTTGGAATAGTCACCCAGAGGGATATGCTACCCTTAGCTTTTAGGCATACTCAAGTGCTGGGAATTATCGTCAAATTGTAACTGGTGTGTCTGAAAGGGGACCAGAAACTACATTAAGGTACTGGATTCAACAATGTAGCTCAAAGAGGACACAAGTGAAGCCAAAAACAGCAAAGGAACGAATGATGGAGAGTCTGACTATGCATGTAAGGCATGATAGCTTTTAGCAGGCTCAATTGGCTAACTTGTACTTGGTAGAGGATCAAATAGCAACTGTCGTCATAGCTGTCTGCTTATCGTTTTGGTACTTCAGTGTACCGCACACTGATTGGGCCTCTAGTTGGTTTGGCAACACATTAATCTTGCCAATTATTTCTAGACTGCCAGTGGTTGGAGAGTCACGCCTGGATGATGGCTGCTAGGGAAATGAAATTGCAGTGGAATTAACCTTCTCTACTTCTCGGAATCTATGTATTCGTGCCTGTATTTCTTTGTACTTCGTAGCATAGCTTGCTGATATCTCTTAACCTATGGAACTCGCGATCTGATCAACAGGAAGTTAGGAACGTGGAAAGTGCACAAGCATTAAATTGCATCAAATCTTATATCAAAATCATGACCATTTTCGTCAGCTATCCTATTTGCTTCTCTTTTCTATTGTCACGTCTTTACATACTCACATGTGTTCCATAACAGTTCGTAGCTATGACTGGTCTGAGTCTCTGACTTCTATCCCAATACAAATGGGGTTTTTTTTTGAATAAATAAAAAATAGGCCGCTCTGTCCATTTCTGTAGGGACAGGTTCACGTGTGCTATGCGCTTATCAATGATGTCTGTTAATTCTCGTGTCCAGTATTTCTCATGATGTACCACATCAATGGGGCAATTCTTATCGATATTCCTGACACTGCATCATGCAGTCCTGTCATCATGGCAAGCACGCACAACTTAGCATCGAAAGCAACAAGTAGAACTATATAAATTTCTTTTTTATTTACATTTTTTATTTACAACATTTATTTTCTATGGGAAAAAACCTTGGCATGGGGGCATTCAAACCCCGTTACCTATGTTCTGAAAATGGAAGGGGACTATCGATATGGATTTGGCTGTAGAAGGCGCCTGATTTCATTTTGCAAATCACCGCGCTTGACAGGACTTAGAGCTTATGATAGACAATGGAGTGTGGAAGCAGTCACATCGACTGGGTTGGAGCGTGGAAAGAGTTTTCTTGTTCTGTCTTATTGCATCTGCTTTCTTGAACTCCAACTACACTTTCATACTTCTCCTGCTACTGCCGCTTCCACTTCTGGCCCACCCTTCAAGTTCAAGACACTGAAGGTAGCTATAACGACTCCACTGCACGTCAGTTTTCTCTCCATTACAGACTTGACCAGGATGTGGAAGCGCAGCCCCCATGAGGGGGAACAACAACTATGGGTCCTTTGTTGATGCCACCGGCTCAGGCACTCACGGTACCAGTTGTAAGTACCCAGTTGAACCTGCCCACCCCTTGCATTCTCCACTAACTAGGTACTTTCCTCATTGACCAATGTGTGCCTGCTAGCAGATGTCCATGATACATCGTCGATGCCACCCCCACAAACCAGAAAAAAAGATGAGTCTTGGTCCCTTTAAGACGATAACGTGCTCACATTTCCACAAAGCTGCTAGTACCATACTCACTGGTGACACCGACATTGAGCCGCCGCTCCACATGTACTCAGCCACCCCTGGGTGTGGCTACCACCCTCAGTGAATGCACATCCTTGGGCTATTTTCCCATTACAGTCCAACACTGACCAAGCAGCACACGCCACAACAATGTGGCTGCGATAGAGTGACACTGACATAAGCTGTGAGCCACGATGAATAACTACAGCGGCAGTGGCAGGGAGGCACCTCTCCAATGCAGCCATGGGCATTCCCAATGCTTTGGCTTTACTCTAGTGAACAATGGTAGCAGGTGGGTGGGGTGGAGCTCTGCGCACCAATGCAAGTCCCGCACCTCCAGCCCCCCTAACCAGGGCAACAACAGCGACAATGGCACATAACTACCTTACTTTGTATATTATCCGTAGATATTGTATTTTTTCGTAATAAATGGAAAATTTCCATATTCTGTAAAATGGCCAAAAAAAAGACTAAGAATTGTTCCTAAATGACTTAAACTGACTATCAGACGACTTGGACACTACAGTACTTGGACTAGGTTGATTACCAGCTGACTACACCCAACTTATGTAATAGACCAGGTAATAGATCTAGACCAGGTACAATCCCACACGAACCCGCACCCTCCCCCTGGCCTTTCCCCCTCAAAACCCAAAGTCAGCTCACAGCTGATTCACACATGCAATGCAGGCAGTCCGATAACTGCCCCTGTTCCCTGTCCTTGCTGCCAGCCCCTTGACAGTCCCTCTATGTGCTCCCTGCTGTGCTACGCGAGTCTGTGCAAACCGTCATGCCAACGGTGTACTTCGGATTGGGCTTACCAGGCATGATGCCAACCCATTCCTTGGCTGGCTCAACCACAAACCCAGCCTCACAAGATCCCACAGATGATCAGTGGGTTGCATGCCAGCAACGAGCAGAATTTCCTGCCTGGCTACGCGAAGGGCATATGGTACCTCTTCGCGCAGCTCGGCGCAAGCAGTGCCAGCATACTCTTCTCAAGCGGTGACTCAGATGTAGGCAGCGTAAACTCCAAGAAAATGATGGCCCTGGTGCTATCTAATTACAACCCACCTCAGGAGAATGGCTGCAACTTGATCTACAAGGTATGGTAGCTAGCAGTGACCAGGCAACATGCACAACGACCACCTAGCACCGCACGCACAGCTATTGCATGGTGTCTCAAGCGCAAAATCATCCAAGTGGACTTGTAGCAGCACTGGAGTGAAGAGATGGTACACTAGCTCGATTGGAGAGCCTCATTAAAGTGCTTGGGACCTGTGTGGAATGTGCACAGGTGCTGCATTGCAATCACAGTGATGGTGCAACCCATGTAGAAAGTGCCAGAGCGCCAACATGAATAATCATACCACAAATGTGCAGATTTTCCATGTTTTGCCAATTCATGAAGACTTCTCCTGCGATGGACCTCATCCACAAGCTCCACAATAATGCGGATGGTGACAGTGATTCAAGCCACTGGAGACAGTGTCTATCTGGGTGCTGTCGTGAGGGCCCAGGTGCTAGCAATCACACCACAGGCGCGCCAATGCTGTGGGAAGGAGAACCGAAGGCAGCACACACTGCAGCATCATCATCCCTGATCAGGGGGTGTCGAGGCTCACTTGCTGCATCATTGATTCCTAACAGGTTGGGTGTCGCGACCTCACCTTGGAAACATAGACCCCATCTCCAATCGAGAAGCACTTTGTGCTTCTGCCCAGTCTCTATGCAACTTTCCAATTTAATTGTAAATATTTTTTTTACTACCTCTTGGTGTGCACAGAGAGCAAGGTCATGACTCTCAAAGACTGAAATTGAGGTCCTATGGACCCTTGAACTACGAACCTTGAACCTCAAACAACAGTCAGGCACATTTGGCAGTTACCGACCCATCACCTTCTCACACACTATCACTGAACCAACTCCGCACTATGCTACTGCCCATGCCAGTATCTCACGTCGCTTCCTTGTCCCTCAGTCTACACCTTCCACTTGGAACTACATCCTCATAACTTGCACAACACCCCCACTATGTCGTACATTGAGCAAGGACTTGACCTTGAGAATCAGATACCAGACGCAATGGAGCTAGACTCGCTGGTGGACGCAGACCATCAGGATGCCATCTCTATTAGGAACAATGATCCCATGCCGATGTTGTCTGATCAGGTAAATCACTTGTGCGATACATATCATTGTAATATCTAACCAACCTAGTATTGCTTTTTGTGTGGCAATGGTGGCAATCTAATGATGTGCGATAAATGTTCATGTGCGATCTGCTTTGGTCCTGAGGCCCAGTGCTTGAACACCCCTGCCACCTTTAGCGATAATGCTATATATGAACGTTGAGATGTGTGGTTCATCTGCCCCCTGTGTCACCAGGATGGTGATCGTAAGGCAAAAAAACCCAGCCCCTACTATGTACATTCGACACTGCAATCTAAGGTCACAACTGTTGGACTCACAGCCGTTTTAAGGGCTTCTATATTTTGAGCCATGGTCGCACTCCAAATAAGACCCAGACTTGGACACCCAGGGAACCTGTCTTTGGATCTCCAGTTGAAGTTCATGGCAGTGCACAGCTCATTCCACGATCGAAATTCCTGAGCGATGGTGTCGCTATCTTGAATCTCTGTCTTGGAAATTTCCATCTCGATATGGGTGATCTTGGCAAGATCTTGGGGCCGTTTGCTGCCACCTTCTTTCCCAAAGGGGACATCACATTGCTAATCTTTGAGGACATTGTGTTTGACTTCACTCAAAGTCAGTGTGGGCATAAGAAAAAGACAGATGGTATCCCGAGACAATTAAGAGATAGGTGAGTCCCTCAGGCTGGTAGTGGGCTCTCACTTCATTTATATCCCAGCTCAACTCTTAAGACTGTGGTCATCCTTATCACGACACATACTGCAAACAACACAGGGTATCTCACAACTTCTCCAAGCAGTCATTTTGAGATCAACGAGGTGTGTAGCTTCCCTTGTGTTTTTCCCTTCTCATGCCTTGTAAGCAGTGGATATTCCAAGTGATCAGGAAACCAATCTTGGACGTTATTTTCACACTTGACACACACTGGTTTTTCTTTTGTTGCGGCACACTGGTCAATGCCCCCTCTTCTTTGAAGAGGGTTGAATCCTTTGCCAATGAGTGGGGGTTTTTTTTTTCTTTTCACTTTTCAGTCTGTGCTGACTCAAGTTGGCAGTTGGAAGCCAACCAATTTGTTTGCCTTCAATGCTCCTGCCTTTCACCCCATATATGCAACCACCTTTTTGCTCAACTTCTTCCAGCATATCATTATTGAGGGCTGGACCTTTGACAGCATCGTTGGGCTACTTCTGAACACCTCGGCACTGTCTTGCCACACTGGTATTATACACTTCTGGACATGTGACTCTGTGGTTAAAAGCTGCATACTGAAATGGACACATTCCCGTACTCAACCATGGGGAAATCTGGTGCCATATCAGTGCCTGTCTTGTCATTGCATCCAAGCATGGGATCAAAAGAGCCAGGGGACTTTGTTGAAGTTAGGTAGGGATATCACAAAGCAGTGTTCTTACGAAGGAGTGGATGGACAATGCTCCAGACACCTCAAATTTAACAAGCCATCAGTTTCGTACAAGAGTATCAAACTGTCGGAGGGGGCCTGGGTGGCCTTTGGCCCCGAAAAATCCGATTTTCTGTAAAATATGACAAAGACGCTTCTATTGTGTACAGGCTATCGTAGATAAAAACAAAAAACACTAAATGACATGGTGGCATTGTGCTTGGGAATATTGTTGCACAGCCTTGGAATGCAGGGTTGCTCTAGAGGTAAAGATGGGCAGCTCTGATGCAGATGCTGTGGGCTGATGGTGGGAACTTCCTGCTGCATGCGGTGGAGTGCTGCAGGATTCCCATACACTGCGCCATCATTATTTGGTAGGATGCAACTATGCACAGCCTGCTGCAGCGGCAATGAAGCGATGGCGTCGCTGCACATCCCACCGTGCAGGAATGGATCTGCTTTGACAACATGCTGGCTGTGTGCGCCAGTCTGGTTGGTTGTGCTTTAATGGGCATGGCAGTGGTACAGGGGATGATGGTGGGATGTGACCCTCAGTAAAAAAGAAAAGTCAACAAAAGTCAATGTAAAGTCAGCTAAAAGTCATCAACTTTTTGTTAACAAATGTCCTATTTTTTTGACTGACACAAGTCAGGTTTCAGTCAAACAAAGTAAGGCCAAGGTCAATGTGTAGTCAGTTGGAAGTCATTGACTTTTTGTTGACTGATGTCC
>Ga0137385_10005264_pt1 | contig 11369 bp, 10 predicted proteins | sample SagtaG_FD_104921 | JGI IMG/M metagenome (GOLD analysis project Ga0137385, IMG submission 104921) | Vadose zone soil microbial communities from Sagehorn Ranch, Mendocino, California, USA - Sage2_R_80_16 metaG | ecosystem: Environmental > Terrestrial > Soil > Vadose zone | place: USA: California...
CGGCAATATCAACCCCGAGACGAAACGGGGCCTGTTCGAGCCCGTGCATGGGACCGCGCCGGACATCGCCGGCCGTGGCGTCGTCAACCCGATCGGGGCGATTCTGAGCGCATCTATGATGGTTAGACACCTGGGTCACACGGAAATGGCAAACGCGATCGAGGGTGCGGTCGAGTCGGCCATCCGCGCAGGCGAATGCACGCGCGATCTCGGCGGAAGCCTGTCGACCCATGAAGTCGGCGACGCGGTGGCGAAGAGGCTCAAGGACTAGATGACCGTGGCGATGACGATGACCGAGAAGATCCTGGCTCGTGGAGCCGGGCGCGAGAGCGTGCGGCCCGGCGACCTGGTCCTGGCCAAGGTCGATTTCGCGATGGGCCACGATCTGACCATCCCGCCCGCCGGAAAGATCATGCGCGAGCAGATGGGCGCGGAGAAGATCTGGGATCCCGATCGCGTGGCGGTGACACAGGACCACTTTCAGCCGGCCAAGGACGCCGCGAGCGCGACGCTCGGGCGCCTGACGCGCGAGTTCTCGCACGACATGGGGATCAAGTGGTACTTCGAGGTCGGTCAGGGCGGCATCTGCCACACCGTGCTGCCTGAGAACGGGCTCGTGCTGCCAGGCGAGCTGGTCGTCGGGGCCGACTCGCACTCCTGCACCTACGGCGCGCTCAACAATTTCGCGACGGGGATCGGTTCCACCGACCTCGCTTGCGTGCTTGCGTTGGGCGAGCTGTGGTTCCGTGTGCCAGAGACACTGAAGTTCGTCTATCACAACCGCCTGAAGGAGTGGGTCGAGGCGAAGGACCTGATTCTCTACGTCATCGGTCAGATCGGCGTCGACGGCGCGCGGTCCAAGGCGATGGAGCACACCGGCGAGGCGCTGAAGCACATCGACATGGAGGCTCGGCTGACGATGACCAACATGGCAATCGAGGCCGGCGCGCAGAACGGGATCATGGAGTTCGACGAGGTGACCAAGGAGTACCTCGACGGCCGCGCGAAACGACCGTACACGCCGGTGACCTCCGACCGCGACGCGGAGTACGAGAAGGTGTTCGAGTTCGACGTCGAGAAGGTCGAGCTCGGTGTCGCCAAGCCCATGTCGCCGGACAACTACGCGCCGCTGTCCGAGGTCGCAGGCACCAGGCTCGACCAGGTGTTCATCGGCTCGTGCACGAACTCGCGTATCACGGACCTGCGCCGCGCAGCCGCCGTGCTGGAAAACCACAAGGTGGCGCCGGGAGTACGCCTGATCATCACGCCGTCCTCACACCAGGTCGCGATCCAGGCCGAGAAGGAAGGCTTGATCCGCACGTTCCTCGCGGCAGGCGCGGCCTGGACGACCGCGACGTGCGGCGCTTGCCTCGGCGGTCACATGGGCGTGCTCGGCGAGGGCGAGATTTGCTTGAGCACCACCAACCGCAACTTCCCCGGCCGCATGGGCCACCCCAAGGCGCAGGTCTATCTCTCCAATCCAGCGGTTGCCGCGGCGAGCGCGGTGACCGGCGTGATCACGCACCCAAGCGAGGTGCTAGACCACATGCCGGCGGGGATTCGATGACGCTCCCGAAGGTCATCCGTGGCAAGGCGTGGAAGTTTGGAGACAACGTCGACACCGACCAGATCATCCCGGCCAAGTACGCAATCTACTCACTGGACGAGAAAGAGCTCGGCAAGCACGCGATGGAAGGCGTGCCCGGGCGCGACACGTGGGCGACCGGCGTCACGCAAGGCGACATCCTGGTCGGCGGATCCAACTTCGGCTGCGGGTCGTCGCGGGAGATCGCGCCAGTCGCGATCCGCGGCGCGGGCATCTCGCTGGTGGTCGCCGACTCCTTCGCACGCATCTTCTTTCGCAACGCGATCAACATGGGCTACCCCATCCTGCAGTCGCCGCCGGCGGCGGAACGGGTCGAGGAGGGCGACGAGCTGGAGGTCGACCTCGAAGAAGGCATCATCCGCAACTTCACCAAGGGCGACGAGTATCGCTGCGAGGCCTTTCCCCAGTTCATGAACGAGCTGCTGCGCATGGGCGGGCTCGTGCCGTGGGTGCGCAAGCAGCTCGAAGAGCGGCGGAAGATGACCTCCTCGCGTGGATGACATAAAGCCGGTCGAGCTTCAAGAGCCGCTCGAAGAGCTGGCGCGCGACCCCAAACGTTTCGCCCACGACCTGAAATTTCCCCCGGAGGAAAAGATCCGCATCTACGACGACACGCTGCGCGATGGCGAGCAGATGCCCGGCGTCGCGATCACGCCCAAGGACAAGTACGAGCTGGCCCGGATGCTCTCCGACATCGGCGTGCACGTGATGGACGTCGGCTTTCCATCGGTGTCGGAAGGGGAGAGGGAGACGCTGAGGCTGGTGCTCGAGGGCCGCAGGCGCGGCGAGCTCAGAGAGGACCTCGAGGTCGTCTGCATGATGCGCTCCACCAAGGGCGACATCGACGCGACCATGCGCGTGATCGACAAGCTTGGCCACAAGCGCGACGACGTGACGTACTTCATCTTCACGTCGGCCTCCGACCTGCACGTCAAGTACAAGCTCGGCAAGACGCTGCTCCACCGCGATGGCATCCCCGAGTCCGAGTGGCTCGAGTTCCCCGTCTCCTACTACCGCGAGGCCAACCTGCGGATGATGTGCGAGGCGATCAAGTACGCGCGCGAGCAGGGCGCCACATCGATCGAGTTCGGCGGCGAGGATGGGAGCCGAGCCGACGTCGACTACATCGCCGAGATCCATCGCGAAGGCCTCAAGGCAGGCGGCACGCGACCGTCGACGCCTGACACAGTGGGCTGCTACTCACCGTTCGCGGTGCGCGAGTACATACCGACGATCAAGGCGGCTGCGCCGGACGCGCCGCTCGTCGTGCACTTTCACAACGACCTCGGTCTCGGCGCGTGGAACACGGTGATGGCGCTGGGTTCAGGCGCGGAGGTTTTCACCACGAGCGTCAACGGCATCGGAGAGCGAACCGGCAACGCACCGATGCATCAAGTCCTCATGCAGCTGCGCTACCTGTTCGGTATCGAGATCCCGGGCTTCAAGTACGACAAGCTGCGCGCGCTGGCACGAAGCCTGGAGCGGATGAGCGGGATCCCCGTCCAGCCGACCGAGCCGGGAATCGGACTCGACGTCTTCAGCCACGAGTCAGGGATCCACACCGCGGGCATGCTCATCCACCCGGCGATCTACCAGTTCATCCCTCCAGCCGACCTCGGCGCGGAGATCACATACGTGTACGGCAAGCACTCTGGCGCCCTGGTCATCGAGCACGCGCTGCGCCACGCGGGCATCGCCCCCGAGCCCGAGCTGGTCGCGAAGGTGCTCGCGGAGGTGAAGCGCATCCGCGAGGAGCGAGCGGAGCGCAGCGACTTCTCGGATTTCCACCGCCGGTACTACGATCACCTGAACCGCATGGGATTGTCCGCGGACGAAGTGGTCGACATCGCGAAGGCGCTCACAGCCTGATGGCGACGACCACCAGTGCGGACGTCGCGACGCGTGAGGAGTACCTGAACCTGTATCGCTGGATGTGCATGGCCAAGGCGCTCGACGACCGCATGCACATCCTGGTGAAGCAAGGGCGCGCGCCGTTCGTCGGCTCGAGTCGGGGACATGAAGGCATCCAGGTCGCCTCCACGGCGGCGTTGACGTCCGAGGATTGGCTCGTTCCTCATTACCGCGGGCTCGCGAACGCGATCGTGCGCGGACTGACGATGAAGGAGTGGATGCTGGCCGTCTTCGCGAAGGCGGGCGATCCGCTGTCTGCCGGCCGCAACATCCCCGGCGGCTGCTACAGCTATCACAAGCTGCACATCGCACCGGTGTCTCAGGTCGTTGCGAGCTGGATCCCGAAGGCGGCGGGGATCGCCTACGCCGCCATGCTCAAGGGCGAGAACACGGTGACCCTTTGCACCTTCGGCGACGGCGCGACGAGCCAGGGCGAGTTCCACGAGGGTGTCAACTTCGCGGCGGTGCACAAGCTGGCGGTCGTATTCCTCTGCGAGAACAACAGCTACGCGATCTCGGTCCCGATCCGCCTTCAGATGGCGAACCCGAACGTCGCCGACAGGGCGGCCGGCTACGGGATCCGAGGCGTGACGATCGACGGCACGGACGTGCCCGCGTCCTACAAGGCCGCCCGCGACGCGGTGGCCCGCGCGAGGGGCGGGGAAGGCCCGACTCTGATTGACGCCAAGATCTGGCGCATCAACGCCCATACCTCCGAGGACAACCACCTCAAGTACCGGACCAAAGAGGAGATCGGCGAGGCCGCCCGCCACGACCCGATCACGCGCTTTGAGGCGTGGCTGGTCGAGCGCGGGTGGACCACGGCGGAAAGCGCCGCGAAGGTCCAGGCGGCGCTCGACAAGGAGGCGTCGGACGCGGCCGACTGGGCTGAGCAGCAGCCCGATCCCCTACCCGAGGACGCGCTGAAAAACGTCTTTGCCTAGACCGAGCTAGAGCGGCGCGTCGCGCCGCTCTACTCAGATACAACTCAAGATCCCGAAGTTAGACTGACTGCGATTTGGAGACCGAGCCCGCCGAGTCTGGCGATTCAACTCCGCCCACCGACTCCTCGGAGACGACCGAGGAGCCCGTTCGCGCCGTCCCGACCAGCGAAACCAGACCCGTCTGGGCGCAGACGAGGCCCGCAGGTCCGGCCGCCGATCCGACCGAGCCGGCGGATGCCGTCCCCGCGGAGAAAGGCGATCCGGACTGGTCGAAGACTGAAGCCTCGACCAACGGCGACGGCGCCGATAAGCCGCCCGAATGGGCTCAGACCGTGCCGACCGATCCCGGTGAGTCGATCCCCGAAGCGGTCACCAGCGAACCTCCTGGGGCGCACGCGGCCGGCGTAGAGGAAACAGAGCCGCCCGAGGCCCAACTACAGGCGGACGAGCCTATGGTCACCGAACCGCCGGAAGTCGAAGCCGAGGCCACCGAACCGCCGGCAGTCGAAGCCGAGGCCGCCGAACCGCCGGCAGTCGAAGCCGAGGCCGCCGAACCGCCGGCAGTCGAAGCCGAGGCCGCCGAACCGCCGGGGCTCGAAGCCGAGGTGACCGTGGCGCTCATCACCGAGCCCCCGAAAGCGGTGGCGGCGGATGCTCTGAAGTCCACCTGGCCGCCGGCGTCCGGTTCCGCGCCGGCGCCGCCGGTCGAGACAGACATCTGGCCGCCAGAGCCGCCAACCGAGCACGCGATGCCGGCCTGGCCGCCACCCTCCGAGCTCGACGAGCCCGACATCCCCGCCCAGGCGATCCCGAGCTGGCCTGACTCGTTCGACGCGACTCCGCCGGCGGCCGCCGCGCAGGCGCCCACCGTGCCCGCGGCTCCAGCCGTCAAGCCGCACGCAGGTGGAACCACACCTCCCACCTTGTCGCCGGTCCCTCCGCGAGCCGAACCCATGCCGGCGCCCACCAAGACTCCCGCGCCACCGGCGCCGCCGACCCCGATTGTGGCCCCCGCGCCAGGCCAACCCGTCGCGCCTCCGCAGCCTGGACCGCCTTCGCGTCCGGCGTGGGCGCCGAAGGCACCGGCCGAGCCCGCTGGACCCGGCCAGCCTCAGGCCAAGTCGCCCTCGGCAATCAACGTGCCGGCCTGGGCGCCGCGGGTGCCCCTGGCCGCTGAACCCGGTACGCCGACCTGGTTCTCGCCCAAGGAGCAGGTTCCGCACACCACCTCGCAGCCGGCCGCCCAGCCGGCGCCGGCGCCGCAGCCCGCGCCTGCTCCTGCACCGCCGGTCGCAGGTGGCCAGCTACCGGTCGCGAAGCTACCGCCCGTGCCGGCCAAACCGGCCCAGCCGGCGCAGCCGGGCGGTGCCCAGTCGTCCTGGCAGGTCGTCGAACAACCCAGGAAATCAGGGCCTCACGGCAAGGTCGAAAGCGGGCCGACGGCGGAGGATCGCTCGTACGCAGAGTGGTTCGCCTGGGCAAAGCGGGGAGGAGCTCCAGCGAGCGCGTGCCACGCGGCGGCTCAGGGTGCGTTCAAGGCCCTGTCGACCGGCAAGGATGTGACCACGGCGGTTCAGTGGGCGACGGCCGCGATGAGCCGTCCGCCAGAAAACGTGTCCTACACCCGCCAGACCTACTGCGCCTGGTTCTCCCTCGCGAACATCGACCTGAACCTCGACCAGCATCGAGCGCACGCGTTCGCGATGGCGGCCGTGCAGGTGCTCGACGCGGGCCAGGACGCGGCCGCGGCGCACGCGGCGGGCCTTGCCGCCGCCGGCATCAAATAGGGTCCTCTAGCGCAGCGCTCGGACTGTTCGGTTCGAGGCCGTCCCGACAGCGCATAGAAGCATCAGGCCTCCGGCGATCAGAAACAGCAAGGTTGGGTTGACTTCCGCGATCGTGCCCGAAGCCGCGTAAGCCACCGGCGTCAATCCCATCGAGGCCAGCATCACGATGGACATCACGCGTCCTTGCATGGCGGGGTCGGTTCGGCGCTGCAGCCAGCTGACCCCGTAGGTGTTGACGACGCCGGTCGCGACGCCGCAAAGGCCCATCGCGAGTGCCGCAGGCCCAAGTGAAGGCAACAGACCGACCACTCCAGTTCCGACTCCGAGCCACAGGCACAGGAGCACCATCAACCATCCAAAACGCTGCGGCGGCGGCACCAAGCCGGAGCCGAGGGCGCCGGCGGTTGCGCCCACTCCCCAGGCGCCGAACAGGATTCCGAGGCCGGCAGCGCCCGTGCCGAATCGCCCATGCGCGAGCGTCGGAAGACCCACGCCCAAAGCGCCGTTGGCGGCGAAGTCGACGACGGCGATGACGATCAAGGTCACCCGGATGCCGACGTCGGCCCAGGCGTAGCGGAAGCCTGCCGCGATCTGTCCGCCGAGTCGGCCGTCGGGGTGTGCCTGGCCAGTTGCAGTGCGTGCGGCCGCCGGCAGCCACAGGATGAACAGAAAGCCGATTACGAAACATGCCGCGTCGCCGGCAAATGCCCAGCCGATCCCGAGCACGGCCACGATGACGCCGCCGAGCACCGGGCCGAGGATGACGGAGGCTTGCGCCGTCACGTTCAACACTGCGTTTCCCGGCTCGAGCTCGCGATCGGCGACAACCCGGGGCAGGATCGAGTTTCGAGCAGGCATGAAGAACGCATCCACGACCCCGAACACGACAGCGATCCCGTAGACCTCCCACATCTGGACGCGGCCCGTAAGCACAAGGACCGCCAGCGGCGCGACGAATGTGGCGCGCAGGCCCATCGATGCGAGCATCGTCAAGCGCGACGAGAGGCGGTCGGCCAGCGCGCCTCCGACCACCATGAGCACCGCTCTCGGAAGCGCCTGCACGACGAGAACCGTGCCGAGGGCGAGGCTGGAGCCTGTCAGCTGAAGGACGAGCCACGCGAGCGCGATGTAGCTGAAAAAATCGCCGAACAGCGACAGAGTCGTCGCGATCCAGAGCTTGCGAAATGGGCTGGATGAGAGGACGGTCCAGGGACGCGGGCGCGGTGCGGGGGCGACCGCAGAGGGAATTGCCTCGTCAACGATTTGCGTTTGGCTCACGTCGCCGACCTGTGACTACCCGATTCCATCGGGATCATCGCGCTTGCCTCCTCAGCCGTTGGTGTTCAGGCGCCGCAGCGCCTCGTCGATGTCGATCTCTCTTCTAGCTACCTGCTCCATCAGCTCGACCCGCGAGGGCGCGGGAGCGGCGGTCCTCTCGATGCCGAGCTTGGCGAGAAGCCCGTCGAAGCGCGCTCGCGCGGTCGGATAGCTCACACCCAGGTGCCGCTCGAGGTCCTTCATGTTTCCGCGCGATGCCAAGAACACTCGAAGCACCTCGCGGTCCTCGTCGGTCAGGACGCAGAACTCGCACTGCGCGAATGCGCCCGACAGCTCCGTTTCGCATGCTGGGCAGCTCAGCCTGGTCAGCGCCAGCCGGTGATTGCACACCGGGCAGTTCGAAGGTGGGCGCCGCGCCTGGGTCCGCGCCATCAGGGGACGCTCACCTTGATGTTGCCCATCGTGCATTCGAGGTCGAGGGTGCCGGCTCCCGTGCCGACGGTGACATCGCGACTGTCCCTCTTGATGCCGTCGCCCTCGATCGCTACCTTGCCCATCGTCGTACGCGCGTTGATGCGCACGCTCGAATCCCTTGCCAGGCTCACTTTGACCTGTCCCATCTCGCATCGGATCGAACTCTTGCCCGAGTCGATGCGTCCGTACGCGTCGATGTTTCCCGCCATCACGGACAGGTTGATCGGGCCTCGAAATTCGCCGACCTTGCAGTTGCCTGCCTGAACCTCGGCCACGATTGGGCCGTTGAGACCCTGCATCCTCAGGTTGCCTGCCTGGACGTTCGTCGTCAGCGGCAGGGACGGGTTCATGCGGATGGCCAGCCTGCGTCCGAACTCAAAGCCGTTCACGACCACGCGAGCCTGGGGCCGGCTGAACTCGAAAGAGGTGTCTTCGTTGACGGGCGACTGCTCGATGACAAGCGTGTCGCCGTCCTGGCGCGCGCGGTGGGGGCCGTCCGCGACGGCCGAAGTCACGCTTGGGTCGCCGACGATCTCGGTGTTGCCGAAGCGGGAGACCACCTTGACGTGCCTGACAGCCTCGCTTGCGGGCGAGTCGGTCGCGATGGAGGCCGGGGCCGGGCTTTCGAGGGCTTCCAGGCGGACGGCCCCTTCCTCGGCGGAGATCGTGCCGGCGGCGACCTGGGTCAAGATTTCGCGTTGCAGGTCTTTCATGGCGCTAATTAGAAATCAGACCTTTCTAATTTGTCAAGTTCTGTATTAAAACAGTAATTTTGAACTCAGGATAAGCTAGCCCAGTTGACCACCAGGATCGGAGTCATCGCTGACACGCACTGTCCGGAGTTCCTCGATCGCCTTCCCGAGCGCGTGTTCACCGCCCTGCAGGGCGTCGAACTGATCCTCCACGCGGGCGATATCACCGCGACCCCAACCCTCGACGCGCTCGCGAGCATCGCCCCTGTCGAGGCCGTCCGCGGCGATCACGACACGAACCTCGAATCACTCCCTTCCGCGCGGGAGCTGACGGTCGCGGGCAAGCGCATCGTCCTGGTGCACGGTCAGCGACCCCGCTGGGTCGAAGAGTCACAAACCTTTTGGTGGACGGTCAGCTTGGGTTTCTTCAAGCCTCATCGCGGCCTGCCAGCCAGTCTGAAACTGCGTTTCCGGCACGCGGACGTGATCGTCTTCGGGCACACCCACCGTGCGTACGTGCGGAAAGTGGATGGCACGCTCCTGTTCAATCCCGGCGGAGTGCACCAGTGGAACCCGACCACCGCGACACGCCGGCTCGCTCAGCATCCGGGATGGTTTGAGTGGTGCTGGCTCCAGGTCGCGCGCCACATGCGCCGGTACGAATCGCCCTCGGTCGGCATCCTCGAGATCGACGAGGACGGAATCCTGCCGCGCATCATCGGGCTATAGAGTCTTTCTCGATGTCAGCCGTCACCTACCGCCCCGCAACGCTCGACGACGCGGCGCTCGCCTCGGATGTGATGACGCGCGCCTACCCGTCGCTGCCCCAGGATCCGGTGCTGACGCGGTACCGCTGGGAACGCGTCCGCTCGGGGTACGAATCAGCTCGCTTTCTGGCCGACCGCGGCGGCGAGCCGATTGCGTTCCTTGGGTGGATTCACGGACCTTGGGCAAAACTTCCCGAGCGCCACTGCGAGGTCGAGGTGTGGCTGGACCAATCGCAACACGAGCAGGAGCTGGTGACGGAGATGTGGTCCTGGATCGGGGATCGGGCGATGGCAGAGGAACCTGGCCTCCTCCTCGCGTATTGCGGCGAGGACGAGCCCGTCATGCTCGACTCTCTCGCCGCGCTGGGTTACAAGCGTGAGGGCGCGGAGAAGGTGTGGGAGCTCGACCTCAAAACGCATGGCGCGCGCCTGCGCGCCGAGGCGACCGGCACTCGCGCTCAGGCTGAAGCGGCCGGGATCCGGCTGACGACACTGGCCGACTGGGACGCGGAAGACAAGGTGAAAAGGCTCTACGAGCTCGACTCGATCACCCGTCAGGACATCCCGTCGACGATGCCGATCCTCACGGAGTCGCTCGAAGATTTCGAGCGTCGAATGCGTGGTCCCGACCGGCGTCCCGACCGAACCTGGATCGCGCTCGACAACGACCGTGCGGTGGCCATGTCCTACCTCAGGTTTCCGCCTGTGCGCGGCCTTGTCTGGACGGGCTACACGGCATCCCACCCCGAGTATCGAGGGCGCGGATTCGCCCGGGCGGTCAAGCTGCAGAGCCTCAGCCAGGCAGTGGACCTCGGTGTCCCGATCGTGGGCACCGACAACGACGCCACGAACGCCGCCATGCTCCACATCAACGAGAAGCTGGGCTACGTCCGCCGCCCGGGATTCGTCGAGCACCACAAGCGGGTAACAAGTACAGGTGCCTAAGACCAAGGACTATTACGAGGTGCTGGGTGTGTCGCGGTCGGCGACGCAGAAGGAGATCTCCTCGGCCTTCCGCAAGCTCGCACGCCAGCACCACCCCGATCTGAACGCCGGCGACAAGCAGGCGGAGACACGCTTCAAGGAGCTGTCGGAAGCCCATGAGGTGCTCTCGGACACGAAGAAGCGGAAGCTGTACGACGAGTTCGGCGAGAACTGGGCCTCGGCGCAGGCCGCGGGCGTCGAGCCGGGCGCGGTGCGCGGCGGCGGATTCCGGCCCAACGCCGGCGGCCAGCGGGTCGAATACCGAACGGTCAGCCCCGACGATATTGAAGACCTCTTCGGCGAAGGCGCGGGATTCGGCGACATCTTCGGCTCGATCTTCGGCAACGCCCGGGGCCGGGCGCGCCAGCAGCCGATCGACGTCGAAGCGCCCATCACCGTCAGCCTGGCGGAGGTGTACAGCGGAACCTCGCGGACGGTCGAGCTCCCTGGAGGGAGGCGTGTCGAGGTCAAGGTGCCGGCCGGCGTCAAGGAAGGGACGGTGCTGCGGGTGCCGGGTCTCCGTGCCACGGTGCAGCTCGCGCCTGACCCGATCTTCACGCGTGAGGGCAAGGACGTGCGGGTCGCGGTGCCGGTACCGCTGCACATCGCGCTCCGCGGGGGCGAGGTCGCGGCACCGACGCTCAAGGGCGGGCAGGTCAAGTTCAAGGTTCCGCCCGAGACGCAGAACGCGACGAAGATCCGCTTGCGAGGGCTTGGCATGCCGGATCCGAAGGGCGGACCGCCCGGCGACATGTACGCCGAGGTCCGGGTCCAGCTACCCGTGCCGATGGACGAGTCCACACGCAAGTGGGCGGCCGAGCAACCAATCTGAACGCCGCCCCCAGCAGGCGCCTGCTGCTGCCGCTCGTCTTCATCTCCGGCATGGCATCCCTCGGCGTGGAGTTCGGGGCCTCGCGTCTGCTTGC
>Ga0137385_10005267_pt1 | contig 11365 bp, 11 predicted proteins | sample SagtaG_FD_104921 | JGI IMG/M metagenome (GOLD analysis project Ga0137385, IMG submission 104921) | Vadose zone soil microbial communities from Sagehorn Ranch, Mendocino, California, USA - Sage2_R_80_16 metaG | ecosystem: Environmental > Terrestrial > Soil > Vadose zone | place: USA: California...
CGACCTTCCGGAGTTTTTGTTTCCATTTCAGCGGGAGCTGACGAGTTGGGCGGTGCGCGCCGGGCGAGGGGCGTTGTTCGCGGACTGCGGTCTGGGTAAGACGCCCATGCAACTTGCGTGGGCGGAGGCTGTCCGCCGACAGACCGGGCGGCCCGTGCTGGTGGTAACACCCCTGGCTGTGTCTTTCCAGACCAAACGTGAGGCGGAGAAGTTCGGCTTCGACGCTGACATCTCCCGCCTCGGTGATGTTCCCTCCGGCCTGACTATCACCAACTATGAGCGGTTGGAGAACTTCGACCCGGCTGCGTTCGGCGGCGTTGTCTGCGACGAGTCCAGCGCTATTAAGTCGTTCGACGGGAAACGGCGAGCGGTCGTCACCGAGTTCCTCCGCACTGTCCCGTATCGGCTGCTCGCTACCGCCACGGCTGCGCCCAACGACTACGTGGAGCTGGGAACGTCGAGTGAGGCGCTAGGGCAGCTAGGGCACATCGACATGCTCAACCGGTTCTTCGTCAACCAGAACAACACATCAGACACTAAAGGGCACTGGCGAGGCCATGGTGCGCCCCGGGCGTGGGAGGGTAAGCAGTGGCGTTTCAAGGGCCACGCGGAGGCAGCGTTCTGGCGTTGGGTAGCATCGTGGGCTCGCGCGATGCGCAAGCCTTCCGACCTGGGGTTCTCGGATGAGGGGTTTGCGCTGCCTCCCCTGGAACACCGGATGCATCTGGTTTCGGCGGAGCATCCCAAGGAAGGCACCCTGTTCGACGTGCCAGCGGTCGGTCTGGCCGAGGAACGCGAAGAGATGCGGCGGACCATCAATGAACGGTGCGAAGCCGCCGCTGCGGCGCTGGCGGACGCAGACACCGGGATCGCGTGGTGTCACCTCAACGACGAGTCGCGGCTACTGACGAAGCTCATCGACGACGCGGTGGAAGTCAGCGGGTCGGACAGCCCCGACGAGAAGGAAGAGAAGCTGATCGGGTTCGGTCGGGGCGACTTCCGCGTCCTGGTCACCAAGCCCTCCATCGGTGCCTGGGGACTCAACTGGCAACACTGTCATCAAATGACCTTCTTTCCCTCCCACTCATACGAGCAGTACTACCAGGCCGTCCGCCGTTGTTGGCGCTTCGGGCAAGAACATCCAGTCACGGTGAACGTGGTGGCGACCGAAGCCGGCGCCAACGCGCTCAAGAACCTGGAACGTAAGGCCGCAGCGGCGGACCGCATGTTCGATTCCCTGGTAGCCCACATGCATGAAGGTATGTCGATTCGACCGACTGTCCTGTTCGACGAGGAGACTCAGGTGCCGACATGGCTCAAGTGATAGACCAGCTCATCACCGACCGGTACGCGCTTTACAATGGCGACTGTATAGACGTGATGTCCGACCTGCCCGACACGTCGATACATCTGTCGATCTACTCTCCGCCCTTCGCCGGCCTGTATCACTACTCGTCCAGCGACCGTGACCTGTCCAATGCCCGCAGCTATGACGAGTTCTTAGAGCACTACGGGCTTGTGGTCGCCGAGCTTTGCCGATTGACCTTGCCGGGGCGGATAACTGCCGTTCACTGCATGGATGTGCCGACCGGCAACACGGGCCGCGACGCACTCCGAGACTTCCCCGGCGACATCATTCGACTGCACCAGCCTCTCGGGTTTGACTACATCGCCAGATATCACGTATGGAAGGAGCCCCTGACTGTCCGGAATCGAACCATGACCAAATCCCTTGCCCACAAGACGGTGGTGGACGACTCGTCGCGCTGTTCGGTGGCGTCAGCGGACTACCTGCTGGTGTTCCGCAAGCGAGGCGAGAACCCTGTACCCATCACGCACCCGGGAGGGCTAACAGAGTACGCGGGCGAGCGCACCCCGCCGACCGATGTGCTGCCATACCGGGGCTGGACCGGGAAGCAGATCGAGAACCGGTATTCGCACTGGGTGTGGAGACAGTACGCGTCCGCGTTCTGGGACGATGTCCGCCTGGACAACGTGTTGCCGTACCGGGAGGCACGCGACCAGGAAGACGAGAAGCACGTACATCCGCTACAGCTCGACGTCATACAACGCGCGCTCGTGCTGTGGTCAAACCCAGGGGAGCGGGTGCTCACCCCTTTCATGGGCGTCGGCTCGGAGGTGTTCGAGGCTGTTCGCAGCGGACGGCTGGGGATCGGTGTCGAGCTGAAGCCGAGCTACTACCGGCAGTCCGTCAAGAACCTGAAGACGCTTGACCTCGATAACCTCTGGTCGGGCGCGAAGCAGGGGAATCTGTTCGATGGCGCGTAGCCCTCACGAACCGACCGACGCCTGTAGTCCGCTGCACTGCTACGTCCATCAGGTCGATGAGCCGGCACCGGCCCGAGGCCGCGTCTACCTGGTTTGCGGCGAGTGCGGCCACCTGTACCGGACGGCCTGGCATCTGCGCCTCGCCGATTGGCGCGCCTATCGGCGAGCTACTCGGCGTTGGGCGCGCCCTGCCGCTAGCTGGCTCGCCTACTGGCGTGGCTGGTGGCGAACGGTCATGCTGAGGCCAGACAGGATCTATTCGTGCCCGCACTGCGCGGCCGACTTCTGAGGGGGAGGTCCGGGTTATGGACAGGTGGCGCTGCTACAAGTGCCCGTTAACGTTCATCCACGCGCGTGTCCTCGTGCGGCACCTGATCCGCGTCCACAACGAAACCCCGGGCCGATCGTCATGACCGTTACCCCGCCTCCCCCGATGCCGACGACGATCATCGCCGAGTTGGTTGGTGGCCCCTATGATGGGGCGACCGGCCCAGTCGGCGCGGACGCCCGTAAGCTGCTGACCGCGTGGCCGCTGGACTCGGCGCCGACCCCGAACACGTTCCGCGCTGTGGAGTCCGTGAAGGGGCCGCTGATGGCGCCGGAGTTGCGCGGCGAGCGGCTACCGATGGACGCCAGCCACCAGAAGATCGTCGTCTACCGGCGTCACAAGGTAGCGGCGAGCGGGAATGTCCTGTTCCTGTACGAAGGGTTGGAGAAGCACCTTGCCTAGCAATATCGACCCGGTACACCACGGCGAGGCCGAGCGGTGGGGCGGCTGGTCGTGGCGGGAGCCGCGCTACGGGGAGCACTTTCGTACCTGCTCGTACTGTGGCTGCATCAACCCGGACGATCTGGCGGCCGATCAGTCGTGGCGGGCCGACTGGGCGGACCGCAAATACGGCTGGCCGCACAAGTTCTACGTCGACATCCTCAACCGCGACCCGGGGCGCCCGTTCGCTATCGGTAGCCAGTCGAGCGGAACGGTTGACGCCTCGCCAAGGTCCACCATGGGGCTTACTTGGTACCGGTACGACGCGATGCCCGACGAGCTGTTGGAGATCGTCCACGCTACGCGGATGGCTGACGACAAGCAGCACGCTGACTGGTATGGCTTCGGTACCCGCGCCGCGCATCACGCGAAGTTCTACAGCACGCACTTGGCGGACCAGGGACTGAGCGATGAGGTACGGCTAGCGATCGAGGGCCGCTCCGGGATCGCGTTCGATTTCACCCCGGATGGCCGAGTGGGTTGGCGTCTGGGGGGTCGCTCATGAGTGCCCTCGATGGTCTGGCCCCGGGCGACGTGCTGGCCGTGTCGGATGCGGCCTGGTGGCACCCCTTCCCGGCGCTGATCCGCCTCGGGTCGTGGCTGCGTGGCCACTACACCTGGGTTGACCACATCGCGGTGTTCCATCACTGGGATGCGGTCAACGTTCCGTGGGGTATCGAAGGCCGCCCGTCTGGGGTGGGCTGGGTGGACCTACGGGCGTACGACAACCGGTGGCTACGCACCAACCGGCAGGAAGAGAAGACCCTCGACCAGCGCGACGCCATCTGCGCGCGGATGGAGAAGCTGCTCGGCGTCGGCTACGACTGGGAAGCGATCGTGGCCGACGCTGAGGTCGACCTGGCTCCGCTGCGTCCCTGGTTCTTCGGCGAGCACACGCCGGACCCGCCCGGATCTGTCCCGCAGCATGTGGTGTGCTCGTCTGCCGCCGCGTGGGCATACGCCGGCCTGGACTTGGAATATCCGGCGTTGTTCTACCGGCTGTGCCAGCCGTACGACTGGTATGAACTGTTCGTGGAGTACGGCTGGCGATGACGCCATGTCCGCCGCCCTCATTGAGCTGCCGCGCCGGGGCTCCCAGGTTCCTACCTACGCCTGGGTGCCGCCGTATGCGTCGAGCGCGGCCGATGAGGCAATAGCCCTCTCAGCGTCCGCCGGGCTGCTCGCCGACCCGTGGCAGACGAACATCCTCACAGGTGCGCTTGGCGAGGGACCGGACCGCCGCTGGTCGGCGTTCGCGGTCGGCGTGGTGGTAGGCCGACAGAACGGCAAGGGCGCCATCATCGAAATCCGGCAGCTCGCCGGCCTGTTCCTGTTCGGTAGCCGACTGTCGGTCTACACAGCGCACCGGTTCTCGACGGCCCAGGAGTCGTGGCAGCGGATGATGGACATCATCGAGGGCTGTCCGGACATGGATAACCGGGTCCTACGCAGCCCACGTAACGCTACCGAGATGGGCGTAGAGGTACGGGGACCTGACAATAAGCGCTGCCGGCTGCGCTATCTAGCCCGTACGGGACGGTCTGGTCGTGGCTTTACCGGCGACGACGTGTACCTGGACGAGGCGATGATGGGGCTCACAACGGAAATGATGGGCGCCCTCATCCCTACCATGTCCGCGCGGCCGAACCCTCAGCTCTGGTACACCGGATCGGCTGGGACGCAAGAATCGGTGGTGCTCGCCGGTGTACGTCGGCGCGGGCTCGGCAAAGATGACGCTCTGGCCTACTACGAGTGGTGCTCGGACCGGTGGGACCCGATCAGCCGGACAGGTGACGACCCTGCTGACCCGGAGACGTGGTACAAGACCAATCCGGGGCTGGGTATCCGCATCCGGGAAGGGTTCATTGAGCATGAGCGCCGAGAGCTGTCCCCGGTGGAGTTCGCCCGGGAGCGCTGCGGCGATGGGGACTGGCCAGCCGAGGAAGGCTGGGAGATCGTCCCCAAAGAGTTGTGGCGAGCTCTCGCCGACCCGCACAGCAAGATCGTGGGTCGGCTAGCCATCGGTGTAGACGTGACCCTGGACCACACCCAGGCGAAAGTGTCCGTGGCGGGCCGGCGAGCGGACGGGTGTTACCACACTGAGGTTATCCAGGCGCGGCCGGGTACGGCGTGGGTGGCGAAGTACGTCGCGGGCGTGGTTCGTCGCTGGCAGGCGCGGCTTGTGGCCGTTGTGGTTGATCCGAACGGTCCGGCCGCGTTCATCCTGGATGATCTGCGGGTTGAGGGCGTGTCCGACAAGCTGATCTATCGGCCGACCGGTGGGGAGATGGGCGCCTGGTGGGGTTCCTGGTACGCGGCCGTGAATGAGCGGCGTAACCTGCGGCACCTGGGGCAACAGTCCTTGAACATCGCGGTCCAGGTCGCCCGGAAGCAGGAGATCGGCGACGGTTCCACGCGGTGGTCCCGCAAGACCAGCCCGGGGGACATTTCAGCGCTGGTGGCGACTACCCTGGCGCTTGGTGGGTTCCTGGTACGCGGCCAGTCGACAGGCTCGGCCCCGTTCGTGGTGGTGAGCGCATGAGCACATACGACTTGGCGGTGCTGCGGAAGTGGCGGCTGGACTTCTGGACCGCTCTCGCGCGGGCGTGGATCTGGTGGCGGCGCACCGGGCGGCCCCTCGCCTACCGTCACGCACCGGCCCGGATCATACGGGCGCGGGCCGGCTGGTGGGCGGGAGCTTTCACCGGGGCATACGGATGCGACATACTCTGGGGCAGAGGCGTCGCGTTCCTGGTGCTCGGCGCCCTGGGCGTTACGTACTTCACGCTCTTGTACCACGTCGATGAAGCGGGGGCTTCGAGTGGCCAACCTGTGGCAGGCGAACAGACGCGCCGTTGGTGAGCGTGCCGCCGGTCAGGACGTGGCCGTGCGGGCAACCCCCGACGACTACTTCGCGTTTAATGGGGTCGCCTACCGGGGGTCACCATACGAGATTGGTGGGCGCACAGAGCGTGCGTCGGACGATTTCGTGCAGGCGGTTACCCGGGGGCTGAAGTCGAACGGTGTGGTGTGGGCCGTCGAGCGTACCCGGATCTCCATCTTTTCTGAGGCAACGCTTGCGTGGCAGAAGTACCGAGACGGCCATTACGGTGACATCCAGGGTGACACCCAGTTCGGCCGCCAGCCGCTCAAGATGTTTCAGAGGCCGTGGATCAACGGCACGACGGGAGACCTCGCGGCCCGGATGTTGCTGCACGTCGACTTCGGAGGCAACTCCTACGTGGCCCGGCGCGCGAACGGACTGAAGTGCCTGCGGCCCGACTGGGTGTCGATCGTGATGGGGTCGATGGATGATCCTCAGATGACGGCCGACGATCTGGACGCCGAGCTGTTGTTCTACGTGTATTGGAAGGGTGGGATCGGGTCGGGCGCGATGCCGCAAGTTTTGTTCCCCGATGAAGTCGCACACTTCGCTCCGTATCCAGACCCTAGCGCACAGTACAAAGGGATGAGTTGGGTATCCACCGTTACACCGGACGTAACGGCGGACTCCTATGCAACTCAGCACAAGCTGAAGTTTTTCGAGAACGGCGCCATGCTGTCCACCATCGTCAGCCTGGACAAGGACGTGCCCGAGGCCGCTGCACGGAAGTTCATCGCCGAGGCCGAGGCCCGGCACCGAGGCGTCACCAACGCATACCGAACGCTCTACATCGGTGGCGGCGCAGACGTGAAGACTATCGGGGCGACTCTCGCCGACCTCGACTTCCACGCCGTCCAGGGCGCGGGCGAGACCAGAGTGTGTGCGGCTGCGGGCATTCACCCCGTTGTGGTCGGATTCTCCGAGGGTCTGCGTGGCTCGGCGTTGAACGCGGGGAACTTCGCGGCGGCGCGGCGGGCGTGCGCGGACATCACCTTCCGGCCGTTGTGGCGTAACTGGGCCGGTTCGCTGGAAACGTTGGTCGCGGATCAGGTTCCGACCAATGCGCGGCTGTGGTGGGCTGAGCGAGACATCGCTTTCCTTCAGGAAGACCGGGCGGACGCGGCGAGCATCTTCAACACTCGGATGACCGGTATCCGTACCGGAGTGGACGCCGGGTTTGAACCTAACGCGATGGTCCAGGCCGCGCTAAGCGACGACATTGGGCTACTGATGGACAGCCACACAGGCCTGTTCTCGGTGCAGCTTCAGCCGGCCGCTAGTGGCACCATGAAGACGGGCGTCGAAGCGGCGCCTCCGCTGGTCCCATCACCGACGCCGATTAACGGTAACCGCCCGGCAGCGATGGCCGGAAACACGAACGGAGTAGGACAGTGACGCGACCTCTCGGTTATCAGGGTCCGAGCGCGGCAGGTCAGCCGCAGGCTGGCGGCGAGCCGGCGACCGCGCCTATGAGTGGCTCGACTTCTACGGACGCGGCAGCGATCAACATGCCGCCCGGCCACAACGAGGACATGGGCGAGAACTACGGCCGGCCACCCGAGTATCCGGTGTACACGGTTTCCGATGCCGACAACGCGTTGCCGGCCCCGTTGGTGAGCCCTTCCGGAGGCGAGCAGGGTCCGGTCGAGCAGGGCATGAACGACGTGAACCCGCAGGGACCGCAGCCGGACCCCACGGTGGGCGCACCGGCCGGGCTGTACCAGGCTCCGCCCGGTAACGTCGGTAACGCTGCGGACTGACCGAAAAGCACGGGGGAGACGGCGGTGGCACAGCTTTCAAGCGCGGAGCTTAACAACCTCCCGGACAGCGCCTTTGCGTACATCGAGCCAGGCGGCACCAAAGACGGCGAGGGCAAGACGGCCCCCCGGTCGCTGCGCCACTTCGCCATCCACGACGAGGCGCATGTCCGTAACGCGCTGAGCCGCGCACCGCAGTCTCCGTTCGGCAAGAAAGCCATGCCGAAGATCCTGGCGGCGGCGAAAAGGTTCAAGATCCAGGTCCAGGCGGATGATGCTCAGCGCTCCGATGAGCTTCAGGCATGGCCCGAGTTCATCACCAGGTCGTACAGTCTCGCCGACGTGGAACTTCAGTCCGGCAAGGTGACCTGCGAGCGCTGCGGCAAGGACGCGACCGGGCACATGGTGGACGCCTACGTGGTCGTGTTCGGGCAGCAAGCAGAGATCCACGACGAGCTCGGGCATTACCGCGAGGACATCCACCGAAACGCATTCAACCTGGCCATCAGCCGGTGGCAGGGCTCGCCCCCGCCGGGGCCGGTGAGCGTCTTCTACAACCACGGGATGACGTTGTACGGCACGCCGTCCGAGATGGGTTCCCAGACGCTCGGGCATCCGGCGGCGATCCGCGCCGACAGCAAGGGCGTGTTGACCTCCACCCACTACGGCCGAACCCCCTTCGCCGAGGGCGTGAAACAGGATCTCGTTGACGGCAACCTCGGCGGTCATTCCTTCACGGGTCGCATTGTCCGATCCGATCCGCCCAAGGTTCCTCGGATACGGCGCGGTGACGAGCTGCCCCGGGTCACCCGGTTGGAAATGGGGCTCAAGGAGTACGGGCCGACGCCGATGCCGGCCTACGCCAACACGGGGGTGGTGGCGAGCCGGGCAGATCTGCAGGTCGACGAAGGCGACCAGCCGGCACGCCGGGCGCTGACGCAGGCCGATATCGCGCGGCGTGCGCGGATGGCACAGATGACGCGTTGGGATCTGGCGCACCGCGACGAGTAAGGTAACATCCAAAATTAAGCGACGGGACGCGCAAGCGCACCCGCCCCGCCCTCCCGGGAGGATCCCGGGAACCTGGCGCCGAGGGACCTGCCACAGCCTTGTGGCCCCCGGTCGGTAGACGTACCAGCGACGCACAGTCGTCGCGGCTGCCGAAGGGGACACCGGCCGTGGGACGCTTGCAGGAGATCGTCAACCGTCAGGAAGAGATCCAGCGGGCGCTGAAGGCGCTCGAAGATCTGGCTGAGCCCGAGGGCGACGACGCTCAGCGGGCGCAGACCCTCGAAGATCGCGCGTCGGCTGCCGACGAACTGATGGACGAGTTCGACACGCTTGAGGACGAGCGCAAGCCGCTCGCCGCGCGTGAGGCTCGCCGGGCGCGGCTCATGCAGGACATGCAGGACGAGTCGCGGCGTATCCCGCACCTGAACAGCGATGGTGACGGTGGCGGGCGTAACGACGCCACGGTGCACGTCAAGGCCGGCGGCCGGAAGCAGGACCCCTACAAGGATCTGCGTACGGACATTGTGCGGACCAGCTACCTGAAGGAGCACGTCGCTTCACGGGCGCAGGGCACCGAGTACGCGTCGCGGGCCGTGGACGTGATCGAGCAGTTCTCCGAGGATCTCTCGCCGACTTTCGCGCACGACGAGCGTGAGGCCGCGACTGCGCTGATTCAGCGGGCTGGGCGGCGTCAGCGACCCCTGCTCGCCGCGCACGTCCTGCTGACGGGCAAGCCCGAGTACACCGACCTGTTCTGGGACTACATGGGCGCCCCCCTCGACATGGCCCAGCGTGCCGCGCTGTCCCTCACGAACGCGAACGGCGGCTACCTGGTCCCCTTCACGCTGGACCCGACGATCATCCTGACGAACGCGGGCAGCGCGAACCCGTTCCGGCAGATCTCCAACGTCAAGCAGGTCGCCACGAACACCTGGAACGGTGTCGCGTCGACCGGCATGAACGCGGCGTGGCTCGCTGAGGCCGGCGTGGTCGCCGACGCTTCGCCCTCGTTCTCGAACATCCAGATCACCCCACAGAAGGGTTCGGCGTGGGTGTTCGGTTCGTACGAAATCCTGGAGGACTCCGACTTCGAGACGGAGCTTCCCGGTCTGCTCGCGGACGCGAAGGACCGGCTAGAAGAGGCCGCGTTCGCCACGGGCACCGGTTCGGGCCAGCCGAAGGGCATCGTGACGGCCGCGACGACCGTCTACACCACAGCCGACACCACGGGCCACACGGCCGCGATCGCCGACGTGTACGGCATCCAGGCCGCGCTGCCGGCCCGGTTCCGGCGTAACGCGTCGTGGGTCGCGTCGATCTCGGCGATCAACCGGTTCAGGCAGTTGGACACCGCCGGAGGTTCCTCGTACTGGACGAACCTCGGTCAGGGCCAGCCCGAGCGGCTGCTCGGCGGCGGCATCTTCGAGTCGACCACGGTCAGCGCCTACACGCCGTCGATCGGCCAGCTCGTCGCGGTGTACGGCGACTTCCGACAGTTCTGCATCGTCGACCGCATCGGCATGTCGGTCATGTACGAGCCGATGGTGAAGGACCAGGCGACCGGACGCCCAACCGGGCAGGGCGGATGGTTCGCCTTCTGGCGGACCGGTTCGGATGCTCTGGTGCCAGGTGCGTTCCGGACGCTGAAGCTCGCCTGAGTCGCTGAGATGGGCCAGCGCGCGGTGGTGTCCTATGTCCGCCCGGATTACGTCCGAGGCGAGTTCATGGAGTCTGCCCTCGCGCTGGCCCACTTCTCGGAGACGACCATCGACACGTTCCTGCCGCAGCGCAGCGGCCCGAACATTGTCCGGGCACGTAACGCCATCTGCCGCAAGTTCATGACGGAGCAGACCGCACCGTGGCTCCTGATGGTCGACACGGACATGGTGTTCAACCCGGATGTGCTGGACCGCCTGGTAGCGGCTGCCCACCCGGTTGACCGCCCCATCGTCGGTGCGCTGTGTTTCTCGGAGAGCGACAACGGCGGCGAGCCGTACTCAACCATGTACGAGATTGTGCAGCGCGGCCCTCAGCGGACCTTCGCGCGCTACGCCCAATGGGAAGAGGACACCCTCAAGCCAGTCACCGGCACGGGTACGGGCTGCCTGCTGGTGCATCGTGACGCGCTTGACCGCATCGCTCAGGCCAAGCCGCTGTCAACAGTCACGCCCTGGTTCAAAGAGATGGTGCTTGACCAACTCTTGATGGGCGAAGACCTGTACTTCTGCCTCAAGGCACAGGCCGCTGGCCTTCCGGTCTATGTCCACACCGGGATTCAGGTCGGACACCTGAAGTCGACCATGTTGGGGAAGGTGCGCTGATGGCTACCACGATGGCCCGGGTTACCTGCGTCGATCTCAGCGCCCGCTATCAGGCGGCCACGGCCGGCACCGCGCCGGGCGTGATCGCTACGCCCGCGAACAACGACCTCATTCCGATCAGCTCGGGCACCGGAACACTCATCATGTTCCAGACCGCCGGCACCGGCTCGACCATCACCCTGACGAACGTGATCGCGCCACCGTACGGGACCGGCGGAAACGTCACCGTGACCCTCGCCGCGACGGACTTCCAGGTGGTGCTGATCGACAACGATGGCGTCAACCGGTTCGACCAGGGCCCCGGCGCGAACCTCGGCTACATCCTGCTCACCTA
>Ga0137385_10005275_pt1 | contig 11347 bp, 11 predicted proteins | sample SagtaG_FD_104921 | JGI IMG/M metagenome (GOLD analysis project Ga0137385, IMG submission 104921) | Vadose zone soil microbial communities from Sagehorn Ranch, Mendocino, California, USA - Sage2_R_80_16 metaG | ecosystem: Environmental > Terrestrial > Soil > Vadose zone | place: USA: California...
AGGAGATCCGGACGCCGGAGCTGGGGAAGATCTCGTGAGCGGGGCCGTGCCCTCGGTCGCCGCGTCGCACGCCGAGATCCACGAGTGCGGCGCGGGCGGCGGCGACCTGGGCACGCAGTTCCCCGTAGGTGAGCCGGGACGTGACGCCGTCCTCGCGGTGGAACACCACAGCCGGATCCGTGTCGGGCGGGCCGGTGAGCGCGTGCTCCGCGTAGTTCAGCGTCGCGCCGGGGAACCACTTGGTGCCGGGCATTTCCTCGGATTCCAGCACCACGTCGGCACGCGCATGGAAGCGCACACCGAGGTGGTCGGCCACGGCGGCCCAGAACGCCGGGAGATCAGTGACCGACCAGCGCCACATCGCTTCGTAGTCCGCCAGATCAATGCCCCGCGACGTGCGCAGCCAGTCACGGAAGCCGGCGATCCTGGTGGTGGCCACCCGGTCGGGGTCGGGGCGCCAGAGCAGTTCCGGTATGTCGGTCATGGCACATTCCTAGCCGATCGGCCGCGACTGTGGTCAGCGCAGGTGCAGGTCGAACCAGTTCAGCGTGCGGTGCCATGCCTCGGCGCCGGCCTGTTGGTCGGTGTCGAACCGGTTGTCCGTGCCGGCGAACCGGACCACGTCGGTCGCCACCTCCGCCGTGGCTGCGGCGTCGCGCAGCTTCTCGACCTCGGCGACCGGGATGGCCGCGTCGTCGTCGCCGTAGATGCCCAGCCACGGGCAGGTGAGCTCACCGGCCACGTCGACAAGGGCCGGCAAGCCGTCGGCCAGCGGTGCCAGGATGCCGACGCCTGCCACGCTGACCGCGGCGCCGACGGCTCTGCTGGACGCGACCACCATGGCTACCGCCCCGCCGAGGTCGAACCCGATCACCCCGGTCCGGTCCGCGGCCACGCCGCGTTCGGCCAGCCAGACCGCGGCGGCGTCCGTGTCGGCGAGCACGGAGTCGCCGGAGAGTCGCTTGAGTTCGGAGTCCACGTCCGCGACCTCGTCGGCGTTCTGCGCGCCGTACAGGTGCGGTGCCACCGCCAGCCACCCCTCGTCGGCCAGGCTGGCCGCCAGGCCGCGCACCACGTCGGTGACCCCCCGTGCCTCGTGCAGCACCACAAGTCCGCCGCGCACCGGGCGGTCCGGTTCGGCGACCGTCAGCCGCACGGAGCGGCCGTCGTCGAGCTCGATGACCTCGGTTCGGGTCTCCGTCATTCGTCAAGCCAACCACCTCGGTGGGCGCAGTCAACGTGACGGTGGAAACTGCCACGTAATAGCGATGTGTGATTCGGTAACGTCGGTCTCTGACCGGACCCCGACGAGCAGGAGACTCCGTGACCGCGCGTACCCGTGCTGACCTCGAACAACTCCCGAACTACGTGCCGGGGCGCACCATCGCGGGGGCGATCAAGCTGGCCAGCAACGAGGTCGCGGCCGGTCCGCTGCCCAGCGTGGTGGCGGCGATCGCGGCGGCCGGGGTCGAGGTCAACCGTTACCCGGACAGCCATTCCGGCGCGCTGGTCACCCGGCTGGCCGCCCGGTTCGACGTGGCCGAGGACCAGCTGTCGGTCGGCTGCGGCTCGGTGACGCTGTGCCAACAGCTGCTCCAGGCCTCGTGCACGTCGGCGGACGAGGTGGTGTTCGGCTGGCGGTCGTTCGAGGCGTACCCGATCCTCACCCAGGTGGTGGGCGCCCGTGCCGTGCGGGTGCCGTTGACCAGCGAATACCGGCTGGACATCGACGCGACGCTAGCCGCGGTCACGCCCGCCACCCGGCTGGTGTTCGCGTGCACGCCGAACAACCCGACCGGCTCGGCGATGCACGCCGACGAGTTGCGCCGGCTGCTCGACGGGGTGCCCGATGACGTGCTGGTCGTGATCGACGAGGCGTACCGGGAGTTCGTGGACGACCCCGACGTGCCCGACGGCATCGAGGTGGCCAAGGACGCGTGGGCGCGGGGCCGCCACAACGTGGCGGTGCTGCGGACGTTCTCCAAGGCCTACGGGCTGGCCGGGCTGCGCGTCGGCTACTGCGTGGCCCCGGCGCCGGTGACCGCCGCGGTGCGCAAGACGTTCGTGCCGTTCGGGGTCAACGTGCTGGCGCAGGTGGCGGCGATCGCATCGTTGGACGCGGAGGACGAGTTGCTGGCGCGCTGTCGGCAGATCGTCGGCGAGCGTGGCCGGGTGCGGTCGGAACTGCTGGCGATGGGCTACGAGGTGCCGCCGACCCAGGCCAACTTCGTGTGGCTGCCGTTGGGCGAGCGGACCACGGCGTTCAACGACCACTGCCTCGACCAGAAGGTGATCGTGCGGGCGTTCGCCGGGGACGGCGCGCGGGTGACGATCGGCGAGCCGGCCGAGAACGACGCGTTTCTCGCTGTGGCAAGGAGTTTCATCTAACGGGCCAGGTGTTCCAGCACCAGGGACTGGAGCTCGCCGACTGCGAAGCCGAGCACCGCGCCGACCGTGATCAGGATCCACTCGTCCTGCTGGAACGCCGGCCGCAGCAGGCCCTCGAAGTCCTCTGCGGACAGTTCGCGCATCTTGCCGATCAGCAGGTTGCGGATGTCCATGGCGTCGCGGGCGTAGTCCTCGATGTGGCCCAACGTGTCCGGCAGCAGCGCCAGCGCGCGCTCCGCGATCGTGTACTTCATCCGCTGGTAGCGGTGCGAGCCGACGGCGAACAGCACCAGCGGCGCGGCAAGGCCGACCTGACGTGACAGCACACGTTGCACCTCACGCTGGATCATCGCGAACAGCCGGTCGGCGAGCGGCCCGTGCAGTACGGCTTCGATGACCTTCTGCGGGGTGATGATCTCGTCGGCGATCAGCGTCGCGTAGGCGACGGACACCTCGTCACGCCGCTTGAGGAACAACCCCTGCCAGGTGAACAGCCCGAAATAGCGGGTCGGCTCGATCGGGTAGAAGATCATCTTCAGGGCGAGCCAGTCGGTGAACCACCCGGTGATCGCGCCGAACAGCGGCATGATCAGCGGTTGCTTGAACAGCGCCCACGCGACGGTCTGCACGATGCCGATGAGGCCGCCGAACAACAGCCCCGACCGGGCGATGAACTGGAACTCCCGGTGCCCCGCCTCGGTGAACATGCGATTGAGCAGGGCCTTGTCCCGCACCAGGTTCGTGACGACCATGTCCTTGAGGTCGAACACGGACTCGACGTTGTCCTGCACCGACCGCAACACGGACGCGGTCAGCTTCGGCGCCTCGCCACGCAGCCTGCGGACCGCCATCCGGCGCACCGGATCCGGCAGGGAGTCCCACAGGCCAGGTTGGAACTCCTCGGCTATCTCTCTGGCCAGTTCGCCGGCCACGGCCTGCAACGGTTCGGCAAGCTCTTTGGCGATGCGCTCCGGATCGAGGCGCCACACCACGTCGGCCGGCGAGACCAGCTGGCTGGTCATCATGTCGCACGCGATGCTCGCCATCCGGGCCGCACGGCGCGGCACGATGCCCTGCCAGCCGAACGGCTTGCGACCGACGTAGTCCAGCGGCAGGAACATCATGCGGATCGCGACGAGCTTCGTGACGTAGCCGATCACCGCGGCCATCACCGGGATGGACACGTAGAGGTACCAGTGCTCTGCGACGTCCCGGAACACGGCAGCTAGCCGACCGGATCGCTTGCCGACCAGAACCGGGCGCCGAGATCGGAGATCATCACGGTGTGCCGGACGATCCTGGCGGCACCTTTGCGGGCCTTGCGGGCCAGATCCTCCGCGTCGCGCACGAGCGGATCGGTGAGCAGGATGTCGTACTGCTCGGCCAGCGCCGGGTCCTCGTCGCCGATGTCCACCACGCCCATCCGGTACAACCGGGTCAGGTAGGCGGGCACATAGTCGGGCGCGGACACGCCGGCATGCCTGCCAACGGACGATGCGTTGCGCAGGACGGTGCGCTGAACACCGCCCAGCGTGGTGCGCACCACGACGTCCACGGCCGGCCGTGCCACACCGTCGGCCAGCGCGGCCAGGATGCGGGCCTCGTCCGGGACGAGCTGGCGCAGGATCGTGCTGTGCAGGTAGTCGGCCGCCTGGGTGGCGTCGGCGTTGGCAGACCGGTTGAGCAGATCGGCCATGCCGGCACGCAGCGGCTCGACCTGGCCGTTCATCGGGCGGACCAGGGTGACGACACCGTCCGGTTCCAGCCGGCGCCGAAGCCCGTTCACTACGGTGGTTTCCAGGTCGAGCAGTCGGCGTTCCGTTCGTTCACCGCCGGGCAGGCCACGGGTCACCCGCCAGCCGGTACGCGCCAGCCAGCGGGCGGCCTGGCCGAGTTGGTCGAACTCCGACATGTGCCCCCCTTGGCTCGTTGTCACCGCGAGTCCACTGAGGATAGGTCACCGGCGGTCACCAGCGGTCGACGTGCAGCACCTCGTCCAGCGGTTGCCGAGCGGCCGGCTTGAAGTCGGTCCCGACACTGAACGCGGTCGGGATGAGCGCGGCCTGGCGAACGTCGGCCGGGATGCCCAGCAGTTCGGAGATCTCGGCCTCGTATTTCAGGTGCAGCGTGGTCCACGCGGTGCCGAGCCCACGGGCCCTCGCGGCCAACATGTAGCTCCACGCGGCCGGGAGGATCGAGCCCCAGAGCGCCGCCTGGCTGCCCACCGGCAGTTCCGCCACGGTGAGGCAAGGGATGACCAGGACCGGGGCGTCACCCATGTGCTCGCCGAGGTAGGCCACGCTGTCCCCGACCCTGGCCTGCACCGGCGCCCTCGTGGCGTCGTCGGCAAAGAGGCGGCCAGCGAAGCTCGCGCCCTTCAGGTAGTCGGCCGTGGAACGGCGGTAGAACTCGCCGATCGCGGTGCGGTGCGCGGGATCGGTCACCACAACCCAGTGCCAGGTCTGCCGGTTACTGCCGGACGGAGCTTGGAGGGCGATGTCCAGGCACTCCCGGACCAGCTCCAACGGCACGGCCCGCTCGAAGTCCAACCGCTTGCGAACCGAGCGGGTCGTCGTCAGCAGCTCGTCCGGCCTGAGATCAAGTGTGTCCACGGGTCGATGGTCGCACGGTTCGACAGCCGGACCACCACAGCCGCCGGTTTACGCCATCTGGCCGGATACTTGTCATGCGATCAGTTGCCTTGCGCGATTCGCAAACCGCCAGGTTTGCCCACAAGGGTGAACATCGGCCGTCACGCATACGTACTGCTCTGTGCGACAGCGTCCCCTGATCGGCGATAGTGTCCACGTTTTGTCAAACAACGGTCGTCACCTGGGCAACAAAAGCCACGACAATCAACCGATCGGGGGGCGCTAAATCGCCTGTACGTGGACTATCCGGTACGCCGACCAGGCCAACCGATCACATCGTGAAAACGGTAGTATGGGCAAGTCTTCGGCGCAGTGACATGACCAGAGGCCATGTCACTGATCACATTTCACCGGGGCAGGTTCGCATATTTCCGCAGGTCCACCCGCCATGTCGACACGGAGACGCAAGCGATGGCCGAATCACCATCCGGGGCGACCCACATCGTGGCGGTCGACGGACCAGCCGCGGCCGGCAAGACGACCACCAGTCTCATCCTCGCAAAGCGGTACGGACTCAGCTATCTGGAGAGCGGCCGGGCTTACCGGATCATGGCTTACCTCGCGCTGCGCGCGGGTGTCGCACTCGATGACGAGAAAGCCCTAATCACCTTGTTCCGAGCCAGGTTCGGCACACCAGACACGAGGTCACGCCTGCTGGCGGAGGGCGCTGCCGACGAGAACTCGTTGCGCGGTCCGGACGTGAGCCGTGCCGTGTCCGCGGTATCGCGCCTGCCTGTGCTACGAGCGGAGATCACGGAACTGATCCGGCGATGGGCGCTCGACCAGGACAGGAGCATCGTCGAGGGCCGGGATATCGGCACCGCGGTGTTTCCGACGGCCCCCGTGAAATTCTATTTGACTGCCGACCCGGAAGTGCGGGCGTTGCGGCGAGTATCGGGCGAACCAGGTAGCACCTATCAGGACGTGCTAGCGGACATCACACGCAGAGACCACGCGGACACGACCCGCACGGCGTCTCCATTGCTGCCGGCAAACGACGCGATCATCATCGACACGAGTCGATTGGACGTGCGCCAGGTGGTCGACCGGATGGCCGAGAACGTCGGGCATTCACTCGACCATTTTGCCCACTCAACGTCACAACCCTCTGACGCTGAGCATCTGATTTTCCGCCAGTAGCCGTCGACACCAAAGCACATTGCTGGAATAATGCCAGAAACCTGTCCCTGGGCGGCGGTAGGTGTCCAGCAACAGGGGCGTGGCCGTGATGCCAACCGGGCTCGGCGGCTGGCCGGCACAACCGATCACGCGGGCACGACAGGCTGCCCACCTGGGCATCAGCCGCACCCGCCACAGAGACAGGACGACATGACCCGGCACTCGATGGTCAAGCAGAACGGTACACCACGACACGAACCGGTATGCCTGTTCTGTCGCGTCGACGACGAGTCGATCAATTCGATACTGGATCAGTCCGACAATTTTTACGTCCGGTACGACAACTTCCCGGCAACCAAAGGCCATGTCGAGATCGTTCCCAAGCGCCACATAGTGTCGTTCTTCGAACTCAGCTCGGACGAAATCTGCGAAGCTTACTCCTTGATGCGGCAGACCCAACAGTATTTGGACGGCGAGTATGCGCCGAACGGATATACGATCGGTGTCAATGAGGGGCGCGCGGCCGGGCGAACGGTCGATCATCTACATATTCATCTCATTCCCCGCTACCTCGGCGACGTACCGGATCCACGCGGCGGAATTCGGCAGGCGCTGCCGAACTACGATCCGGACCTGTGGGCCTCGGCCGACTAGGGCGTCCTGCCGTGCGCTATGAACCAGCTACCACGGCCGCTCCATGTCGTCGACAGGTCGACGAATCCCTGCGCCGCCATCGATGCCAGGAACGACTCCGGCCTCACGAGGGTCAACCAACGTTGACCCTGGTCCCGGTCCGCCGACTGCCAACCACAGCCGGTACCGGCCTTCATACTGATGGCGACAACCGCGCGCCGCCGCAGCGTTCGGTACAGTTCGGCGAGACAGTCCCCCAGCGCCGACTCGGGAATGTGAATCAGGCTGGCACAGACCCACGCGCCGGCGAATGACCGGGTCGCGAACGGCAGTCGCCGCATGTCGAACTGGACACATCGAGGCCGAGACCGTCCGTACCGATCGGCTGTGGTCCGCAGCATTGTCGCGCTGATGTCACCGGCGACGACCTCCCGGCGATGGTCGAGCAGGAAGCCGGTGTCCCGACCGGCGCCACACCCCAGATCGAGCACTGGTCCGCTCCCGTCGACGATCGACTCGACGAATCGCAGGATTTCCTCTGACAGACCAGGGAACCGCTCGTAGCCAGCGGTCCGCTCGACGAAGGCGGCGGTCTCCGTGTCGTACCAGCGGCGTGTCCTTGCCACTACCTCGTCCACCGCCGTTCGCGCATCGGGCGTCACGTACATTCGAAGTCCTCGAGACCTATCGTCAGGGCGAGGTTGCCGATCGCCTCCATCAGTTCTCGCTTGTCGAGTACGTCGAAACCCCGGCTCGCATCGACGCTGATACAGCCGACGAACCTGCCTCGGCCATTTCTGATGGGGGTGGCGAACAAGGCGGTGCGGTGCTTGACGTTGTCGAACTCGCGCCAGCTCAGCCCCATGACCGCGTTCAGCCCGTGTGCCGCGACGTAGGTGTCGTAGGCCGCCTGATCCGTGAGTTCGTCGGCGAGCCCGGTGACGTCCTTGCTGATCTCCTTGTTGCCCAGCCAGCACAGCCCCACCACGCCGACACCCTTCATCGGCAGAAAGGGCCGGTTTCCTGGATAGGTACTCATCCGGCAGCTCGCGATACGCTTCAGAACCCCCGAGATCGGGTGCGCCGGTGTCCGCTGTCTCTTCCAGATGTGGAGGGCGAGATCGCCCGTCGCCAGCGGTGGTTGGACCGCGTTCGATATCTCCAGCAGCCGGCCGAAGGTCGCCAGGATGTGTCTCTTGACGGCGACGGCGCGATCGGCCGAGGTTCTGTTCGACCAGCCCTCGAACGGGCCGAGCGCGCCGAAGGTGCCCACGACGACCAAGATGATGACGGGCACGTACGGATGGCCCCGCTTGATCGCCGTCCAGAAAGTCGCGGACGGCACACCGTAGGCATTCCCGGCCAGGCACACCGTGGCGGCAAGCACGACAAGCCGGTCCGTCGCGCGCGCTCTGTTGCGTTTCATGAGTTACACCGGCGGCCTACGTGGCCAACGGCACCGCCGGCGAATCCGACTGGTGTCGCCACGCCACGCCGGGCAGCGGGACATGACGACCGTCCGACTGCCGCAACACGACGTCCGGAGCGGAAGTCACCTCGCCAATCGCGTGGAATCGGAACCCCTGCGCCGAGAACAGCCCGGTCAGCGGGGTGAGCCTGTCCCGAGGCACCGAGAACAGCAACTCGAAGTCGACGGAGTCCCCGAACATGACAGGCGGGACAGGCAGGTCGAGGCACTCGCATACAGCAGCCACCTCCGGCGCGATCGGCAGCCGCCGCTCGTCGATGACCATGCCGACACCGCTGGCGGCCGCGACGCTCTCGATCGCCGCCTTCAGTCCGTCCGACGTGTCCTGGCAGCTCGTCACCATGCCCGAGTCGCCGAGGCAGACGCCTTCCCGCACCCTGGCGTTCGGACGTGACCAGCTGGTCAGGAGCTGTTCGCGGTGCTTGTCCTCGACGAGCGCGGACCGGGTGCCGGACCTGAAGTAGCTCATCGCCGCCCCCGCGATGCCGGTCGGACCCGTCAGGCACACGACGTCACCCGGCCGGGCGCCATGCCGGAACAGGGCATGTCCTGGCAGACACACGCCGAGGGCCGTCGCAGAGAGAATGAGGCGCTCGGCCCCGCCGATGTCACCGCCCACGTTCGGCGCCGAGAAACGTCGACACGCGTCCCGTATGCCACACATGACCTGCGCGAAAGTGTCATCCGTCATGTCGGGTGGATACCGGACGACGGTCACCACACCAATCGGGCGGGCACCCATCGCCGCGATATCGCTGACGTTCGCCGTGACCAGGTAGTAGCCGACATCGTAGTCATTCAGAAGGCCGAGTTCGTAAAGCCGGAACTTCGGTCCCCGGACGTAGTCGGAGCCGACGACCAGTTCCTGCGCACCGGTCATCCGGAACACCGCGCAGTCATCCTGCGCGTCGGCGCCGGCCATCAGTGCAGCCGAGGCGTCATTGGACAAGCATATCGACAACGAGGTGTTCCCCGACTGGCCGGCGAAGATCTTCGAGACAATGTTCGCGAGCCGGTTCGGTTCGTCGGATCGGGCGGTATCTTGTCGACTCTGTGACATGGAACATCCCTCTTCGGTTCGATCGCTCAGGGGAACCAGAGCCGAACCCTGTTCATGGTCTCGCGCAGATAGTCTTTCCGGACGACCAGTGCGTAGTCCCATTCCGGCTCGTCGATGGACAGCACTCGACCCAGGACCGAGCGCAGGTACTGCCGTTTGCTGGCCGGCGACGGCTCGTACACATGATGTTCTCCGGCGTAGGACGTGTAGTAATAGGGCCGATTTCGCCAACTCGGGCCGCCCAGCTCGGCCATGCCGGTCAGCTCCGCGCAGGTCAGGTCGTCAAGCCGGATCAGGGCGTCGACCTCGGCCCCGTCAACCGGTACGAGGTGCCAGTGGGCGTGCGTGACGCAGGCGTTGCTGTCGGACTCGGACGCTGAACCGTGCTCGAGGACGAGTGGTTCGCCGAAAGTCGCGGAATAGTATGGCACCAGCCCTGACATAAATCTCTCAAGTTCGTGCAGATGATCAGGTATCAGTGCGGAAAAGGACATATAGTGGATCTTCGGGAGCAGCAGCAGATGCCCCACGACCAATGGAGACATGTCAGCGATCAGCGCGAAGCTGTCAGTTTCGAAGATCAGCCGCGAAGGTGGGTTTCCCTGGTAGGTGCGAACAAAGCTGTTGTCCGCACTCCGGGCGATCTCCTGGCAGAGATCGGCACCTTCGCAGAGAACGGGTTGAGTCATGCTCGTCCCCCGATCAGTGCGAGAGCAACGAGCATACGGCCACTCCGTGATCGACGGCGGCGAACGAGTCCCGAACGACATCGCCAACCGCCAGGTTCGCTCGTTCGTCGTAACGCCTGCCCGTCAATAGTTGGCGGCATTGTGGCAAACGGTATGACCCCATTTGAAACTCCGGACTGGACAAATAGTAGCCACAAAGAGGCTACGGACGAGTCGGGCCGACGCCCCACAGCCAGGCCCGAAAGTGGGTGAGAAACACCAATCGAAACCCCAAGATCTGACGCCTACGACGAGGGTCACCAACCGGTCATATCCGGCACCCCGACAACGGCATCAGACCACGCACCGAACGCGCCTGGCGATGGTTCAAACGTTGACTGACCGGCGGAAGCGGAGGGATTCGAACCCCCGGACCCTTTCAGGTCTTCCGCTTTCAAGGTCTATGCAACGCCGTTTCGGGCCGTTCAACCCCGTACGGCCACAGCCCTGACCAGGTGCGATGCGCTTGTCTGAACCCCGGCGGACGGCGCTGAATGCGAACCTGCTGAGACCAGAATTGAGACCAGTTAGCTGGAACAGACTGGGGGTCCGGCTGGCACTACCGGTGTCAATGTCTGAAGTCGTCTGCACGGATGTCCGAACTCCTGTGCACGGCTGGTGATCCGGCTCCAATCTGTCGCACCTCGACTGGTCGGTGACGGCCGGTCCGCAGGTCGATCCGCAGCGCCGCAAGGGTGCTCGTCGTGCTCGTTACGAAGCCACCACCACGCCGGTACTGGGGTCACCGTGGTATCGGCGGAATTCTGGGCGGATATCCCTGACCAGCGGCGATGCGCGATGTTGGGGCTCGTCAGCCCTCGACAGGGAAGCAGAACCCATAGCGAAGTTCGAACTCCGTCAGGTCAAGGCGGATATCCAGGTTCCCGGCGTCGTGCTCGGTGCGGAGCCTGGCGACAACGGACACGGCGAGGTCGCCCACCTTCTGAAGGTTGACTAAGGTCTCGTTCTCCGGGGTGACGCTCGCGTAGTTGCCGTCCCACCGCGCCGACGGAAACTGGATCAAGGGCGTTGTTGCGTTGGCGTCCAGGCGAAAGAGGTGGGTGCGCTGGGGGTTGCCGTTCGGGGCGACGTTCGCCAGGGAGTAGTCATGAACCAGAGCGCACCGCAGCGCGTACAGGGCGTCGATCGTGGGCTCGTCCTCGGAGGAGAAGGTCCGAAGCGCGTGATGGATTGCTGGTGTTGTGATACCAGCCCCGACGAGGGTAAAGCTGGTCCCGACTTGATCGAGCATTGCGAGGTAAGCGGCGGCCGCCAGCCA
>Ga0137385_10005277_pt1 | contig 11346 bp, 9 predicted proteins | sample SagtaG_FD_104921 | JGI IMG/M metagenome (GOLD analysis project Ga0137385, IMG submission 104921) | Vadose zone soil microbial communities from Sagehorn Ranch, Mendocino, California, USA - Sage2_R_80_16 metaG | ecosystem: Environmental > Terrestrial > Soil > Vadose zone | place: USA: California...
CCGCCGTGCCCAGCAACTCGGTGAGCTTGGGCGACGCGTCCCGGGCGTCCCCGAGTGGCGTGCCGGCCAGCACCAACCGGCCGGAGCCAGATTCGCTCTTCACGGGCCTCACCCTACGATCGGCCGCGTGAGCGTGACGGACACCGAGGCCCCACCGATCCCGCTCGGTGAGCTGCCGCCCACCGAGCCGCCGCCGGACACCGCGCTGGACGAGCCTGCCGACCGGCTCGGCCGGCCGATGCCGACCGACCGGCTGCGCGGCTGGCTGGTCACGCTCGTCGTCACGCTGATCGGCGCCGTGGTTCGGTTCCAGAACCTGGGCTTCCCGACCGACAACGGCACCCCGGTCTTCGACGAGAAGCACTACGTGCCGCAGGCGTGGCAGATGCTGCGCAACGGCGGCTTCGAGGACAACCCCGGCTACGAACTGACCGTGCACCCGCCGATGGGCAAGTACCTGATCGCGATCGGCGAATGGCTGTTCGGCTACAACGGCGTCGGCTGGCGCTTCGCGTCCGCGGCCGCCGGCGTGATCATGATCCTGCTGATCGTCCGGATCGCCCGGCGCATGACGCGCTCGACGCTGCTCGGCGCGGTCGCTGGCATCCTGCTGATCTGTGACGGTGTGAGCCACCTGCAGGCCAGGATGGGCATGCTGGACATCTTCACGGCGCTGTTCGTGCTGGCCGCGTTCGCGTGCCTGCTGTGCGACCGGGATCTGGTGCGCAACCGGCTGGCCGCGGCTGTGCGCGAAGGGTTCGCCACCGAGTCGCCGTACGGGCCGCGGCTGGGCTTTCGCTGGTGGCGCTTTGCCGGCGGGATCTGTCTCGGGCTGGACTGCGTGGTCAAGTGGGACGGCCTGTTCTGGATGGCGGCGTACCTCGTGCTCACCGTGCTGTGGGACGGGGCCGCACGTCGGGCCGCCGGGGTGGCCCGGCCGTGGGTCGGCACGCTGGTCCGGGACGTGCTGCCGGCGCTGTGGGCGTTCGTCCTGGTGCCGATACTCGTCTACCTGGGCGGCTGGTGGGCGTGGCTGTTGAGCGAGACCGGCGTCGACCGGCACTCGGTCGGCGGGACCTACCCGTACCAGCCCGGCCAGATCGTGCCGGCGGTGTTCGACTGGGTGCCGCAGGCGTTGCGGCTGCTGTTCCACTACAGCCAGAACGTCCTCTACTTCCACGAACACCTGCTGACACCGAAGAACAGCCCGCACCCGTGGGAGTCGAAGCCGTGGACGTGGCCGATGGGGCTGCGCCCGATGCTGTACTCCTACCAGGCCGGCACGGCGGCGTGCGGCACGTCGGACTGTGTCAGCGCGACGATGCTGATCGGCACGCCCGCCATGTGGTGGCTGGCGTTCCCGGCGCTGGGCTGGGCGCTGTGGCGCGCGATCGGCCGCTTCGACTGGCGCTACATCGGCGTGCTGGTGGCGTACCTGGCCGGCATCCTGCCGTGGTTCCTCAACATCAACCGGCAGATGTACTTCTTCTACATGACACCGGTGGCGCCGTTCCTGGTGCTGCTGCTGGTGTTGCCGCTGGGCGAGGTCCTCGGCCGGGCCATGGCCGGCTACGAGCGGCGGCAGACCGGCGTGCTGGTCGTGGCGCTCTACGTGGGCCTGGTGGTGGCCAACTTCGCCTGGCTGTGGCCGGTGCTCAACGGCGACCCGATCTCGGCCGCCCGCTGGCAGGCCGAGCTGTGGCTGCCGTCCTGGCGCTAGCTAGCGGCCCGGACGGACGCCCGTGGTGACCACGGTGACCGGGCCCTGTTCGGAGTGGCCGCCGCCGGCCAGCCAGCTGGTCAGCTCGCGGTGCACGGTGAGCAGTGTCGGCCGGCGGCCGGGGTCGGCGTCCAGGGCCATCCGCAGCAGGTTCAGGTGTCGGCTGCGGTCGGGCAGGTGCGTGTTGGGTAACCGCTGTGCCGCGGCCATCAGGGCGGACATCGGGTTGGAGCGGTGGCCGCGTGGTGGCTGGCCGGTCAGCGCGTAGCTGACCGTCGCCGCGACCTGCCAGGCGTCCGACGCCGGGGTGGCGGTGCCGGAGGACGCGGTTTCCGGCGCGAGGAAGTCCGGCGTGCCCATCATCATGCCGGCCGCGGTGAGCGTGGCGTCGCCCTTGGTGCGGGCGATGCCGAAGTCGATCAGGTGCGGCAGGCCGTCGTGGTCGACCAGGATGTTGGCCGGCTTGACGTCCCGGTGCAGCACGCCCTGGTCGTGCGCGGCAGCCAGCGCGCCGGCCATCGTCGCCCAGAGCCGGGCCGCGGCCAGGTCGTCCAGCGGGCCGTGCCCGCCGACGGCCTCGTGCAGCGGCTGGCCGTCGATGTACTCCATCACGATGCCGAGGCCGTCCACGTCCTCGATGATGTCGTAGACCCGCACGCAGTTCGGGTGGTGCACGGCGGCCAGCGCGCGGGCCTCGCGCAGCATCCTGGCCTGCGTGTCCGCGTCCGGCGCGTGCGCGAACTTCAGCGCGACGGTCCGGTCGAGCTGGGTGTCCTTGGCCAGCCAGACCGTGCCGAACCCGCCGTGGCCCAGCTGCCGGACCCGACGGAAACGGCCGTTCGCGGAGTTCCACAGCACGGTGGTGGTCTCCCGGTTGCCGAACGGCAGCGGGCCTGGCGTGTCGGCAAGTGCCGCCGGACGGAACGGGACGGGCGGCGGCTCGACCTTGGTCGGCCGCAGCGGGGTGTTGTGCTGCGGCCGGTAGGGCTCCGGAGCGGGCGGCTGCCGGTACATCTCGGCGGGTTGGTAGGGCGGATATGTCGGCTGGATCTGCGGCGGGGGCTTGGCCGGACGATTGAGCACCGACCGGCTCGGGCTGCCCAGCAGCGCCACGACCGGCAATCCCGCCAGACTGGCCATCAGGAAGCCGAACCAGAAGTGCGACATCAGGTTGGCTTCCAGCGGCACGGTGGCGACCATGAACGCCAGCACCGGCAGCCACATCAGCCGGCCCGGCCAACGCGGCCCACGGCGCAACGCGATCCGCTGTTGCAGCATCACGGTGAGTAGGCACAACACCGGCACGCCGACCAAGGTGACCAGGTACACAGCGGTGCCGAACCCGCCGCCGGACGGCCGCATCAGGGCCTCGTAGACCGTGTTGCCGCGACCGAGATAGCTGCCCTGCGTGCCGAATTGGGGCAACACGCAGGTGCGCTGGCCGAGGCCGAGAACGTCGGCCTGGGTCAGCCCCGGCGCGGTGCCGGTCGTGGCGGCCGTGTTGACCACATTCGACACGAGCGTCGTAGCCAGCCACGGCGCCAGGAAGCCGAACAGCACGCCGATCGAGCCGAACACGATCATCACCGGCGTGTCGTACAGGTTGCCGGTGCCCTTGCGCACCAGCGCGACCAGCAACGCGCCGACGATCGGGGAGAGCGCGAGCAGGGCGCCGGCCAGCGTGATCGTCCACGACCACGCGCCGGGGCACAGGTTGACCGGATACTGGTGTAACCAGGACAGCATCGAGCCGATCACCTGAGCGAGTCCGCCCACGGTTGTGCTCCTCTGCCGTCGGTGCCCTCACTATCGGGCGGCCGCACCGGGCCGTCTCCCCATTCAACCCTAGGACGCGGGGTGTCAAGGGTGGGTTGATCCGGTGTGTCGATTCACTTACGCGCCACGAGATCATGCTCGGCCGCGCCGGCCCTTCGAGCGTCGCCTATACTGTGTGTTACGGCCCGCGCCGTTCTGCCTCGGGCCGTGCTCCAGTCGACCACCACGCGCCGCGACCGTACGGTCCGCGCCGGGCAGGACGACCCTTCCACGTTCGGAGAATCCATGGCGGCCCGCCGCCCCCACAACGCATCAATCCCCGCCGCATCAATACTCAGCTCCACCGCGACATCGACACCGCGCACCGCCACCGCCACCCGGCCGATCGTGCCGAAGACCGTGGTGACGGCCGTGCCCGCTGTCGGACCCACGTTCGCCGAACTCGGCGTGCCCAAGGTCCTGGCCGACGTGCTGGCCGCGCGCGGTATCGGCGCGCCGTTCCCCATCCAGGCCGCGACCCTGCCCGACTCCCTGGCCGGCCGCGACGTGCTCGGCCGTGGCCGCACCGGCTCCGGCAAGACGTACGCCTTCCTGCTCCCCCTGCTGACCCGGCTCGCCGCAGGCGACACCGAACGTCGGCCGGGGCGGCCGCGCGCGCTGATCCTGGCGCCCACCCGCGAACTGGTCACCCAGATCCAGGCCGCGATGAAACCGCTGGCCGACGCCCTGTCGCTGCGCACCCTGACGGTGTTCGGCGGCGTGCGACCCGGCCCGCAGATCACCGGCCTCAAGGCGGGCGTCGACGTGCTCGTCGCCTGCCCCGGCCGCCTTGCCGACCACGTCGCCACCGGGCACGCGAAGCTGGACGCCGTGCAGGTCACCGTGCTGGACGAGGCGGACCACATGGCTGACCTCGGCTTCCTGCCGGTCGTACGGCGGCTGCTGGACCAGACACCCCGCATCGGGCAGCGGCTGCTGTTCTCCGCGACGCTGGACGCAGGCGTCGACGTGCTCGTCCGCCGGTACCTCACCAATCCGGTCACGCACAGTGTCGACTCGGCCCAGTCGCCGGTCACCGCGATGTCGCACCATGTGCTCCAACTGCGGGCCGACCACCGGCTCCCGGTGCTGACCGACCTGACCTCGGCGCCCGGCCGCACCCTGGTGTTCACCCGCACCAAGCGGGGCGCGGCGCGGCTGACCCGCCAGCTCATCGCGTCCGGCGTGCCCGCGGTCGAACTGCACGGCAACCTGGCCCAGAACGCGCGGGACCGGAACCTGCGCGCCTTCTCCGACGGCAGTGCCAACACCCTGGTGGCCACCGACATCGCGGCCCGCGGCATCCATGTCGACGACATCCGCCTGGTGATCCACGCCGACCCGCCGGTCGAGCACAAGGCCTACCTGCACCGCTCCGGCCGCACGGCCAGGGCAGGCGCCGAGGGCACCGTCGTGACGCTGATGACCGACGAGCAGGTCGGCGATGTCCGCGACCTGACGCGCAAGGCCGGCATCACGCCGACCACCACGAAACTCGGCCCAGGACATCCGTTGCTGGCCGAACTCGCCCCCGGCAGGCGGTCCTTCGTCCGTCCCGCCACCGAGCCGGAAACGCCCAAGCGCGGGCGCCGGCGCGGCCGCTGACCAGACCGATGATCCGCCCCCACGAGGGGCGGATCGCCGGCAGCACTCAGCGCAGTTTCTCGGGCACCGTGTCCAGCACCTGGAGAATATGGACCGCGATCTCGGATGCGGCTTTTTCGCTCAGTTTCGAGTGCGATTTGACGATGTCACGAACTATCGTGACCCGTTGCTCGTATTGAGACATGATCATGGGCTGGGTTGCCATCGTGTTTCCTGCTTTCGGTGTCCGGTTGCTTGCGTTTCCCGTGCTGGTCGACGCAGACGCAGCCCCGGTCGAGACCGAGGCTCGCGGTGGCGGCGCAGTACCTGAGGCCGATCGGGCCGTGATCGTCCCGGTCGTGCGGACACATGTCGCAGGTGAGGACGGTGATCAAGGTGCACCTGGGTTCTTGGGACTGGCAGGGAACGCGGATGGGGAATCCAACGTACGGCGTCGCCGAAAGTCCGGAGCGATACCCGTAGGCTACTCCGAAGTACCCTGCCTCGGTTGCCGTCGCGCGGGTTTGGCCGCCCCGACCAGGTCTAGATTGCCGCCCCGGTTCTCGATCACCGAGCGGGCCACGTCGCTCAGTTTCAGGTTGTGGCTGCGCGCATAGCCACGGAGGGCCGCGAACGAGCCGTCCATGTCCAGTCCGTAGCGCTCCGCGACAAGACCCTTCGCCTGCTCGATGATCACCCGGCTGTTCAGCGCGGTCTGCAACTGCTCGGTCAGGATCTCCCGGTTTCGTATCGAACGTTCCTGGAGCAGACCGATGGTGGCCACGTCGACCAGCGCCTTGGCGGTCCGCAGGGCCGTCGGGTCCAGTTCGCCCGGTTCGGCCCGGAACAGGTTCAACGCGCCGATCAGCTCACTGCGCAGCCGCATCGGCAGCGCGTCGACCGCGGCGAACCCGGCTTCCGTCGCGGTCGCGGCGAACCGGGGCCACTTGGCGTCCGCGGCGCCCAGATCGGGGTGGCTGATCGCCTTGCCGGTGCCGAACGCCTCAAGGCACGGGCCCTCGTCGTTCTGCAACTGGAACAACTCCAGCAGCCGGACCTGCTCGTTGGACGTCGCGACCACCTGTAGCTCGCCGCGCTGGTTGGCCAGCAACAGCCCGGCCGCGTCCACGTCCAGCAGTTCCACACAGCGATCCACCAGCAGATGCAGGAAATCGATCACGTCGAAATCGTCGATCAGGGTATCCGCCAATTCGACGAACGTTTCGACAAGACGTTCATCGTCCATCCACGTCACCTCCTGCGACCACTCCAGCGTACGGGTACCCGACAAGCCCACGTTCACTCACGACACATCGCCGTTGCGATGGAACCGAACCCGCCTGGCCACCACGTCGGCCGCCAGTTCGGCCAGCGGCCGCTGGCCGGCGAACGCCATCGCCCGCAGGCGGACGAAGGCGTCCTCCATCGTCAGATCCAACTGCATCGCGATCATGCCAGTCGCCTGGTGCACCTGTGGCGCGTGCAGCGGCAATTCGCCGTCCACCGCGGCGCCGTCGACCGGCACGGGCAGGCCGGCCTGCTCGTCCAGCAGCAGGCGCAGGGCCAGATCGGCGAACGCCAGCGAGTCCGGCAGCGCCTGCGGGGTCAGCGGACCTGGCCGCATCCGGTGCAGCGTCAGCACGCCGACCCGGATGGCGCCGATACACATCGGCAGCGCGAACATCGCGCAGGCCCCCGCCGTCACCGCGAGCGGCGCGAACGCCGGCCAGCGATACTGGCTGGCCCGGCTGTCCAGGTCCGTGACGAGCACCGGACCGCCCTGCTTCCGGACGTCCGCACTCGGCCCTTCGCCGACGGTGACCTCGAGTTCGGCCAGTTCGGCGCCCAGTAGGTCCGTGGACTCCCGCGTCTCCAGCCATCTCGACGAGTTGTCCACGCTCAGCACCGCGCCGTCGACGTCGAGCCGATCGACCGCCGTCTCGCAGAGCACGCGCGTCGAAATCGGTATACCGAGGACGGCGGCCCGTTCGGTGACCCAGAGCCGCACCCGCGAGGACGGGTTCGGGTGGTCAGCGTGGCGCGGCACGAAGCGGTGCGCCAACCGCGTGCAGGTGGTTGAGCACGTGTCCGTAGGAGCGCAACAGGCCGCACTGGCTGTAGCTGATGCCGCGCTCGACACAGAATCCCTGCACGATCGGCTGGGCACGCCGGAGATTCGGCCTTGGCATGTTGGGGAAGAGGTGGTGTTCGATCTGGTAGTTCAGGCCGCCGAGGGCGAAGTCCACCCAGGCACCGCCGTGCACGTTGCGGGACGTCAGCACCTGCTTGCGCAGGAAGTCGAACGAGTGTTCCTTGGTCAGGGTCGGCATTCCCTTGTGGTTGGGCGCGAACGAGCATCCCATGTAGACACCCCACACGCCCTGGTGCACCGCGATGAACACCACAGCCGTCCACGGCGACAGCACGACGAAGACCGCGGTCAGGTAACCGACGAAGTGCACGGCCAGCAGGACTTTCTCCACCTGATGCGACTTCGACTTGCCGGTCCACACGGAACGGATGCTGGCCCAGTGCAGGTTGAGGCCCTCCAGCAACAGCAGCGGGAAGAACAGGAACGCCTGGTATTTCGCCATCCAGCGCAGGACACCGCGTTTCAGGCCGCCCTGCCCGACGGTGAAGGCCAACGCCGCGATGTCCAGATCCGGGTCGTCGTCCTCGTGATTGGGGTTGGCGTGGTGGCGGTTGTGCTTGCCGATCCACCAGCCGTAGCTCAGCCCGGTCAGGCCGCCGTGCACGAGTCCGACCACGTCGTTGGCCCGGCGACCGCGGAAGATCTGCTTGTGGCCCGCGTCGTGGCCGATGAACGACAGTTGCGTGCACACCAGCGCCAGGAACGCCGCGGTGAACAACTGCCACCACGAATTGCCGAGAAAGGCGAACACGACCCAGGCACCAGCGAATACCACGATCGTGAGTACGCACCGGGCCGCGTAGTGGCCGAAGCGCCGCTTCAGCAGGCCTGCCTGCCGGACGGCGCGGGACAACTCCGCGTAGTCAGTGCCGTGTTGTTCAAACGTCGCAGGTGTAGCCGACGTCATCCGGGACCTCCCAGGTCGCGCCACGTAGCGCACCGGGGTCTCGGGCGGTGCCAAGTCGCGGGACTCGCGACCTACCCAAAGTATACCGGGAGATCACCGCACTCACGCCAGATCAACGGCGTAACGACTGAGCCGCTTGGCAAGCACGTCCCGGTTCCCGGCCGCCTCGAAGTCCGGACGTGCCACGCCCATGGGGCTCCCCGCCTCGACATCCGCGACGAACCGGCCAACGACGGCGGGCTCGGGCACCGGATCGCCACCGCCCAGATGAGCGACCACCACCGGTGGCTCGGTCGGTTCGGTCTCCACCGCGATCGACCAACCGTGCCGCTCGCTCCACACCAGCATCAGGTCCCGGCCCGCCCAACGGTCGGACAAGCCCAGGTATGCGGTCGCGGTGTCGCTGACCTCGTAACCGGTGCCCTCGGTCGGCACACCGACCTCTTCGGCGACCGCGCGGACGTAACCGGCCAATCCCTGCCCCAGCGTCCGCGTGGTTTCAGGATGGGTGTCCATGCCGGACACAGTACCCGGCCAGCGCATATGTCCGCCGCCGTCACGCGACGACGGCCGCCGCCGTCCGAACCAGGCTCGCGGCCAGCCGGCTGTACTCGCCGGCGACCGAAGTCCACCCCACCGTGCCGGCGACCCCGGCGGCCGCCGCCATCCGGGCCGCCATCGCCCGGTCGGACAGCACCATCCGCACCGCGTTCGCGATGGACACCGGATCCCGGTGGTTCACCAGCACACCGGCACCACCGGACAGCAGCTCGACCGCGTGCGGGAAACCGGTTGCCACCACCGGCGTCCGCGACGCGACGGCCTCGACCAGCACGCCGCTGGTCACCTGGTCGCGCGAGTCGTAGGGCAGCAGCACGATCTCGGCCCTGGCCACCAGCCGGCGCAGCGACGCCGGGCACGGGTACCGCAGGTCGAACCGGACCCGGTCGCTGACCCGCAGGTCCTCGGCCAACGACACGAGGCTGTCGCGGTAGCGGTCGCCGTCACGCGCCAGCACCTGCGGATGGGTCTCCCCCGCGACGACGTAACGCGGGGTCGGCCGCAGGTCACCGAGCATCGCCATCGCCTCGATGGCCCACTCGACGCCCATGCCCGGGCCGAACAGGCCCCAGGTCAGGATCTGGCGCTGCTGGTTGCGGTGCGGGGTCACGGTGCCGACCGTGCCGAGGGTGTGGGCGCCGTGCGGGATGACATGCACGCGATCGGGCGATACGTCGTAGCCGGCGATCAGCAGTTCCCGCGCGGTCTCGCTAATCGTGACCACCGCGGCAGCGGCATTGACCACCCGGTTCAGCGACGAATGCTGATGCGGGGTCGGCGAGGCAAGGACAGTGTGCAACACCACGACGGCCGGCACGGACAGCATCGACAGCACCCTGGGCAGGTCGTCGTCGTGGTAGATCCCGTAGTCGTGCTGGATCACGGCGAGATCGTCACGGTTCAGCAGCATCGCCGCGTCCCGGCAGCCGCTCGCCGAACCAGGGACGAGTTCCCCGACCACGCCCGCCGGCCGGGGCTCGTCGACCGAGTCGACCAGCCGGACCACCCCACCGGCGGCACCACCCGGCAGCGCGGCCCGCAACCCGTCGGTGAACGACGCGAGCCTGCACAGCGTGGGTGGGTAGGTACTGAGGAAGCCGAACCTGACCACGGCGAAGCCTTTCCGATCGGGTGGCTGCGCCTCGATGACGGCTGGCCTCACGCCCGCACAGGGCACGTGCGAGGCGTGCGGACCGACGGGGTCGGCCTGGGGATATGGCGGTGCGACGCTAGGGCCACACGGGTGTGTCAAGACACTAACACTCAGCTGACATGTCGGACCGGGCCGATCGGTCTGGACCCCTCCTTGTAACAGAACGCCCACCTGAATCACCCCTTGACCAGCGAGGGCGCCGATCAGGTGCCGACGTACGTCGCGAGGTGCTCGCCGGTGAGGGTGGATCGGGCGGCGACGAGATCGGCGGGTGTGCCCTCGAAGACGATCCGGCCGCCGTCGTGGCCTGCGCCGGGGCCGAGGTCGATGATCCAGTCGGCGTGCGCCATGACCGCCTGGTGGTGCTCGATGACGATGACCGACTTGCCGGCGTCGACGAGCCGGTCGAGCAGGCCCAGCAGCTGCTCGACGTCGGCGAGGTGCAGGCCGGTGGTCGGCTCGTCGAGGACGTAGACGCCGCCCTTATCGGACATGTGGGTGGCCAGTTTGAGCCGTTGCCGCTCGCCGCCGGACAGCGTGGTGAGTGGCTGGCCGAGGCTGAGGTAACCCAGGCCGACGTCGGCGAGCCGGTCGAGGATGGCGTGCGCGGCCGGCGTGCGCGCCTCGCCAGCGCCGAAGAACTTCTCGGCCTCGTGCACCGACATCGCGAGCACCTCGCTGATGTCGCGGCCGCCGAGCTGGTAGTCCAACACCGATGCCTCGAACCGCTTCCCCTCGCACACCTCGCAAGTGGTGGCGACGCCCGCCATCATCGCCAGGTCGGTGTAGATGACGCCGGCGCCGTTGCAGTTGGGGCAGGCGCCTTCGGAGTTGGAACTGAACAGCGCCGGCTTCACGCCGTTGACCTTCGCGAACGCCTTGCGGATCGGGTCGAGCAGCCCGGTGTACGTCGCCGGGTTGCTCCGTCGCGAACCGCGGATCGCGCCCTGGTCGATCGACACCACGCCCTCGCCGGCCGGGATTGATCCGTGCACCAGCGAACTCTTGCCGGAGCCCGCCACGCCGGTGATCACGCAGAGCACCCCGAGCGGGATGTCGACGTCGACGTCGCGCAGGTTGTGGTAGTTGGCGCCGCGGATCTCCAGCGTGCCGGTGGACGTCCGTACGGTCTCCTTGAGTGCGGCCCGGTCGTCGAAATGGCGGCCGGTGATCGTGCCGCTGGCCCGCAGCCCCTCGACGGTGCCCTCGAAGCAGACGGTGCCGCCGGCCGTGCCGGCGCCGGGGCCGAGGTCCACGACGTGGTCGGCGATCACGATCGTCTCCGGCTTGTGCTCCACGACCAGCACCGTGTTTCCCTTGTCCCGCAACCGCAGCAACAGGTTGTTCATCCGCTGGATGTCGTGCGGGTGCAGGCCGATGGTGGGCTCGTCGAAGACGTACGTGACGTCGGTGAGCGAGGAGCCGAGGTGGCGGATCATCTTGGTGCGCTGCGC
>Ga0137385_10005281_pt1 | contig 11345 bp, 7 predicted proteins | sample SagtaG_FD_104921 | JGI IMG/M metagenome (GOLD analysis project Ga0137385, IMG submission 104921) | Vadose zone soil microbial communities from Sagehorn Ranch, Mendocino, California, USA - Sage2_R_80_16 metaG | ecosystem: Environmental > Terrestrial > Soil > Vadose zone | place: USA: California...
ACACCGAGACGGCGACCGTCCGCTGCCGCGGATCTGCGAACATGTTGCGGATCAACGACAGGGTCGAGGGCGCCACGGTGGCCCCGGCCAGCCCGAGCAGGGCACGGGCCGCGATCAGCATCGCCGCGCTCGTGGACCAGGCGGCCAGCAGCGAGGTGACGCCGAATGCCGCCGCGCCGATCAGGAGCAGCCGGCGACGGCCGATGCGGTCGCCGAGGGTGCCCATGGTGACCAGCGACCCGGCGGCCATGAACCCGTAGATGTCGACGATCCACAGCAGCTCGGTGCTGGTGGGCCGCAGGTCCTGGCTCAGATGCGGAACGGCCAGGTTCAGCACGGTCAGATCCATCGCGTACAGCAGGCACGGAAGGGAGAGGACGGCCAGGCTGATCCACTCTCGCCGCCCCGCCCGCCGGGCTGTCACCACGCTCATGACTTCACCCTGCCGTGGCCGCCTGTCGGCCGGCTGTCGGTCCGCCGCGGCGTGGGGTCGCCGGTTATCCTGACCTGGTGCGTTTCGGGCTGCTCGGCACCCTGGCCGTGTGGACCGAGGGCGGGAGGCTCGTCGCAGTTCCCGAAGCCAAGGTCCGCGCGCTGCTGGCCGATCTCCTGATCCACCTCGGGCGGCCGGTGCCGGCGGACCGGCTGATCGACGATCTATGGGGCGACAACCTTCCCGTCCGCCCCGCCGGCGCCTTGCAGCTGAAGGTCAGCAGGTTGCGGCAGGCCCTGGGGAACGCCGAGCCAGGCGGCGGTGAGCTGGTGAGTTTCCGGTCACCGGGCTATCTGCTGCGGATCGACGGCGACGCGGTCGACGAGCACCGGTTCGCGGCCCTCATCGAGCGGGCCGGCGCCGCCGAGGATCTCCGGGGACGCGCCGGGCTGCTTGCCGATGCGCTGGCGTTGTGGCGAGGCCCGCCGCTGGCGGACTTCGCCGACGCGATGTTCGCTCAGCCCGCGATCGCCCGGCTGGAGGAGCAACGGCTGGTTGCGTTGGAAGAACAGGCCGAGGTCCGGCTGGCGCTGGGCGAGCACAGCCTGCTGACCGGTGAACTCGGCGAGCTGGTGGCCGCGCATCCGCTGCGGGAACGGCTACGGGCCGCGCATATGCTCGCCCTGTACCGGGCCGGCCGGCAGGCCGAGGCGGTGACTAGCTACGGCGAGCTGCGCGGCCGGCTGGCCGACGACCTTGGCCTGGATCCCGGGCCAGGCCTGGCCGCCCTCTATCAGGACATTCTCGAGCAGGCCCCGGGCCTTCAGCGCGTGCAGGCTCCGGCCACCCTGGCGACCCGTCCCCGGACCAACCTTCCGGCCATGCTCACCGACGTGGTCGGCCGGACGGCAGCAGTGACCGACCTGCGCGCATTGCTGAACGAACGCCGGCTAGTGACCCTCACGGGGCCGGGCGGCGTCGGCAAGACACGGCTGGCCCTGGAGACAGCCGCCCAGGCGGTGGACGCCTTCCCCGATGGTGTCTGGCTGGTCGAGCTGGCCGGGCCCGCACTCGCCGGGCCCCGCACGCCTGCCGACGCGGTCATGGCTGTCCTGGGCATCAGGGACGACAGCTCCATGGACCCGTCCGACCTGCTGGCCGACGCGCTGCGCACCAGCCGGATGCTGCTGGTCCTGGACAACTGCGAGCACCTCGTCGACCAGGCCGCCAAGCTGACCGCCCAGTTGCTCCAGGCCGCTCCCGGGCTGCGCATGCTGGTGACCAGCCGGGAACCCCTCATGCTGGCCGGCGAGGTCGTCTGGGCGGTCCCTCCGCTGCCGCAATCCAGCGCCGTGCAGCTGTTCGTCTTGCGCGCCGGCGCGTCCGCGCCGGGTTTCCGCCTCGACGAGGACAACGCCCAGGCCGTCGCGGCGCTGTGCCGGCGGCTCGACGGGATTCCGCTGGCGCTGGAGCTGGCGGCGACGCGCGTCCGCACCCTGGGCGTGCACGAACTCCTCGCCCGGCTCGACGACCGGTTCCGGCTGCTGGTCACCGGGCATCGCGACGCCCCGCCCCGGCAGCAGACCCTGTGGGCCGTCATCGACTGGAGCTGGGAGCTGCTCACCGAACCGGAACGGCTGGTGCTGCGGCGGCTGGCGGTAGCCGCGGATGGCTGCGGCCTGCACGCCGCGGAGGCGATCTGCGCCGAGGATGACCTGGATGTGCTGGGGCTGCTGGCCAGGCTGGTGGATCGCTCTCTTGTCGTGGTGGCCGACGGCCCGGTCGGCCCCAGGTACCGCATGCTGGAGAGCGTGGCAGCGTACGGGCTGCAAAAACTCCGCGAAGCTGGGGAATCCGGTGAGCTGCGGGTGCGGCACCGCCGTTACTACATCGATCTCACCGAACGGGCGGCACCTCGCCTTCGCGGCCACGACCAGCGGTCCTGGCTCAGGCGCCTGGACGCCGAGACCGCCAACCTGCGCGCCGCCCTGGACTCCGCGCTCAGCGACAACCACGACGACGCTCTCCGGTTGGTCAACGCCCTGGCCTGGTACTGGTTCCTGCGCGGCCGGCTCACCGAGGCACGGCGCGCGCTGGAGGCGGCCCTGGCCCTCGGCCACGGATCGGCTGCTGGCCGGGCCACAGCCGCCGCCTGGCTGAGCGGTTTTACCGCTCTCGCCGGAGAGCGCGGCGGGCATGCCTCCCCAGCGCCTCCCGACGGCACCGACGACCCCGCCATCAGGGCCACGCTGGAGTGGTTCCACGCCTTCGTCGCGTCTGATTTCGGTGACCCGGCCGTGGGAGAGGCCATGATCGGCCGGGCGCTGGCAGGCTTCCGTGCGCTCGGCGGCCAGTGGGGAATCGCGGCGGCCCTGAGCACCCGCGCCAAGCTGGCGATGATCCGGGGCGGCCCGGCCACCGCGCACCGCGAGGCCCAGCAGAGCCTGGAGATCTTCCGCGAACTCGGTGACCGCTGGGGGCAGCTGCAAGCCATCGAATGGCTCGGTGCCGCTGCGGCGGCGACCGGCGACCACGCGCGGGCAGACCGGCTGCACCGGGACGGCCTGCGCATGGCCGAGGACCTCGGCTTGTGGCCGCAAGCGGCCGATGCCCTGTCGTGGCTGGGCCGGAGCGCGTTGCACGCCGGTGACCTGGCCCAGGCCCGCGAGTTCCTCGAACGGGCCATGCGCTTGGCGGCCGAGCAGGGCTACCTGCCTGGGCACGTCTTCGCGGAGCTCGGCCTCGGCCAGACGGCGCGCCGGGAGGGCAGGCTCGACGTCGCGGAAACCCACATTCGCGACGTGCTGCGCACGAGCCAGCGGATCGGCTCTGAACCAGACGTGGCCCGCACCATCTCGCTGTCCGAGCTCGGCTTCATCGCCGAGCAGCGCGGCGACCCGGCCGACGCGCGCTCCTGGCATCTCCAGTGCCTCACTGCCGCGCAGAAGCTCGGTGACCCACAGGCCGTGGCGCAAGCGCTTACCGGCCTAGCCGGGGCGCAAGCACTCGGCGGCCAGCCAGATCGGGCCGCCCGGCTGCTCGGAGCGGCGGACGCGGCATGGCGCGCGCCTGGTGCCGGCCCTCCGCCCGGCGACGGTGCCGACGCCAGCGCCGACGTCACGCGCATCACCGCGGTGACGCGGCAAGCGCTAGGAGAGGCCGCGTTCGCCGCCGAGTTTGAACGCGGCCGCCGCCTGAGACCTCGGCAGGCCTCGTTGCTGTTACGGCACGTGTATCACGGACCACGGTCTCGGCCACTGATCTCATAGGGGGCGCTTCGGACGGCGCCCGACGGCGGAGAACCGGTGCCAGGTAGGCACGGGAGGCAGAGGGGGGCTGACTATTGTCGTCCATTCCAGAACTCGGGCTCACGCCGGACCACGATCTCGGGGCAATTCACACGCTGCCGGACTTCCGGACCATCCTCGACAGCAGTCCGATAACCCAGGCCGACCGCGAGACCATCGCCGATCAGGCGGAGGCCATGATCGACGGCCTGTACGTGCACCTGCTGCAGAAGCGCGCCATGTACGGGATCGATCCGTCCCAGCGGCTGCGCCTGCTGCGGCACAGGCTCGGGCAGATGACGGACCCGCAGTTCCACGCGGAACTCCTGCGGATCTTCACCGATCTTCGCGACCTGCACACCAACTACATTCTTCCCCATCCCTATCAGGGACCGTTCGCCTTCCTGGGCATCCTGCTCGAGCAGCACTGGGAGAACGGCGAGCCGCGCTGGATGGTGTCGAAGGTCTTCGATGCCCTGACCGGCGATCCTCATCTCGTTGCCGGCGCGGAGGTGACGCACTGGAACGGATCGCCCATCGCCCTGGCCGTCGCGCGCAACGCCGAGCTGGAGGCGGGCAGCAACCCCGCCGCCCGGACGGCCCGTGGCGTCGAGAACATGACGCTCCGGGCTACCGCCATGTCGCAACCGCCGGACGAAGACTGGGTCGACCTGCGCTACAGCGTCGACGGCTCGGTCTTCGAGACACGCATCCCCTGGCGCGTGTTCGACGGCATCGCCGATTTCCAAAAGGCGATCAGTGGTGGCGGAGACACCGCGCTCGCGGGCGTCGAAGCGCCTGCCTCGCATCTGATCGGCCTGGACCTGCGCACCGAGCTGGTCCGGGCGGTCAAGAAGAGGCTGTTCGCCCCCGGCGTCGTCGCGGCCGAGCGCCGGATGGCAGCGGGCGAGCCGGTACCGGTCGCAGCCGGCGTCATCCCGACAACGCGGCCGGAGATCGCGGCCCGCACGGTCACGACGGCCCACGGCACGTTCGGGCACCTGCGCATCTTCACCTTCGCCTTGGAGCAGCATCACCCGGACATCGGTGACGACTTCGACGAGTTCTTCGCCGAGGTCCGGCAGGTGCTTTCGCTCATGCCCAGCGATGGCCTGATCCTGGACGTACGCGGCAACGGCGGCGGCTACGTCTACGTCGCCGAGGCCCTGCTGCAGGTCTTCACGCCGCGCCGCATCCAGCCGGAACCGACGCAGTTCATCAGCTCCCCGGTGACCGCGGCACTGTGTGAGAAGGTCAAGGACCTGAGCGCCTGGAGCGACTCGGTCAGCGAGTCGATCGAGACCGGCGCGCTGTATTCGGCCGCGATCCCGCTCTACGGCGATGATTCGGACGAGGCGGTGAACGAGACCGGCCAGCTGTACCACGGCCCGGTCGTGCTCGTCACCGACGCGCTGTGCTACAGCGCCACCGACACCTTCGCGGCCGGCTTCCAGGACCACCAGATCGGCACCGTCCTCGGCGTCGACGACAACACTGGCGCCGGCGGCGCGAACGTCTGGGAGCTCACCGCCATCATGGCCGACTGGCCTGAGGGTCCGTTCAAGCCGCTGCCCGCGGGCGCCCGGTTCCGCGTGGCTCTGCGGCGTACGCTCCGGGTCGGGAAGCGCTGGGGCGGCCAGCCGGTCGAAGACCTCGGCATCATTCCCGATTACCGCTACCAGATGACCAGGCGCGACCTTCTCGAGAGTAACGCCGACCTGATGGAGAAGGCCGGTGAGCTCCTCGCCCAGGGCACGCCCCGGACGCTCGACGTCACGGTCACCTCGAGCGACAGCTCGGCGGCGCAGCTCGCGGTGGAAACGGCCGCGCTGACCAGCCTGGACATCTACGTCGATGGCAGGCCGGTCACCACCGCGGTCAAGGTGCTCGACGGCATCAACACGGTCACGGTGCCGCTGAGCGGCCCCCGCCCCGTCACGGTGCGCATCGACGGGTTCGACGGCGCGGACCTAGTCGCCGCGGCCACCGTGCCGGTGAACTAGCCGGAGTCCCGCGGACCACAACGACGTGACCACGACAGCGTCACGTCGTTGTGGTCTGGGTACCCGGCCCGGACGTAATGCCGTGACGAGGGTGGCAGCCGAGGCTGGGTCGGCGCTTGGGCCGCAGACGCGCGGATACATCTGTGAAACATGAGGCCGACGGGACTCCGACGAGAGATAGCCAACCGCAACGATGTCACATTGATGCGGTTATGACCGCCACGATGTCACATTGTTGCGGTTCCTGTCGAAGGTGCGCTGGTGCCTATGCGCTGGTTGGGGCTTAGGTAAACGAGAGCTGCGCGCCGGGACGCGGAGCCAGGCCGGGACGCGGAGCCAGGCCGGGACGCGGAGCCAGGCCGGGACGCGGAGCCAGGCCGGGACGCGCTCATGCTCGAGGAGGATCACCTGATCGCCGAGGCAACCGGGAATCCGCCGGTCACGGACACCGAGGTGATGCTCGCGGCCTGGCGGGGCCGCGAACCGGAGGCCTGCGAGCTGATCGAAGCGACCGTGCGGGAGGCCACGGCGCGCGGGACGGGCATGATGGCCAGCTTCGCGGCCTACGTGAGCTCGGTACTGTACAACGGCCTCGGCCGGCACGACGCCGCGCGCGACGCCGCCTGGCAGGCCTTCGAGCACGGGCAGCTCGGGCACGGGTCGCTCGTGGTCTCGGAACTAGCCGAGGCCGCGGCCAGGACGGGCGACGTGGAGGCCGCACGGGCGGCGCTGGCATGGTTGTCCGAACGTACCCGCGTCAGCCCCACCGACTGGGCCCTCGGCATCGAGGCCCGCGTCCGCGCCCTTCTGAGTGAGGCGGGGCTCCGTGAGGGCGAGGACGCCGATCGCTGCCACCAGGAGTCGATCCGCCGGCTCGGCCGAACCCGGCTCCGGGCCGAACTCGCCCGTGCCCACCTGCTCTACGGCGAGTGGCTGCGCCGCGAGCACCGGCGCGCCGAGGCCCGCGAGCAGCTGCGGACCGCTCACGAGATGCTCGACACGATGGACATGGAGGCGTTCGCCGGGCGGGCCAGGCGCGAGCTGACGTCCGCCGGCGAACCGGTCCGCAACGCCAGCGGCGAACCGGCCGGCCCGTACGCCGTCCCGGCCAGCGTGGCGCTGACCGCCCAGGAGGCCCTGGTCGCCCGGCTGGCCCGCGACGGCCTGTCCAATCCCGAGATCGGGAGCCGACTGTTCATCAGCTCCCGCACGGTCCAGTACCACCTGCGCAAGGTCTTCACCAAGCTCGGCATCAGCTCTCGCAGCCAGCTCTACCGAGTTCTGCCTAGCGACCCGGCTAGCGCCAGCCTTCGCTAGATCCGCCGGCCGGCCCGCCCAGACCAGCCACCCTGAGGCACACGCACTGTGCACATGGCGGACGCGCTCCTCCCGTACCCGGTAGCACGATGACGGCTATCGAGACGACAAGCAGTGAGGAGCTAGGCGCGTGAGCGCTGGTAATGCCGGCGGGCCTTCATCCTGTTGCCGCAGACGGCCATCGAGCACCACCGGGCGGCGTTGGCCTTGCTGCGGTCGATGAGGAACAGGCGGCATTCGTCGTTCGCGCACGGGCGCAGCCGTCCCGGGCTCTGCCGGGCCAGCGCGTCCCAGGCCAGGATGGCACGCACGGCCACCTCGCGGTCCGGGGCGACGCTGAGGGTCCAGCCGACCCGGCCGGCGTCGATAGCCGGGACGGAGGTCACGCCCTCTAGTTCCGGGGCGAGCACATCGGCGGGCTGCTGGCCACGCACGACCGCTTGCAGCGCCTGGCGGACCCGAAGCACGTGCCGTAGCTCGGCCTCGGTGCCCAGGCCGCCGACGGCGGCCAGCCAGGCCCGGGCCCGGACGGGATCGGCGAGGTCGTCGGCTGGCACCCCGTCGATCACCGGGGTGCTGTTGAGCAACGCCAGCAGGAAGCCATCGTCCGTCACTGTGTCCGCCATCACACCCCTAACCTTATTGACTCACTTGACAGGTTACAACACCCATGCTGGACTGTCATTCATCATCCTAACCATATAAGTTACTCAAGAAGGTTAGACATGCCCACTGTCCACCACCGCTACGCCGCCGTCCGCGGACGGCGGCTGTTCTACCGCGAGGCGGGTCCGGCCACCGGGCCGACCGTCGTGCTGCTGCACGGCTTCCCGGCCAGCTCGTTCATGTTCCGCGACCTGATTCCGCTGCTCGCGGACCGCTACCACGTGATCGCCCCGGACCACCTGGGCTTCGGCCTGTCCGACGCCCCACTCGCCTCTCCTTCCCCCTCCACTGCCGATGAGTTCACCTACACCTTCGACGCCCTGGCCGATCTGACCGCCGACCTGCTGGCCCGCCTCGGCATCACCCGGTACGCGATGTACGTCCAGGACTACGGCGCCCCGGTGGGCTGGCGGCTCGCCCTAGCCCAGCCGGACGCGATTACCGCGGTCATCACCCAGAACGGCAACGGCTACGAAGCCGGTTTCGTCGACGACTTCTGGAAGCCGGTGCGGGAGTACTGGCAGGACCGCACCCCGCAGACCGAGGCCGCCGTCCGCGGCGCGCTGACCCTGGACGCCATCCGGTGGCAGTACCTGCACGGCGTCCCGGACGAAAGCCTGGTCAGCCCGGACGCCTGGTACCACGACTTCGCCCAGGTGTCCCGGCCCGGCAACGACCTGGTGCAACTGGCCCTGTTCGCCGACTACGCCACCAACCTCCCGCTGTACCCGAAGCTGCACGCCTGGCTGCGCGACAGCCAGGTCCCGGTTCTGGCGGTGTGGGGCCGCAACGACCCGATCTTCGGTCCCGACGGCGCGCTCGCCTTCGCCAGCGACGCCCCCGGCGCCGAGATCTGCCTGCTCGACGGCGGCCACTTCCTGCTCGAAAGCCACCTGGACGCCGTCGCCGACAGGATCCGTCCCTTCCTGGACAGGACACTGCCATGACCGGACCACTGAAAGACCAGACCGTGCTCGTCATCGGCCGCGGCAGCGGGCTCGCCCGCGCGATCGCCCTGGCCGCCGAGGACGCCGGCGCGCAGGTTATCGCGGCCGGCCGCGACCCGGACGCACTGGCCGCCGCCTACGTCGACGAGCCGGGCATCAGCACCGAGACCGTCGACCTGACCGACGAGGCGTCCATCGCCGCGCTCGGCGAGCGGCTCGGCACGCTCGACCACGTGGTCTCCACCGCCTCGGCGCGTGCCCGCGGCCGGGTCCCCGACCTGGACCGGCACGCGATCCGGCTGTCCTTCGACACCAAGGTGATCGGCCCGCTCATGCTGGCCAAACACCTGGCCCCGCGGATGAACACCGGTGGCTCGTTCGTCATCTTCTCCGGTGTGGCTGCGGCCAAGATCGCCGTTGGCACCCTCGGCGTGGCCATCACCAACGCCGCCGCCGACACCCTGGCCCGGTCGCTGGCCCTGGAACTGGCGCCGATCCGGGTCAACGCCATCTCCCCCGGCGTGATCGACACCGGCGCCTGGGATGCCTTCGGCGAGAAGGGCAAGGCCGACTAATTCGCGGACATCAGCGCCCGCAACCCGGCCCGCCGCATCGGCACCCCCGACGACATCGCCCAGGCCGTCATCTTCGCCCTGACCAGTACCTTCCTCACCGGCCAGACGCTGCACGTCGACGGCGGCGAGCCCCTGACCTGACAAACACTGCCCTAGAGCACGACCCGAAAGGAACAGAACCATGGGCCTGTCCTGGCAGCAAGGACCACTCGCACCCGGAGCCGTCGGCCGGTTCCTCGTCCCGGGTCCTCTCCCCGACCGGATGCTGTTCGCCGAGCCACTGCACCGCCGCATGCGAGTCAGGTTCGGCGGCAGCTGGATCGCCGACAGCGAGGATGTCGTGCTGCTGCACGAACCCGGCCGCTATCCGGTGGCCTACTTCCCGCTCGCCGCCGTCGCCGACGGCGCGCTCCAGCCCGCCGGGCACACCACCCGGCACGCCGACCTCGGGCCGACCGCCTGGTACACCGTCCAGGCCGGCGAGCACAGCAAGCCGCGCGCCGCCTGGCAGCACACCGAACTGCCCGACCACGCCAGCCAACTGAAGGGCCGGGTGGCGTTCGCGTGGCGGGCGATGGAGGCCTTTTACGAGGAAGACGAGCGAATCGTCGGCCATGCCGCCGACCCCTATCACCGCGTAGATATCCGGCAGACGAGCAGACACCTGACCGTTCGGTATCAAGATCTTGTCATCGCCGATACCAGGCGGCCACTGGCGCTGTACGAGTCTGGGTTCGCGCCCCGCTGGTACGTCCCCCGCGACGACGTCGACCAGGCCGGCCTCACCCCGGCTGACGGCCAGACCTTCTGCCCCTACAAGGGCCTGGCCAGCTACTACGACATCGGCGACGCGCGCCGCGCGGCGTGGTCGTACGAGGACGCCTGGACGGAGGTCCGGCGGATCTCCGGCCTGATCTCCTTCGAACCGGACAAGGTCGAGGTCCACCTCGACGGCGGCCGGCTCCGGCTCGAACCGGGGCAGAGCGTGATCCCGCACGGCATCGACCGCGAACTCACCCCGGACGAGATCGCCTCCCGGGGGCAGGCATGACGGTCCCGCCCGTGCTGCTGTCGGTGAACGTCGGCCTGCCGAAGAACGTGGCCTGGCAGGGCAAGACCGTCTACACCGGTGCGTGGAAGCACCCGGTGGACGGCCCGGCGATGGTCCGCCGCCTCAACATCGACGGCGACGGGCAGGGCGATCTGGCGGGCCACGGCGGCGAGCAGCGCGCCGTGCTGGTCTACCAGGTCCAGTCCTACCGGCATTGGCAGCAGCACTTCGGGCGGGACGACCTCGGCCACGGCCAGTTCGGGGAGAACCTGACCGTCGATGGCCTAACGGACGACGAGGTCTGTATCGGCGACCGGTACCGCATCGGCGAGGCCGAGTTCGAGGTCACCCAGCCCCGCGTCACCTGCTACCGCGTTGGGCTGCGTCTGGGTGAACCGGAGCTGCCCGCGCTGCTGGTATCCCACCACCGGCCCGGGTTCTATATGCGCGTCCTGCGCGAGGGGCGCGTCCGGGCCGGCGACCGGATCGTCAAGACCAGGGACGGGCCCGGCGCGCTGAGCGTGGCCGACACCGACGCGCTGCTCTACCTGCCCGGCCGCGACCGCGCCAAGCTGCGCGCCGCGGTGCGGATCCCGGCGCTGAGCCCCGGCTGGCAGCAGTCGTTCCGCGACCTGCTCGCCGAGGACGGCGGCCACCCGGCTGGCGCGCCGGCCTGGGCCGGGTTCCGGCCGCTGCGGGTGAGCAAGGTGGTCCCGGAGAGCGGGACCGTCTCCTCCATCTACCTGACCGCGGCGGACGGGAGCCCGCTCCCGCCGGCCCAGAGCGGGCAGTACCTGACACTGCGGGTGGTGGACGGTGCTGGCCAGCCCGCCCCGGTGCGCAGCTACTCCCTGTCCTCGGCGCCCGGCGCCGGCGCCTACCGGATCAGCGTCAAGCGCGAGCCGCGCGGTGCCGCCAGCCGCTCCCTGAACGGCAGGCTGCGGCCGGGGGCGACCCTGGAGGTGGCCGCGCCGCGCGGCGACTTCACCCTCGGCGCCGGCACCGGGCCGGTGCTGCTCGTCTCGGCCGGCATCGGCCTCACCCCGGTGCTGGCCATGCTGCACGA
>Ga0137385_10005282_pt1 | contig 11344 bp, 9 predicted proteins | sample SagtaG_FD_104921 | JGI IMG/M metagenome (GOLD analysis project Ga0137385, IMG submission 104921) | Vadose zone soil microbial communities from Sagehorn Ranch, Mendocino, California, USA - Sage2_R_80_16 metaG | ecosystem: Environmental > Terrestrial > Soil > Vadose zone | place: USA: California...
GTGGGGCCTCGTGCTCTTGCAGGAAGGAAAGAAGCCAGCCGCGCTGGAGAAACTCAAGCACGCTCGCGACCTGGACCCGGACAACTGGCGCATCCGCAAACAAATCTGGGCCATCGAGAACCCGGACAAGTTCTATACCGGCGATTCTCCCGACTTCGGTTGGCAGAACGAGCAGTTGAAGAAGGAGAAGCGACAGCCGTAGCGAGGGCGGGCTGTGTCGGCAGGCGCGGAAGGGGCGGAGCGAGTTCAAGTGCCCGTACTCAAACGTCAAGGCGGCAAAGCCCAGCCACGCTCTGGGCAACTTACCAACAAACCGAACACGACCTTGGAGCCTGGGGTGACTCGATTCTGCTTGCTATAGCTGGTTGTTCGTGCAACGTCCGAGCCATCAAGCCTATGGGGAATCCTGAGACTGATGGGTCAAGATCGGGCATGGCGAGCTGTTTTCAAACCACCCATTGGACGGTCGTGCTCGCTGCCGGCCTTAAAGATAGCCCGGAATCCGCCGCCGCGCTGCAAAAGCTGTGCACGGCTTACTGGTATCCGCTTTATGCGTTCATCCGACGACGGGGCTACACGGATGAGCAATCCGAGGACCTGACCCAGGAGTTCTTCGCTCGCTTGCTGGCGAAGGACCTCCTTGCGGACGTGACTCGCCTGGGCGGTAGATTTCGCTCCTTTCTTTTGACCGTGCTCAAACGTTACCTGGCCAATGAATGGAACCGTGAACACGCCCAAAAACGCAGCGGCGGAAAACCGCTCTTCTCCATTGATGACACGGCGGAAGCGCGCTATCAGCGTGAATTGACCGAGCACGCAACGCCCGAAACCCTGTTCGAACGGCAGTGGGCTGCGGCGGTCCTCGACCAGGTCTTGGCCCGCCTGCGGGACGAATACGCCGCTGCCGGCAAACAAGCTCTGTTTGAACAACTCCAAAACTGCCTGCCGGGAGCGCAAAGCCAAATCCCTTATGCCCAAATCGCGGCCGCCTTTGGCCTGAAAGAGGCGGGCGTTCGGATGGCGGCGCACCGGTTGCGCCGGAGGTATGGGGAGCTGTTGCGCGCTGAAATCGCCGTCACCGTCTCCAGCCCCGAGGAAATCGATGAAGAGATTCGCTACCTGATTGCTCTGGTGGGACACCAGTAAAGGCTCTAGAAGCGCCGGGTTTGGTGACACGAGACAGCCCGTTATGAGAAGGAAACCGTGACATTCAGCCCGTTTTCTTGAGGTAAGAAAGCGAAGCGCTATGCCAGCGAATCACACCTGTACGGAATGCGGGAACCCGATTCCCCCGCGTGCCGGATCGGCCCATTGTCCGCTGTGCCTGCTCAACCTGGGCCTGGAAGCGGGGAAGCAAGAGACCGAGAACGGAGGACGGCGATCCGAGGACAGTGATCAGCAGGCGGTACGCAGAATCTCGCCCATTGGATGGCTCCGCCGCCTGCAAACCCGAAAACAGGCCGGCAGAAGTCAACAAGTTGCCCTTGCGTCCGCGGAAGATAAAGGGAGACAATGCCCGCCAATGAGCAGGGCCGATCCAGTGCCGGGCGACGTCATTGAGGACTACGAGATCCTTGAGAAGATCGGCGGTAACATGGGCTTGGTCTTCAGGGCCCGCCATCGCCTGCTCGACAAGGTGGTGGCGCTCAAGCTGCTCCCCGCCGAGTGGATAGCCGACCCTGCGCGCCTGGCCCGCTTCCAGAGGGAGATTCGGGTCATGGCCCAACTCGAACATTCAAACCTCGTCACCGCCGCCGACGCGCGCATCGTGGGTTCCTGGCACCTCGTGGCCATGGAGTGGATCGACGGGGTGGACCTTGAACGGCTGGTCCGGACTCAAGGCCTGCTTCCAGTCGCCGACGCCTGCGAAGCCGCCCGCCAGGCCGCGCTGGGATTGCAGTGCGCGCATCAGCACGGCCTTATTCACCGCGACATCAAGCCTTCGAACCTGATGCTGACCCGCGCGGGCACGATCAAGGTGATCGACATGGGGCTGGCTCTCATCAGGGAAGACAGCACGGCGCAGTTGACCCAGACAGGTTTCGTGCTGGGCACCATGAGCTACTGTGCCCCGGAGCAGTTCCGCGATGCGTCCAGCGTGGATATCCGTGCCGACATCTACAGCTTGGGGTGCACGCTGTACCATCTGCTTGCAGGCAAGTCGCCTTACTGCCAGAGGAAAACATTCGCTGAAATCGTGCAGGCGCATCTCAACGACCCCTTTCCCAGCTTGGCCGAGGCCCGGCCGGTTGTTCCAAAAAGCCTTGAGACGGTGCTTGCGCGCATGACCGCCAAAGTTCGCGATTCGCGCTTCGCTACCCCGAGCGCGGTCGCCGAAGCGCTGGAACCGTTTGCTCAGGACGCGGACCTCAAGCGGCTTGTCCCGGCGATGACTCAACAAGACCCGCCCGCCCGGGTCACGCCAGGCAAACCGTCACCTACACCTGAAGGGCGGCAACCCGCCGCGAGCGGTGAGCAGTGGTGGAAGGGACGGTGGGCACGAATCGCTGCCCTGCTCGTGCTGCTGCTCGCCATCACGGGCGCTGCATTCCTCATCATGAAGCCGCCGAAAGGCGATCCCGTCGTTGTTCTCATGGATACCACGGCGCCGGGCGGAGTTTACGACCCGGACAACCTTGCCATTGGCGCTAGCAACGCAAAGGAACTCGCTAGGGCCCTGGAAGCTCCCCCGCCTCTCCTGCCGTCGCAAAGTCTTAACCCAGTGCCGCTATCCGCCGGCTGGGATCGTGAGACTTATGTAATCTCCTTGGCTCCCGATCTCGTGATCATTCACCGTTCGTCGTTCCACCATTCCTACAATGCGGAGTTCAATTTCGGGGCGACCAATGAGTTCAAGCATCCGGCGGACGATCCAAGGTGGAGGTTCCTCTATGATCTTATCGGGGACGACAAACTGATAACCTTGCTAGGCACGATCGGAAACGAAGTGCCGCACACCAAGTTCCTCGTTTACTCCCGAGGCACTGATACGAATTGGCTGAGAGACGATTTCCGGGCCGAGTGGGTCAGGAAATTTGGGGTCCGGTATCCAAAGCTCAAGGGCCGCATATACACCATGGTAATCCCGCACTATTACAACGGATCATTCAGACAAGAAGAAACTCGTGAGCTGCTCCGCAGCAATGTGATTGAAATCCTCAAGTTGCCCAAACAACGCGAACCCGAAAAACGCAATTGACCCGCCAGTCCTGAACTTCCCAGAGGTGCCAGGGCGACAAAAAGGTCCGAACAAAAATGTGCATCCTGATGGGCAGATTAATTGCACTTGACCTGGCATTATTGAGTCCAATAGCATCTCTCTTCAATTGCGCTTATTCATTAGCGGTACACAAGAAAAGCCGTGAAACGTAACAGGGAATTTCCGCCTGGGATCGAACAGCCTTCAAAGATTGAGAAGGAGCAGATTTCCTGTTACGTTCCACTTTTTGTCTTTTGTAACTCTGATGGATGACAGATGTCGAAAGACTTATCAAAACAAAGAAAGCAATCGTATCATGGTTGGTGATGGGGTTTGGGATTGTCCCGCTGCTCCTGTTGCTTCTGGCGTCAGGGGCCAATGCCGCGGATGCGAACGAGACGGAAGCGCACAGGTCCTCTTTGTCCCCTTTAGTTGACTATTTCAGCGATTGGTTCGCTCGGGTGGATAGGGCGCGGGCGGAGCAGCCACACTGGCCATCTCCCCTGGCCACGACGGTGGTGACTCTCAAAGAAGCGCTTCGCTACGATATATCACGGCAGTTGCTCCGGGATGGTCACACGCTGACCAGCTTTGGCAGCGGTCACGGGCTGGAGTTCATTCCAGCCGAGCACGTTCAAATGATTGTCGGCCTGCCCGCATGGCAGACCGAAAACACTGCGCCGCGGAAAGAGGGATTTGCCGACCAGACCTTCCTGGTCAAATACCGTCTGCGGTCCGCCAACGAAGAGAACGGTAACTACATTGTAACCGCAATGCTGCGCCTCGCGGTTCCCAACGGAAGCTCCGAGTACACCACACACCACTTCGTCTTCACCCCGACGGCTGCTTTCGGCAAGGGTTGGGGTGACTTCAACATCCAGAGCACCCTTGGTGTAGCGGTGCCTGATAATGAGGCTGGCCGGAGCCGCCTCGGCACCCCCGTTGCATTCAACACGACGGCGCAGTATCACCTGGCAAGCGTTTTATGGCCGGAATTGGAAGTCAACTATACCTATTGGCCAAATGGCCGGCATGAGGGTTTGAACCAGGTTTTCATCACCCCCGGATTGGCGCTGTATAAATTCCACATTTGGAAGCGCTCAGACTTCGTCGTCGCCGCGGGCTGTCAACTTGCGGTGACAGATCATGCGCTTTATCACCGGAGCTTTATCCTCTCCGCATCGTTTCCGTTCTGACGCGGCTAAGAGCCTGTTCAAAAAGTAACCGGAACGCGCCGTGCGCAGAGAAGCGCCCGGCCACGCCCTGCCGTGGTAGGGCGCGACTCTCCGAGCGCGCCGAACGTCCGAACCGTTTCTGCGCCTGAGGAGAATGTTCCGCGGCTTCTGCGCTCTCCTCCGCGGCCTGTTCGTTAAATTGAAACGCTTGTGAATCTCCTGTTACGTTTCGTCTTTTTTCTGTTGTACATCCATGGAGACAGATGTCGAAAAAAGTCGGAGGCTTCGGACCGACCAACAGACGCCTGTCTGCGCCTGATAAACTCCGCTGGCGTCCGATTTTAGAGAAGCCAAGGGGAGTGGGGCCGAGCGTCTGGATGATTGACGGGCAGGTCGGACCTGCCGAGTTTTGGCCGCCCCAAAACAGCGCCGAAAGTAATGAAAACAACAAACCAAAAACTACAACCCAGGTGCTCGTCACGCGGGAAAGAAAGGAATCATATTGTGAAAAAGCTCCATCTATTAAAAACCGACGTCCTCGCCCTCGGCTGCGCGGTCCTGGTATCTGGCAGTGGCAAAATTAGCGCCCAAGACACCCTGCCGGCCAACGCCGCGGACATCCGTGTCACGGCGGGAAACACCTTTGCTCTCATCCCCACCGCCGATCCAAATGTTTTTGGGCACCCGGTGGATGGGGTCGCGCAGGTTTCGCTGCTGGGCAACTGCCACTTTCACGGCGACGGGGAAGTCCACCTGCCCACCACCGCCGGCCAACCGATCGTCATTGTGAGCACGAGTCCCTGGACGCTGACCGCGGCCGATGGGACCGCGAGCCTGAAGTTTGATGTCCTGGGAACCGCAGTGTTCGATCCAGCCAACCCGAGCTTCGTCAATCTCAAGTACAACGCGACGTTCGTTGGCGGGACCGGCGCATTCGCCACGGCCAGGGGCAAAGCTACCTTCGAGGTGACCGCCCAGTTCACCTCCGCGCTGGCGGGATTAGGGACTTGGACGATGAAAGGATATGTGATCACCGCGCCGGCGGGATCATGAAGCGAAGTCCGGGATGGCGAACGCATCAGACAAAACAACAACAAAACAAAACGAAAGGAAAGTTATGACTAACCAATTCGATGAACTGGCCAAAGGTTTGGCTCAATCAGTCACGCGGCGCGCGGCGCTGAAGAAATTCGGCCTCGGCCTCGCTGGCATGGCGCTGGCCTGCTTCGGCTGGGCGTTGACCGTCGCCGCGCAAAATTCCCAACTCGGCCCGCTGGTGGAACTCTCACAACCCAATCCGGTGGGAAACTGCGATGATGGATTCCGGCTGCCCGGAACTTGGACCCTTAACGATGCCACCGAACCGGCCATTGCCGTAAACCCGGTGAATCCCAATAACGTGGTGGCTTCGTGGTTCTTGGGGCCTGCGCAGAACGTCATCGCCGGTGTCTCTCTGAACGGCGGCAGGACTTGGCAACAGGTTCCGATTCCGCTCACGCTCTGCTCCGGCGGTCAGTTGGCCGGCGCTGGCGATCCTTGGCTTTCTTTCGCGCCCAACGGCGATCTGTACGCAGTTAATGTGGCCGGGATGTCTCTTCCCGCGCGGGGTATCTTCGTCAACAAGTCCACGGATGGCGGGTTGCATTGGTCACCCCCGATCACGGTGCCGGGTACGATCAATGCCTCGCCCGATCACCCGACGATTACCGCCGATCGGACTGATTCGCGATTCGCTTACGCCCTTTGGCGTTCAAGCTTTACTCGAACTACGGATGGCGGGCTCACCTGGGAGCCTGCCCGCATCATCTTTCAGCCTGCGTCGCACAACTACGTGGACATCAGCCAGGTGTTTGTGCTGCAAGATGGCACGCTGGTAGATCTTTTTTTCCTGTTCTACGAACCCGGCAGCAAGCCCCCCAAACAGCAAAACCTGGCGGTCCTGCGTTCCGCCGACAAAGGCCAGACCTGGTCGGCTCCCATCCTCGGCCCGGCGATCACGCCAGTGTTTCAGCCCAACGGCTTCAATGGGATCATTGACCCGGAGACCGGACAATTCCTGCACGATCCAGGCGACCCTGCGTTCGCTCAGGACACTCGGAGCGGGGTCCTATACGCCGTCTGGGAGGATGCGCGCTTCAACAACTTTCAATATGACGACATCGCCTTCTCCATGTCCACAGATGGCGGGTTGACCTGGTCCACGCCGATTCGCGTGAATCAAACGCCGCTCAACATCCCGCCGCTGAACCGGCAGGCCTTTCTGCCCTCGGTCGCGGTTCTTGGGGACGGGACGATCGGGGTTTCCTATTATGACTTTCGGTTCAATGATCCCAATCCTGGCCTTCCGACGGACTATTGGATGGCGACGTGCCATCCGTCCTCCACGACACCTGCAACCAATCCGGCGAGCTGGGGCGGCGAAGTACGCCTGACGGCCACCTCCTTTGACTTCGAAGCTTGCGTGATCTTCGACGAGACTTTCCTTGGGGATTATGTCGGGGGTCTGGTCCCCTCAGGCAACGGCTTCGTGGCCGCTTTCACTGCGGTGGACCCCAACGGCATTACGAGCATCTTTGGCCGGCGGGTGGGGCAGTGAGGCTTGGAGCGTGAAAGGGTTGAAGCATTAAACGCTTAAATGAGTTAAATGAGTTACACTGATGGCAGGCAATTTTCAGCAAGAAGTATCCGTGCTATCCGTGAAATCCGCGGTCAAGCAAAACAACAGAAGAAAGGAAAGCTATGAACGATAAATTCGATGAACTGGCCAATGGGTTGGCCCAATCGCTCACGCGGCGCGCGGCGCTGAAGAAATTCGGCGTCAGCGTGGCCGGGATGGCGCTGGCCTGCTTCGGGCTGGGGGACGCAGGGCAGGCTTCCGGCTCGCACGTCAGCCAATCCGCGCCGGCCCTCCCGCCACTGCCCGCAGGCGTGACCGAGCTTAAGTTCAACAAGTTCTTCGTCCAACCAGTGGGCGACCGTGGTCTTGAACTCACCGACAAACTGCTGAAATTGGACGGCCAACGCGTACGCATTCTCGGTTACATGGTCCGGCAAGAGGAGGCCACGCCAGGAAAATTCCTCTTCGCGCCTTTGCCCGTGGAGGTCCATGAACACGACAGCCAATTCGCGGATGATTTGCCGCCGAGCACCGTACACGTGTTCATGCCGGTTTGTCGCGACCAGCCGGTGCCCTATACGCGCCAGATCCTGTTGCTCACCGGCACGTTGAACGTGGGCAATCGCGAGGAGGCCGATGGCCGCATTTCCCTGGTCAGGCTCACGCTGGATCCGCCGCCGCGCGGCACGACACGGAAATTTTCTTTCAGCGAAAAAGGCGCCACACGGTTGGTGCGGAACCCATGAACCGTCGCCGCCTCGCTTCTCGACCCTTCGCGATCACTTTAATCGTCCCCGGCGTCATCCTCGATCCTTTCGCCTCTGCGATGGCGAGGACGACGACGAGGACGCGAATAAAATAACAACCAAAAACCGAAGAAAGGTCCGTTCTATGCAATCCACCACAACCAATGCTCGCCAAGGCATCTCCGCGCTCGCATTTGCGGCCGTGGCCGTGTCTTGCCTTCAACTCGCCGACGCCGCGCCCAAGGTGACGCGCTTGACGCCACCGAGCGCCTTGTTCAGCCACAACGATCCTAACCCGCCGATCATTGCCCGGTTCCTTCCCGGCCAGCGCTTTGATCTGCAGGCCACCATCTCGCCGGATGCCGGCCAGACCATCAGCAGCGCGCAGTTCCTCGTGGACGGCGCCGCCATTCCAGGGACGGTGTCGGCGGCGGCGGCGACTGTTTCCGGCAAGCCGGCAAACACCGTCATCGCCTCGCTTCGCGCCTTTTCGACCACCAGCCCCGGGGTGCACATCCTCAGCGTCACGGCGGTGCAAAGCGACAACGCAGCCGTCACCGCGCAAGGCAATTTTGAGGTGATACCGCTTAGGCCGACGGGCCTGGCCGCCAAACAGATTATCTTTCTGATTGGCGATGGCATGGGGTTGGCGCAACGCACCGCCGCGCGCATCATGTTGCAGGGCGTGACCCTCGGCAAGGCCAACGCCGCCCTGTCGATGGACACTTTTCCGTTCACGGGCGTGGTCACGACGCACTCGCTCAATTCGATTGTGACCGACTCATCGCCGGGCGCCTCGTGTTATGCGACCGGGAACAAGGCCAATAACAATCAGCACGGCGTGTTTCCGGACGATACGTTGGACAACTTCGACAATCCCCGCGTCGAATCGATCGGCGAATACCTCCATCGCACCCAGGGCCGCTCGCTGGGCCTGGTCACCACGACCGACATATTTGATTCCACGCCGGCCGCCTTTGGGTCTCATACCCAGGCCCGCACTAACGGCACAGGCATCTGCGACGAATATTTGGACGAGTCGGATGCAACCGGGCTGACGGTGCTCATGGGCGGCGGTCGCAAATGGTTCCTGCCCAACACCACGCCCGGCTCCGGCCGCACTGCGGCCACCGACTACGTGCTGCCCGAGGATGTCGTGGCCGCCTGGGGCGTGCCTGCAGGCGCCATCGATCCGGGCCGCGATTTACTCAACGACTTCATCGCCGCCGGGTTCAACTATGTAACCGACACGGCGTCGCTCAACGCGATTCCGTCCGACACGCAGAAGCTGCTCGGTTTGTTCAACCTCTCGAACATGAATGTCGCCAAGGACAAGATCGACAAGCGCCGCAATCCCGGCGCCCACGGTGTGGTGGACGACTTCGGCTTCCCCGACCAGCCGATGCTGGATGAGATGACCGACAAGGCGCTGCAAGTGCTGAGTCAGAACACCAACGGGTTTTTCGTGATGATTGAGGGCGGTTCGATCGACAAGCAGGAGCACTTGATGGATTCGGAGCGCTGGATCCTAGACACGATCGAATTCGACCGGGCCATCGAACGTTGCCGCCAATATGCGCTCACGCACTGGGACACGCTGGTGATCGTCACCGCCGATCATTAATGCGCCGGAGCGAATATCATCGGCGCCTCGAAGGTGACGCACGCCAAGCTCGTGGCGCGGGCCGCGTCGGGCGGCGGCGCCAACCAGCTCCGCAACGGCGTCGTCGGCACGCTCGAATCGGCTGGCTTCCCGCATTATACGATTGCCGCCGACGGTTATCCGGTCACCACGGACATCGATTTCCGCATGTTGGTCGGTTACGCCTGCAACGCGGACCGCTATGAAGATTGGATCACCAATCCATTGCCGATCCAGAACGCCTCTCATGGCATTGCCACCACGCCACCGCTGCCGGGCTACCCGCAAAACCCGCTCCAGCGCGACACGGCCGGAAACTTCTTCGTCACCGGCCAGATCTCGGATGCGATCGCCACGCACACCGCCTCGGACATCGTGCTTTCGGCCGCCGGGCGCGGCTCGGTGCTCTTCACCGGCGTGATGGACAACACCGATGTATTCTTCAAAGTGATGCGCGTCGCGCTGGGCGATAATCACATTCGGCAGGAGACCATGAACCTTATCGGCAACCCCGCGCGCGTGCCGTTACGGGACGAGGTGCCGGCTGAAAATGAAGTGTCGGAGGAGTGAGGCGAGCGTCCACAAAACGCGAAGCTTTACCCAGGGCGGCGCTTTCCCGCAGCGGCGGGATTCGCTTCGCCCTGGGCTTGGTCTCTTTCGCCCCGTCGGGGCTTTGAAGTTGGGGCTCGTCAGGAACCTCGCCCGCCCGAGGGCGTTCAACGGTTTACGAAGTACCCGGTCCCAAGCGCGCCTTCCGTTCGGCTCAGCGGACCGCCGCGAGTTTCTCCAATTTGTCGAGGCAGCCGTTCCAGCCGTGGTCGTGGCGGTCGCGCACCTCCGCATTCGGGAAGCGGTCGTGGGTAATTTGCACTTCGGTGAAACCGTTCCGGTCGAGGAAGTCCACCGTGACGAGCGTCTCGCCGAACTCCACTTGCGGATTGCCTTACCAGTTCCAGGTATAGACCAGCCGGGCGGGCGGCTTGACTTCGCGATAGACTCCGCGCAAGTCCAGTTCGCCGGACTCCGCGCTCTTCACGCGGACCTATAGTTAGGGCTTGGTCGCGGCGCGGTCCAGGACCGCTTTGGCGGACAGCCCTTGATTTTCGAAGGTCAACCCAAAGTTGGCGCCGGTGACTTTGGCTAACGGCAGGATTTTTCCCGGACCGGCTTTCGGCTCCCCCGGGTGACCATAGGCGGTCGATTCCATCGTCTGCCACTTTTCGTTCCAGACGTAGGCGCCGCCGCTCGGGCAGATCAGTTTCGTGTGCCAGAATTGTTCGTGCAACTTGACTGGGTCTTGGGACGGGTAAAGGCGCTTCCACTCGTTGAGGATGGGCAGGTTGTTCCAGGCAAGCAGTTGTTGAGCGGACTCGTAACTGTCACGGGAGAGCGCCTGGACGGCCCCAAGGAATTGCGTTTCCACTTGCAGACAGAGGTTGGTGCCGAGCCACGGCCTGGCCGGAGCGGAGGCGGGCTTGCCACTGGCCTTGGCCGCGTCGCGGGCGGACTGACGGTCCAGGGCGCGTTTGAGCAACGACTCGCTCAGCGTCAGCACGAGGGACCTTGGAGTAGCCGCGTAGAAAACCGCCAGCTTCGCCAGTCCGATCGGATCGCCGGTCTGGGCGGAACTGACCTTCACATAGGCTTGACCGTTGTAATCGGAATTCTGCCATACGGTCATGTTTGGCGCGGTCTGTTCAAAAAACGCCCGCAGCGCTGCCAGAAAAGTCGCCAAACCCAGCGGATTTTTCACTTCACACTGGAGCGCCACTGGAAGGTCGGAATAGTTCTTTTCGAGGAATTCTTCGCCTTTAGCCGCCTGGCTGAGTTTTTCCCAGAACGGATCCTGATCGGCATAAATGGCGGCTGATTGCCCCAGCCACCCCAACGGATTGGCTTTGAGCGAAGGATTCACCGAGCCAAGAAGGTTCCCGGCGTCTTTGATCTGTTCGGATTGGGTATTGA
>Ga0137385_10005286_pt1 | contig 11336 bp, 10 predicted proteins | sample SagtaG_FD_104921 | JGI IMG/M metagenome (GOLD analysis project Ga0137385, IMG submission 104921) | Vadose zone soil microbial communities from Sagehorn Ranch, Mendocino, California, USA - Sage2_R_80_16 metaG | ecosystem: Environmental > Terrestrial > Soil > Vadose zone | place: USA: California...
CTATGCAGTGGGGGGCGTGGGTGCGTTTGGCAAGTACGAAGGCGATCAGGGGGAGGCGCATGCCTACAAAGACGTTTTCACCGTCGTGTATCTGGCGTGCTGCGCAGACGACCATCAGTTCCGTGGGAGTGTAATGCATCGTTTATATCCTTTCTACAATCTTATGTAGGGACGCGATTGATCGCGTCCAGGCCCCGGTTCAAGGTGCGCCGAGGTGGACGCGATAAATCGCGTCCCTACATACCCTCGTAATTTTTGAAGGTTCATAATCGCGCCCTCGTCGTCGGTTTATTGCATTCAACAGGGCGTGATAAATCGCGTCCCTACATAGATTTCATCAGTACCCATAATCGACGGGGGCGGCGTAGTGGTGTTCTTTGACGGCCAGGCTGCGCAGGCGCTCTTCGCCCAGTTTGTGTAGGTAGGCAGAGCGGTCGGGCAGGTTCAAGACCCATTCGTCGAGCCAGCTCTGGAAGCCGTCGAGGGTGCGAGTGCGCACATGGTAATCGTGGTAAAACTGGTGGTCGCGATTGGAGTAGCCCTGCACGGTGGAGGGATGCGCGCCCCAGGGTTCGTGTACGACCGCGCGCACCTTGAACGATGGACCCAACACGCGGTTGGGATCGCTCACAATTACCTTCCGCGGCACGATTTCTTCGGCGACCAGGATTACGTCGCGCGCTGCCAGCATGGCCTCTTCACTTATACCCACATTGCCCCAGATGTGCGCGTTGCCATCTTCGTCGCTGCGCTGTACGTGGATGATGGTTACGTCGGGATGGATGGCGGGGACAAGCAGCAGTGGGGTGCCGTCGAGTGGTGATGGCTCTATACGTAACGTGGGGTTCTGGCGCGGGATATCGCTGCCGAGTAAAGAGCGCGTTGGAATAAAAGGTGATCCCAGGCTGGCGGCCAGCAAGGCTAAGCCGATGGTGAAGTTGCTGTGTTCTTCGGTGGTGATGGAGCGTGGAATGGAGTGTTCGGTGGCGCGGCGGTAGCAATGCGCCAGGCCTTCGCTGACATTGCCCACCCAGGCTGCGACGACTTTTTCGACGCAGCCTGCTCCGATCAACTGGTCAAAGAGGATGTCGGAGATAGGACCGATCAGGGTGAGGTTTTGCCGCCGCTGCCGGATGATCTCATGACCAGCCGCGAAGGGGATGAGGGGTTCCAGGGCTAAGCCGATAGCGACGGATGAGCCGTCTGGCACGTAGCGAGCTATGGCCTCGGACATGGATGTGCGTTTGCTCATGCGGGTATCAACTCCACAATTGTATTGGCGAAATCGTCGGACACGTATATGTTATCATTTTTATCGACGACCAGTCCCTGTGGTTCGATAAATCCTTTGCTTAAGAGTGTCTCATGTTTCCCCGTGGTTAGACGCACGCGAATAAGCGCGTGAATGGAGGGCAGAAGATCGATGACGAGCATGTTTCCATGCTGATCGAACGCGACATCGTCAGGTTTGGCAAAACCGGTAATGCGTGTTATCTTGCCACCGGGCGTAATGCGCACAACGGCAGCGCCGCATTCGTCAGCCACATAGATTGCCCCCTGATTATCGATAGCAGCGCCTACGGGCCGGGCGATGCCGGAGGCGAGCACTGTCAGTTTTTTTCCATCCAGACTCATACGATAGACGTTGCCTATCGGGCTATCAGGTATGATGAGTGTATTACTGGTGGGGTCTAAGGCGATGTTATCGACGCCATCTTTGCATGGTGGGCCTGCTGGAACACCGGGGAGGGTGCGCAGCACCGTCAGCGATGATTCGCCGGGGGTCAGTTCCAGGATACGGTTAGTGCGTTGTTCCGCGATAATCAAGGTGCCATCTGATAGGTAGACCATGCCCTCTGGTCCGGCGATGCCTTTGAGCATCACCGTAACAGAACCATCTGTATTGATGCGGCTGATCGTGCCATTATAGAAATCGCTGAATAAGAGGCGGCCTTGTGGATCGAAAACCAGGTCGTCGGGTCGTCCTCTACCGGAGAAGATGGTACGTGTCATGAAATGAACAGGCGTGAGGTCGGGCGTAGCAGTACCAGTAATGGTAGGTGAAGGGGTAGGCGAAGCGACTCTGCTGGTAGGAGTAGCAACTTTAAGATTGGATGGCTGACTACAGGATGTAAGCAGGACAAGATACGCGATTGAAAAAGAACATATAATGCAGATACGTTTAGAGAACATATAGCATCCTTCCTTATCGTCTCAACATATTATTTGAGGTTTCACAGAGATTTTGCATAGTCGGGCGCAATGAATTGGGCCCCTACGAACAAATAACGGCCAATGGAGGTGCGACACATGGCAACCCTGGAACACGAGAGTGCGGGATCATTAGCTGTGCATAGTCCCGCAATTCAGCGTCCCAGGTTGCGTTGGACGCGCATCCTGTCTATCAGCATTTTCTGGCTCGCGTTGAGTTTCCACTGGGCCGCTTTAGGTATTATCATTCTTCCCAGCCAGGTTTTCAAGATTGCGGGCAATGCCGACAAGGGTGTGGCTTTAGCGTTCGTGCTGGTGCCAGGCGCGTTTGTATCACTGTTTGCCAATCCGCTTTTTGGTATGTTGAGCGATAGAACGCATGGGCGTTTAGCTGCCTGGGGGCGCCGTCGTCCATATATTCTGATAGGCACGCTGGTCAATATAGCCGCGCTCGTCTGGATGGCGGCAGCGCGCGATATTCTTTCATTGGCAATTGCCTATGTGCTGGTGCAATTCTCTAGCAACGCGGCCCAGGCTCCATTCCACGCCTTGCTCCCAGATATTGTGCCTGAAGAGCAGCGTGGACTGGTTTCTGGCGTGATGGGCCTGCTCGCCATCACCGGAACCATTGCAGGCGTGATTGTGGCCGGTCTGTTCATCGCTGCATCTCAACCACTGCCAGTATACCTCCAGGGCCTCTGGCTGACCTACGCTATTATCATTGCCGTCCTGCTCGCCTTGATGCTGATTACCATTGTTTCCGTGCGTGAAAAAAAGTATCCGGCAGCACAAGGGGAAGCACAAGATGCTGCGCCGTTTGCGCAGAATCCCTGGTTCAAACGTATACGGCCATACCAATTACGTAACGTTTTTGGCACGTTGATGGTTGCGGGAGCAGCATGGGGCATCGTGCAGTTGTGGAATGGGCAGCTTCCAGGTTTACACATCAGCGCTGATGTGCAACAGGTGATGCTCGAACTGATTGCAACCTTTGGCCTTTTACGCCTGTTCGACTTCAATCCTCGCCGCGACCCTGATTTTGCCTGGGTGCTGCTGACACGCCTGGTGATGATGCTGGGCATCTACACGATACAGACGTATTTCCAGTATTATATGCGTGACGCGGTTGGTGTGTCCGACCCCGAACGGCAGACCACGAATTTTGTGATCATTATCTCGCTGACCAGCCTGGTGAGCGCACTCGCCGTCGGCTGGCTCTCGGACCGTTTCGGGCGCAAACGCATGGTCTACTTCTCCGGTGGTTTTATGGCGCTGGTTGGCCTGACCTTCATCATGACGCATTCGCTGGTAATCGTGCTGGCGGCTGGCGCAATCTTCGGGCTGGGCTATGGAGCGTACCAGAGCGTCGATTGGGCCTTAGTCGCGGATGTGCTGCCGTCTGAGAAGCATTTTGCGCGCGATATGGGCATCTGGAATATTTCCCTCTCACTGCCCCAGGTTATCGCGCCGGTGATCGGCGGCCCAATCATCGATCACTTCACGCATGCGGGTAATCCCCTGGCAGGCTACCAGGTGATTTTTGCGATGTCGATCATTTATTGCTTGATTGGAACCGTGACGGTGCGGTTTATCAGAGGGGTGAAACGTTAAATAAATAAGGAAAGGAGGTTACCGTCAGATGCAAGAGGAAATGAAGAGATTGAGCCAGGAAGTGCAAGCTATGCTGGAAACGGTTGAAATCTTGCAAGATGCCGAGTTGATAGAAGCCATACGCGAAGGCATGAAAGCTTTGGAGAATGGCAATACTGTCTCACTCGAGGAAGCAAAGCGAGTACTCGGAATGGAATGAAGTGGCAAGTTGAAATTTCAACACCTGCATTGAAGCAGCTTGAGAAAGTTACTGAGTTCAGGGCTGATAGATTCCTAAACAGGTATCACTTCGTCCAGGAAGTGATGCATGGTCTTGAGGGGTACACCTGTCGCACTTTTGCGCAGCATGAGCATTTCGGCGGCGATGCTCAAGGCGATTTCGTCGGGCGTCTCGGCTCCGAGGTCAAGGCCGATGGGCGAGTGGACATGGGCAAGTTGTTCACGTGTGATGCCATCTTCGAGCAGGTCACGGAATATCTTCTTGATTTTGCCGGGGCTGCCGATCATGCCTACATAGCGGGCATGGGTTTCCAGTGCGGCGCGCAGGGCGTCCTTGTCGAGATGATGCCCGCGCGTGACGATGACTATCCAGCTTGCCTCATCAGGCTCGAGTTCGCGTATAGTTTGCGGGATATCGCCAAAGGCCAGTTGTATCTTCTCGCCAAAGACCTGTGGGTCAGCCAGGTCACGGCGATCATCTACGACGACGATACGAAAATCAAGAGATGTTGCCAGACGAGCCAGCGCCTGGGCGACGTAGCCCGCGCCAGCAATAATGAGGCGAGGCTCCGGATAGAGGACTTCAATGAACAGTTCGAGTGTCGCGCCGCAGCTACCGACGGCCTGGTCAGCATCCAGGTGGATGTGAACGAGGTGGGAATGGCCCTCGCGCAGCGCCTGCATTGCATCCTGCGCAGCCTGGGCATCGACCTTTGCGCCGGAGAGACTTCCACTGCTGGAGCCGTCGGCGTGCACTAACAATTTGGTGCCGACTCCGCAAGGAGCCGCGCCAATGGTCTTCACTACGGTGGCTATCGCTATGCGTTCGCCGCGTTTTAAGGATGCTTGAATTTCGTTATAGATGGTCGATGCGCTCATTGGTTCTTACCTGCCTGTACGCTTGAGACTGGGCCAGGGCGACCGCAAGGGTCGCCCCTACAATACACGAAGTTCCTAACCTCCGATTTGTGACAGAACTGTACGCTTGAGTATACTCAATCATTGAATAGTAATACTATAACACATATTACATCCAGATGCGCCATCGATCGGGGGAATCGACGCCGGAATCGTCGGAGAGTTCGGCGTAGTTTGACCACAGGGTGGCACCGGGTTCGAGGGCTTTATAGGCAATGGCGATGGCCCCGGCCCAGGTTTCGTCAACGGTCAGGGCCTGCATCTCTTCACGGCTGAAGAAACGCGCGTCGTCGATCTCGTTGGGATCGGGGCGCAGATCGCTGATGGGTGAGAGCAGTTTCGCGCGAAACATGAAGAAGTAGTTATGTTCTCCGTCGTCCATGACCCAGAGACGCACTCCCATTAAGCCTTCGATCTCAACCCGCAGCCCTGTTTCCTCAAAGGTTTCGCGAGCGGCGGCCTGATCAGGCAATTCGTCAGGGTTGACGCGCCCGGCTGGCAGCAGGTAGCGACCTTTGGTAACGCCACGAATGTTGCGCACAAGCAGGACGCGATGATCGTGAATGACGAGTGCGCCCGCGCCGATACTGAGCGGGCGTTTGGGACGAGGACGTTCGGGGGTTACGTCTGCCTGCGACATAAAGGGGTTACTCCTGAAAGAACTGGACAGGTTTAGATAATTGTTAGCCACATCTAGTATACATCAGCAATGCCTGCGAGCAGAAGCTGATCTATCTCTGATAGGTCACCCAGCAGTCTCTGATCCTTCACTCCCCAATTTTTACAGGTTGCTTCAATTCCTCAAGCGCATTGAGCAAGGTATCTATATCTTCAAGTGTATTGTAGAAATGGGGTGAGATACGGGCAACGGTGCCGCGCGCAGCGATATGGATGTTGCGCATGGCCAGTTCATCGACGATCTGCTGCGAGGTCACATCCTGGCGCACAGGATGAGGTTGGAAGCAGACAATGCCCGAACGTTCTCCCGTTCCCTGTGGGGAGATAACTGGATAGCCTAGCCGTTCAAGACCTGCAATGGCATAGCCTGTCAGGCCTAAAATACGCGCCTCTACCGCCTCCATGCCGCCATCGATGCTCTCAAAGAGACCAAGCGAGGCATCGAGGCCAACTATTGGCATACGGTTGGGCGTGCTATGTTCAAAACGCGCCGCCCCTGATTTCATGGACTGGTGATAGTTGAAGAATTCGAACGGCGTTTCTACGCTCAGCCAGCCCCGGCGCGGGATATGTAACTGAGCGAGCAGGTTATCGGAGACATAAAGGATACCGGTCGTCTGCGGACTCAAGAGCCACTTATGCGCGGCAGCCGCCAGGTAATCGACATCGAGTTGCTGTACGTCGATGGATAATGCGCCGAGGGCCTGTATCGCGTCGATGCCACAGAGGATATCGCGCTCGTGGCAATAGCGGGCAATGGCGGCAATGTCGTTGCGATAGCCTGTGGAGAATTCGACAAGGCCCAGGGTGACCAGGCGCGTGCGGTCGGTGATTTGTGCAAAAACATCCTCAAGGCGAATGCGATGCTCGTGCATCTTCACGAAGTGAACCTGCACATCCTGGAGATTGAGCCAGGGATAGACGTTGCTGGGAAATTCGCCTTCGGCGGTGAGGATGGTATCGCCTGCTCGCCAGGGCAGCCCATTGGCGATATGCATCAGGCCGTCACCTGTGCTGGCGGTCATAGCCACCTGGTCATGCCGGGCGTTTAGCATACTTGCTAAGCGGCGGTGCGCACCCTGCTCATAGATGGTCCAGCGATCATACATTACGTTGCCGAAATTACTGGTATCGTCGATATAGGTATGCATGGTGCGAGCCGTTGGTCGAGGCAGTGGCCCGTTGGCGGCGTGATCCAAATAGATACAATTGCGTGTCACAGGGAAGAAGAGGTGTCGAAGTTCCTGCACGCCCTCTTCGCCCGTAAATTCATGTTCTCCCTCTTCGATGAGCAAGAGCGATTGGAGCATGTCATCTAACGAGGGAAGGAATGATGTCGGGTTGGTGTCTGCCATTGTTGCGAGTACTCCTCAAATGTGAGAATTGTGATGTAAGGTTGTTCATTACTATAGCATACCTGGGGTATGGTCTCATCATGAAGAGCCAATGGTATTGCTGGCTCTCGTCCAATGATCTTATTTTCTCTGGGGATTCTGCTGGTGATGAAACAGCCTAATCCGTCCTGGCCAAGATAATAACTTTCACGATGTGTTTTTTGCTCACGCAATCTTTTAGACTCGAAATAGTATCTAGGGCGAGGGCGTTTGTGGACAGAGGCAAAAATAATATCTGGTCTACGTCTGTGTCGTCCAGTACGATTTTCTCCTGGTATAGGCGGGTCTTCCTGCAAATAAAACTGGTCACACCAACTAGGCCCGTCAGGCGAATCGAGTCGTTCCTGGATAGCATCCGCTATAAAGCCCGTTATGTCAGTTTCATCGTGTTTATGCTTGATCTGAGGTTTAGCAACCTGATATCCCCACACTAATAATTCATGTACATGCTTGCGAAAATCGGGCCAGTATTCATCCTGCCACTTACCATCTACGTGCTTAGGGTCTTGATAACTCATTTGAGTCATTCCTTACAGCAGAAAGAGCCTCAGCAATGATATCATCGGCATCATTAAGTGCTTGAGTTTTTGTCCAATTAATAAGTCGAGGTTCTTTGTAAATATGGACTACTGACCCTTCAAAAATCCTTAAACTTCTCTGAACATACACCCACTGGCTGAAATTTTTATTCAATTCATTGCGAAGTCTAGCAAAAAGGCCCCTATCTTTAGAGGTTTCCTCATCCACAACTACAGGAAGCTTATCCTGTGAAGGTTTTAGCTCTACAGTAGAAACGATCATCTCTGAAGAACGATCAATAGTAACCTGATGATGTGTTGTACGAGTCGTGATAAATCCATCTAACTCAATCTGAAGTTGTTGTGCATACGCTAATAGATCCTCCTTACTAGGACGACGGGTAGCCTCACTACTTGTTCCATTTTCTATCAAACTCAAGCGGATTCTATTGAACTCGCTTGCTAATGAATTGATAGACACAGGAATATTAAGCGTTTTAGCGATTTGCTCATCTAAATTCTCTTGCAAATGAGCGGTATTTCCTTCAAGTTCCCGTTGAACCAAATCTTCTTGTAAATCTGCCAGTATGTGTATTTGTTCAGGTGCCAGGTCTGGCACGGGTATGCTTTTTACATCATGCAGCGTAATTCTATCGCGTTCGATGCCAAAGGAAGGAGTTTGAAAAAATAAATAGTACCGAACAAGGCTGGAGCTAAGATAGACAGAGAGCGCCCGTAAGTAATTCGCATAACTCTGCGGCGCAGAAAGGCCCACTTGTCGTGGTCTAATTACAAAAAACTCATCGCTATAGACCACATACTTCCAGGAAGCATTCAAGATAAGATGAGGTGGCTCAGACACAAGTAGACCCTTTTTCCCGCCTTGTACACGAACGTAGCATTCTTCTTGTGGTATATCCTCAAGAGCATGATCGGGAATTGAAAAAAGTCGTTCGGAGTTATTCATCAACTCTGTATTGAGACGTTTCCTGCCCTCGAGAGATGGAACATGTTCAAGTTCCTCCTGGTGCTCAATAGACCCATCACGTAAGTCCGGTCCTTGATGGATATGCCAGTCATTTTTCTTATTAGCCTCATAGAGTTGGCCAAGTGTCCTTGGAAATAACCTACGTAGTCGCGCAATAGCGCGTTTATCTCTATGCGTCCCCCACAATGCAAACTTCCATGTTGCAGTATCTCCATATTCTGCTTCATATGGAGATACCGTCTGAAAATCGTTTTCGTTAATCGTTATTGTCCACAACATCCCACTGATATTCGGGGTTTGATTGATGAGAAATGGACCATAATGTTCAATCGATGGCTTTTTATCTTCCTCTAATGCCTCACGATAAATCATCGTTACAGCAGGTTTTATAGCCTTTCCTTCAAAAAGCATCCTTCTTAAGTTAGAAAAGTCAGTCGTTCTAAGGACCTCATATTTCCGGAAAAACTGCTGGCGGTATTTCTGAGAGCCAAGATTATAAAGGCTCGTAGCTGGCAAAATGAAACTTACACAACCATTAGGCGCAAGCAAATCTGCAACTCTCCAACTAAATGCTTCAGCAACACTATAATTGCCGACCGATTGCTCTTTTTGATTTTCGGTAATCCACGTGTAAGCGAGCTTTTCGTCTTTTGAGTCGGCTTTAATCCAGGGCGGATTACCCATAATCCAATCGAATCCTGGCTTCCATCTCCATAAAGGACAAGAATCATCAAAGAAGTCGTACTCAAAAATATGTCTATTATGCAACGACGGAAACCTGAAATACTTATCCTCTGCAAGAAGCTCAGCAGGGTCCGCATAATGCAGAAGAGTAAGGATAAGGCTAAACTCAACTATATAGCAAGCATCTGGCACCCGTTCTATCCCATAAAGATATCCCAAAAGTTCTCCCAGTTCTGTTAAAGATAGCTTTTTGTTTGGTGATTTTGCAATTTCCATCTCAATTAATCGGCAATATACAAGTACAAGAAAAATACCAGAACCACATGACGGATCAAGAATCCTCATCCCCTTTTTCAGAGGCTTCACAGCATTTATCTCAGCTAAAAGATAATCAGCAAGATATTTCGGAGTATAATAAGCACCAATTTTTTTACCTATACCCATAGCACATAGAAACTGCTGGTAAATTGAAGACAACATCTCGATAGGAATATACTCAAAGTCATATACCTGGAGATCAAGGCTACGTTGTGATAGATTTTTTGATAAAAGTTGATCTCCCTTAAATGCTGCCGCTACCAGCGAGACGTATTTATCGGTAAGATCATTGAAATCTAGGGGAAAAATGTTACCATTAAGCCAGCTTTCAAGAAATGAGACGAGTGTTTGTAAACCTTCAACCGTCGCATACCGTCCAAGGACACGGTCTATGTCTATGTTGTGCACTCTTAACCACTCATCAGATAAAATGTTTCGATCGCGTAGATAGCGAATATAGATATATTTGCCTATTAAGGCGTGAGCCACTTCTGGTTTAAGTTTTTCCTCGGTTATCAGAATATCACCAAGGGTATTCAGATTTTTAAGGAGCCGTTTATCTACTCGCCTATCAGATTTAAGGTTATCAGCTCTTTTCTGCCAGAGAGAACCTGTATTAATTGATTCTGCACAAAAGTCAGCAAGTCGATCACGTATACTAGCTTTATCCGGCTCTACCCTTTCTTCTAGTACACCTGCTTTCTCAGACTCTTTAGAAGAATAGTCAAATCCTGTATACACCCTGATATGATCTGGTAGCGACACAATTATAAAGGGTGCCTGACCGAGATTCCATAGGTAACGATGAATCTCACGTGCCTCTTCTTTCGTTTGTGCTTCAGCTATGTATACAACAGGTTTTAGTGGTAAGGTATTTTGCTTACCAGGACTTGTTTGAAAAATGTAAATGCCATCTACCCCTATTGATTTGGCTGTACGTAGTAGAGGTGCTATGTCTGGAGTATGTCTCGCATCAGCCTTGAGATAGTATTGTGGATATTGATTGTAGTCAAGAGCATCAAGAAGTTCAGCGAGCGGCATTACCCTGTACCTCCTGTTTGAACTTCTCCGGGCTTACCGTGACCTTGCGAGCCTCTTCTATCAACATTTCCAGGGCGATTCCCATCACAAGCTGTCCTCCGTCGCTAAGCACATCGAACAAGACTCGTTCACCTTCTTTTGTTTTGTATAAGGCGAGTATTGTTCCTTTCCCATCAATCACTATCGCGCTTTTTAGTGGGTTAGGGTCGTCCATTATATCTCGCAATCTGACAATGGCTTCACGAATCTTCTGTGTAGACCAGCCGTGACTCTTGAGTTGACGAATTAAGTTCAATTGAACTAGATCATCAATAGTGTAGAGCCGACGACTTCCTGGTCCATTTGGTTGCTGAGCGCCTGGCCTTACTATCCCTTGCTGGTCCCAATACCCAAGTTGTCGTTCAGTGAAGCCTGTGATGCGAACAATATCCATCGTTGTAAACACTTCCTGTGCCATAGTATGAGCATAACATATGCAACCTACAAAATCAATCAATTTTTGTAGGTTATCTCCGCCAGGTTGTCTGGCATGATGTCTTTTTAGCCGTTTAATATGATGTCTGAGAGAACAGAGAAATAAGGAGAGAGCAGTATAATTCGTCATGTCATCGGATGGGTTCTATGTTATAATGCCTGAAAATGAATCCTTGAAAGCCATCCGGCCAACGCAGGCGCGATAAATCGGGCCCCTACGCTGGATGCAAGGTAGTAGCCTTGTTCTCATTGGGGAGGGGTACGCGATGTACATCGGGAAGA
>Ga0137385_10005293_pt1 | contig 11329 bp, 8 predicted proteins | sample SagtaG_FD_104921 | JGI IMG/M metagenome (GOLD analysis project Ga0137385, IMG submission 104921) | Vadose zone soil microbial communities from Sagehorn Ranch, Mendocino, California, USA - Sage2_R_80_16 metaG | ecosystem: Environmental > Terrestrial > Soil > Vadose zone | place: USA: California...
CGCCGTGCGCTTCTACCGCGACACGCTGGGCATCCCCTTTCTCTTCCAGGCTCCGCCGCAGATGGCATTCTTCCAGTGCGGTGCGACGACCCTCATGCTCGGCGTCCCCGCGACGCCCGAAGTCGACCACCCGGCGTCGCTCATCTACTATCTCGTACCGGACATCGAATCGGCGCACACGACGCTGCGCGGCCGGGGCGTGGAGTTCATCACCGAGCCGCACCTCGTGCACCGGGCCCCGGACTACGAGCTCTGGCTGGCTGACTTCCGCGATCCCGAGGGGAACGTGCTCGCGCTGATGACGCGCAAGCCGCGCGCATAACCGACGTCCTGGCTGCGGCTCCCGGCTCTGGGTATCGTTCGAATGCCCCCGCCGGAGCCCGAGCCCGTGATCCCCTCGTCCCGCCTAGTCCTCCTCGCCGGCGTGCTCGTCGCTGCCTGCCGCGGGGCCGCGCCGGGCGGCGAGCTGCCCCCGCCCGCAGCGGCTCCATCGGATACGACGTGCCTGATCGCGACCGGGCGGACCACACCGCGCGACACCGTCACGGTCGCGCTCACCGAGCCGGTGGACCCGGCGCACGCGCCGGTGCCGTACAACGTCGCAGAGCGGTTTGTCTTCGCACAGCTGTACGAGACGCTGATCCGCGTGGACTGCCAGGGACGCGTCCTTCCGGCCCTCGCCCGATCCTGGGGGCAGGGCGCCGCAGGCCGCTGGACCATCACCCTCCGAGCCGATGCACGCTTCTGGGATGGGGCGCCGGTGACGGCGCGGGACGTGCTGGCCGCCTGGCGAACGCGCGACGCGAGTACCGCTCAAGCTATCACGATCCTGGACGATCGGACGCTCGGCATCGATCCGTCCGGCCTGGCGTTTCAGCGCTTCGCCGACCCCGCGCTCGCGGTGACCAAGTCCGCTCCGGGCGGCGGCTGGCCGATCGGGACGGGGAATCACTGGACGACCGGCGCGGCCGCGGCGGGCGACGCGCTGTGGGCGAGTCCGGTGCCGGGCGCTGCGCTGCCGGCCATCAAGATGGCCGTCACCACCGCCAGCGACGCCCGCGATGCCATCGACGGGAACGTGGACGTGCTCCTCACGAGCGATCCAGCCGCGCTCGAATACGCCCGCACCCGCTCGGGGTATCAGGACGTCCCGCTCGAGTGGGATCACACATACGTTCTGCTGGCGCCCGAGGGGAGCGGCCTCGACGTCGGTGCCCTTCGCCTCGAAAGCCTGCCGCAGGCGGTGCACGTCGACGCGCGACCCGCCCAAGCGGATGATGGGCGGTTCTGGTTCGCCGATCTCAAGCGCTGCGGCCTGCCGGCCGAGCCGGCGTCGCCCACGGTCCCGCCGCGGCGGCGCGTCGTGTACGAGCAAGCGGACCGCGACGCGCGCGACCTCGCCGCACGCCTCGTCGGCCTCGCCGCCTTCGGCCGGGGCGCCGTCGTCGCGGGTCTCGCGCGCGCGGCCTTCGAGCCGGCGTTTCGCGGCGGGACCGAAGCGGCGTACGTGCTCCGGGTCCGGCGCCGGACCGCCGACGCGTGCGCGGCCGCGCGGCAGCTTCCCGCCTGGGTGCTGCGCGGCTCGATCACGCCGCTCATCGACACGCGCACGCATCTGCTGGCCCGCCGCGGCCTGCCGCGCCTGAGCCTCGACTGGGACGGAGCCGTTCGGCTCGTGGCGCGATGAGCTTCCGTGCCCGCGTCCTCATCGGGTTCGGCGTCGTGGTGCTCGTCCCCCTCGCCGTGTTCGGAGTGCGCGTGCGCGCGGACATGGCGGACCGCCTGACCGCCGAATACCAACGGCGAGTGGCGTCGCTCGCGGCGGTGATCCGCGCGGACCTGAGCCGAGACAGCGCCGGGATTGCCGCTCGACTCGACGCCCTGAAGCAAGCGATCGCGACAGACAATCCGTTCAGGCGTGCGGCGCTGCAGGGCGTCGAGCGAGAGTATCTCCTGGACTACGCCGGCAGCGCCATGCGCTTCACGGGCCTGTCGATGCTACAGATCCAGGACGACCAGGGTCGCATCATCAGCTCGGGCCACTTCCGGAACGAATACGACCGTCTCGAGCCGGAGCTCCCGCGCCTGCTCGCGGCCGCGCCGGGCGGCATGGCGCTGGTCGAAGCGCGCACCGCGGAGGCCTCGCTGCTGGCGCTGGAACGGGTCGACTCGCTCCGGCTCGGCGGCCGCCGGTTCACGCTGGTGGGTGGTGTGGCGGTGGACTCGAGTTTCCTGGCGCGGCTCGCTCCCGACTCCGAGCTGACCGTCTCCCCAGCCCTCCCGTCGGATACGCTCGTGCGCGTCGACACGGCGGCACACGTTGTGAGCGCGCTCGCGGTGCCGTTCGTCGCCCTCGGCGACTCCGCCCGCCTGCGCGAAGCGCGGATCGTGGTCACGCACTCGCTCGCTCCCCTCGTGGCGTTGCGCCGGCGCGTGGATGTGGCCTTCGTCGCGGCGGCCCTCCTCACGGCGGCAATCGCGCTGCTGCTCGCGAGCTGGCTGTCCAGTTTGATCAGCCGCCCCCTCGGGGAGCTGGCGCGCCGCACCGCCGAGATCGACATGGAGCGGCTCGACGTGACGTTCGAGAGCGCGCGCGGCGACGAGATCGGCATGCTCACCCGCCTGTTGGGCGCGATGACCGAGCGGCTGCGAGCGGGGGCGGCGAAGCTGCGTGAAGCCGAGCGCCGTATCGCCGTGGGCGACCTCGCCCGCCAGGTGAACCACGACATCAAAAACGGCCTGATCCCGATCCGCAACGTGGTCCGGCACCTCCTGGATGCGGCCCGCGCCGGGCCCGACCAGCTGGCCGCGGCGTGGCGGGACCGGCAGGCGACCGTCGAGAGCAGCGTCTCCTACCTCGAACAGCTCGCGACGAATTACGCCCGCCTCTACCCCCAGCCTGGCCGCACGCCGTGCGACGTTAACGACGCGGTCCGCGAGACGATCCGCCGGGTCGGCGACGCGAGCCGGGGTGAGCTCCGCACGGAGCTGGCCGACGAGCTCCCTGCCGTACAGACGGACCCCGTCGTGCTGCGGCGCATCCTTGAGAACCTGGTCGGCAACGCGCTCGACAGCCTCGAGTCTCGCCCGGGAACCGTGACGGTCCTGACCGCACGCGCCGCGGGCGCGGACGACGGCCGCCCCGCTGTGCGGATCACCGTCGCCGACACCGGGAAGGGAATGAGTCGGGAGGAGCTGAACCGCGCGTTCGACGACTTTTACACCACCAAGCCGGGCGGCACCGGCCTCGGGCTCTCCATCGTGCGACGGCTGGTACTCGATGCCAATGGCGCGCTCCGAGTGGAAACCGAGCCCGGGGGGGGAAGCAAGTTCATCGTCGAGCTGCCGGGCGAGGGCGCGTGAACCGACTCACAGGGTCGTACCCGACGTGTTCCCCGGCTGAAGCCTGGGCTCGGCACGGCACTGTCCTGAAGGACAACCCATGAATGTGCTTCAGCACAGTGTCGTGCCGAGCACACCCTTCAGGGTGTGAATCCGATGACGACGGTCCTCGTGATAGACGATGTCGCCGCGCTCGCCGAGCAGTACGCCTACGACCTCAAGCGGGTGGGCCAGTATGAGACGCTGGTCGCGCACAGCGGCCGAGACGCGTTGGACATCCTCGAGCGCGAGGCGGTGGACTGCGTGATCCTCGACCTCGAGATGCCGGGGATGGACGGCTTCGAGGTGCTGCGGGCGCTGGAGCGACGCGCGTTCCGCACCCCCGTGATCGTGTACACTGGAACCGGAAACTACGACCGTTGCATCCAGGCGATCCGGCTGGGCGCCCGGAGCTTCATCGACAAGGCCGAGCCGATGGAGCGCGTCGTCCAGGAGGTCGAAAACGCGCTCGAGCGGCAGCGCCTCGCCGGCCAGGTCGCCGCATTACGCGCGCGCACCGGCGCTGACGCGTCGCTCGTGGGCGCGAGCCCGGCCATGCAGCAGCTCAAGGACGCGATCGCGCGGGTGGCGAAGATCTCGAGTCCTGCGCTCATCGTGGGCGAGAGTGGCTCGGGGAAGGAGCTAGTCGCCCGGGAGCTGCACCGCCTCGGCGCCAGCCCGAAAGGCCCGTTCGTCGCCCTCAACAGCGCGGCGCTCCCGGAGAACCTGGTCGAAGACGAGCTGTTCGGACACGAGCGCGGTGCGTTCACCGGCGCGAACGCCCTCCGCAAGGGTGCCTTCGAGGCGGCCTCGGGTGGAACGCTCTTCCTGGACGAGATCGGCGAGCTACCGCTCCCCGCGCAGGCGAAGCTGCTGCGCGTGATCGAGCAGCGACAGGTCACCCGGGTCGGCGGCAACCGCACGATCACCGTGGAGGCGCGCGTAGTGGCCGCGACCAACCGCGATCTGGAGGCGGAGGTGGCCGCGGGACGGTTCCGGCAGGATCTGTACTATCGGCTGAATGTGCACGTGCTGCGCGTCCCGGCACTGCGCGAGCGGTTGTCCGACCTCCCCGCGCTGGTCGAGCAGCTCGTCATGTCCACCTGCATGCGCTTCGGGGTACGCCCCAAGCGGGTCGATGGAGCGGCGCTCGAGTCGTTGATGGCCTACGACTGGAAGAAGAACAACGTCCGCGAGCTGCGCAATACCGTGGAGCGCATGATCATCGCGACCGAGGCGGACCTGATCGGGCTGGATGACGTACCAGCCGAGATCCGGGACGGAGCGGGGAGCGTCGCGAGCGAAGCGAGTCCGGGCCCCGCGGCCACGAGCTTTCACTCCCTCAAAGCCGAGGCCGAGCGACGCATCATCGTGGCCGCTTTGGAGCGCAACGAGTGGCACATCACGAAGACGGCCCAGGAGCTCGGCCTCTCCGATCACGCGAGCCTGTTGAAGATCATGCGCCGGCACGCAATCAGTCGTGAGTAGCCCGTGTCCTGATGCACACATCGGGCTGGTTGATTGCGTGTCCGTCCGGACACGAGCGCCCTCGCATTCTCCCACAACCGATTGTGCCGATGGCTGATAGGTGACAGCCGGTCGCTGGCCCTCCTCCTGCTCTTACGCGGGGCACGAACCCCAACCAGGAGGAGTTTATGCGGAACCGTCTCACCATCATCCCGATCGCTGCCTTGGTCCTCGCGGCCTGCGGCGACAAGCGCCCCAAGGCCTCCGACGCGAACGCAGCCGAAGTCTCCGCTGTCTCGTCTGAGTCGACGAGCGCGTCCGCCCCCACACCGGTCGTCACCGGGCCGGTCTCGTTCGAGGAGGCAAACACGGCATTCAAAGAGGAGCGGTACGACGAGGCGGCGCGGCTGTTCGCGACGTACTCCACCGCTAAGCCCGACAACGTGTGGGGGTACTACATGCTCGGCCTCTCCGCGTGGAAGGCGGGGGACCGCGACCGGGCGGTCGACGCGTTCAGGCGCGCGCTCGAGCAGGACTCGACCCACGTCAAGAGTCAGCTCAACCTGAGCCGCGTGCTCATCGAACAAGACAAGGCCCAGGACGCGCTGCCGCACGTCGAGGCGGCGCTCAAGATCGATTCCGGGTCGAGCGAAGGCTTCCGGCTGCTCGGCCGCGTGAAGAGCGAGCTGGGCGACACCGCCGGTGCCATCGGCGCCTATCGGCAGTCGCTCGTGCTCGATGACCGCGACGTGTGGTCGCTGAACAACCTGGCGCGCGTGTACATCGGCCAAGGGCAGTTCGCGCAGGCGCTCGGTCCGCTCGCCCGCGCGATCGAGATCGATTCGACCGTGGCATCGTTCCACAACAACCTCGGCATCGCCCTCGAGCGCACCGGCCACAGCGTTCAGGCCGCCGAGCAGTATCGCGCTGCTGTCGCGATCGACAGCACTCACGGCAAGGCTGCGGCCGGCCTCACCAGGGTGGTCGGGTTGAAGCAAGACCCCGCGGTCGCCCCGGTCGACCTCCACGAGGCCGCGCGGAACTTCCTGGAGCAGTCAAAGACCTGGCGGTAACGCGCGGAGCAAGCAGGCTAGACCGTCCCGATCACCCGGCCGAGCGCAAGGATCTCTTCCTGAATCGCCTTGCGCTCGGCCAGCATCCGCAGGAACGCCCACCGCCTGAAGAGGAACAACCCGAGCGCCCGCGCCGCTCCGATGACCCGGTCGAGCCGCTCGAAGAACACCAGCGCCGCGTACGCGGTCAGCGGGAGCGAGACGGCGGTGAGCAGCGCCGTATCGATTCCCCGCCACCACCACATCGCCATTGCCGCTCCAACCCAAGTGAGTGGGAACAGCAGCATCGCCGCGAGCACCTTGACGCTGGCCAAGGCGTCCTCGGCCGCCCGTGCCATACCGGTGGCGACAAAGCCGACCGCCCGGTACGCGGGGTAGTGGACGACCACGCCGACCGCCGCCGCGGGAAGCAGGAACAGAAGCAAGACGAGGGCCTTCACGGCGTACCGCACCACACGATCGAGCGTGAAGCGACGCGGCGCGAGCTGCCTCGGGTCGAGCTTGCCGGCTGCCGCGAGGGCGGCTTCGTAGCGGTCGATCCGCGCCGCCAGGGCCGCGAACCTCTCGGGCCATTGAATCCGGACGACATGATACCCCGCGAGGAACCGGCGCCGCAGCTCGAACTCGTCGCGCAGCGTGGGCGGCGTCGCCGGCGGTTCGTCCTGGACCGTGAAGATCCGCTGCGCCCGCTCGACCAGCGCGTGCACCTCGGCTTGCTCGGCCTGGAGCGTCACCTCGGCAAGCGCGCGCTCGATCCGCGCCGTCAGCTCGCGGACCGGGCCGGGCGGCGGCTCCTCGCCGGGCGCCAGCCGCACCGGCGCTACGGGAAACGGTTCCGCGAAATGCAGCAGGGCGGCGCTGCGGAACGTGCGCTTGGCGCGGTAGTACAGCCCCGCGGGAACGATTCGGAGCGGCGTCGGGCCCGCGAGCACCGCCGCAGCCCCGAGCGCGATGCGCGCCGCGCCGGTGCGGAGCGGGCGGAGCTTCGGGCCGCTGTGCGACGCGCCCTCGGGAAAGATCGCGATCGCTCCCTCCCGTGCGAGCACCTTGCGTGCGGTCTCGAAGGTGTCGCGGTTCTGGGCCGGATCGAACCCTTCGTCCTGCCGGCGGTGCACGGGAATCGCGTCGAAGGCCCGACAGAAGGAGCCGATGACCGGCATGCGAAACAGCGGCGCCTTGGCCAGGAGCGACACGCGGCGCGGGGCGAGACAAAGCAGGAACGACGGATCGATGAGGCCGTTGGGATGATTCAGCACAAACATCACGGGGCCCTGCGCCGGTACGTGCTCGAGACCCGAGACTTCGATCCGCCGGAAGAACACCCGGAGCACGAGACCGAACAACGCCCGGAAGAACGCCCTCACTGTGCCGGCCCGCCCCCCGCCACCCGGCCGCCGCGCCACGCCGCGTAACTCCAGATGATCCCTCCCACCAGCACGGCGACCGGAATGATCAGCACCGCCTCGCCGAGGGAGCGCGCGTCCGAAATCGCTCCGACGAGGGACGGCGACGGCACGTCGCCCAGGACGTGGATCGTGAAAATGCTCAGCGCCACGGCTGTCGCCCGCGTGTGCGGGGACACGACGTTGACGATCGTCGAGTTGATGGGCCCGGTCGACGCGAAGAGCAGCAGCTCGGCTGCGACGATGGCCGTCCAGTATACCGGAGGCGCGGGCGCGGCGAGGGCTGCGAAAGTGAGCGGCGCGGCGGCGAGCGTCGCGACGCCGGACACCCACAGATACGCCTGCTGTGAGCGCCGCAGCAGCCGGTCGCCCAGCCAGCCACCGCCGTACGTGCCGAGGAACCCCGTCACCACGACGATGGCACCGAACTGCACCGTCGCCTGGGCCTTGGGGATGCCGCGGGCACGCTCGAGAAAGGAGGGCGTCCAGAACGCGAGCGCCCCGATCGCGAAGGTATAGGCCGCGTAGCCGAGCACGGTGAGGACATAGGGACGGTTGCGGAGCAGGGCGCCATAGGCGGCACGGGCGGCGCCGCCAAGCGACACGGCGGGGCCGCTTGGTGTCGGTGCGCCGACGGCGTCGTGCGCGCCGCGCGGCGGCTCGTACAGGCGCAGCGCGAGGGCGGCGAGCACGATCCCGGGGACGCCGGCGACAAAAAACGCGGGCCGCCACCCGAAGTAGTGGTCCACCAGTCCGCCCACCACGTACCCGAGCGCCGATCCGATGGGGATCGCCGCGAAGAAGATCGCGAACACCCTGCCCCGCCGCTCGCGCGGGAAATAGTCGGCGAGCAGCGCCGGCGAGATCGTGCCATAGGCCGCCTCGCCGATCCCGACCGCGGCCCGCGCCGCGAACAGCGAGGCGTAGCTCCGGGCGAAACCCGCCAGCGCCGTGGCCACGCTCCAGAGTGCCACGCCGAGCCCGATGAGCCGCGTGCGCGACCGGGTGTCGCCCAGCGAGCCGAACACCGGCGCCGCGAGCATGTACACGACGATGAACCCGGTCATGAGCGAGCCGAGCTCGGTGTCCGAGAGCTGCAGCTCGGAGTGCTTCATGCTCTCCGCCAGCGCCGCCACGATCCACCTGTCGAGGTAGTTGAACAGGTTGATCAGCGTGAGTACGGCGAGGGCGGTCCCTGCTAGAGATTTTTCTCGAGCCACGCCGTAAACAGCCCGTACAAGTTCTCCCGCGTGTTCCCGCCCGCGATCGAGTGGGTCTTGTTCGGGTAGATCCGCATGTCGAACTGCTTGTTGGCGGCTTCGAGGCGCTCCACCAGCCGGATCGAGTTCTGGAAGTGCACGTTGTCGTCGCCCGTGCCGTGCACCAGCAGGAAGTGTCCTTTCAGGCTGTCGGCGTAGGCGAGCGGGGCGCCCTCGGCGTAGCCCGCGGCGTTCTCCTCCGGTGTGCGCATGTAGCGCTCGGTGTAGATGGTGTCGTAGAAGCGCCAGTCAGTGACCGGGGCGACGGCGAGCGCCGCCTTGAACACGCCGGCGCCGCGAAACATGCTGAGCGAGCTCATATAGCCGCCGTAGCTCCAGCCCCAGATGCCGACCCGGTCGGGGTCGACGTACGGCTGTGCCGCGAACCAGCGCGCCGAGGCGATCTGATCGGCCGACTCGTACCGGCCGAGATGGAGGTAGGTCATCTTCATGAACCTCGCGCCGCGCGCCCCCGTGCCACGGTTGTCCACACTCGCGACGAGATACCCGTCGTGCGCGAGCAGCTGGTGCCAGAGGTAGTTCGCCCCACCCCAGGAGTCGGTGACCGTCTGGGAGCCCGGCCCGCCGTACACGTTCATGAGCAGCGGATAGCGGTGGGACGGATCGAAGCCCTTCGGCTTGATGATCCAGGCGTTGAGCTCCACGCCGTCCGCCGTCTTGATCGTGATGAATTCCGGGCGAGCGAGCGCGAGCCCGGCCACCCTCGCCGCCAGCGCCGCATTGTCCGCCAGCGTGCGCACGAGCGTGCCGTCCGCCCGCCGCAGGGTTTGGACCGGGGGAACGCCCGCGCGCGAATACGTGTCGACGTACAGCTGGAACGTCGGATCGAACTCGACCCCGTGCGTGCCCGGCTCCGGCGAGATCCGAGTGGAGCCCTTTCCGTCGAGCCCGATCCGCACGAGGGGGCGGCCGAGCGGTCCATCGATCGCGCCGCTGCAGTACAGCACCTTCTTCTTCTCGTCCACGCCGTACACCTGCAGCACGTCCCAGCCGCCCGGCGTCACCCGTCGGACCAACGAGCCGTCCCGGTTGAACAGATACACCTGGTCGTAGCCGTCGCGCTCGGAGACGAACAGGAACTGTTTCCCGCCGTCGATCCAGCGGGGCTGGTTGGCGTCCACCCACGCCGAGTCGGCGTCGGTCATGATCACCCGCGACGCGCCACGTTGCGTGTCGGCGAGCAGCAGGTCGAGCCGGTTTTGGTGGCGGTTGAGCCGCGTGAGCCAGATCTCGTTCGGCGATCCCGCGAAGTCCATGGCGGCGACGTAGATGTCCTTGTCGCCGCCCAAGTCCACCCAGGTCGTCTGCCGCGTCCCCAGATCCACGACCCCGATCTTCACCTCGGAGTTTGGCATCCCTGACTTGGGATAGCGCACCGGCAGGAGCTGGGGATAGAGCGAGTCGGCGTCGATCAGATAGAACCGCGGGATCGCCGTCTGGTCGAGCCGCCAGAACGCGATCCGCCGGCCGTCCGGGCTCCAGCGGAACGCGTCCCGCAGGTCGAGCTCCTCCTCGTATACCCAGTCTGAGGTCCCGTTGATGACGTTGTCGCTGCCGTCGGCCGTCAGGGCGGTCTCCGCCCCGGTTGCGAGATCGGTCACGTAGATGTTGTTCGCGCGCACGAAACCCACCATCCGGCCGTCGGGCGAGAACTTGGCGAACATCTGGTAACCGGGCTGCGCGCTCACCGGGGTGAGGCGCTTGGCCGCGAAGTCCCAGACGTAGTACGTGCCCTTGGTGTTCTGGCGCCACACGCGCGCCGAGTTAGCAAAGATCAGGAGCTTGGCGCCGTCCGTCGAGAAGCTGTACTCTTCGATCGTGATCGGCTGCTGGGCGCTGGGCGGTACGAGATCCCTGCCCCGCACGAGCAGCTGGGTCTTCCCCGACAGCGCGTCCACGCGATACAGATCGGTGTGCCCCGCGCTGTCCTCCCGAGTCGTCGTGTAGGCGGTACCGTCCTTCATCCAGGTCGGGGCAACGAGGTCGCTCGCGAACTCGCGCGTCCCCCAGATCGAGTGCACGGTGAGGGCAGGCGCCTGCGCCCCTTGGGCAACGAGCGGGCCGGCAAGGAGAACAGCGAGAGCGACGAGGCAGAGACGGCCCAGCGGTCGAGCAGTCATGATGATCACCGAGCGGTAAGTTTGGGAGCCCCAAACTTACCGCTCGGTGGCCATCGTGCGAGGGCTAATTCTCGAGGCCGTCGCGATCGTCGTCCTCGAACGCCTTGAAGGAGTTCTGGATGTTGTTGGCGACGATGCTCTCGTTCGGCTGGCCCTTGTTGGCCGAGGCCGGGCTCACGAGGGCGGTCTTCGCGCCGTTCAAGAACCACGTCGCAATGGCGGGCTGGAGAGCCGCCCGGCGGGCCGTCAGTGCGAAGCTGACCGAGCCCGTGGTGCTGTCGGAGCAGGCCACCAGCACGAGTGCGGGTCGCAGCGCGAGCATCTTCACAATCTTCATACTTCCTCCAGGTATCAGGACAATGACCAGCGAGAACTCGCGGCGCACTGGGGCAAGCGATGTGCCGCACCCAAGGCGAGGCCGGGCAGCCAACATCGAGCACGGCGAGTGACCGGCCTCACACATTCTTCGCCGCGCCGCGGGATGAACAGCCGGGCGCCCGGCGGCGTATTAATAAGTGCCGAACTGATACAAACACCCGCGGCCTGATCGATGAAGGCTAATGAATTCGGCACGACCGATACCCCACAGTGACATGGAGGAGCAA
>Ga0137385_10005297_pt1 | contig 11326 bp, 5 predicted proteins | sample SagtaG_FD_104921 | JGI IMG/M metagenome (GOLD analysis project Ga0137385, IMG submission 104921) | Vadose zone soil microbial communities from Sagehorn Ranch, Mendocino, California, USA - Sage2_R_80_16 metaG | ecosystem: Environmental > Terrestrial > Soil > Vadose zone | place: USA: California...
AACCGGCGCCAAAAGGAAAGGTCGTTACCCCAGTCCAGCCCGGTGGCAATGATCGGCTGGCTCGCACCGGTTGAGCGCACCGCATCGACTAGCGTCTGCATGCCCGCGGCGCGCCAGCCTTCAGGAAGGACGCAGCCGTCTCGCCAGCACTGCCAGCTGATGCCATGCGGCTCGTTATAGAGATCGAAGATGACGGCCGGGTCGGCCGCGAAGGCTCGCGCTACCGAGGACCAGAAATTCGGCGCGTGGTCAAGGTCGGCCATGGGCTGCTGCCCGGTTGCCTGAGCCGTGCCCGGTGCGTTCCAGTGCAGGTCCAGAATCACGTAAAACCCAGACTGGTTGAGGCGGATCACGTACTGGCTGATCGCCGCCCGGTAGCGCGCGCCACTATATCGCGCCGGAGCGCCGTTGATCCCGAGCCAGCAGTCTTCGTTCAGCGGTAGGCGCACGGCGGTGATGTCCCAGGAGGCCATCGCGGCCACCGCATGCTTGTCGGTCGGCCCGGCGAAAATGCCCAGGCCTTCGATGCATGCGTATTCGGCGCCCGATCGGTCAACGCCGAGCAAACGGATCGGCTGGCCCTGCGCGTCACCGAGCCGGTTCCCCACGACCTTCACGACCAGACTGGGTCCTGAACCGCAACCGACACACGCCGCTATGATGCTGAGCGCGAGCACCGCGTACAAGGTGGCCAGCGCTCCGCGCCGCGAGCACTGGAGCAGCCTCATAGGTACGAGCCTACGAGGACATGAGCTTACCGGCGGGTCACGGTGATCTCGCGAACCTGGATATTGCGCAGTCCCTGGCCGAAGCTGGCTACTACCCGGGAATGATCGATCGCCGCGGCCGATGTAGGGGTCTGGTTCAAAGTGTCGAGCATGGCCTGGTTCACCACAATGTAGTTAAAGTCTCGCCATCCTTTCGGGAAGGCCTTCTTGACGGCCGGGTCGTAGTCGAGCGGCCAGTAGGAGACGACCGTCTTCGAGAAGAACCCGCCCTGCATCGGCTGGTCGTTATAGCCCTTCTCGATGAGGTAAATCCAGTACTGGTCGCCGACGATGAGCCGCTTGTCGCGGCCCACGTGGTCGACGAGCCACTGCTCTGTTGCGAGCTCGGGGCCGTCCTGCCTGGCGGTCATCGCTACGCGATCGCCGCTCGCCCAGCGCGGAGCGATGAAGAGCACCGCGGCGCACGCCAGTCCAGCGACCATGGCCCGTGTCGCCCACACCGCTGCCGGAAATCTCATAAACCGGGCCCAGGACCACAGCGCCTCAATGCTCCCTGGCACCATCAGCGCGGCGAAGGGCAGCATCCCGATGACGTACATATTGGGCAGATAGCCCGGCTTGAACAGGGTTGCGGCCTGGATAAGGAACGCAAGTGCCACCGCCCGCGTAGTGCGTCGTGCGAGCGCGACTGGCGTGAGCGCGAGCGCCGCAAAAAGCAGCCATGGGTCAAGCTGGAGCCAGGATGTGACTATGGCGTGGGTCTGGCTGTACGGGTTGAAGATGCTCCCGGTGCCCTTGCGGGTGAGCAGCTGGACGACGAGATAGCCCGTCATGCTCACGTGACCCGGCCCCGGCAGCAGCTCCCCCTTCAATGTCGCGTAGAGCGGATAGAAGCCTCCGGTAAGTACGAAGAAGGTCAGGAAGAGCGTCAAGCAATAACGCCTGGTGCGCCGGTCGGCATTCTGGGCCACCGCGACAACCAGCGCTGGCAGCAGGTCGAGCGTTGTCTCCTTGCATAGCACGCTCAGCGCGAAGCAGGCCCCGCTGCCGGCAAATGCCCAGAGTCGGCGCTGGGGCGTCCATGCGAGCGCGAACGCGGCGATCGCGAAGGCCATCGAAGGATTGTCGAGGAGTACCGCCCGGTGGAAGAAGACGGCAATAGGGCACAGAGCAAAGAGGATCACCGCGGCCGCGGCGCCCACCCGGCTGAAGCCGAGCCGACGAGCCAGGAGATACAAGAGCGAGCAACTGGCCAGGCACACCACAAGCATGAACTCCCGGCCATGGTCGATCGAGAAAACGGCGTGACCCAGTACCGCGCCTGCCTCCGTCCAGAAGGAGATCAGCAGCCAGGCGAAAGGGGGGTGGCCGTAGCTGTAGGTGTAGTTGGCGAGGCGGCCATGCTGCGCCGCCCAGGCGTAGCCGACGTAGGTACCCTCGTCAAACTGGGTCCCGGGCCAGTGCGCCAGGTTTGTACCGACGACCACCCCGGCGACGACGAGCAATACTAGCTGAAATAGGAGGTCGGCGCGCCGCGTGACGGCCCCGCGCAGGAGGTCTCGGACGGCGCCGGGCAGTCGATTTGTTCTCACCACTACGCCGCCTGGATGGCTTCCCGGCTGTGAGAGCGGGGCCGTTCGGGGCGCCTGCACACTGTCAAGCCGGACCCACAGGGGTGCGGCGCCAGCGTCTCCGAACAGGTCGTCGATAGAGCGGGAGTGCACGTCGGCACGACCATTACTGGCCTGGCGGACATCCGCCGTCGGCCAAGCCACGAGGTACCCATGCTGGCCCGCTTCTGCGGGGCGGCCCATCGCCCGGGAGGCTAGCGCATCGGCCTGAGCCTCGACCATCTGATGCGAGCCGACGAGGCTTTCCGCCAGAGCGTGCATTTCCGGCCGCGGCTCGGGAACGCGGGGAATCGGCGCGGCTCGCCGAGCCCCCCTTGCCGACCGTGGCAGCACTCCGAGAGCTGCAGCTCTGAGTGCTGCCGCCGGCCACGTCAGCAAGCCGAGAGCGGCGGACCACCGGGCTACTGCCCGCCGCGGCAGCTTGTTGACCGTTACCCCTGATCCCGCGCCTGCACCGGCAGGCCGCCCGAGGTGCAGGCCCAGATGTGCCGTCTTTTCCCAGCCCCGGGCACCGCGCGCCTCGCGAACTACGGCCCGTGCGGCGGCGAAGGCCAGAACGGCCTGGTAAAGCAGCAGTCCAAGTACCAAGCGCACATAGTCGCGCACCGAGGGCCGCCGCTCCCCGTACAGTCGGCAGAACTCCGCCAGGCCGACACCCTCCGCTACGAGCATGGACAGCATAGGCAGCAGCGGCAAGAACGACATGAGCGTGATGACGATAGGAGCCTTTACGGCCAGTGCAGTCGCAATCGCGGCCGGGATCATCAGCCACGCGAGTGCCATGATGTAAGGGCTCGCTAGAATATACGCACCGAGCGCCCTCTGCCGGGCGGGCAGTCGGCGCCAGTAGCCCCGGGCCAGGGTCTGTAGGTATCCCTGGTTCCAGCGGGTGCGCTGCCGGATGAAGGCGCGGAGGGTCGGCGGGCACTCCTCCCGCGTCACCAGCTCAGGCTCGTAGAAGACAGCCGTGCGCGCGCCGAGCGTGCTCAGCCGCACGCCTATCTCGCAGTCCTCGGCCAGGCAGTCTGCCCAGCCCGCCACTGCACGCAGGATCGACGTTCGGATGAAGACCGTATTACCGCCGAGCGGGATGAAGCGCTGGCGGGCATGGACGTGCAGCCGACTGCGGAACCAGAAGTAGTATTCAAGGACGTTGTGGATCGTAAACCAGCTTGAGCGAAAGTTCATTAGCTGCACGCCGGCCTGCACGATGTCTGCATCAGTCGCCTGAAAGCACTGGTCGACCCGCCGCAGCAGCGCCGGATGAACGTCGTCCTCGGCATCGAACACGCCGGTGATCGTGGCCGAGCAATAGGGAGCGCCGTATTCAGCGCCTTCGGTTTGCTCTTGGGCCAGCTGGGGTCGACGACGACCCTGACGCGCTCCGGGTGGCGGTCGGCCATGCGTTCCGCCACCTCGCGCGTCCCCGGATCATCGGCGCCGACGACGACGAGCACCTCGAAGTCCGGATGATCACTGCTGATCAGGCGGGAGAGCGTGGTTTCAAGCACCGCCACCTCGTGGCGAGCGGGAACGATCAGCGAGAATGAGTAGGCCGACTCGCGTCCGTCAGCCTCGAGACGGCTCTCTGTCAGCGAGTCCGGGGTTCGCCAGGCATGAAGCATCCAGATGAGGGTCGACACGCCAACTACTCCCACGAGGAGCGAGACGGCGATGTATAGCAGATAGAGGAACAGTGAGGACTTGATCGCCATCAATCCAGCAGCCGATGCCACCGCCAGCAGCAGGACCACGATGAGAACCCGGCCTGACAACCTTTTGCGGGCCGACGCCAGCCGATCGCGACTCATTGACCATCCGCTCCAAAGGATCTGGTAATGCAAAGGGACCCTGGCTGGCTGTCTCGCCTTGACGTGTGATGAGGTTCACGCACCCTGGCCCGCGCAAGCCCAATCAAGATCGAATGGGTCCACGATGACTGGAATACACTCACCTTCCACCATGGCCTGCGTGCATTCCAGCGCTCTTCCAGCCGTCTTCGCACAGAATTTCCCAGGGAATATGGAAGACATGAGAAGGGTCGATCGGGAACCAACGGGCGCCGCCGGAGGGCTGACTCAGATCCAGACACGTCAGATCCCTGCCGGGTGAGCAGTCGATAGAGCGTGAGCTCCTGCACCGGGAGCGGCCAGAGCGGCACGGAGCTCGTCCCGGCGATGCCGCGGAAGACAGTCATACAGGGCCGAGCGAACGAACGGGTGCCGGAACGCGTAGCCTTCATCCCGTTCCTCGAGGAGGTTTATCTGCAGCGCGCGATCCAGCGCGTCGAAGAGCACCGGAACGGCCAAAGGCGGTTCCAGCGCCGCCGCCCCAGCGCGGAGCTGGCTCAACGAGATCTCCGTCGCACCAGCGGTAGCGGCCAGCCCCAGCACCCGGCGCAGGGGCTCATCCATGAGTGCCAGTCGCATCGCGGTGAGGGCACGCGTACGGGTCTGCAATCGCGCGGCGAGCCACGAGGAGCTCTGCGGGTCCGGATCGCCGCACGAGCTTATGCCCTCGACGAGCTCCCTGACGAACAGCGGGTTGCCCCGTGACTGTGCGTAGATCTCCGCCAGGGTGTCGTCGCTGACGCGGACGCCGGGCAGCATCGCGCGTACTAGCTGATCGGTCGCGCGGGAGGACAAGCAGTGCAGGTCAATTCTCAGCCAGAGACGCTCTCGCGTCATCGCCTCGATCATTCGCCGAAGCCCGGCGCCCGCCTCGATATCCGGGTCACGCAACGCCCCCACCATGAGCAGGCGCCCCCGGACGGCCAGATGAGCCAGGTACCTGATCAGGTCTAGGCCGACGGCATCGGCCTCGTGCAGGTCACCGAGGACCAGAAGGACAGGCTGGGTGCGAGCCAGGTCCGTCAGGAACTGAACAACGGAAGGGATGAGATCGAGATGATAGTCACGCAGCTCGGGTGCCGGAACCGGGATCGGACTCCTGGCTCCCAGCGACGGCACGAACCGTGCCAGGGCCGGATATGTGCGGGCGAGCTCGGTACGCTCGGCCTCCGACCGGCTTGCCGCGTAGTCCTCAAGCGCAACCGCAAACGGGCCGCAAGCGAACTTGCTCGCATGTGCGCCCCTTCCCCCGCAGAGCGTGATGGCTCCTTGTTCCCTCGCCCGGCTTGCGAACTCCTCCAGCAGCCGGGTCTTGCCGACTCCGGCTTCTCCGCTGACAACGAGCATGCCCGCCTTGGCCTCATCGCGTCGCGCGAGCTGACCGCACATGCACTGGATCACTCGTTCCCGGCCGACGAAGGGCCCGCCGTTAGCAGCCTGGACAGGCGGCGAGCGACGCAGGCCGGCCCGGTCACGAGCCAGATCCGGACTCGGCGGCTGCCGCGCGGGCCGGCCTGTGAGTATTTCGTCGCAGAGCGAGACGGTTTCCGGCTGAGGGGCGAGATCAAGCTCCCGCAGCAGGACATCCTCGCAGAGATGAAACTGGCGCACTGCCTGGTCGGGTGTACCCATCCGCACGTACAGGCGCATGAGCCGCCGGTGAACGACTTCAAGCGTCGGGTCCTGCTGGAGCACGTCGCGGAGCCGGTCTGCCGCATCGTTATAGGCGCCGCTACGCTCAAGTGCCTCTGCCATCCCGAGCAGCAGCCGGACACGCAACTCGGCCAGGACGCCGCGACGCTCGGAGCACCAGCTCTCGTAGCGGTCCTCAGGCAGTAGCTCACCGCGGTAAGCCGCGAGGGCAGCCTGATACGCCTCGACTTCCCTCCGGCGTATCGCATCCTCGGCGAGCCGCTCGAACTGGTCGGCGTCCACGACGACATGCTCGGTGTGGAGGATGAGAACGGCGTCCGCTAGACGGAGATACGCCGAACTCTGCCGACGCGGGAGCTCAGGCTCCATCGCGTGACGGGCGGCATGGAGAGCCTTGCCGAAGCTATTGAGCGCGGATTCCGCATCCACACCCGGCCAGAGGGTGTCGATGATCTGCTCGCGGTGCAATGCGTGCCCCGGATGAACCGCTAGCAGCTTGGTCAGGGTCTTGCCGCTCCGCCTGTGCCAGTCGGATACGGCCCACCCAACGTCGGATACGGCCCACCCAACGTCGGTGCGTTCGACGCAGAATCCTCCGAGGAGTCTCACGTGCAGCAGCCGGATAGGGTCAGGCCCGGGGTACTGCGCCGCAGAGGCATCTACCCCGGGGCGTGACGCGGCAGGCGGCCGGCGTGGCACGCAGCCCCGCCCCGCCCTGTGTGAGAAGTCTGAAAGAACCATCGGACTGGCTCCAGTCCTGGGTTCCGCTACCTGAAACCCTTAACCTGGGCCGAAAACGTGAGCGTGGCCAGACACCGCGCGTGTAGTTCGCCGGAACGGAGGGCATGGCCGACGATCCGGCCGGACATCCCTGCTCCTGGGCACTGGGGCACTCCCACGCTTGCTTACATCCAGGAGACGCGGAGAGTACCAGGACGGTTGACGCAATGTGCGTGTTTGGGACATAAAAAGAAGGAAAATTCTATAACTCTGGCAAATATTGCCACATCGGACATTCCGGAACAAAACATCACAAACTTCTAAGGTGGCCCGCGCGGTCACCGAACAGGAACAAGAGAGCGTACGCTGCGAGGCGTGAACCTTGAAGCTGATCGCGTGGCCGACCTGGCGGGCCGACCGCTTAGCAGGCTGACCAGGCGTGATGTGGCCCTTGCGCTGCTCACCGCGCCGCCTGCGGACGCGCTCGAATCGCTGCCCGGCATCAGGCGGGGCATGCTCGCGGCCGGCAACCCGCTGTCCGGGGTGTTCTGGTCGTCGGCGGAAGCCGTCCTGCATACGATCGACGACGGCGAGGCCACGGTCGGCGACGTCCGGACGTGGCTGGAGGCCACCGGGACCGAGCCGAACGGGATCATCGGCCTGCACGTCTGGGATGATCAGTCCGAGCGCAGCCAGCTCGCCGCGGAGATGCACACCAGGCTGGTCAGCCACCTCGAAGACCGGCTCGCCGCGGGCGAGATCGATCCCGATCTGCTGGCGGTGGCCGACCCGGCCGCCTGCCAGGCCTACATCGAGCTGCAAGAGCGGTGGATGACCTCGGCGCTGCCCGACGGCCGGGTCCCGATGGACGCGCTGCTCGACGAGAAGGACGAGGAGTTCCTGGCCGAATGGGATGCCGCCGACGCCGAGGCGCTGGCCGCGACCCAGGCGCTGCTCGACCGGGTGGGAGAGCGCCCGCTGCCGGGCGAGGAGCTGCGCCGCGCCAGCGCCCGGCTGCGCCAGGACATCGCCCGGCCGGGCTGGCCCGGCCGGCTGCTGATCGAGTGCAGCGGGCTGCGCCCGAAGGACCTGCCAGCCGACGACACCGAGCTGTGGCTCAGGCTGGCCGCGGGCGTGGCGTCCCCGCAGGGGCCGGACGACTGGGGCCGGCCCGACTCCGACGACAGTGAACCGGACGAGGCGGAAAGCGAGCTCACCGCCATCTGCGCCATCGACCATTTCGACTGGCTGGCGGCGATCACCGCGCTCGCCGAGGGCGGCCCGGGCACCGCCGCGTCGGCCGCCGACCTGGCCGCGTACGTACGGGACTACGACCCCGGAGATCCGGACGACCCGGACGACGGCGCGGCCGGCCAGGAGCCGGCCGGCGAGAACGACGATGAGCCTGATGACTTCTTCCTCTCCGACGACGACGAATTCGACGACCTCACCATGGAGGGCCTGTTCCTGCCCGTCGTCTCGCTGTGGCAGGTACTCGGCGCGATCGACGACGACGAGCGGCTGACCCCGCTGGGCTGGTGGGGCCTGCCCGAGGCCATGCTCCGGGTCTGGGCCCCTTCCGGGGGCGCTGCGGGCTAGCCCGCTGTGCCGGGCTCCGGGTCGTCGGCGGCGAGCCGCTGGTACGCGGGGGCCAGCACCTCGGCCAGGTCCTTCCCCCTGACTCGCACCGGCGGCGGGGCGAACATGCGCAGCAGCAGGTCGGGGGCGGCGGCATCTCGCGCGGTGGCCAGCGCCCGCAGCCGCGCCGGGCTCAGCCCGGGCGACCAGAACGCGTCCAGGCATTCCTCGAGCGGCCGGGCCGGCACGTCCAGAGCGGCCTGCGCGGTCCCGGCCGGGCCCGCCGGGCGGCCGGCCCCCGGAGCGCCCCCCTGCATCCGGCGCAGCGCGGCGAGCAGCTCGTCCCGGCCCTTGCCGCGCCAGGCCAGCATGCCGAACGGGTCACGGTCGAACTCCTCGGCCAGCACGTAGCAGACCGCGGCCAGGTGCTTGCACGGCACGCCCCAGTCCGGGCAGCTGCAATGCATCTCCAGGTCGGCGGCTGACCGCGGGAACAGCGGCGTGCCGCACTCGCCGAACACCTCCTCGATCTCGTGCGGCATCTCGCCCGCGAGCAGCTTGGCCAGGAACAGCGCCTGGGCGGCCAGTTTCTCCAGCACCCGCCGCCACTGGGCGGTGGTAAGCGGCAGCACCCCGATCCGGACCTGGTAGGGCCGCACCCGCGATCCCTGCACCCGCGCGGTGACCTTGCCCTGGGACAGCTCGAAGTCGAGCACCTGCCCGGCCCGGGCGTAGCTGCGGCCCCGGGCCAGCCGTCCGCTCATGCCGTAGGACTCGAGCACGCTGATGAACCGCCGCGACCACCACTGCTCGCCGATCGCGCCGCGCCTGCTCCTGGCCTTGATCCCGCCGTCCACCCGGATCGGCCGGGCCGGCGGCCACTCGTCCCATGGGCCGGCCATAATTCGCTCACCGCGTCCGCGGACAGGGTCAGCACGGATCGCAGGTCGTCGACGGACAGCTCGGTGAGCCAGCCCTCGCCGGTGCCGACGATCTGCTCGGCCAGGGCCTTCTTCTCCTCGATCATGGCGTCGATCCGCTCCTCCAGGGTGCCGACGCAGACGAACTTCCTGACCTGGACGTTCCGGCGCTGGCCGATGCGGAACGCGCGGTCGGTGGCCTGGTCTTCCACGGCCGGGTTCCACCACCGGTCGACGTGGATCACGTGACTGGCCGCGGTCAGGTTGAGCCCGGTGCCGCCGGCCTTCAGCGAGAGCAGGAACAGGGCCGGCTCGTCGAGTTCAGCGAACGTGGCCACCATCGCGTCCCGCTGCTTCTTCGTCGTGCCGCCGTGCAGGAACAGCACCGGGCAGCCGAGCCGGGCCGCCAGGTGCGGCTGCAGCATCCGGCCGAACTCGGCGTACTGGGTGAAGCACAGCGCCTTGTCGCCCTCGGCCACGACCTCGTCGCAGATTTCCTCGAGCCTGGCCAGCTTGCCGGACCGGCCGGGCAGCCGGGAACCGTCGCCGAGCAGGTGGGCGGGATGGTTGCACACCTGCTTGAGCTTGGCCATGGTGGCCAGCACCAGGCCGCGGCGGCTGATGTCGTCGGCGGCGTCCTCGATCCGGCTGAGCATGTCGGTGACCGTGGCCTGGTACAGGCTCGCCTGCTCGGGGGTGAGGTTGCACCAGACCTTCATCTCCTGCTTGTCCGGCAGGTCAGAGATGATCGTCTTGTCGGTCTTCAGGCGGCGGAGCAGGAACGGCTGGGTGATGCGCTTGAGCGCCTGCGCCGCCTCGGGCGAGCCGTGCCGCTCGATCGGGATCGCGTACCGCTCCCGGAACTTCTCGGCCGGGCCGAGCAGGCCGGGATTGGTGAACTCCATGATCGACCACAGCTCGGACAGCCGGTTTTCCACCGGCGTCCCGGTCAGCGCGATCCTGGCCGCGGCGGGCAGCCCGCGGACCGCCCGGGCCTGCTTGGTGGCGTGGTTCTTGATGGTCTGCGCCTCGTCGCACACCACCCGGGCCCAGCTCACCTGGCCGAGCGCGGCCTGGTCCCTGGTGGCCACGCCGTAGGTGGTGATGACCAGGTCCGAATCGCTCAGCGCGGCGGCGAGCGACTCGCCGTCCAGCCGGTCCGCGCCGTGGTGCACGTGTACCCGCAGATCCGGGGTGAACCGCGCCGCCTCGCGCTGCCAGTTGCCGACCAGCGACATCGGGCAGACCAGCAAGGTGGGTCCCGCTGACGGCCCCTGTCCGGCAATGAGCGACAGCAGCTGGATCGTCTTGCCCAGGCCCATGTCGTCGGCCAGGATGCCGCCCAGGCCGAGCTCACCCAGGAAGGACAGCCAGGAGAGCCCGCGTTCCTGATACGGGCGCAGCTGGCCGGAGAAGCCCGCGGGGGTGGCCATCGGCCGCAGCCGCCGGTCGGCCTGGCCGGACAGCAGGTCGCCCAGCCAGCCGTCGGCGTCCACCCCGACCAGGGGAACCCCTTCGTCCGGCTCGCCCGATCCCAGCCCCAGCCCGGCTAGCCCCAGCCCGGCCGCCAGCGCGTCCGCCGCGCTCATCGTCCCGGCCTGGTTGCGCTCGAGGAACTTCAGCGCCGCCTGCAGGTGCGCGTCGTCCAGCTCGACCCACTGGCCGCGCAGCCGGACCAGCGGGATCTTCAGCCGGGCCAGCTCAGCCAGCTCAGCCGGGTCGAGCGCCTCGTCGCCCACGGCCACGTCGTACCGGAAGTCCACCAGGTCGCCCAGGCCGAACCTGGCCCCGGCCGGGCCGGCGGCCGACGGGCCAGCCTGGGAGCGGGCGGTCAGCTTCAGCCCGAGGCGGGCCTTGCGCACCCAGTCGGGCAGCAGCACGCCGAACCCGGCGCCTGCCAGCAGCGGCCCGGTCTCCTTCAGGAACCGGTACGCGCCCGGCGGGTCCAGCTCCACCAGGGCCGGGGCCGCCTCGCGCAGCGCGTCCTCGATCTCGCCGAAGAGCCTGGCGGCGGCGCCCAGCCCGGCCAGCAGCTCCTGCACCGGATCGCCTCCCGCCATCCCGGCGCCGTGGCCGGCCCAGACGTCGGCAGCGGAGATCATCAGGCTGGGGTCGTCGGCGGACTGCAGGGCGAACTCGACCCGCCAGGGAGCCGGATCCGGCGCGGCGTTCCCGGCCGGCTCGGCGGGGTCGCCGGGCTCGGCGGGCTCGGCGAGCCGGAAGCAGGTCCGCACCGGGCCCGCGGG
>Ga0137385_10005300_pt1 | contig 11324 bp, 8 predicted proteins | sample SagtaG_FD_104921 | JGI IMG/M metagenome (GOLD analysis project Ga0137385, IMG submission 104921) | Vadose zone soil microbial communities from Sagehorn Ranch, Mendocino, California, USA - Sage2_R_80_16 metaG | ecosystem: Environmental > Terrestrial > Soil > Vadose zone | place: USA: California...
CGACCACCGAGAATACCGGCTTCGACGCAACCCGACGGTCGAACGTCGGTTGGATGAACGTCGGCGGGTTCGTGTTGACTTTGTCGACCACCTGCCCCAGACCGATCTCGTCACGATAGAGGCCAATGCCGCCACGAATGGAAAGAGCTGGATTGGGCGAATAGGCGAAACTGCCGCGCGGCGAGAAATTTGCAGACCGCCGGCCGTTGTAGACACCTCCCGGCCCAACAACTGCATGCGCACCGGTGATCTGCGTGACGTAGTCGCTCCCCGTTCCCAGCACGATATTTGCGGTCTGGTTATAACTATCGAAGCCGTATGGGGAAACATTTCCAAAGTCGTCATAGCGAACGCCGAACGTGATCAACAGGCGCGAAGTCACCTTATAGTCGTCACTGGCATAAAAGCTGAAGAGGGTATCCTGTCCGCCGAACCGATCCAGCTTCTGTAGTCCGGTCGCGGGATCGAAAGTTACACCGTTTTCAGTCAGAGGGTTGTCTGCTAGCAGTTCCTGCACGGTTTGAAAGGTAAAGGTTGGCCTTGCGAGACGCACACCGAAATCGGCCTTGTCGTTCTCATGCCGGATTGCGGCCCCGAAGCGAAAGCTTTGCTTGCCACGTATATAACTAACCGCATCACGGCCAGAGTAGTTGCGTTGTTCAAACAATCCGGGGCCGTTGAGAATGCCCAAGGGCGCGCTGATCTGGGTAATATTTATGACTGGAACACCGTAGTCACTGCCGCCGCGAGCCTGGTATCCATCGATACCATAAGCAGCGTAGCTTGCTTGGTTGATCAGCCGGTCGCCAAAGGTGTGGGTGTAATTCGCGGAAAGGAAGTAGCTGGTGAGCGTGGTAGTTACATCGAAGCCCGGGCGGGCCAGGATTACACCAGCTGCATTCGTGGTGTTGTAATAGTTGAAATACGCGCGGTCTTTGCCACTGCGTGTTGTCCCGTCAACCCGAAAGTTATACTGCCGTCCATTGTCCGGAAGAGCCCGCGGATTTTGGCCTGAAACAACGAACGGAATGTTGCAGCCAAGATTGCCAGTGTCTGTATTCACACCGTTGGTGCAACCGAGAACTTGTCCAGATGTGAGTCTCGTCTGCGTGCCGACTAACGCGGCCGGATATTGAGTTAGCAGCTTCACGCCGAGGCCGTTCGGATTAATGCTCTTGCCGTAGGCCAGGAAAGCAGGCGTCTCGGCAGTAAGGCTACCGGTGCTTGCCCCTATAAGGCGGCGCTTGATCTCCGTCGAGCCAAAGAAAAACAGGTGGTCTTTCCAAATCGGCCCGCCGACCGCTACGGAAACATCGTGCCTACGGAATGGGTTATAAGCCTTCTGGAAGTACCCGAAGCGCGTCAGGTTATTGTCTGAATATTGATAGTTGATCGCCCCATGAAAAGCGTTGGTTCCGGAAAGCGTTGTGAGTTCCACTTGGACAGAGCTTCCCTGCCCCTGATCGACCGCAAAGGTATTAGTTTGAAGCGCGGCCTCCTGTACGGAGTCTGGGTTGGGTGCAATGTTGGCCGTTCCGCCGACGATTGCACTCGTGATGGAAAAGCCATCCAGCACGTACTGATTCGCAGACGCATAGTGCCCGTTCGCGCTGGCCTGCACCCTGTTTTCGTTAGCGAAGTCGTCAGTACTGCCGGAATTCGCAAACCCTGTCACTCCCGGGGCTATTGTTACGATGGAGTAGATGTTACGGTTCTGCAACGGAAGCTCGTCCAGCTGCTTTTTGACGACAGTGGTTTGCAGGCGGGTCTCGTCCGGATTGAGGAGAGGGCCGGAGGTGCTGCTTACGTTGACTGTTTCCGTTGTGGTTCCTGGCGTGAGCTTAAAGTCGACTCCCGCCGTCTGCTCTGTAGTCAGGACGGTTTCGATTGTCTTGGTGCCGAAACCAACGGCAGTCGCACTGATCCGGAATGTGCCTGGCGCAAGGCTGTTAAAGCGGTAGTTGCCGCTCCCGTCGCTGACACCGGTGAGCTTTGTGCCGGTCTTTTCATTTTCGAGGGTCAAGCTGGCGTTAGGTATCACCGCTCCACTGACATCGGTGACAACGCCACGGACATTACTGGTGAACTGCGCGGCGGCATTTTGCACGAATGCCAGCAACAGCATGGCGAACAGAGTAACTTTGCGCCCGTGAGTGTGTAGTGATTGGGACACGGACCCTCCCGCGAAACGACTGTTTCTTGACATGACAGCTTAATCTCCTTCTTGCAGATTTCGAAAGAGCGTGAGCGTTTAGGAACGAAAACTGTGGACTGCGGACTGACCTTATTGTCATCCTGTCGTGCGCAGTTGACTCTTCATTTACAACGCCAGCGCTCATGGCCTTCGCGGAACCAGCTGACACTACGTGAGCGCCGCACCGACAGTAGTGAGCAAGGTCTACCCCCTCCTGATAGTCCAAATGGTCTATCAGCGGAAGGATGCTTTACCGGCGGTCAATCACCCTATGGTAGAAGTGTCGTCCAGTGACCAGGGCGGACTTAGGGGAAGAAATCTAACATTTTGGCAGTTCAATGAAGAACAATGGCATGCAGAATCAAGGCGTCATTTCTTCTTGGGACTGCACTACGTCTGCCGCCTAATGAGCAGGTGTGCACAAGTAAATCGGAGGCTGTCCGAAGTGCTCGGAGAACGAGGACTGTCGAGAAAACGATTGGCCAGATCTCAATCCGACCAGCGGGAAAGAGAATTGACGGCAGCGTAACAACATCCCACGGAGTTTTCGTAGTCCATTCGGTCTAGACCCGCCCATTCAATCTTCTTAAGAATTCTGATCAATAAGTCCCCGATGAATAGCTGTGGTGGCAGCCCCCGTGCGGTCCGCAACTTCGAGTTTCTCTATGATGCGGTTCACGTGATTTCGGACTGTATTGTCACTTATGTCTAGCGCACGTCCGATCTGCTTGTTTGTCAATCCCTTAGCGAGCTGTCCTAGAATCTCGATTTCTCGCGGTGTTAAGTTCGACCGTAACATGCGCTCAGCAAGACGAGTGGCTATTGCCGGCGGGATATGACGCTTGCCGAGACTTACAGTTTTGATTGCATCGGTCATCTCTCGCAGGGTTGCATTTTTCAAGAGATAGCCGTCGGCGCCGGATTGCAAAGCGCGATAAATATCCTCATCGGTTTCATAGTTTGTGAGGATGATAATCCGTGTCGAGATGCCTTCGTTCTTGATCATCTTAAGGGTCTCAATCCCGTTGAGGCCAGGCATTCGCAGATCAAGCAAAGCCAAATCGATTGTCTCTGTGCGCATCATGCGCAGAGCCTCCGTACCAGATGAGGCCGCGCCTACTACTCGTAGACCGGGCTGGGTTCCGAGCATGCTCGATAGACCCGCACGGATTACCGGATGGTCGTCGACAATCAGGATGCGAAGGCTATCGTCCGAACGAATTTGGGTCATAAGGCTTTCTTCCCCTCATCAAGTTGAAAATAACTCTCGGCCAATCCAGAAGTGTTAACTTTCGCGGAAGAGGGGCGCGCACAGCTACCACCGTTCCTCGACCTCGATCGCTATCGACTGTAATCGTGCCTGAAATGCTGTCGGCACGATTCCGCATGCCTTCTATCCCAAATCCACGAAGACCATCGGTCGGACAAAAACCGTGACCATCATCCACAATAGAGAGCTCTATGCTTGTTTCTTCATATTTAAGGGAGATCGATATCGTGTTGGCTGCGGCATGCGAGACAGCATTCGCTAACGCTTCTTGGCCGATTCTAAAAAGAGTGTCAGTAATCCGAAGGGGCAAGGAGCGCATCTCTCCTACGCAAAGGGAGTGGATATCGACTTTACTTCCTTCGACTAAGCGCTTGGCGCATGCTTCAAGTGCAGCCGCTAGATTTCCCTCTTCCAACGCCTCGGGCCGTAGCGCTGTGATGCTGCGGCGTGCTTCTTCATGGCTATGGCGGACGAGACTTGTTGCAAAGTCGAGCTGCTCGTGAATTCCCGTCGATTTCTCGGGAACTACGCTGCGAATTGCTTCCAACTGAAATCCGACCCCAGCGAAACCCTGGGCGAGCGTGTCGTGCATTTCCTGCGCCAGGCGCTCCCTCTCGTCGAATACTGCCCTTAGTCTCCATCGAATGGCGCGACCGTAGAGGAGATTTAATCCTAAACCAATCAAGACGAGCGTGATACCTAGAACCACTATGTGATCCGTGCTCCACCAAGGAGGACCGGCCACAACTCGTACAGCAGCTAGTGATGGGGCCAGGACGACGAAGGGAACAAGATTGTTTGTGTACGCTGGAGAGACCACGCAAACGCCCCTAAGCCGAAGGAGGCTCCCTGCTTTGAGTTCATTGAAACCTTTTGCACCGTGAGCATGATCGATGATTGCTTCAAATGCTTCAGAGCCGGAGACGAGACTGAGCAGTACCGAACCATCAGAACGATCGACTTTCCTGCTGAGATAGGCCTCGATCTCGATGTATGTTGCGTCAAAAGCGCCTGTCGCGGCCTGCGTCGCTGTGATAGACAATGCCGGCTGAGGTGTTCGTGCCCAGAGAACTCTGATCGTCGGGTTTTTGAGAGTGGAACTAAACTCTCCGGGTTCGATCTGCCCAGACGCCTCGACTTCATCACCCATGTTGAGCAGGTCTGTGGAGGGCCCAGATAAGGCGATGCCTCCGCTCGAATCCTGAACGAACACCGAAGGTGAAGTAAGCGTGACAATACCGCGAATAGTAACTGGGATTTGTTGTGAAGATGATGCCAATCGGAGATCGCCAATTCTTTGTGCACTCGAATGCGTAGTTGCAATACTATCCTCATCATGCTGGCCTGAGGAGACGTCTTCAGGGCGATGCGGGTTGTCAGCGTTGGGTGCCGAGAGGGCAGACAACTTGTGACTATATGTCCTACCAAGCATCGCCGCTAGTTCTTCCTTGTCAGCTTTCCGGACATGAACATTTCGCCAGGCTCCACCAGAGAAGTAGGATCGCAATCCGACTCGTCCGGATCGGATGCAATTATGGTCCACCACCGCGAGTGCGGTAGCGTCTGCGTCGCTCTGCTCGGGGAGGCGCGCCTCGGCTACTACATAACAGCCATAAGCTAATAACTTGAGGTGGTACCAAGTTCGTGAGCGGATCTCTCCAAGAGTATGAGTAAGGTCTTGATACTCTGCCGTCCACCTGAAATCGGCGCGACCGAGGATTAAGGCATCTCCATGACTCCGGATGCCTGCATAGTAACCATCATAGGCATCGACGCCTTCTTCTTCATTGCTAGTTCTTATCATCAATCCTGCGTCGCCGAAAGTGCCCATGAGCATGACATCCGCTTCGATGAAGTAGTCCTCCCAGTCGCGCGAGCCAGTGAGGAACTTTGCTCCGCGATCATCTGAGGCGTTTCTGATGCCATCCGCTGTGATCTCCCAGGTACCCCCAAGGGGGGTCCACTCATCCGCCTGTCCCAAAGCAAATGAGTCACTATACGGTAAGCCATGCTCGTTGCTATGTCTCTGTAGACGGACAAACAAGACAACCGTGATTGTGAGCAAAATGCATACCAACAGGCTTAACGCTGCTCTATTGCGGTAGCCGTTCACGGCACCCTGCTTCTATCCCACTTGTAGGATGTGCGTCCAAAATCTATTAACGCTTGAACGGACGGGTCATCATGATTGTCCCTAGTGATCAGCACAGGCTTAACGATTACTACCGAAGGGGCTGGAGCGTGCTCGACCTCTTGTTGAATAATCTCGACCGCTTTCCGTCCCATTATTCGCGTGTCCTCCACAACAACGGAATCCAGGCTTGGAATATCGGACGAATACGAAATGGGGAACTCATCTGGATCAAAGGCGATGACCTTCATAGCCGAGTGTCTCGCGCTATCCTGGATTACCGAAATGGCTCCGCGGGCAGAACTCCACATGAGGGCCACAATCACCTTCACGTCGGGATTGTCTTTCAAGGCCCGCTCCGCTGTTTGTTGCTCTCGGAGTGTGTTAAAGGTTCCTTGCATCTTTATCACTCGAACGTCTGGGGAGTGTTGCGACAAAGCCGTTTCGAGGCTGCGCACTCTCGTCATTATCCCGTAGATGTCCGGATTCTCGCCCAGCACTAGAACCGTTCCATGTCCGTGCGTCAACAGGGCCACTCTCTGCGCCGCGAGTTTCCCGCCTACGTCTTCGTCATTCAATACATAATGCAGCCTGTCGCGTGGAGGAAGGGGAAGAGGAGAGCCCAGGATAACGATGGGTACTCCGCGATCGAGAGCTCGACGGACGGGGGTAATCAACGCAAGAGCATGGCTTGGAGAAAGTATAAGGCCTGAGAATCTTGCTGGAGACACTCTGTCCACAAACGAAATCTGACCTTCGATATCGTCTTCCCGGTCCGGAGCGTTGTAGTAAATACGAGTGCCAAAGCGGGCTGCAGCTATCTCAGCGCCCTGATGTTCCTGCTCTAATAAACGCGTCCCAGTCGTTCGAGGAATAAGGGCAATCAAACCCGCCTTCGACGAATGGCAACCAAGCCCAAGCAATGGCACAAGGAGCATGGCCACATATAGAGTGACAACTGTACTTGTGGGAATAAAACGAGTGACGGCCGTCGATCCTAGTCTCATCCTTCACACCGGGGATTCTCAGCAAGGCAAAGCTGATTTGAGCCCATGGTTTTCCATGGAGAACATCCGGTTGGAGTCTACTAGACACGCAAATCACATGCATAGTCCATATGGACTAAGACCGCGAATCTGTCACGCCCACGGCCGCACGCAGAACCTCGTCTGGCTCACTTGCAAGGCGTTTGCAGTGACTTGTTGGACGTGCTCGGAATGCCGTTTGCATTCGTTACAAGATTTGCTTTTGTGATCCTCAAGGCGTCCAGTGGTCGACAATCCGGGAGGCGCCGCGAAAACCCTTAATACTCTGAAGCCCGTCGGGTGGGAGGGCATAGCGGCTCCTGCCACGCAGGAGCAACGCCCGGGGCGGGAAGGACGGGCCAAGAAATGGAGCCTGCTGGTCGGCAGGCTCCATCGAAGCGAGGGACGAAGGCTAGGCAGCCTTCGCCTTCTTCACGGCTTTGGGTTGTACTTTGGCGACACCTTTCTTTGCAGCCTGTGACTTCGCTTTGGCGGCAAACTCCTGTTTGACTTTGAGGGCGATAGCTTCGGTGTCCACCTTGTAAGCGGCGGCGGCCTCGTGAAGCACCTGAGCCGAGTTGTGCCGGGTGCTCATGTAGAGAACTGTGGTTTCGACCAATATGCTGCCCAGTATGCTTTCCTCGGCACGGCGGAGATAGGCCGCAAACAGCTTGCCGAGAGAGTCGCTGTCTTTGGCCTTCTTGATACCGTATCTGCGGGCAACGATGGACAGACGGTTTTCGTCCAGCAAGGACGCCAACTGTTCCGCAACGAAAAGCAAATCGCGTTTCATCAATCGCACCGAGACGGCTTCGGCGATGGCGGAAAGAGTACGGATGCCGATGGCGTTGGCAATCGCCGCCTCCCGGCGCTCCTTTTCCTGCTGCGCTTTATAGGAAGCATCGGCGTTCGGCTGCTGATGCTTTTTCGGGTGATGGATAGGGCAAGCGGGGTTGGCGCAGACCTTGTGGACTTCGCCCTTGCCGTCGCCGTCCGCGATGATCGCTTCGGTGGTGAACTGGCAGGTCTTGTACTGAGGCCGTTGCGCCTGTTCCTTGTCCTTCGGCTTCTCGGACGCGATGGCAACGTACTTGCCGCGCGGCACGATGGCACTTCCCTCCTGCGGCTTCGTGTAGCCCGTGCTGATTTGCACGAGCTTGGGTTTGGCTGCAACGGTGTTGGCTACATGCGCGTCCACCTTCGCCTGATAGCAGCTTGGGTCAGAGCAAGCGTCCTGCTTGCCAAGGTCAGAGAAGAGGAGCTTGTTGTGCCCTGTCCGTTTAGGGCAGTCCACACAACTCCCGGCGATGGCGACGAGATGCGCGTCTTTCTTGTCGAACGGAGCATCTTTGAGGACAAGCAAGATGTTCTGCTCAATCCACGTTTGCAAGTTGCGGACGGGGAGAAGAATGCGCTTGGCCTTGCGGTCGCTCGATGCACTCCAATCCTCGCGGAAACAAGCCTTGAGAGCTTCTTCCTGTTTGTCGAGCGGCAACTTCGCCAACAGCAGCGCATGGCCGACGCCGATCTCCTCGCGGTAGAACTCCTCCACGACAACCTCGGCAAGCTCGGTCAACTTCAAGCGGGTGGCGACGTAGGATGGTGGTTTGCCAATCTTCGCCGCAATCTGCTCAATGCTGTACCTGGGCTCCTCCAAGTCGAGAAGCCCTTTGAAGCTCCGTGCTTCTTCCAGAGGATGCACGTCGCGGCGCTGGAGGTTTTCGACAAGCTGCGCCTCCATCACCTGCGCGTCGGTCATCTCGCGGATTTCGACCGGAACAACTTCCTTCCCGGCGATCTGCGCGGCGCGGAAACGCTGCGCTCCGAAGACGATTTCGTAGCGTTGGTTTTTGGGTCGCACAAGCAAGGAAGCGAGGACGCCCTGAGAGTCGATGCTGCTGGCAAGCCCTTTCAGAAACGCCTCATCGAAGATGCGGCGGGGGTTGGTGGGAGACTCGGTCAGCATGGCAATGGGAAGCTCACGCGGTACGTTGGTGTCGATGGTGGTTTGCATGATGATTGCTCCTTTCGAGCGGTTGCACTGCATGGGGGTGGTGGAGCGGTCGCGCTGCCCTGTGTCCGCTCCGTTGCGAAAAGGGTTTAGGCGCGTCGGGTCTGCCGCTTGAACGCTTCGGCAAAGCCCTGACTCCGCAGGTTCTTGTCCCACAGCTCCGCGAACTTTTCGTGCTGGTCGTACAGGCCGGGGTCGAAGATGTAGTGGTCGTTCGTAATGGAGCGGGAGAACTGCTCAATGCCGAGGTAGTCGTTGCGCCAGTAGTACGGCACAAGCTGGAGCCTTAGAGAGAGCGGTTTGCCCAACTCGAAGCACATCTCCGGGTCGCGCATGAAGTCGCCGTCCTGTTTGGCATAGTGACAAACCGAAATGGCGGGGAGTCCACACGGGCCGGATTCGTCGGTCGCCTCGATCTCCAACGCCATGTAGGGCGGGTTCTCGATGTGGACGTAAAGGTCGGCACGCCAACCCCCGGCCATTTTGAGGATTTGGAGGAGGGTCTGCATCACGCCACCTGCGCCAGTTCTGCATCGGCCATCGTCTCGGTGCGGGACGATTGCAACGCGGCAAGGATGACGGCGGAGGTCTGCTGCACCACTTCCAAGCTCTCGGCCAGCAAGGAAGTGTTGCCGTGATACAGGTGGATGTAGTCTGCGGACGCGGTGCCGACTTTCAGACCAACGGCCTTGCCGACAACAAACGCGACGGCCTCGGCCTCCGTCTCCTTTACGCTCTTGGTGGTGGTAGTACGACGTTCGGCCTTGTGCAACATCTCGTGCGCCAGTTCGTGAACGAGGGTCGAAAACTCTTCGGCCTTCGATTGACCGGGCAAAAGTGCAATCCTGCCACCATAGCTCACGCCAAGCGCGGGTGCGATCTTCTCGGTAAACACAAGCTCGATGCCCTGCCGCTCGATGAAGGAGAGAAGACGGTCGCGGTTCTCGCCCACGTCACCGGAGACTTCGTGCATGGCTGGAAGCTCCGCGCCATCGGTCTGAGCCACGTCGAACACATAGGCATTGCGAAAGCCAACAAGGACGGTGGTGTTCTGGCGGGTGATGTCCTTCTCGGCCTCCTCGTCTTTCTTGCGCTTGATGCCGATGATGGGAGCCAAAATACGGATGCCTTTTTCACCCTTTTTCACGCGGCGTCCAAGCTGGTTCCATGACCACATTCCCGCGACGCGAGTAGCAGTCGGCCTCTGCCGCGCGATTTCGAGGACGTTGCCAAAGCTGTAATTGTGAAAGCGGCTCATGGCGTCGAGGTACGCCGTGAGTGCGTTGCTGTGTCCTGCCTCAAGCTGTTCAATCAGGCACTTCACGTTGGCGGCAATCATTTCCTTCGCGGTTTGCCGTGGCTGCGGCTGTTTGGGGTTTTCGTTGATGGGGGTAACGCTGCTGGGGGTGTTCATGGGTGGTTCCTCCTTGGGGTTGTGGAGCGGGGTCTTATGCAGGACGCGGATGATGTTTTGCGTCGTGCCAATCGAGCACGGGGTTTATGTGGGTTGTGGTGAGGTGTTCCAGCCCATCGCTGAGGAGTTCCACGGAGACGTTCCCAAGAACCTCTCCGCAGGTGGGGCAAGAGACGGTGACCGTATCGCCGCAAAAACCCAATTCCGCGAGGTCTACGGTGTCCTCGCCGAGGAGGTAATCGCCCATCCGCACGTTGGCGAAGCGCCGCCATGTGAAGGGGTTTGGTGTGGCTGGTGGTGTGGTGCGCATCTGGCCTCCCGCTTTTGCGTTTGCACGTCCGCGTTGTAAAGCGCGGCATGTACATGCCGCGATATGCGGAAAGGGGTTAAGCAGGGCGGCAAGGCGCAATGGGGAGCGGGTATCGCCCACCCGCAGCTTTAGCGGAGGGCGCGGTTGTATCGCGTGATTTTTGCGAAGCAAAAATTATGGGGAAACCCCTTGCGCCGCGCCAGGGCGCAGCCCTCAGCGCATTTGCATTTGCTTCTGAGTCGGGTGCGCGTGGGCGCACCGTCTTTTAAGGGGCGGCGTTGCGGGCAGGAACAGGCCCGCTGAGGCGGGTGGCTCAGGACGCAGGGCGGCCAGAGACAGGGAGGAGACTTCCTCCCTCACAGGGGTAGAGAGTGACAACTTTGGAGAAAAGAAGGTGGGTTAGCGGGGAACTGCCGGCGTTGTGTAGTCCTTCAGCACCTGTGGCTGTCCGCCATCATCGCGCGTCCACTTGGCTTCGAGCGTCATTTTGACCCCGAGACACGCATTGAAGTTGGAGCCATCCTCGAAGTCGATGGACACTTCGGGACCATCATTGCCATCTTCAAAGATTCTGAGCGACCGGACGACTTTCCCGGCAAGGTCTTTGCAGTCAATCATGGGGATGTCCTCCCGGTGCGATGGATGCTACGTTAGCGCAAAACTATCCGAATTCGAACGGGCTTGGCTCTAAATTACCGCTGCGTTCGGCTATGGTGCCGGTCGCTCTTGTGCCGTCCTGTTCATCCTGCTCTAGCATGTGCTCAAGGCTGAGTTTTGGTGCTCGACTCGCCTCCGAAAGTATTATACGCAGCGCGTCATATACTTGCGGTGCCACAGTGAGGTGTGGCGGCTTCAAGGACACCCAATTCGAGGACTGATCCTTCTGTCGCCTTTGGCGAGTTGTTGCGGAAGCGGCGGGCGCAGCAAAAGATGAGCCAGGACGCGCTGGCCGCAAAGGCTGGGTACGAG
>Ga0137385_10005303_pt1 | contig 11320 bp, 13 predicted proteins | sample SagtaG_FD_104921 | JGI IMG/M metagenome (GOLD analysis project Ga0137385, IMG submission 104921) | Vadose zone soil microbial communities from Sagehorn Ranch, Mendocino, California, USA - Sage2_R_80_16 metaG | ecosystem: Environmental > Terrestrial > Soil > Vadose zone | place: USA: California...
GCCTGATCCGACGTACCTGTTCAGCGTGCTCGTGCACGCACGTAGCCTCTTGAAGTTCTTAAATGCCCACGCTGTGTCCAAAACGACTATTGCATGTAAGCAGAATCTTCTTCCTTTATCCCTTGGTGACTAACCTCGGACTCGTAGGTATATGTCAGGGACACTGTCTCATCCTTTTCGTGTATATCGGGGACTCGGCTGATGTCGGCGGGGTCCTCACGTTTTACATCCCATCCGTGCTCGACGACTGAATGCCCATATGAGACAGCCCGAGCAAGGTTTAATTATTATACTGAACGTATGCGCTCTACTCTAAGAACAGTCCGTCGGATGGTTCCCGAGGATGTCGACGGTGGAGGTGCAATGGCGAGCAACCGCGGCAAGATTCATAATGGCAGCGAACAAAACGTAGTCTTTTACGGATGAAGGAATCCATGTCGCCTTGGGGCATTGCGAGGACCGCATAACAGGATTAGTTGTTCTAGGCCGAGAATGCGAAGGGGGTCGTAAGGTTGCCGAGTGTATTGTTCCTCTGACGAGAGTTTTACTTCAAACATTTACTATAACGTGGGTGCACCAAGGGGTGCACAATTGTCCGTATAGTAGTGCCCTCATGGAGGCATTATGATGATCCCGACACCGAAGTCAGGGTTAGTCAGGCACGTTTCGGGATTACATAATCATGGGGCTCGACACCTTCACTCTTCTCTCACGTGTTCAAAGCGACGATGACCGCCATCCTCACCACCTCTCGACGGGTTTTCACCCTCAACAGCATTCCGAGGAATCCATATGTACCGCATTTACGCGCAGCTCACAACGGCACAACGGCCTCCCGCACCGTTGCCGCGCTCGCGTCTTCACCACTACCCTCAACCACTCTCACGTCCACGTCCACATCGACAGAGCCAAGCACACACTTCCGCGTCACCCTCCGACGCTCCGGCATCTCCCTCGGAAAACGCGTTCAAGGCACCCTCGCCGCTCTCGGCTTGCGGCGGCGCATGCAGACGGTGTACCACACACACACACCCGAAGCCGCTGGGATGATACTCGCTGTGAAGGAACTCGTCGAGGTGGAAAATGTGCCCGCAAGCGCGGTGCGAACGGCGGGACAACAGAGAGCAGAGCGCAAGGCTCCGCGCGGGTTTGTCGTGGTTGGATCGAAGGTTGGGTCACGGTGACTGGTTGCGTTCGTAGGTCTGTACCCGCCTTTGCATAATTCCGATGCCCGGCGCGGCCAACAACACGACGGGGGGATAAGTCAACAGGGAACGCCCATGCCATCGCCTTCCCGAAGGAACTCTTATTTAGGATCGCTTAGACCAATCGTCCTCCTCTATATTCCTTGGCCTTACCCTGTCTCGCTTTCATCGAAGGTTTGCTAAGAAGCATCGAGGATAGCATTTACAACACGCATACAATTACATTTCCATTCCTATCGATAGACGCGATCTGCGTGCCGTCAACATCATTGCTATGTTCCCCCCCACAGTAGTTCTTCCTTTCTAGTTGGAAGAGTCACAGCTGAGTGCGGCCCACACGACCGCATCGGTACTTGAACACTGTAGAGAAGCAGCAGGCGCAAGCAGAAGCAGGAATCCAATATGCCTGACAGCCTCGATCAGTAAAGTGGACGACAGCACTTGAGAACAAGGAGCACCAGGCCAGCTGCTGATCGACTAGTAGGCGAAGCACACCGCGCTCATCATCAGCAAGACGTTGAACACCCCGCCGGCCGCACACAGGTGACGTATCACTACATCTCCCCGAACCGTGTGAGACCAAATGAGAGCTAGACTAAACTCCGAGACATAGTCACATCCGCGTACCAGCGACGGCAACGCCATCTTCGTCATGTCCTCAGGTGGGACGAGACGGAACGAACATCGTGGCGAGCCAACCTCATGCCAAGAGCCTTGGCATAATGTCGTGCTGCCCGAGTGCAATAAATGATGAGGACACTTGCGGGCGAGCTGCACTGCAGCGGGTGCGACCGAGAGGTTGAAAGTCAACTTACAAGCTCGAGGGCCAGTAATTAGGTAATAAGGTCGTTCGCCATGCAGCGTACTGTGCGCAGCATGTTCTCAGGGTCCGAGCTATCCGCCGACGCGGAAGAAATGCGACAGCAGCTACGTCAGATGCCATCAGCTCCCGTCGGGACGAGGACGAATTTGGGACATACCTGAGCCAGACGAAGATGAGAGTTGTGGTACGTAACGTAACATGTGGTGTATATGTGATGGCCTGTAAAGATGGTACCCGGGGGGGAAGAAAGCGATACTGAAAGCCAATACTGTACCGGGGGTGCGGGAGTTTCCGAAACGCATCCTCGCTCTCAGGTATCCTCGCTTGCAGATGTACACCAATGCTAGTCAAATTTCAGGATATTAGCTATGCTCCAGTACATCTGGATAATCTCAGCGTAGCGAACCTGTCTTTGGTGACTCCGTCTATCTACCGAGCGAGCAGTAAATCTATTATTGCGTCATAATGAAGCGCTCTCCAAGCGTCTATCATCCAGAGTTCAGATGATGACACAGTGCGTGACTCGGTCCAGTGCCTGGGGGGGGCTGTACCATCTGCATCAGCAAAAAAACCCAAAATTTTTATTAACTTACCAAAGTCAAAATCGCTTATGCAGATTTTAACACAATTTAAGCTTATATTATTATTATGATGGAATAATGATTGCTTATTACCAGGCCGCAGACCTGTCAGGGTATGATATAAGTGCTTACAATTTCCAAGGCAAAACACAGTAAATTTGTAAGCACTTATAATTTCTGCATAAGTCTCACAGCCCTGTTGTAAGTGCTTACAATTCCTGAATAATTCTCACAGCCCTGTTGTAAGTACTTACAATATTTTCATAATTGTTGTAGGACAGGTGCAAGTACTCACAAGTGGTGGTAAGCACTTATAATTGCATTGGGCAAGTGAATACAAGCAAATAAGACTGTGGATTGCAAGTAAACAAGTAGTTGAGTGCCCTAATAACTACAAGATGCAATGGCTGATGAAGCACAAATGGATTAAGGGATCAGACATAACATAGGATCAACCTCAAACATGCTGCACACATGCACACCCTGCCCAAACTCAACCCCAATTTCACCCCTTCATCCTGGTGCAACCTGTGCCCTGATATACTTGACACTTGATGTATTGCAAAGCCACTTCCATCAGAAGTGAAGAGGTGTTTTAATGCACAGTGGTATATTTGGGAGTAAGAGAAGGACAGTGTTACATTGCCACTGAATGTCAGCCTTGACTTAGGCTTAGAGATGGCATGCAATACATGACTTAGCGAATAGTAGTATACATGGACTCTGATAGTCACGTGATATAGGAAGTCACACAGTCTGATGACACATGGACTGGAGACAATGGTCACTTCTTGAGTGGAAGTAGAGAAAGGGGGAGAGCCCTTAGATCTTGTGAAGTAGAAGAGGAATGCATCAGCAAACCCTGGGCCACTCTGTAGACAGTATAGTGGTCCATAGTAGTCTGTAGTGGTCTGTAGTGGTCCATAGTACCTGTAGTGTGTCCCAGGTTTTGCTGATGATGCTAGTGGTGATTTAAGAAGACCAAGCTGGAGAGCTAGGTCTTCAATGACTACAAGTTAAGTACACAATGGCAAGGGCTTTGAAGTGCCTCCTAAAACCAGAACCCTAATACTACTATCCTAGGGTTGAGTCATTTGTATTGTACATGTGATTCTTGTGCTGACTGATGATGAGTCCATGACTAAATACCACTTACCCATGTAGTTATAACCATTAGGTAAGTGTCTTTTCAAGAATGTAACAGACAGTAAGGAGACTAGCAGCTTGTAAAGTGCCACATAGAGCCATGTACCCCAAGGTGCACTCAAATGTATTCAAAAAAAAAACTACAAGATGCAATACAGTGATAAGAAGGGTAGATGAATCATAAGCAGTGGGAATGTGTAACACCACAGCCGACGTTATTGTGCAACATGTGTGATAGTTCATTCGAGGAGAAGTCTTGTCAGGACTTCAGTTACAGTGATGAATAAGATCGTGGGAGCAGGGCTCAACCAGATATAGCAGATGGTCTCTACCAGGGACGCAGAACGTATGTTGTCTGCAAGCGAGAGGCAAAAGCAAAGGCCCTCTATCGCACCTTTTGGGAGGGCAAAAGGTGACTGTCCTAGAGATGATTCGAATGCTGTGATTGAAAGAGATATCGAGTCTACTGTACAAGCTAAGTAGACTATGGTTTATATAGTATAGTCCAGTGTTTGTCCAGGACAAACACATGACGCGATCCGGCTATTGGGATCCTAGGAATGAGTCATCCTTATTGTACATGAGTAAGCGTGCGTCATAGTGATGTCGTAATGATGTCATATGGAACGATCAGTCAGCCACTACGTCATAGATCAGTCAGCAGTCTGTAAGCAATGTGAGTCATGGTGGTGGCACGTAATGGAATATGATGGAATGAAGTGGAAGAAAAAAGAAACGTGTCCGAAATCGTAACATTACCCCCTGTTCAGATCTGAAGTTGGCCCAACTTCAACTCTCCCTGTCACCGTAGAGCTCAATGTCCACCTCCTCGTTTGCAGGATCTTTGTCATCAACTGGTGGGCAGCGATGAGCGCGCATGAACCCTAGGGGGCCCCGTCTTCTGCAAGTGCGACATTGCTCACGTGTTGGACAGTTGACCTCCTTGTGTCCCAGATTGTTGCAGAGACACTTACTGCACCAAGTTGGCATGTTCTCCTTCTGTGCTAACGCCTCCTCCACCATACACTCCCCTTGCGGCACCTCGATCTTCAGCCTCTTGAAGAGGCACTTGTTCGACCAGTGCATGTAGCTCTCACACCAGTTGCACTTCTTCGGCCCCTTACACTGGGGACAGCATCTCCACTTGTGGTTGGGGCTGTTGCACTGCCAACATAGGCTGGAGTGAGGGGTGTCATTGAGATGTGGCATCTCAAGGGGCCCCCTCAGCCTAAGCCCAAGGGGCACGTCTGATGGCGAATGCATTGGCCCCGTGATCATGCTGGCGTAGGCATCAGTGAGGGTTTGGTACAAACCTGCCCTCTCCATCCAATCCTGGATGGCCCCGATCATCTGCTCCATGTTGAACCGTGCGCCCCGAAGCTGGGTCTCTTGTGCATGGAGATTGTCAAGCTGCTTTTTGATCTTGATCTGCAGCTCGAGCTTGTCTTGGAGATGTGACACCTCCATGTTGATGCGTGGATCTTCTAGGCATCGTAGCATCTCGTCGACGGCATAGGCACGTGGGTTCTCCCTCGAGAACTGGAGGAGTTGTGAGTTGGTAATTGGAATGGGGAGGTGCGTTGGATTGGGGGTGGAGAGGTAGACAGGGGCGGTGTAAAGAGGCTGATCGCGTCCCATCGTCCCAACAACCTCTTGTCCTTGGTTGCGGTAGTAGATGAATGGTGCCACTACTTGTGTGGCATGGTACGAGTTGCTGGAGCAGATGAGGAGGGGGTAGTAGCGGAAGGATGAGGAGAGGTTGGGGAAGAAAGGGAGCCCAGGGTCGTTGTCTGTGGGCTGCTCTGCCGTCCTGGAGTAGTTGATTGGTTCTTTGACTTCTTCTATGATGGTGGCGGAGACTTGTTCAGTGAACTTGAGGAAGCAGTCCTCCGCCATCTCCCTTATCATGTCAGCAGACAGGATCATTACTGGCGGGGGTGTGGTGGTCGTGTCTTCGACCACTGTTCGGGTGCTCGATGGGGATGAGATTTGTGCCCTACAAGCCTCGTCGGCAAGAACAGCATTGCGGTATGCCCCTCGTTCGCCTACACTCTCGTATTCATCGACGGAGTAAGATGTCATGTTTGTGCGATGGAAGTGTGAAGTGGGGAAGAGGAGATGGGTTTTTTCCGTTCTTTGAGGCCCCTTTTTATAACTTTGGAGGTGCCCCTTCTGCATTGGGATATTGGTGATAGAAGTCGGCGATAAGTTCTGGGGTGTGTTTCAGGTGCTCCATGGATTCCCAGGTACTGTCACTTGTGGGAAATCCCTTCCACTTGATTAGGTAGTGGAGTTTGCGCCCCCGTCCTTGTCGGCATACTTGTTGAACTTCTTCAACTTCATATTCTTCTTCTCCATCGATAAGGTCTGGTGTCAGTCAGGTATAATTCAGCCCGTGTAGCGTTGTCTCTTTATAGGGCGTCAGGAGGTTGGCATGTATCACCGGATGTATCTTCCATTGGGGTGGCAGTTCTAATTCGTATGAAACGTCTGATAGGACCTTTTTGATGGGAAATGGTCCGTATCGTTTCGGGGCTAGTTTTGATGTGGGGTAATGGGTACGTAGATTAACCCCTTCGAGCCAGACCAGTGCTCCCATCTTGTAGGGTGTAAACTTGGTCTTGCCTCTTTCGGCCATTAGGTGTTGCGCATGCTTGATGCATTCTTGTGCCTTGTCCCTGGCCTCTTTTATTTCGAGTAGTCTTTGATCTACAGATGGTGTCTTCGTTGTTCTCTCTTCCCATGTCATTCTTGGCTCGCTTCCCATGAGTAACTTGAATGGCGAGCTTTTTGTGGTTGCATTGGGCCAGGAGTTGTGTGCGAACTGGGCTATGGGCATGAGGTCTGCCCAGTTGTCTTGTTGCATGTTACTCCAATGTCATAAGTACTGCTCGAGCCATTGGTTGTTCCTCTCGGACTGTCCATCTGTTCGAGGATGATATGCTGACGATATGTTTTGTTTGATTCCTAGTGTTTCGCAGAGGGTCCTCGTGAATATCGATATGAACTGTGTTCCTCTGTCGGTGATGAGTCGTCTAGGGATGCTGTAGTGGGGGTATACATGTTGGAGGTATAGTTTGGCAAGTTCTTCTGATGTGATGGTCTCATTACAGGGAATAAATATTGCAGCTTTGGTACAGTCGTGGTCCATGATCATGAGTATGGAATCGTAGCCATTTGACAGGGGTAGTTTTGTGATGAAGTCCATTGCAACTACTTCGAATGGTTGCGCTTCAGGATTGGTTGTTATCGGGAAAAGGCGTGGTTTTTGGTGGTGAGTGTTAATTTTGTCTCCTTGACATACAGCGCAACCTTTGACATATTCTTCGGTGTCTTGTCTAGCCGTTGGCCACCAATAGTCCTGCTTCAATAGGTGGTAGGTGTTGGCGATTCCTGGGTGACTGCAGTAGGGAGGATCATGAAAGCTGGAAATTACCCCCTGCTTAAGGTTGTTGCCGCCGGCGACAACTAGTGCTGTGTCTTTCCACCAGGTATTGTGTTCATATCGCAGTTGGTGTGAGTTGGCCCATTGCTGAATTGTCTTTTCGTGGGCCATGTTGCTCATGTTGACTCGTGAACGTACGTCAACTTCTTCTATTGGTTCTTCGCCAGCAAGTCTGATGAAGATATCGTGGGGGAGGACAATGACATCCTCGTTGTCTCCTTCCCCAGTGTCATAGTCGCTTCTTCTCGATAGAGCATCTGCTCTGGCATTCTTTGTTCCAGCTATGTGTTTTAGTACGAAATTGTACTCAGATAGCTCTTGGAACTCTCTTGCCACTCTTTGGCTGATCTTCCATGGTTCCTTCCAATATAGCAGATTTGCGTGGTTGGTATGAATAACGATTTGGTGTGATGCTCCTGCCAAATACGTTTGCCAATGTCGTAGGGATTTGACTATGGCAAGGAGTTCCCGATTGTATATGTCGTAGTTTTGCTCTGCTTCTGACAACGTTTCGGAGAAGTACGCCACTGGATGCCATCGTTGTAGCTTGTCTTGTTGACTGAGGGTTGCTCTGATTGCAAAGCTGGATGCGTCTACCTCCATTTCGAAGGGGTTTTCCAGTGTTGGCATGAGGAGCACTGGTTCACTACATACGAGCTTCTTCAGCATTTCAAACACTTTTTGTCTCTCTGGAGTCCATTCCCAGGCTACGTCCTTCTTCGTCAGCTTGTTGAGGGGCTTGGCTGTCTGTGAAAACCCTTTGATGAAGTGTCGATAGAAATTGATGAAGCCTGTGAATCCTCGGAGTTCGGTAAGGTTTTTCGGGGGTTTCCATCCATCTACTCCTGCCACTTTAACTGGGTCCATTCAAATTTGTCCATGTCCGATGATAAGCCCCAGGTATTCGACTTCTGGCGTTTTGAAGATACACTTCTCTGGTTTGAGATATAGGTCGTGTTCTTCTAGTCTGGTGAGTACTTGATGTACTAGTTGTCGATGGTGGTCAAGATTACTGGGGGTTGTGATCAGGATATCATCCATGTATATGATAACTTCTCCCGCTGTCACAAGGTTGTGAAAAATGGTGTCCATCATGGTTTGGAAAGTGCTTGGGGAGTTCGTGAGTCCAAAAAACATGATGCATGGTTCATAAAGGCCTAAGTTGGTCTTGAAGGCCCCCTTCCATTCGTCACCCTCTTTTATTCAAACATTATTGTATCCCCAGCAAATGTCCAATTTGGTGAATAGTCTCGCATTCTGTACTTGGTCGATGAGTTCAGTAATTAGTGGCAGCGGGTATCGGTTCTTGACTGTTAGACTGTTAAGTCTTCTGTAATCTTGGACTGGACGTAGGTCTCCGTTCTTCTTTTTGATGAAGAAGAATGGTGAGGAGTATGGGGATTTGGAAGGGCGGATATAGCCTTTGGCAAGTTGTTCCTCGATGAACTTGGCGAGTGACTCTTTCTCTCCCTGGGTCATAGGATAAATTTTGCAATCAATTGTTTTGGGGGCTTCCAGGAGTAGGTCGATTGCGTGATCCAATGTTCTTGGAGGCGGAAATCGATGCGACATTTCTTCGCTGAATACCTTTCGATACTTTCGGTATTCTTTCGGAACCATTTCTTTGTAGGTTCGTATCGTTTTATCTGCAGCCAACTGGGCTAATTCGGATGCCACAGTGGTCTTTTGGAGAGTCACTTTTGTGGACTCCAGCTCCGAACTCGCCTCCCAGCCTCCTTTCCAAGGTTCTAGGGCCTGGGTGTGGACGTTCCAGATTGCTGTATATGGCACCGAATCCAGGTCTTCGTTTTCGATCTCCCATTCTTCTTCAGTGATTGCACTTGACACTTGCACTCCTTTTGGGTTCAGGGAGGATATGATGACGGGTTGAAAGTTTTTATCTAAGGTGGCGTCCTTCCAATGTATTGTGGGTTTGAACGTGGTAAGCCATGGGTACCCTAAGATAACTTCATCTTTTCCTAGGTTTGTTAGGAGGAACCTTAGGAGTTTGGTGTCGGCACCTGTGCAAACTTGTAGGTCTGTGAAATGGGTGATTTCTCCATCTTGATTGTGCATTCCATCTATGTTCCAGATCCTCAACAGGGTGTTTAGAGGAAGGCAGGAGATCTGGAGTCGTCAGAGGAGATTTTTGCATATGAAATTGTCGGTTGCTCCTGAATTGATGAGGACTTCTCGTTCAGCCGTTGCGTGTGCGGATTCAAATAGAACTGATATTTGCATAGATTTGTATCTGCTGTTATACACGCTAATTTGAAGTGCTTTGGCCCAGGCTGTCGGGTTCAAGCATTGAGAAAATCCTGTTTGCTTGCGAACAATTCATCTGCAAATGCGTTGCGCACTTCTTCAGGTTCGTTGTGGAGGGTGGCCAAATAGGCCTGTGCTTGTTGTTGGTTGGAGAGGGGAGAGGCGGAATTGATGGCGACGGTAGCAGCAATAGTGGAGGTGGACCCTTCGCTTCATTGTGGGCAGTTTCGCAAGATATGTCCTTGTTTATTGCATCAGTAGCACCGTCCTTCTGATCGTTGTTTCTCCTTGTCTCCTGTAGTTCCCGTAGTGGTGGCCCAGGCTTGAGTTCTTCCGATGTCCATGGCATTTGGGTTTCTATTGAGCACATTCCTCCATTGCATCTGCATATGTCCCTGATTCCTATGTCCTCCTTTGAGTCTGTCGTGCAGTTGGATGTATTCTTCTTGATGGAGTCATGCTGAGTTGGTCCAATTGTTCCAGTCCACTGGATGGTCAAACTTGATGCAGTTGACCATAAGTTTTGGTGGTAGTCCATCGGCAAACATACCCAGTGTTATGTTTTCGTCAAGAGTGTAACCTGCTTTTCTTGCTAGGTTATGGAATTGGGAGATATATGTGTCGATGTCGTCTCCCTTCATTTTAAAGTCTTGAAGTTGGTGCTGGGCTTTGACCTTTTCGGCAGTGTCAGTGTAGGCCTGTCAAAATCTGACCTCGATTGTTCTCCACAGGTTTTCTTCGGTGTGAGCAACTCCTGTTTGTACTTGGTCCATCAGCCATTGCGCTTGCTTGTCAACCCAATCGTCGACTAGAGGCCCCCTTATGTAGGATAGGAAGGTCATAGCTCATTGGAATGGGACCGCCAATTGTTCTACTGCGGGGTTCATTCCTCTGTATAAGGTGAACGCAAGTAAAAAGGCTTGGCTTTTCTCTCGGTTTCCGTCGAATTTGGCTGGTGGATTTCCTCCCAGCTTTCCGTGAAGAGGTGCGGCTCTGCCTGCAGGTGGCACTCCTGCAGGTAGCCCTCTGCCACCACCACCACCACCTCCTCCTCCTCCTCCTCCGCCTCCGCCTCCACCTCTGCCTCTGCCTCCGCCTCCGCCTCCACCTCCGCCTCCACCTCCACCTCCGCCTCTGCCTCCGCCTCCTCCACCACCTCTGCCTCCACCGCTGCCACTGGGAATAGTGGCAGTGCCACTAGGGATTGTGCTGGCAGGTTGTGTAACGGTGGTGGTTGCGGTTGACATAGTGGTAATGGGTTGGGTGATGGTTATGGTTGTTGCGGGATCGGTGGGTGGTATAGTTGTGAGAGAGGTGGTTCCTGTGTTCTGCAATCCTTCTGCGGGAGGGTCCTCTGGTTGGTCTATGTTGATCGGGGTTATGGGTGATCTGGTGGGTCCTACTCCTAGTCCTAGTGGGACTGGTTTGATAGTATACCACTTATTGGCTTCGTCGACTGCAACGTATACCCAGAGGCGATCTTCTTCAATGTAATGGATAGGCTGGTATTCGCTGAGCCTATGCAAGAAGATGTAGTACCCTTCTGTTTCCCTTCCTGGATCTCGTCTCCAAACGGTGACTCCTTTGATATTTTCTGATAGGGTGTCATCTTGGAGTCTATCAATGTACGATGGCTGGAACTTGGTTCTGGCTCTACTGGTTAGCGCCACGTTGGAGGAGACTCGATATAATGTAACGCCACAGCCGACGTTATCGTGCAATGTGTGTGATAGTTCGTTCAAGGAGAAGTCTTGTCAGGACTTCAGTTACGGTGATGAATAAGATCGTGGGAGCAGGGCTCAACCAGATATAGCGGATGGTCTCTACCAGGGATGCAGAATGTATGTTGTCTGCA
>Ga0137385_10005305_pt1 | contig 11318 bp, 10 predicted proteins | sample SagtaG_FD_104921 | JGI IMG/M metagenome (GOLD analysis project Ga0137385, IMG submission 104921) | Vadose zone soil microbial communities from Sagehorn Ranch, Mendocino, California, USA - Sage2_R_80_16 metaG | ecosystem: Environmental > Terrestrial > Soil > Vadose zone | place: USA: California...
GGGAGATTGACGTCGGTGAACAGCACGTCGATCGGCGAGCCGGAGATCAGATAGTGCAGCGCGTCGATCGCGTTCGACACCGCCCGCACCTCGAAACCCTGCTCCGCGAGGATTTCGGCGGCGATGTCGCAGATCATCGGCTCGTCCTCGACCAAGAGGACGCTCGCCCGCTTTTCGGCCAGAGGTTGCTCGGTCATCGCCATTCCTCTGAGACCAGGCCGTGAATTGGCGCGGCCCTTTCGGCCGGGGAAACGCGCGCGAGTGTCGACAGTTTCAAAGTTCCGAAAATTTGAGCCGATCCTGGATAACAATCAGTTAATGCGGGTCTTTGTTGTTGTCGTTCCGCGCGAGCCGGGCCATTCAATAGCACTGCTCGCTGGTCGATTTCGCGGCAGGACACGATGGGATTTCGGGCACCTTCAGGGCGCGCGCGGCAGCTCGACCTGATCCTCGATCATCACCTTCTCGAAGTCGCTGATGAGGATTTCGACCCGCAGCATCCAGCGTCCGGCCATGGGTATGCGCAGGTCGTCGATCCGCCAGCTCGCATCGCCCTCGCTGATCGCGGACCGGCGGATAGGCTCGATCCCCGCCGCGGGCCTGGAGAAAACGAGCGTGACCTCCTTCACTGTGATCGGGTGCAGGTCGTGGTCGAGCACCTGCACATGCGCCTCCGCGCCGCGCGCGCGCACGGGCTCGATCTCGATCTGGGCCATTGCCCTCTGGTCGTGAAAATGGATCGAAACATGCTCGTTGGCGGCGGCAAGCGCGCGCGGCGGCGGGGTGAAACGCCAGGTGGCGACGACGGCGAGGATCGCAAAGGCGATGGCGAGCTCGACCGCGATCGAGGTCGCAAGCGGCCGCGATGCCCCGCCGCCCTGAGCTTCGAACCGGGGCACCAGCCGATACCGATTGGCCGCCGCGAGCGCGAGCAGCGCAACGATGGCCGCAAGCTTGCCCGAGAGCACCACGCCGTAATTCGTGGTCCACAATGCATCGATACGATCGAGCTGAACGAAACAGAGAAACACGCCGGTCGCCGCAAGCGCCGCAAGCGGATATGGAATCACGCGGGAAAAGCGCCTGAGCGAGCCATCGCCGCTCGGCGACGCTCGCACGAGCACAAGGAGCGGCAGCAGCGAGCCGATCCAGAATGCGACGCAGACCGCGTGCAGGAATACCGAGGGACGGCTGATGAACCGCGGCCCGGCCGTGGCCGCATGACCACTCACCGCAAGCGCCAAGCCCAGGCCCGCGAGCGCCGCGAGAGCACTGCCGATCGCGAGCAGCCTTTGCCCGGTCCGCACCGCAACGAGCCCGGCCGCGAGCGACAGGAAGGCGATCACCGCGGTGAGACCATAAGAGGTGCCGAGCCCGACGCTCCAGACTTCGGGCCGCCAAATCTCCCACAAGGGCAGCGCCAGCGCGTCGAGCCCTTGCAGGGCGAGCGACAGCGGTGCCGCGATCAAGCCGCACGCCGTGGCGCCTGTGATCCACGCGTCCAAGCGCGCCGGCAAAGCACGCGGCTGGGCGATCAGTGCGCCGAAGACCGCGCCGCCGATGCCGAAGAAGAATCCGACATAGAGCACGAGCTTGGCAGTCCAGATCGCGGCCTTCACGAGCGGATCGGTGTCGACTGTTCCCGCGCCGGCGCCCCCGCTCGGCGCGCCGACCGAGAACAAGATCGAGCCGCCGACCGGATGGCCGTCGGCCGAGATCACGCGCCAGCTCAGCACGTGGGTGCCCTGCCGCAGCCGCGGCGGCATGAGGGTGACGGTCGTGTTCTCGGACACGACGTCGGGCGCGATCACCTCGCCGCTCGGCCCGATGAGGCGCATGACGAGCGGCGACACCGGCTCGCTGAAGGTCAACTTCAGGGTCGCCGGCGGCTGCGCCACGATCGCGCCATCGGCTGGATCCGCCCGCACCAGCGAGGCGTGGGCCCAAGCGTCGGCCCGCGCCAGAACGAGCAATCCCGCAAGGGCAAGAACGGCGCGGAATAGGCCGCTTCGCAACCGCACCCGCATCACCGCTTGGGCAGCAGCCTCAGTCCTGGCGCCGGCGTCGAATCCCCTTCGCCATGCCCTTCGGGCGCGCCTGCGGCCGGGATGTCGATCCAGCGGAGAACGCCCTTCTCGCATTCCTGCACGACCGGGAAATAGACGGTCTGGCCCGCCTTGAGCTCTTCCGCGATCGCGCCCGTGAACACGAACTCGTCGTAAAAGGCGTCAGGCAGCTTGCCGCTCGACCAGGAAACCTCGGTCACCCCTTCGCTCACCTTGGCGCGGCCGAGCGTGTAGGGCTTGGGGTATTTGCCGGTGACGGTGTCGAGCTTCCAACCCGGCTTGGGCATCGGCTTCACGCTGATGAAGCCTTCAGGCATGCGGATGCGAAGCGACGTGGTAGCGGTGCCATCGCAGCCATGCGGCACGCGCATCACCGCCTTGTAGGAGGCGCCCACTGGCGCCTGCTGATTTTCGAGGCTGATATGCGCGGAGGCGCAGGACAGGCCGGCAAGGACGCCGGCGGCGCCGAGAAGAATTTTGCGAAGCATGGAACATCTCCAAGATTTGAGCGGAAAGGCGAACCGGCCTCCGAGAACCTCTCGCGCCCGATGCTACCATAGTGTATTGGGGCGATGCATCATGGGCGAGCGCCCGGAAGGTCGAGAACCCTGCGCTATCGGTTCTTCTGCACGACATGAGGCTTCGGCGCGAATAGCGGCGGCAAAAAATTCAAGCTGAGGCACTACCGAACGTCCGCAGTCGCGGTCGAGAGCGAACACCATGGCCAATCGCGAATCCTCCTTCATCGAGATCACGCCTGAAGTGCTGCTCAAGGCCTATGCCTGCGGCATCTTCCCGATGGCCGAAAGCGCGGAGGATCCTGCGCTCTACTGGATCGAGCCCGAGAAGCGCGGGATCATCCCGCTCGACCGCTTCCATGTTTCGGGGCGGCTCGCGCGCACGGTGCGGTCGGACCGCTTCACGGTCGCGGTCGACCGCGACTTCGACGCGGTGATGGAGGGCTGCGCCGAATCCCGGCCCGGCCGCCCGCGCACATGGATCAATGCCCGCATCCGCACGCTCTATCGCAAGCTCTACGACCGCCGCCATTGCCACAGCATCGAGGTCTACGACGGCGAGACGCTGGTCGGCGGTCTCTACGGGGTCACGCTCGGCCGCGCCTTCTTCGGCGAGAGCATGTTCCACCGCGCCAGCGACGCCTCCAAGGTCGCGCTCGTGCATCTGGTCGCGCGCCTCAAGGCCGGCGAGTTCAAACTGCTCGACACCCAGTTCGTGACCGACCACCTCAAGACTTTCGGCGCGGTCGAGGTGCCGCGGCGCCAGTACTACAAGCTGCTCGAGGCCGCGCTCGCCGGCGAAGGCGATTTCGCGGCGCTCGGAGGCAAGCGCCCGGTGACCGGCGCGCAGGCGCTGGCGCAACTCGCCGCGGATTGATCGCAGCGGCCAAGCTCAACGGAACGGCGGGAACTGTTGCGGCGCCGGGGGGCGGCGTTGCTGCTGTTGCTGGGGCCGCTGCTGCGTTCGCGCCGGCGGCGCCGCGGCGGGAGGCGGGTCGGCGGGTTTCTCCGCCGCGACCGTCGCAGGCGCGCCCTTGCAGTCGGTGAGCCAGAGATCGTAGATCGGGTGCTCGACCGCGTGCAGGCCGGGGCTCGCGGCAAACATCCAGCCGGTGAAGATGCGGCGCACCTCGCCCTGCAGCGTCACCTCGTCGACCTCGACGAAGGCGTCGGTGTTGGAGGTTTCAGTGGCCGGGCGGGTGTAGCAGGCGCGCGGTGTGAGCTGCAGGGCGCCGAACTGCACGGTCTCCCCGATCGCCACGTCGAAATTGATGATGCGGCCGGTGATCTTGTCGAGGCCCGAGAACAGCGCGGCCGAATTCGGAATCTTCTGCGACGGCGGCTCGGCCGCGATCTCGTCGCCGGGTTGCGGCGAGGTATCGGCCGGTTGCGGGACCCCGCGCGGCTGGCGCTGGCCGGGGGGCAGCCCGGTGAGCGGGGCTGCGCGATCGGCGCGCGGAGGCCAGGATCGGCGGAAGCCGCCCCAGGCGGCGGCGGCAACGGCTGCGACTGGATGCCGCCGTAGGGCCCTCCTCCGGGAGGGGGCAGATTGCTGGGTGCTGGCGAGGGCGGAGGCGTCGGCATCTGCTGCCGGCCACCAGGCACGCTCCCCGGCGGCCGCGGCGGCGGGTCGCCGAAGATCGAGCCGAACTGCGCGCTCGCAGATACCGCTCCGAACGAAACGAGTCCGGCGATCAGCGCGGCTTTGAGCAGCAGTCGGGTCATCAGGCGGCGCCTAAGATCGAATCGCATCCCGCGCTCGCATGGGACGAGCCTCGTCCGCCCCGGTTAACACAGGGAATACGGCGGCGGAAGGGCGGAAGTCAGAAGCCAGAAGTCAGAAATCGGAAATCAGAAGCCAGAAATCGGAAAGAAATCGGAACCGAACAAGGGACCGCGACTACTTCCGGGTTCTGGCTTCCGGCTTCTGGCTTCGGATTTCTGACTTCTGATTTCCGCCTCCCGACTACCGCCCCGGCGTCCATGCCTTGTAGTCCCCGGTTGCCTTCGGCCTGCGCCCCTGCGCCAGCGTCGAGCCGGTCGGGCGATGGGCGCCGGGCGTGCCGGTGAGGTTGGGCCGATGCGGCTTCCACCAGCCGCGCGCCGACACGTACTCCTCGGTCGGCGGCAGATCGACCGTGTGGTGCAGCCAGCCATGCCATGATGGCGGCACGGTCGAGGCTTCGACCGTGCCGTTGTAGGTCACCCAGCGCCGTTCGAAGCCGAGCGTCGGATCGATCTTGCCGCCCTTGGTGCGATAATAGCGGTTGCCGAATTCATCCTCGCCGACCAGTTCGCCATAGAGCAAGGTCCAGAGCTGGGTGCCAAAAGTCTGGCCGTTCCACCAGGTGAAGAAGCGCAGCAGAAAATTCTTCATGATTCTTTTCGCACTACCTTTGGGCACGTTTCGTAGGCTGGCATCAGCGCGCTGACGTTTCGTGACACGCTGCGTTCTAGCTATAGTGCCCGCGTTGATGCCACCGAGTTCACGAGATGTCCAGGGGCCGCGAGACACGCGATGTCCGGCAAGGCCGCCATGGTCGGCGCGGACCATTCGATTGTTGACCAGGTGATTCCATGTTCGAGACCCTTCGCGATGCACTGACCTATTTGCGCGACACGATGGCCTGGGCGCCGGACACGGTCGTAGGCGTCCTCATTCTTGCGCTCGCCGGTGTGATCGCGCTGTCGATCCATGGGACGGCCTTGCGGCTCTTGCGCCGGCTCCTCTACCGCCACCCCTACCTCTGCTCCTTCCTGACCGCCACCAAAAGGCTTACCCGGCTTGCGCTCCTGGTCCTCGCTCTCTTCATTGCGCTGCCGACCGCGCCCTTCGACTCCAGCACCACCGAGGTGCTGGCGAAGATTCTGCTGGTGGCGAGCGTTGTCCTCGTCGGCTGGGCCGCCATCACCGCGGTCGAGATGGCCGCCGACCACTACCTCAGGCGCTTCCGGCTCGACACCACGGACAATCTGCTGGCGCGCAAGCACGTGACGCAGGTGCGCGTGCTCACCCGCACGGTGAACACGCTGCTGGTCATGGCGACCCTGGGCGCGGCGCTGATGACCTTCGAATCCGTGCGTCAATATGGCGTGAGCCTTTTTGCCTCCGCGGGCGTTGCCGGCCTGGTGGCCGGCCTCGCAGCGCGGCCGGTGCTGAGCAACCTCTTTGCCGGCATCCAGATCGCGATGACGCAACCGATCCGCATCGACGACGGCATCCTGGTCGAGAACGAATTCGGCCGGGTCGAGGAAATCACTGCAACCTATGTGGTGATCCGCCTGTGGGACCTGCGGCGGATGATCGTCCCGCTCACCTATTTCATCGAGAAGCCGTTCCAGAACTGGACCCGGGAATCCACGAGCCTCGTCGGCTCGGTGCTGCTCCATGTCGATTTCACCACGCCGGTCGAGCGTGTGCGCGAAAAGCTCATCGAGATCGTCAAGGCGTCGCCGCTGTGGGACGGGCAGACCGTCAAGCTGCAGGTGACCGACGCCAAGGAGAGCTCGGTCGAGCTGCGCGCGATCGCGAGCGCCCGCTCCTCCGGCGACGCCTTCGATCTGCGCTGCGAGATTCGCGAGAAGCTGATCGACTTCCTGCAACGGGAGCTGCCAGGCGCGCTCCCGCGCACGCGCGCGCAGACCATTGCCGCCGAAGCGCGAGCCTCGGCCGCGAGCGACCGGCAACCCTCCCTGCCCCCGCATTGAGCAAGCGTAGCCCAGAAGGCGACGGCTCGCGGGCCTACAATGCGCCGCATTGCGGAACGCGGAATGCATGCCTATGCTCCGCGGCTCAACAAAACCAATGATTTAGGGTGGGAGCGAGATTGAGGGAGGTCCTGATGTCATCCTTTCCGGAGTTGCGCTTCGCCGTTGCCGGCGCCGTGCTCGTTGCTGCCGGCGCAGGAGCGCTCGCGCAGGCCCCCGCGCCGACCACGGCCAATCCTTGGGTCCAGGCAGCGCCGCTTCCGGAGCCGTCGGAGGAGGTGCTGGGCGCGACCGCCAATGGCAAGTTCTACGTCTATGCCGGCTTGGCGCCGGGCTTTCGGCCGCGCGGGCTGGTGTTCGAATACGATCCGGCGTCCAATCAGTGGTCGAAGAAAAAGCCGATGCGGCTCGGCTCGCATCACGTCGCATTCACGAGCCTCAACAACAAGATCTACGCCTTCGGCGGCTTCGTCTTGCCGGAGTCCGGCCCGCCCGCCTGGAACCCGATCAACAATGCCTGGGAATACGACCCGGCCAAGGATGAGTGGAAGGAACTGGCGCCGATGCCGACCAAGCGGGGCGCCGCGGCTGCCGCCGCCGCCAACGGCAAGATCTATGTCACCGGCGGCGCCAACTCGCTCCCGGGCATGACCGAGAACGGCATCGCTCCGGCTCGTCCGCACAATGTGTTGGCGACGGTCGAGGAGTACGATCCGGCGACCAACAGCTGGCGCTCGGTGCGGAGCATGCTGGTCGCGCGCAATCACCATGCGGCAGCCGCCGTCGCCGACCGGCTTTATGTCCTCGGCGGACGCATCGGCGCAGCTTTCATCACCGGCGGCAGCAACAATATTGACCTGGTCGAAATGTACGATCCCGCAACCGACATGTGGAGCGCCCGCGACAGAATGCCGAGCCGGCGCAGCGCTGTGGGCTGGGGTGTCTACAACAACCACATCATCGTCGCGGGCGGCGAGTTCCAGGACCGCGCCACGCTCTCGGCCTTTCGGGCGGTCGAGGCGTTCGATGCCGCGTTGAATCGCTGGCAGATCCTGCCCTCGATGCCGCATCCCCGCCATGGCCTGGCCGCCGGCGTGATCGGCAATCGTTTCTACGCGGTGAGCGGGGACGCGCAGTCGGCAGCGAGCGGCATCGAGCATTCGGCTGTTGCCTTCAACGAGGCCCTGCAGCTCGACCTGGTGCTCAAATAAGAGGGAGGAGCCGATGCGAACCTTGTTCCCCATGTTGCGGCAAATGCGCGCCGCCGCCTGCGGCCTCGCAGGCGCGGTCCTTGCGATTGCGGCTTCGCACTCGGCCTTGGCGCAGGCCTGGCCCGCGAAGACGATCCAGGCGGTGATTCCCTTCGCCCCCGGCAATGCCAACGACGTGGTCGCGCGGATCGTCCTCGACCAGCTGTCGAGGCAGCTTGGTCAGCCCATCATCATCGAGAACCGCCCGGGCGCGGGCGGCACGACCGGCGTCGCCGCCGTGGCCAAGGCCAACCCGGACGGCTACACGATCCTGGTGCATTCGTCCTCGTTCAGCGCCGCCTATTCGATCTACAAGAGCCTGCCCTACGACACGTTCAACGACTTCGCCGCGGTCATTCCGCTCGGGATTGCGCCGACCGTGTTGATCGCCGCGCCTTCCAAAGGATGGAAAACGGTGGCCGACCTCGTCGCCGCGGCCAAGGCGAGGCCCGGGGCATTGAATTTCGCCTCGGCCGGGATCGGCGCCGCCTCCCATCTCGCGGCCGAGCGCTTGCGGGGCGCAGCAGGCTTTACCGCGGAGCACATCCCGTTCCGGGGGCCGACCGAAGCGCTCACGGGAGTCATGACCGGGCGGATCGATTTCTACTTCCTGCCGGTCGCGGCAGCGCTCCCCCTGATCAACGACGGCAAGGTGGTCGCGCTGGCGGTGAGCACGGCGAAGCGGGCGACGGCGCTGCCGAATGTGCCGACGACCGCGGAAGCAGGCTTGAGCGGCGCGGCCTACGCCTTCTGGAGCGGCTTGTTCGTGCCCGCAAAGACTCCGCGCGAGATCATCGGCAGGCTTTACCAGGAAACCCAGAAGGCCCTGGCGGTCGCCTCGGTGCAGGAAAGGCTGGCGAAAACCGGCACCGATCCATTGCCGATGACCTCTGAGGAATTCGAAAAATACTTCCGCGATGACGTGATCTCGACCGCCAAGCTCGTCAGCGAAGCAGGCGTGCCGAAGGTCGAGTAGAGCTATCGGCTTAAGCCCTCGATGCGGCGGCAAGCTCTTCGACTTGCTGCACAAGCGCCGACGTTGCGGCGTCGCGGCCCAACTCGACGTTTTCCGGGTTTTACGATAATCCGAGTCGAGCGGGACAACCCATCATGCCCACCATCAATGCCAGCCAATTCCAGAAACGCGTCCGCGAGTTCAGCGACATCGCCCGGCGCGTGCCCGTGACGGTGACGCGACATGGGCGGCCGTCGGTAGTCCTTCTTTCTGCGGAAGATTACGAACGCCTGAAACGGATCGAGGAGTGGGCCACCAAGGCGGTCAAGGTTGCCAATCTCCCCCGGGCGACGATCCGAGCAATGAAAACGGCAAAACTCTCGCATCTGCCGGCCGACTGACGGATGGCTGCCGGCGACGAGCCCCAGGTCGGTCAGGTTTGTCGACCACCATTTCCTGTGGGCCGATGAACAGGCCGCCGGGCAAGTCGAAGGCAGCAAGCCGCGTCCCTGCATTATCATCGCGGTTGAACATCGCAAGCACGCTCCGCCACGCGTCACCGTGCTCGCCGTGGCGCAAATTACGTCCGCAAGTTCAGGTCTCACTGCGAAGGCGAGTCCGTAGGATGGGTTAAGCGCAGCGATACCCATCGGCTCTCGCCAAGATCAGCGGCCGTCGCGATCCGGATCGCTCACGGGTGTCGTTGCGTGGCAGCGGACGAATCAGCGGCAACCGGTCGCGAGCGGCTCCAGGGGCGCGGCAGGCCGAGATTTCCGCCTGGAATCCGGGGACTCACCAGCGCGCGCGCGAAAAACTCGCATGGCCACGAGCGAAGTCGGAATTGGGGTCGCGCTCGGGGTCGTCGGGAGGGCGCAGAGGGGATGTTTTGCCCGCCGCCAGCGGCGATTGGCCGGTCGAGAGCCCGGTATTTTCGTACCTATTTTTCCCCTTGACAAGGTCGCATGACAGTTCGGTGGCGGCCCATCCGCCACCAGGCCCTTGGAATTTGGCCCAGATATCCGATACTTGCCGCACCGCACTTGATTCTGTCCCCGGATTTCACAGATTCGCACCAGATTTAGCGGTTGATTCAGATTCTCGTACTAGTCCTTGACGGCAACGGCAGAGTCGTCCTAGCCTCTGACTGTTCGGCGCGAGTGGTTCGAAGTCCCGCCGGGCGCTCTCCTGACAGGGTCTGCGTAACCGCTCCGCCATGCCGCAAAGGCACCGGGGACAGGCGTTCTGTCGCCTTCAGGACGAGCGCACCGGACGTGCCGAACGATCCAGGCCTGAGGCCGGCCTGGACAGCGAACAGGGCGTTGGGCAGGGCGGGAGCCGGGTCAAACCGGAAGAAGTGCGGGTCGGGACGGGTCCGCGCGAAGAACTAGGTGTCGGCCAACTGATCGCGCGGCGTTTGATGCGCGGATCGGCCAGCCAAGGGGCGTCAAGTAGAATTGAGGGAGTTTTGTATGGTTGCGTTGAGTATCGGAGGATGTCAACGTCGTAAATGCATTCCAGAGTTGTGCACGAGATGCGGCCTACCAATGTTACGGCCGTTCCAAAATAAGTTCGGGTGCGACAACTGTGGGACGGTGGAAGATTTCTTTGCGGACGGTGACTGGGTGGAGATGGAACGAGGCACGGATCAGGACCCGGGCGGGGACCCGTGACCTTGAAGTGATCAACGACTAAATGGGGGATAAGATGCGGATCGAGCGGCGATACACGAAGGAAGGCCAATCGGCCTATGCGGACATCGCGTTCCGCCTGACGACGAGCGAGATTCGCAATCCCGACGGCTCGGTGGTGTTTCACGCCGACAACGTCGAGGTGCCTTCGTTCTGGTCGCAGGTCGCCTCCGACGTGATCGCGCAAAAATATTTCCGCAAGGCAGGCGTGCCCGCGCGGCTCAAGAAGGTCGAGGAGGAGACCGTCCCCTCCTGGCTGTGGCGCTCGGTCGCCGACCAGGAGGCGCTCAAGGCGCTGCCGGAGAAGGAGCGCATGGTCGGCGAGCATTCCTCCAAGCAGGTGTTCGAGCGGCTCGCCGGAACCTGGACCTATTGGGGCTGGAAGGGCGGTTATTTCGACGGCGAAGCCGACGCGCGGGCGTGCTTCGACGAGCTCGTCTACATGCTCGCCATGCAGATGGCGGCGCCGAACTCGCCGCAATGGTTCAACACCGGCCTCTACTGGGCCTATGGAATCGACGGACCGAGCCAGGGCCACTTCTACGTGGATTTCCAGTCCGGCAAGCTCGTCAAGTCGAAGACGGCCTACGAGCATCCGCAGCCGCACGCCTGCTTCATCCAGTCGATCGCCGACGATCTCGTCAACGAGGGCGGGATAATGGATCTGTGGGTGCGCGAGGCGCGGCTGTTCAAATACGGCTCCGGCACGGGCTCGAATTTTTCCAAGCTGCGCGGCGACGGCGAGAAGCTCGCCGGCGGCGGCAAGTCCTCCGGCCTGATGTCGTTCCTCAAGATCGGGGACCGGGCGGCAGGCGCGATCAAGTCGGGGGGAACGACCCGGCGCGCGGCGAAGATGGTGATCGTCGATACCGACCACCCCGATATCGAGCAGTTCATCGACTGGAAGGTGATCGAGGAGCAGAAGGTCGCGAGCCTCGTCACCGGCTCGAAGATCAACCAGAAGCACCTGCGAAGCGTGCTGAAGGCTTGCGTGAACTGCGAAGGATAGGGCGATGACTGCTTCGACCCGGACAAGAATCCGGTGCTGCGGCGGGAGATCAAGGCGGCGCGAAGGAATCACGTGCAGGACAATCTGATCCAGCGCGTGATCCAGTTCGCCAAGCAGGGCTATA
>Ga0137385_10005310_pt1 | contig 11312 bp, 12 predicted proteins | sample SagtaG_FD_104921 | JGI IMG/M metagenome (GOLD analysis project Ga0137385, IMG submission 104921) | Vadose zone soil microbial communities from Sagehorn Ranch, Mendocino, California, USA - Sage2_R_80_16 metaG | ecosystem: Environmental > Terrestrial > Soil > Vadose zone | place: USA: California...
GACCGCGGCGGCCGTGTGATAGCAGGCGCGGACAAGCGAGAAGTTGTCCGCGATCTTGGCGTGCAGGGGGAAGATTTCCGAGATTTGGATGTCGGGATTGTTGGTCTTGATTGGCTTGAACGGACCGCGGATCTCCGACGGCGCGTTGGGCTTCATGTCCCAAGTGTCCAGTTGGCTGGGGGCGCCGAGGTTGAAGATCATGATGGCGGCCTTGTCGTCATTGCCTTTGGCCACCGCGCCCATCGCCTGCAGGGCGGCGAATTTGGACAACGAGAGCCCGAGGGCGCCGAGAGCGCCGACTTGCAGAAAATCGCGACGCGTTATGCCGTCGCAGGTGGTGATCGAACCCGTTCCAGTTACGTTCAGCATGCCAATCGCCTTTGCTAATCCTGATACTACCGGGCAACCATGACAGGCATACCGGACCGATGCAAGCTTTCAATCCAGCCGCGCTGGCCCCGTTCGCGCATGTTGCCGGCTGGCAGTAGATCAAATTTCCATCGCAAAATGCTCACAGGATCGGAAGCAGTCGCCGTCCGGACTTTTGCCCGAAAACAGCGCACCTCGTGGTTTCCAAACAGGCTCTAACGCGTCCAGGCTCTGGTTTGACCCGGTTTTCGGCCAGCGCCTTCGCGCTCCTTGACCGAGCTGCGCGCGTGCACGCCATAGATGATCCGCAGCGAACGACTTTCGCCGCTGGCATAATGCAGCACCAATTTGGCAATCGGGACGCCATCCCTCTCCGAGTAGCGAGCGCCGTGCAGAAGAATCAGCCGCCGCGCCTTGCGGCCCACGGGATTGTCCGTAATGCGGCTGGGAAAGAACTCTCCACGCCGGGCCGCCTCCAAACCGCTCACCTCGAGTTGGCCGTTCATTTGAAAAGGGACGCCCTCCAGGTTTCGCGAGCCGCGCGGCCAGGAGTTTGCGGACGGTGAAACGAGGTAATTGGAAACACTATTTGCGTGGCCCCGCGAGAGATCGATGGGGTGAAAACCCGGGCGATCGCCCGCGGGCCGCTGGCTCGCGAGCGGGGCCGGTTCGGCCGGGACGCCAGCATCGCCCGGCCAAAGCAGGCACCCGATCAGCGCGGTGCCGAAGGGCAAGACGCCTCGGATTTTTCTCCTCTGACCGTTTCTACTCATTGTGCGCCGTTACTCTTTCCGATGGCCACCAGAGCCACTCCCGCAAGCGCGTTTCTGCAGGCCGGATGGCAGCGATATTATCTCAGCGGCTTCGGCCCCAAACCATAAACCAAAGGCCAGTTGAGCCGCCAGCAAACAAATCAAGAATGTCGGCGGTGGCGCAAGCTGACCACGGATGACGATGGGATTTGAATGGATTGCGCCAGCGGCGGGGGACGGAAGGCTGCACGGACTTCCACTAATACCGACCCCTCGAGCGGAGTGCGTAGGGCTGGCGCAGGGAAACCAGCGGAGTCAACCGCCCGTACCGCACAAGCGCGGGAACTCGAGGGGCATCGTTATTGCCCCAGCGCCCGCACTATGCGTTGCAGCAGCCTTGGGTTGCGTTTGGCGGCAAGGTCGTGCTCCCAGATCCGGAGCACCCTCCAACCTGTGCGGCGCAAAGTGCGCGTCACCATCCGATCTCGGAGCTGATTCACCGTGAGCTTCTTTCGCCAGTACGCGCCGCTCTTTGCGACGTGGCCGGAATGTTTCGGACAGCCGTGCCAGAAACAGCCGTCCACAAAGATTGCTAGCCGTAACTTCCGGAAAATGAAATCCGGCTTGCCTGGCATTTGCTGATGCCGTCGCCAGCCAGCGATGCGATGTCGGCGGAGTACTTGGACCAATGCCAGTTCCGTGTCCTTGTTTCCGCGGCTGCGTATCGTGGACATCAATGCCGAACGTTTAGCCCTGGTCAAAAAATCTGCCACAAGCGGGATTCCCTACTTCAGAAAGCGTACATCAGGCTCCCCGTGATACCGAACGCCGTCCTTTACCCTCAGAAGCAATGCGGCGATCTCGTGCCGCTGTTTGAGCGATTGGAACTTTCGCACGAAGCGTACCGTGGTCTGGCAGATCCACAGTCGCAGAAACGCCACGGCTTCATCAAGCGTCGCTCTCCCCGTCACGAAACGCTCGATCGTTGCTTTGATGGCATTCGCAATTAGCTGTTGGGCGTGGTGTTCAAATTCATCATCGCTGATTCGATTGCCGCTTGGGTCGTAACGGTTAAACGGAACTGCGCCGAAGCCGACAAAGGTTTGGGCTCCGGCTGCCAAGCATGCACGCGCGAGTCCGTTGGAATCGCAACTCAGGCAGAAGACGACCTTACCACGGAAAACTTGGGCGTCCTGCACTGTGAGGAACTTTTTAGCTTCTATGATTTCCCGCGTTACTCGGTGAACGTACTCACCGCCCCGCACGTATTCACTGCCGCCGTGCCCCAGGACGACAACGAAGGACCCTTCGGCCTTTTCTAAGGCAAGGCGCGCTTCAGCCTGAGACTTCTGGTCGCCGAAAGAAAACCCTTGAAAGCTTCCGACAAGCAGCTTCCCCATCCTCTTTCGGACCGGATTCAGGAATTGCAGATCATCGGCCTGTGCGTGCAAGCAGATGGCTTTGCTCACTGTCGTGCTCACTTGTTCAAATCCAGCAAGCTTGCCACGCCGAACTCGGTGACTAAATCAGAAACGCGCCTGCCGAGCCCGTTCTGTCGACGCACAGCGGTCGCTAGTTCTGCAAAGCTTTTACCTTTGAATTCGGACTCCTCGACTCCAACCAAACAGGATGCATTCTTCGTCAGCAGGCGATCGACTCGGAGCAGGGAGGGAGGCCTGTCAAGCGCGGAAAGAACCTCCAGCCCGATGGTGCGGCGAGGCACGAAAGCGGCGATTTCTGCGCGGAATATCTTCTTCAGCGCGGGTTCCGCAGGCGTGTCGCCGCCCAATAGCTTTTTAACATGCTCCTCGAGGGTGCCCGAGTACAGTATGGCAATTGCAGCGTGGTTTACCTCGCGGAAAACCTCTGCAATCCGCAGCGACAAATGCAGCCGTTCCTCTTTGGGAAGGTTCACCTCGTGGAGATGGATGTCGATGATCGCAGCGTCCCAAAACTCAGAAGCCCGATCGCGCAAATGCTCCAGAAAGAGGCTGATCTCGTTTTGATGATCCCCGCCTTTGAAAGTTGCAACCGGATTCATGTGCACAATGTCCACCTCTTCGCCGAATCCATCACTAACCTCCCGCGCCATGTCGTTTATGAACTCGGGCTGTTCGATGTCGTCGATAACAAGGATGCGGATCATGCGAAAAAAGTGATCTCAAACGCAGCGCCCCCGAGCTTCGGATCGTTGCCCTTGAACTCAATTTTGCCGCCCATTCCGGTAACAATCTCGCGACAGGTGTAAAGTCCAATGCCGGAACCACCACGTCCACTGATTCCAAGTTCGAACATAGAGTCGATTATCCCCTTTGACACCGCTTCGCCGTCATTGGCTGACAACACAGTGAGCTTCTTACCGCTCCTTTGGATGGCGAAGTGCATCTGCCGTGCATGCGCCTTGATCGCGTTGGATATGAGGTTGTCGAACAGGATTGTGATTTCGATCGGGCGCATCATCACCTCGAACGGCCCCGCCTCGTTCGAGATCTCAAATTTCAACCCTTGCGATTTCGGCACAATATCGCTGCTCAAGTATTCGAATATAAATCGAGCCAGATCCATCCGCCGAGAAGGATACTCAAGACTAAAGTCGGCCCTTGTCGCCACACGGCTGACGCTTACCACCTGATCAATCCACATCTGCAACTTGCTAAGGCCTTCGAGCAACTTTTGCTTGTCCAAGACCCCCTTCTTAATCTCATGGATCATTGCGCTGATCCTCCCGCGCATCTCCGGTCCGGCGATGCCGATCCAGTGCTGCAAGTTTAGCCGCTGTTGGTTGGGGTCCGCAGCGGTGGCAAGGAGGAAGACGTTTTTCTGCCGCTCAACGCTGAGTTGCTTTTCAGTTAGTGATCGTGCGCGGCGCTCGGTACGGGCTTCCGTTTCGGCCTCCTCCTTGGCTTCTGCTAGTTGTTTAATACGGCGCTCGGTGCGGGCGACTTCGCGCCGCAGTTTCTCGTTACCAGATTGCTCGGAGATCCGCTTGAAATTTGCTAGGGCTGTCGTGATGCTCGGGGATTGACGTTCGGCAAGGATGTCGAACAGGAGCGGATCGTACTCAACGTCGAGTACGTCCTCGGATCCGGTCAACTTGGTGATAACGTCGAGCATTTGAGCCTTCACGTCTTGTGGTTGGATCTCCTCGTCCGAACCTACGGGCGGATTGCCCCACTTGATGACCTCGACTGCGTACTTTTCGAGCCGTTTCAGCGCGAAGTCATAGAAAAACCTCATGAGTTCGTGCCATTCTGGCGATTCGAGAAGACCTTCACGGCTCGAGGCTTCCTTGAAAGTCTTTGTATCTCCGGTGATTTCGATGCGACCGGAGAGGTCACGGGTGCCGAGAAAACGACGCGTTCCCTGCTGCTTACGCCGGTCAATTTCCAGGCGGTCATCGCCGGGATTGCCTATTGGGTGTACGCGAAAGCCGTTCTTGTAGAGAAATACTGAGCCATATTCCACGTTATGGACGCCCATAACTCTGTGAAAGTGCAGCTTGGCGGAGCGGTTCAGCGCGAATAAATGGATGCGGACGTTACGCAGGTGGTCGTACGGGCTGCGTTCCACAAGTTTGTAGACACGTGTTGCTCGATCCGTGAGAGTTGTCGTGAGTTTTTCTCCTTTTTCGTCCACCTCACAGTGAATTTCTGTAGTTTTAAGCCCGAGTTCCTCAAACAGGAAGTTTTTGATCCGCCCGTTTACGCGGTCACGCCTCTCAGACTCCGCCTTGTCCCCATCGAGTTCTTCAGGTACGACGAGATCAACCGCGAATCGCCGTGCGTCGTTCTCCTGATTCGGGTTTATCAGCTTACGCAGGGAGTCGCGGAGTTTCTTTAGCCTGTCGCGGTCCCATTTTTCTCCAAGGCCCGATATTTCAAGGATGGTTCCGCTGTCGAGTTCGTACGGGATGGTCGCTGGGCTTGCTCGCTCCACAGCCACGTCCACGAATTCCTTGCTGCTGTCTTCTTCAAAATCCTGCCAGTCAATCTTGAGGTGTTCGTAGGGTCCTGAGGATTTCGCCCGCGTATAAAGATTGAGGTAGCGGCCGAGGCGGTCGCATGAGAACCGCCCGATTCCTTTCGCGCCCGCGAATGTCCGGTCGCTGGTTATCTTGTCGCGGTAGTCTTTCGGTTTGCCTTCAGGGTCGTCCTCCGTGCCTTCCGTTTTTGCCGAATAGGCGACGAAGAGCCATTTGCCGTCAATGTCCTCTTCCGTCATGCCCTTGCCGTCGTCCTTGATGATGAGCTTGGGCAAGTCGCTGCGCAGTCCCTCGAAACGGATTTCTACATTCCTCGAGTGCGCGTCAAAGGCGTTTTTTACCAACTCGAAGACGGCAACCAAATCATCGGTAACCAGCTCGCGCCCGATGATTGTCTTGAGAGCGGAACTGACCCGGAATTTGTCCTTCGGCTTAGCCACCTCAAAGAATCTCCCTGAGGGCGAGCCCGGCCAGTTCCGCAAACAGCGGGGGAATCGCGTTGCCTATCTGCGTGTAGCGGGGCACTTCCTTCGCACGCAGGTCTCCGCCAGAAGTGTATTTCCCCCGGAATTCAAATTCATCCGGGAAGGATTGGATGCGAGCGCATTCGCGAACTGTTAAAACCCGAGGCTCGGCGTAGTGTATGTAGTCGTCTGGCAGGCTGGTGATCGTTGGACAAACGGAATTGTCGTCTAGGGGCGTGATGGAGCGCTTTTTCAGATCGTACTCCGAACGCAAGGCGCCTGCAAGTTGCTTGTTGCGGGGAGCGCGTTTCAGGATTTGCTCGAAGCGCTCGACGATGTCCGGACGGTGCTTGGCAAACCGGTGGCTGTCGGGAACCCAGTTAACAGAGTTTCTCCGCATCATTCTCTGGTATTCGTTTTTTGCGCGAGCGTAGAGGCCAGACCGATAGTTTTTGGAATCCGGACAATCTGTTTCGCCGTGTTTCCGCTCCAAATCAGAAATCGCCTGCGAAACGGTGCGCTTCGACCGCAGATGCTTCTGCCCCAAGAACGAGCCTTTCTTGTCTGTCAAGTTTTCGAAAAAGTCCTCTGCTTCGCCGCCCAAGCTGCCAACAAGAATAAATCGCCAGCGTCTTTGTGGTATTCCGTAATCCGCGAAGTTCACTATTTCGGCGTGCACGTCGTACCCAAGTTTCTTGAGCCGGCGCGTAACTTGATCCGAGTAAACAGCCCTTGATCCATTTTTTGCAAACCCCATCGCAAATCCCCTGACATTTTCAAAAAAAAGTAGCTTGGGCTTGACGAGCTCAACGAACGAGACGTACGAGTCAACGAGCTTGTTGCGCTTATCCTTTTCGACACGCTTGCCGTTCACAGAAAATCCCTGGCAGGGCGGTCCGCCTACTATCAAGTCGACTTTTGAAGCCAGTTTTCTGAGCTCCGGTTTGTAGTTTGCAAGAGCCTCATCAATGTCATGGGCGCAGACGGGAAACCACGCCGGCCACCGAAAATGTTTTTTCCTTTCGATCAGGTTGAGCTGAAGCGTGGAAAACGCAAAGGCGTCCTTCTCAACGGCGAAGAGCCCTCGCCATCCAGAGCGCATCAGTCCCCAGGACAAGCCGCCGCAGCCGGCATAAAGATCGATGTACTTCGGTTTGGAAGCCATTTTAGGCCGTATGGTTATCAATGCCGGCGCTCCATGTCAGGCCTTTTTTCGAGCCTCCAGTAGCGCCATCTCCCGAGCTCAGCTTGCGGCGTAGCCGCGGACGGACGCGATGAACATTCTCCATGTGTGCCGGCGGCATTCGATTTCAGCACCAGCAGCCAGGGGTCGTGGTTCGGCGAAAAGGCAAAATCACCAATGGAGAAGCCGCAGCCGACACGGTTCCGCGGGGGGTGAGGAGGTTGGCGGGGTTGTGCGATTCATCTGCCGCCTGGAGGCGGTGTTCCTGGCTCGCCGCCTTCAGGCGGCAGTCGCCGCGGGAGCCGCTGTGGCCGCAGTTCCGGGGGGGCGGGAGGCCGCAGATTAGCGGTAATTAGCGGTTCAATGAATCTTGCCGCAGTCGCCGCTGCTCCGGGGGGCGGATTGGGGAAAGGTAGAGGGAAGAAGGAAGAACGAAGCAGGTTTGTTGGCCGGAGGCGTTAGGTGGTTAACCGCTAATCTTCGCTAATCTCCGCTAATGGCCGCAGTCGCCGCAGTGCCTGGGGGCGGGAGGCCGCAGATTAGCGGTAATTAGCGGTTCAATGAATCTTGCCGCAGTCGCCGCAGTTCCCTTGTTTCACGGCTTCACCGTCAGCCCCGCCAATTTCGCCACTGCGCGCTGCCGTTCGTCAAACGTCACAAACGTTTTCACACCCAAACTCAGCGCCACGGCGAGGTCTAGCAGCAATAGGCGTCCATCACCAGTCGCCGCGCGCGTAAGAAATCACGGCTTCGCTGTCGGCCACCACCTTGTTCCCGTAAATGCGCTTGAGCCGCGCGCCAAAATCGGGCCAGTTGCCAAACCCGGACGCGGACGCGCCGCTACCATTGCCAGCCACCGGGACGGTTGGCGACTCCAATTCGCGAAAGAGGCGCGCAAACGCTTCCCGCTCCCTGGCGGACAGTGCCTTGAATTGCTCGATCAGTTCAGTCACGCTCATCCGCGACAACTATAATGTGTACCCTCGTGAAACGTCAAGAAATGGGCCATGCAGAAGCCGCGACGCAGTCAGAACATAGGCTAATTTCCGGTGTACTTACGGGACGTTTTGCGGTGACTGGCCCAACCGGGGCGTTGAGCCAGAGAGAGTTATGCAACTTCTCACGGTGAGATTTTAGTTGCAAGGTCCTGCTGGCGAGGGACTTCCATTGCGGATTCAAGATTGCGGTTTATGTTCGGAAGGTCTATGTCCGGAGGGTCGTTGAGCGAGAGGGAGTTATAAAATTTCCCGCGGCGCTGAGCAGGAAGGCAAGCGTCCACGCCGCCACCTTCAGCCACTTTAGCCACTACTGCCACATCGAACCGAGCAGCGGTTGGGCCGCGTATCGGCACGGTGTGGAGACTGCGCCCGGTCTGGGCTGTCTGCGGACGCTGCCGCCTGAAGGCGGCGTTCCCGGATCGCGTGAGGAAACCGCACCCTGCCCGGCTTGCCCGCCGAGAGAAGTCGGGCGCTTGGGCCGGCTTGGCCTCAGCCGGCCGCTCCGCCGAGGCAGCGGCCCGCGGCTCAAGCCGTTGGATCAAAACTGGCGCGGCTCGACCTCGATTTCGGTCGCGCGCTTTGGATGCGGGGGGGCTCTGAACGGCTGAATGGAAAAGCCAAAGGCTTGAGCGATCGTAACCCTGCGCCGGGTCAGGGGACCCGGCCTTCATGGCATGGGCAAGCCAAAGATTTGAGTGAACGTAACACTTTTTTCATTTTTTGCTCTGAGCAACGCGGATCCGGAATTAAGGAAAAATGTTCGCTTAATGGGAGAAAAATGTTGCTGGCTCATTTGGGCGTCTCTCGCCCGGCTGCCTCTGCGAGCGGTGGGTGGCATGGAATTGGCTCCGCACCTTTCGACCGCTACAATGACAACTGCAAGACTCAAAATGAATGGTTGACAGCCCTTTAGGTTTTTGGTGCCATCGCCGTCCCTTCGATAAGAATTTATGTATGCTGTCATTGAAACCGGCGGGAAACAGTACCGGGTCGCGCCGGGCGACACGCTGGAAATCGAGCGTTTGGAAGCCGCAGCCGGCAAGCCGTTCGTTTTTGATCGGGTGTTGCTCGTCGCGAACGAAGGCAAAATCTCGGTGGGTGCGCCCACGGTGGCAAAAGCCTCGATCGTGGCCGACGTTGTCGAGCACTTCCGGGGCGAGAAGAAGGTCGCCTTCAAGATGAAGCGCCGGAAAGGCTACCATCGCACCGTAGGACACCGGCAGGAACTGACCCGGGTCAAAATCGCGGAGATCAAGGCATAGAGTATGGCACATAAAAAAGGACAAGGCAGCGTCCGCAACGGGCGGGACAGCGTCAGCAAACGGTTGGGCGTGAAATGTTTCGGCGGCGAATTGGTCACCGCGGGCAGCATCATTATCCGCCAACGCGGGACCAAATTCTTCGCGGGCAGCAACGTAGGCACCGGCCGCGACTGGACTTTGTTCGCCCTGGTAGATGGCAAAGTGGCCTTCGACAAGAACAGCCGGCGCGTGAACATCGTGCCGGCCGCCAACAAGACCGCCAACAACTGACCGTAGCGCGGATGATGATTCACGGCGAGGTCGCGGACCTCGCCTTTTTTGTTTGGCCGGGCCTCACCGGCGCTCTCGTCGGAGGAGAGTATTGCCGGATCAGAACCGCAGGCACCGGAAAGATTTTCCTGCGCTTCGGTTCCGGTCTGTTAAAATCATTGCCATAATGTTCATCGATGAAATTAAAGTCTTCGCCCGCGCCGGGCACGGCGGCAAGGGCTGCGTCGCGTTTCATCGCGAGGCCTCCATTACCAAAGGCGGACCCAGCGGCGGCAACGGCGGCCGTGGCGGGGACGTGATTCTGCAGGCCGACCACGATTTGAATAATCTGCTCGCCCAGTTTTACCAGTCGAAGCTGATCGCGCCCGACGGCGAGGCGGGCATGGGCAAGGGCATGGACGGCCACGGGGGCAAGGACCTGATCGTCAAGGTCCCCTGCGGCACGCTGGTGTGGAAAAGCGATGCGCTCGCTCCAAAGCCCGAACTGATCCCTCGCCAAACCGAAGCAGCCGGCGAATCAAGGGTCTTGCCGCTGAGCGGCGCCGAGCGACCGATCATCCGCCGTTCCGGTCGCGAACGGGCAGTGGAAATCGATGTGTCGGCTGAGCGCGATGACGAGACGCTTGGAAGCGGAGGGACGAAGCATGGCGAGCTGGTCGCCGACCTTACCGCAAACGGCCAGCAGTTCATCCTTTGCCAGGGCGGGCGCGGCGGGCTGGGCAATCGAAATTTTGCGACTTCCCGCCGCCAAACGCCCCGTTTCGCGCAGCCCGGCGAACCGGGCGAGCAAGGCCACTTTTTGCTCGAACTTCGACTGATCGCCGAGATCGGCCTGGTCGGCTATCCCAACGCCGGCAAGTCCACCTTGCTCAACGCCATCTCGCGCGCCCGGCCCAAGATCGCTTCCTATCCTTTCACCACGCTGCACCCGCAAATCGGCATCGTGGACTACCCCGATTACCGCCGGCTGACCGTGTGCGACGTGCCGGGCTTGATCGAAGGCGCGCACAAGAACGTGGGCCTGGGTCACGCGTTCCTCCGCCACGTCAAACGATGCAAAATCCTCGTCCTCTTGCTCGACATGGCGGGCGCCGACGGACGCGCGCCTTGGGACGACTACCAACAACTCCTCCGCGAACTCGAACTCTATGACCCGGCCCTGATGGAAAAACCGCGCCTGGTCGTCGCGAACAAAATGGACGAAGCCGCAGCCGGGCAGAAATTAAGGAAATTCAAGCAGAAGTTCCGCAAGACTCGCGCTCTGCCAATCGCGGCCGCGTTCGACCAGGGAATCGATCAATTCAAGATGACGATTCGCGCAGGTGTGGAAGCCGCGGAGTGAATCCGCGACAGCCCTGGAACTGCCGGTCAAGATGGCTTGCTTCCGCCAGGTTACAGGTGCAGACGATAGAACTGCTTTTGGCCCTGGGCAGGAGTAATGGTTACGGGGCTGGTACCGCCGCCTGGAACGCCGGTCCAGTTCTTGAAGTCGGCGGTCGATTCCAGCGTGCCGGCGCCGGTCCAGGAGATCACGGCTTTCCCGTTCACGAGGGCCACGTGCAAGGGACCGAGAGTCGGCATAATCAGGGAAGGCACGGAATAAACGCCCCAGCTATCCACCGCCCAGAACCAACTGCAGGTCCCTGGGGTGCTGAAACGGAACTGCACGATCTTTTGATTATCGGCCTTCGGCACGCGGAAAAGTTCTATCCGTTTCGACTCCCTGTCGTCGTCGTTGACACGCCCCTCGATGTAGGGCTCGAGCGCGGGGGTCACGGGAGCCTTGATGAAGAATCCGTAGTATCCGCCCACCAGTAGGCCGGTGGTTTCGTCGGTGTATCGGGCCACGTCGCCGTAGCTCGTCAGCATGGTCTTGGCTACGTCGATGTTGCCGAGGCCGTCACGGATAATGTCCGGCGCGCCCTGGTCATCGTAGCCGTCCTGCAGCCAGTAAAAGATCGGGTTCCAACTCGTTCCGCCGTCGGTCGTGTATTCGAGCGCCGCCATCGAGTCCTGGTTTTGCTCATAGGAA